>Ga0209925_1000012_pt1 | contig 89532 bp, 75 predicted proteins | sample SalPonR2_A_D1_MG_FD_185702 | JGI IMG/M metagenome (GOLD analysis project Ga0209925, IMG submission 185702) | Salt pond soil microbial communities from South San Francisco under conditions of wetland restoration - Salt Pond MetaG R2_A_D1_MG... ... | reverse complement strand
TAATATTATCTTAGAAGCTTCCGCTGCTGTCATTGCGAGAAACGAAAGTGACGAGGAATCTTGATTGTTAAAGATTTCTCGCTACCGCTCGAAATGACAATGCGGACGCTTTTCAGAGTTACTTTCTGCAAAAATGGGGCGCCAGCGCAATAAATCGCTTTTTACGAAGCCATCATCATTTTTAATCAAAAAAATTGAAAGGGGAGACGGTTGGCAAAAAAAGCCCTGATCACAGGAATAACCGGCCAGGATGGGGCCTACCTGGCTGAATTCTTATTAAATAAAGGCTATTCCGAAGTCCATGGCATCAAGCGTCGGGCCTCCTTGTTTAATACCCAAAGGGTGGATCACCTTTACCAGGACCCCCATGAACAGAATCTTCGGTTTATCATGCATTACGGGGATCTGACGGATGGGTCCAATCTGATACGGATCGTCCAGGATGTCCAGCCGGATGAAATTTACAACCTGGCCGCCCAGAGCCATGTGCAGGTTTCGTTTAATTCTCCGGAATATACCGGTAATGCGGACGGCCTCGGGACCCTGCGCCTGTTGGAAGCCATCCGTATGCTGGGCCTTGAGAAGAGGATCCGGTTTTACCAGGCCTCCACCTCCGAGCTCTACGGCAAAGTCCGGGAGACCCCGCAAACCGAGAACACGCCGTTTTATCCGCGTTCCCCCTATGGCTGCGCCAAGCTTTATTCCTTCTGGTGTACGGTGAACTATCGGGAGGCCTACGACATATTCGCCTGCAACGGCATCCTCTTTAACCATGAGTCACCGATCCGCGGCGAAACTTTTGTTACCCGGAAAATCACCCGGGCCGTGGCCCGCATGGCTTTGGGGCTGGAGTCGCATCTTTACCTGGGCAACCTGAATGCAAAAAGGGACTGGGGCCATGCGCTGGACTATGTCCGCGCCCAATGGCTGATTCTGCAGCAGGACGTCCCCGAAGATTTTGTCATTGCCACCGGCGAGCAGCATTCGGTCCGCGAGTTCTGCGAAAAATCTTTCAACAACATCGGTATCCAGCTGAAATGGGAGGGCGAGGGGGCAGATGAAACCGGCAGGATCGCCGATATTACGCCGTCTTCTTTCGTAACCGAACTTCCCATTAATCATGGAATGGACCGCCTGAAACCCGGCCAGACGGTCGTGTCGGTGGACCCCCGGTATTTCCGGCCGACCGAGGTTGAAACCCTTTTGGGCGATCCGTCCAAAGCCAAGGAAAAACTCGGCTGGCAGCCGGAAATATCCTTTGACGAGATGATTACGGAAATGGTCAAACATGATCTCATGGAAGCCGCAAGGGAATCCGTATGCCAGCGCAACGGTTTTCCGGTTCCCGCAAGCTGCGAAGCCCTGATGTAGAATTTTTGGTGGAGACTTATGGAAACAAACGCGAAAATATATGTCGCCGGTCATACGGGGCTTGCCGGTTCCGCCCTGGTCCGTAGGCTAAACGCCCTTGGCTACAACAACATTATCACGCGAACCCATGACGAACTCGACCTGACCCGCCAGGAAGCGGTGGCGTCCTTTTTTGCATCGGAACAGCCCGAGTACGTCATTCTCGCCGCCGCCAAAGTGGGCGGTATTGTTGCCAACAATACCTATCCGGCCGAGTTTATCCGGGATAACCTGGCCATACAAACCAATGTCATCCACGCCGCCTGGCTAAACAATGTCAGACGGTTGATTTTTTTAGGCTCATCATGCATATATCCCCGGGACTGCCCTCAGCCCATGCGGGAGTCCCATCTTTTGACCGGCCCCCTGGAGCCCACAAACGAGCCCTATGCGATTGCCAAAATCGCCGGCATTAAAATGTGCCAGTCTTACAACCGACAATACGGCACCCGTTTTTTTGCCGTCATGCCGACCAATCTTTATGGCCCCAACGATAATTTCGACCTGGAGACCAGCCACGTGCTGCCTGCGCTGATCCGTAAATTTCACGAAGCCAAACAAAACAACGTCCCCTCGGTGACCGTCTGGGGCACCGGCACTCCCCGCCGCGAATTTCTGCATGTGGACGATTTTGCCGATGCCTGCCTTCACATATTCAGGCTGGACGATGGCACGTTTCAATCCCTGATTACCAGAAACGATACGCCGCTTATCAACATCGGGTGCGGCAGTGATACGACAATCGGCTCGCTTGCTGAAATGATAAAAGAGATTACGGGCTTTAGCGGGAAAATCGAATTTGACACCACCCGGCCGGATGGCACGCCCCAGAAACTTCTCGACGTATCCCGGCTCAATGGGTTGGGATGGAGCTATACCATCCCCCTAAAAAAAGGTATCAGACAGACATATCAATGGTGCATTGAGCACTCTATATTCTAAGATTGATGGCTTCGTAAAAAGCGATTTATTCCGCTGGTGCGGTATTTTTGCAGAAAGTAACTTTAAAAAACATCCGCATTGTCATTTCGAGCGGCAGCGAGAAATCTTTAGCAATCAAGATTCCTCGTCGCTTTTGCTCCTCGGAATGACAGAGAGCTAAGCTTCTGGAATATTAATATATATTTTCAAGTTACTTAGAAGGTCATTATGGCATTGAATAACGCCTATGAACTCCATAACGGCCAGGTATTACTCTATATTCCGTGGTATCAGTTTGTCATCCGAATGGGCCTGGGCGGCCTCACCGTATTTTACTTCTATTTCCTGCCCATACCGCTGCTGGCCTTAAACTATTTAGCCGTTGCCATATTATTTGCCGTATTCTTCACGTTTCATATCATCTGGTGGCGGTATTTGAAAAAAAAAGGCGTGGGGATTACGGGCGTACGAATGGCCAACTGGGTTGACCTACTGGGCTCCGGGACGGTAATTATACTGGATCCTTTTGTCATGCCCCCGACACTCGTCCTGATCGCTATTGCCGTTATCGGAAACGGGATACAACATGGGCCTAAAAATTTCATCATTGTCTCCTACAATGCCATCATTGTCAGCCTGGTTGCCGTTTCCACGCATTACTACCTGATTGGGCGGTGGCCGTCCTATCCGTTCTATTTTTTCTGCATCTTCCTGATCGTCTGCCTCCACTATATCTACTTCCTGGTGCAACGGATTGAGCATTTAAAAACCCATGCCGAGGAGCTGGCACGGAGGGATGAGTTAACCGGGCTTTTGAATCGGCGGGCGTTTTTATCAGCGGCTAGGTATCTGCACTCGCTTTATGAACGGACAAAACTGCCAATAGTGTTTATCTTTGCCGATCTGGACGGATTCAAGGCGGTTAATGACGAAATGGGGCATGATACCGGTGACAAAGTCCTTCAACAGTTTGCGCGGCTGATAAAGAAAAATTTTCGCCAGACCGATATTACTTCCAGGTTCGGTGGGGATGAGTTCGTCTTCCTCCTGGCAAACAGTTCATATGAAAATGCGGAGGCTGTCATGAACCGGCTGGACTTTGAATTCGCCGAATGGGCAGGCAAAAATGGTATACGCGTCGGATTAAGCTGGGGGATCAAGGCGATTAGCGATAAGGAGGAAACGCCGACGCTCGAAGAAAGCATGCGGCAGGCGGATGAGGCATTATATGCCGCCAAACGGCGGAGGGCTTGAGCGGTTAACGCCCAACCCCCAACACCCGGCACCTAATACCCCATCCCCAACACCCAATAAAACTACTCTTCCTCTGACTTTGCGGCGTCAATAATTTTTTGCTGCAATTGGGCCGGAACCTCATCATAATGGGAGAACTTCATGGTGAAAATCCCGCGTCCGCCGGTCATGGAACGCAGATCCGGTGCGTAGCTCAGCACCTCGGCCATGGGCACATTCGCCCGAACGATCTGGTTCTTGCCCTTGCCCTCCATACCGAGCACGCGGCCGCGTCTTCCGTTTAAATCCCCCATGACATCGCCCATAAAGTCTTCCGGGGTGGTGACTTCCACCTCCATGATCGGCTCCAGCAGGGTCGGCTCCGCCTGCTCAGCCGCCTTCTTGAAGGCGAGGGAGCCGGCGATCTTAAACGCCATTTCCGAGGAATCAACAGAATGATAGGAGCCGTCATAGAGGATCGCCTTGAAATCAATACAGGGGTAACCGGCCATAACGCCTTTCTGAGCCGCTTCAAAAATCCCTTTTTCCACTGCCGGGATATAGGTTTTCGGAATCACCCCCCCGACAATCTTGTCCTCGAATTCAAACCCGGTTCCCTTGGGCAGGGGCTCGAACTGGACCCAGCAGTCCCCGAACTGACCATGCCCGCCGGATTGTTTCTTATGCCTGCCCTGAACGCTGATGGATTTCTTGATGGTCTCTTTATAGGGCACCTTGGGAACGGTAAGTGTTACCTCGACACCATATTTGCGCTTGAGCCGTTCAACGATGGTCTCAATATGGACCTGGCCCATTCCCGTTAAAACGGTCTCCCGCGTTTCATCGTTTCGCTCAAGGGTTAATGCGGAGTCCTCTTCCATAAGTTTTGCCAGCGAACTAAAGATTTTGTCCTCATCGCCCTGGCTTTTGGGCACAATGGCATATGAAACCACACCTGAGAGCGGCTTGGCAGCCTTGAATAGGATCCTGTTGTTGGTATCACAAAGGGTATCCCCGGTTTTGGTTTCTTTTAACTTGGCGATCGCCACGATGTCCCCGGGCCCGGCTTCGCCTATCTGCTTCTGTTCTTTTCCGACCAATCGCAGCAGTTGGCTGTATTTTTCCTTGGCGTCCCGGTTTGGATTGTAGAACGTCCCATCACCGCTAATACTGCCCGAAAAAATCTTAAAGACTGTTAAACGGCCGGAATAAGGGTCGGCGATGGTTTTAAACGCCAGTCCGGAAAACGGTTCCGCCGGATCGGGGCTGCGGGTGATTTCATTTTCGGTCCCCGGCTCATAACCGGTTTTGGAGCCTCTGTCCTGGGGAGACGGCGCGGCTTCGACGAAGAGTTCATAGAGCGGATCGACGGCGATCTGCCTAGCCGCCGCACCGCATAGCACCGGAGCAAACGTCCGGTTGCGGATGCCTTGGCGAAGCGCCTTATAGAGCTCCTCCGGGGACAAATCTTCGCCCTCCAGGTATTTTTCCACCAGCTCATCATCGGCCTCGGCAATATTTTCCACCAACGCCTCCCGCTCACTTTCAGCTGTCTCCTGCATATCAGCGGGGATATCGCCGACCGAGGCTTTGCCGTCGGCAAACGTCACCGCCTTCATCGTGAGCAGATCCACCACGCCTTTGAATTCATCTTCCTTGCCGATGGGCAGTTGAAGCCGAATCGGCTTGGGTTCAAAAATATTCTGGGCATCCTCAAAGGCCTTATAAAAATCGGCGCGCTCGCGATCCACCTTGTTAATATAGATCATTACCGGCAGGCCGAATTCTTCGGCAAACTCCCAGGCCTGCTCGGATTGCACCTTAACGCCATCAATGGCATCTATCACGAGAAGCGCCGCATCGGCTGCCTGCATACACATCCGGGTGTCTGAAAAAAAATTCTGATCCCCCGGGGTATCAATCAGGTTGACCTGGGTCTTCTTCCATTCGAATTGATGAAAGGAACTGCTGATGCTGGAGCGCCTTTTTAGCTCTTCAGGTTCAAAATCCATGACCGCATTGCCTTCATCAACGCTTCCCAGTCGCTTGGTGACACCGGCATTATACAGAAGGACTTCGGCCAGTGTGGTCTTGCCGCTGCCGCCATGTCCGATAAGAGCAATGTTTCTCAGTTTTTCTGCCATATCCGCCATTAGACTCCTCTCTCGTAATTTATTTTGCCGTCTCCAAAAGCCTTGTCTTCAAAAAAGACAATTTTTTTCTCATATCTCATTCCCTTAGCAAAAATCAACCCCAAAAGCCGACCGGCTGCAATTATTAAACGGCACGCCGGCAGAGATGAACCACGAACTCGCGGTTACCCTTGGGCCCGAGGACAGGGGAGGGGATCACTGCCCCGGTGACCAGTGATAATGCCTTAAAATAGGCGCTTAGTTTTTCAATCAGGCCCTCATGCAGTCGGGGGTCGCGAACCACTCCGCCTTTGCCCACCTGATCCCTGCCGACTTCGAACTGAGGCTTGATAAGCGCCAGTATTTGTCCATCCGGTTTTAAAAACGGTTCAACCGCCGGCACAACGATTTTCAATGAAATAAAGGAGACATCTATGGTGATCAAATCAAATCGGGCCGACAGTATTTCCGGGGTCACATATCGAATGTTGGTCCGTTCCATGACGGTTACCCGGCTATCCCGGCGCAGTTTCCAGTCAAGCTGGCCATAGCCGACATCAATCGCATAGACGTGCGCCGCACCGCACTGGAGCAGGCAATCGGTAAATCCGCCGGTCGACGCCCCGACATCCAGGCATACCATCCCCCTGACATCAAGCTTTAGCTCAGAGATGGCATGGGAAAGCTTTTGTCCGCCCCTGCTGACATAGGGCATATCCGGCTTTCGATTGATAATAACGGCGTTCTCGAAAACTTGGGTGCCGGGCTTGTCCATGGGCTGGTCATCGACCAGAATGTTTCCTGCCATAATCATGGTTCGTGCCGTCTCACGGCTTTTGGCGAGTCCCTTTTCGACCACCAGCACATCCAGCCGTTTTTTTCGAGGCGCTTTCATGAGCCGGTTTGAGAAGATTTCATGGCAAACCAGGCGGCCACGGCCCGGACGATGCCCTTCGCATCAATACCATACTTGGCCCGTAATAAATCCCTCGCCCCATGCTCGACGAACGTATTGCGTACCCCCAGCCGTTTGACCCGAATATTTCCGATACCGGCGTCATGCAAGGCTTCCAAAACCGCGCTGCCGAATCCCCCCTCGCATACGTTTTCTTCAACCGTCAGGATATTAGGGATTTTACCCGCCAGATCGCACAAAAGCTCCGTATCCACGGGTTTGACAAATCGGCAATTAACCACCGTGGCCTCGAGCCCATAGGTTTCCGCCAGAATTTTCCGGGCGGAGACCGCCTCGTTGACAGTCACCCCGATGGCCAGTATCAAAAGATCATCGCCTTTTGTCAGGACTTCCCCGCGGCCTATGGGAAGGGGCGATATCGGCTCCTCAAGCGCCACGCCCAAGCCGGCGCCCCGTGGATATCTGAATGCAATCGGCCCCGGATAATCAACCGCCGTCACCAGCATGCGGCGCAATTCGTTTTCATCCTTGGGCGCCATGACGACCATGTTGGGCAACGCCCGAAGGTATGAAAAATCAAACAACCCGTGATGGGTGGGGCCGTCTTCACCGACAATCCCACCGCGATCCACGGCGAAGGTCACCGGCAGGCTTTCGAGGCATACGTCATGGATCAGTTGATCGTATGCCCTTTGTAGAAATGTGGAATATATGGCCACCACCGGCTTTAAGCCTTCGCTGGCCATGCCGGCGGCAAATGTCACCCCGTGCTGCTCCGCAATGCCCACGTCAAAGAACCGGTCGGGAAACTCCCTGGAGAATTCAACCAGCCCCGTGCCCTCGGGCATGGCAGCTGTTACGGCGATCAACCGTTCATCCGCCGAGGCCAACGCCATCATCGTTTGGCCAAAAATCTGGGTATAGGAGGGCGCGCTTTGCCGGCCGGCGACCCTATCTCCCGTTTCGACCCGGAAACTGCCGACCCCGTGAAAATAGACCGGATTTTTCTCGGCCGGCTCATAGCCCCTGCCTTTCTGGGTGACCACGTGCAGCAGCACCGGATCTTCGATGTTCTTGATATTTTCGAGCATGTCAATCAACTGATCCAGCCGATGCCCCTTGATCGGCCCGAAATAATCGAAATTGAACGCTTCGAACAGGATGCCGGGGGTAACAAACGCCTTGAACGACTCCTCTGCGCGCTTGGCAAACTGGTAGGCGTCGTTTCCGATCCCCGGCAGGGAGCGCAGGATTTCACCGACCTCCTTTCTCAAATCCTGGAGGTATCTCGCGGAAAATGTCCGGCTGAGAAGCGAGGATAGGGCGCCCACGTTTTTTGAAATCGACATCTCATTGTCATTGAGTATCACCAGGAGGTCTTTTTTCAGGTCGCCGGCCTGGTTCAGGCCCTCGTAGGCCATTCCGGCGGTCATGGAGCCGTCACCAATAACGGAAACCACTTTGTGCGGCTCCTGCTTCAGCCGTTTGGCCGCCACCATTCCGAGTCCTGCGGAAATGGAGGTGCTGCTGTGGCCCGTGGAGAACGCGTCATAGGGGCTTTCGCTTATTCTGGGGAACCCGGAAAGCCCTTCGTGCTGCCGAAGGGTATGGAACCGTTCCTTCCGGCCGGTGAGCAGTTTATGGGTATACGATTGATGGCCGACATCCCAGACGATTTTATCTTTGGGCGCATCAAATACGTAATGCAGGGCAATGCTCAATTCCACCATCCCGAGGTTGGATGCCAGATGGCCGCCGGTCTTGGAAACCACATCCACGATCCGCTGGCGAATCTCCCGGGCGAGCCTTGGCAGTTCCGACTGGGGGATGTTTTTTAAGTCAGAAGGAGATTGGATTTTATCAAGTAATGCCATTTTAAGAATTCAACAATTGATGGCTTCGTAAAAAGCGATTTATTGCGCTGGCGCCCCATTTTTGCAGAAAGTAACTCTGAAAAGCGTCCGCATTGTCATTTCGAGCGGTAGCGAGAAATCTTTAGCAATCAAGATTCCTCGTCGCTTTCGCTCCTCGGAATGACAGCAGCGAAAGCTTCTAAAATAATATTACCTAAATTGAGCGTTTCAATTTTTTGAAGATTTAATTTTTATTTTATTTTTAGGATATTGGATCATTTTTTAAATCAAAAAATTTGAAACCCTCCGGGATTTCCAATTTCACCGCATCTACTGCGTCAAATGATGTCTCGCATAGGCGCCTATCGCTCGACATCATTTTCCTTGTATCTGCGGCAAACTTGAAAATCGCTCAATTTAGGTATTAAATATTGTCGAGCTCCTTAGAAGTCCAATATCTATGTTGCGCTGCAACCCTCGGAATTTCACGTACAGCTAAGTACGCTGCATTCCTCGGGATTTTGCGCGCCCCCGGATCTTAACTGGGGCTTGAACTTTTTATTTTGCCATCCTAAAATCGATTTTTTACGAGATTGTCAACAATTGTCAACAATTCGAATATAACCAGAAAATAAGATCATCAGCGCTTACGTTCAATGATATAATATGCCAATGCGGACAAGGGCTTTGCCTTGGTATCAAAAACCGCCAGGGCCTGCAAGGCATTGTTGATTAATTCCCGGGCAAATGACCGGGATGCTTCAAGGCCCAGAAACCCCGGATAGGTGGATTTCTCCAGTTTCAAGTCCGTGCCCGCGGCTTTGCCCATCAAATCGGGATCGCCCTCCACGTTGAGGATATCGTCGGTTACCTGAAAGGCCAGTCCGATATTTCGCGCGTATTCGGAAAGGGCGTCAATCAGGGTAGGCGTAGCACCGCCCAAAAGCGCACCGGAGACAACGGCGGCCTCAATGAGGGCGCCTGTCTTGAACTGGTGCATCTGTTTAAGGGAATCCAGACCAAGCGATTGGCCTTCAGCCTCTATATCCCGCATCTGCCCCTCGATGATTCCCTGGTATCCGGCGGCTTTCGAAACCTGAAGCACGGCTTTCGCCCCGGCAGGATGGCGGCAGGCAAGCTCTGCCATAACTTCAAAGGCCAAAGTGAGCAGAGCGTCGCCGGCCAGAATCGCCGTGGCCTCGTCAAACGCCACATGGCAGGTGGCCTGACCCCGCCGGAGGCTGTCATCGTCCATTGCCGGCAGGTCATCATGAATCAGCGTATAGGTGTGAATCATTTCCAGGGCACAGCCGAAGGCCAATACATCAGAATCCTCAGGCTGTCCGACGGCTTGAGCCGATGCCATGCAAAGAAGCGGGCGAAGCCGTTTCCCACCGGCCATCAGGGAATACGCCATTGCCCGGCAAAGCCGCCGCCGGTTATCAAACCGCTGTTCGATGAAATCCGACAGCCACTGATTGACCTGACCGCGCTTCGTTTCGAGGTATTTCTGAAAATCCAACGGCTCTGACACGGCCTATTCATCCTCCTCCTGTTCCTGCCTGCCATCATCGAACGGGGCTTCACTGACGTTTCCGGAGGCGTCTGAGGAGAGCAGCGTGATTTTTTTCTCGGTTTCTTCGAGCTTGTCAAAACAGAATTTGGACAGCCGCACGCCCTCTTCAAACCTTTTCAAGGCCTTCTCGAGCGGCAGGTCGCCGGCTTCGAGTTCCTGCACAATTTTTTCAAGCTGGGTCATGGCATCTTCAAACGTCTTCTTGGGCATTTTCCTCTTTTCCTTCTACACGACACGTGAGCTTTCCTTTTGACAGAACGACTTCAAGCCACTCGCCGATTGGGATCCGGGAGGCGTCCCGTAAAATCGCTTGATCCGAAAAACGTCGGCTAATGCTGTAGCCCCGGTCCAAGACGGCTGCGGGGCTCAAGGCGTGCAATTTCCCGTTGAGCGCCTTTAGCCTCAGGGTCCGGGTGTATACATGGGACGCGGCGGCCGCCATCAACTGATGGTTTAGCTGGCTCAGCCGGTCGCGCCGGGATTTGATCAGTATTCGGGGGCTGTTGCTGCAGAGGCGATCCGTGCGCCAATTGAGACGCTCCTTTTGCCGGTTGACCGCTCTTTGGAATGCGCCATGAAGCCGTTCGCAATAGTCGTCCAGGCGCAGCCTGAGGTCATCGAGCTTTTTTTTCGGGTGCACCAGCCGGTCGTTCAACTGCCGGATATATCGGCGCTCGTAGTTTAAAAATCCGGAAAAATCGGAAATCAGCTGACGTTTTAAGCGACTGGTCCGCTCCAGAAGCTCTGTTTTGACCGGAACCGCCAGTTCAGCCGCTACCGACGGCGTCGGGGCGCGAAGATCGGCGACAAAATCGGCAATGGTGTAATCGGTTTCGTGGCCCACCGCCGATACGATCGGAATTTCTGAGGCGAAAATGGCCCGCGCCATCTTTTCTGAATTAAACGGCCATAAATCCTCAAGAGAGCCCCCGCCGCGGGCAAGGATGGCCATATCGGCATCCCGCCGGGAGTTTAAAAGCTCGATGGCGGCCAAAATATCATCCACCGCCCACTCGCCCTGAACATTTACCGGTATGATCTCGATGGGCATATTCGGAAACCGGCGGTGTATGACCCGGATGATGTCATGGGCTACAGCGCCGGAAGCCGACGTAATCAAACAGACCCGGCGCGGCAGAACGGGCAGGGGCTTTTTATGGGTTTCATCGAAGAGGCCTTCCTCTGAAAGCTTTGCTTTGAGCTGCTCAAAAGCCGCCTGTAAGGCGCCGATGCCGGAAGGTTCGAGGTACTCAAGGATCATCTGATAGGCGCCGCGAGGCGAATATACGGTAATTCGGCCGTAGCCGGTGACACTCATGCCGTCTTCCGGCATGAACTGAAGGCGCTTGTTCTGGCCGCGAAACATGACGGCGCCGATTTGGGCGGCATCATCTTTTAAAGTGAAATAGTAATGACCGGAAGCCGGTACTCTAAAATTCGAAATTTCTCCATTAATCCAGATAAATGGATAGTTTTTTTCAAGCAGTGATTTAATTTTTTCCGTCAGTTCGCTGACAGAATATATGTTTCGATCAACAAGGGCCATAATGCTTTGATAAAAAATAAAAGATTTCTCGCTGCCGCTCGAAATGACAGCAGCTATAACTATTAAAATTATTAAATCTAGCACAGTTAATGACGCTATTCAATTTTTAATTCCATTTTTATACGGAGTCCATTAATATATGTTATTATTTTGGAAAGTTACGCCGCTATCTTCCCGAAAAACGATAGTAGCGAGCAATCTTGCATAAAAGATTTCTCGCCACCGTGCACTGTGAACCCGGAACTGGGACTGTGAGCCATTTTGATAAATTTATAACGTCTGATAAGAAATATTATGTAAACTTTTGGCCCAAATCAAACAAACCGCGTATTGGGCCCGCTTTAAAGGTATCCCTTTAACTTTACACCCCGCCCGGCTCTGTTCAAGGATTAAATTTTTATGTTGTTATATTAGTAGGTTATTTAATATTATGGGGGATGGGCTTTAGATGCTTTTAGCAATGTTCGAGATAGTTGCGGACGGCGGGTATCAGATAAACATCATCCAACGGCATCTGGCGAAGGCAGTCCGCCAGCGTTTCGACCTTCTGACGGATCGGCAGGTGTTTGTCCATAATAAACACTTGTTTCCCCTTTACCGTGCAAAGCCCGCTGCTGGCATTGACGCCGGTGGCCCGCAGGTTTTGTTCGGAAACCGTGATATCCAATTTTTCAGCAGCCTCTTTCAGATGCTGATACAGTTGAGTCGATTTCAAACCGTGAAACCCTTGCAAACTAGCATTTTTGTGTTATTATTAGTTTATTTAAACGAAAGCATGCGCATATTCTGAAAAACCAGTGATATGCGGGCTATATTCTCAACAACCAGGAGGAAAAATTATGGCGAACATTCAGTCTGCTCAAAGAACCGCTGATACCGGCGTACAGGTCCAGGTCAACAGTTTCATCCGGAGTGTTTACAACTGGATGGCTGCCGGATTGGGCCTGACGGGCCTTATCGCATTCTATGTCAGCCACAGCGAGAGCATGCTTCGACTTATATTTGGCAACTCCCTTCTCTTCTTTGGCTTGATTGCGGCTGAACTGGGAATGGTCTTTTACCTGAGCGCCAGGGTGCAGAAAATAAAGGCATCCACTGCAACGGCGCTGTTTCTCATATATTCGGCCTTAAACGGGGTTACGCTTTCCTTTATATTTATTGCCTATACGCCGGCCTCAATCACATCGACCCTGTTTGTCTGTGCGGCCACTTTTGTCGCCTGCAGCATTTTCGGGTTTACCACTAAGCGGGACCTGACCTCGCTTGGCAGTTTCATGTTTATGGGGCTGATCGGCATCATTATCGCATCGGTGGTCAACCTTTTCATCCAGAGCTCGGCCCTTACCACAATCGTCAGTTATATCGGGGTATTGGTGTTTGTCGGCCTGACCGCCTATGACACCCAGAAGCTCAAGCACATGGCCATGACCCAACCGGCAGACCTCGAAGCCGGCGTTATCCGTAAGGGGGCGATAATGGGGGCCCTTTCACTGTACCTGGATTTTATCAACCTGTTCCTGATGCTTCTCTATATAATGGGCGGCAGGGAATAGCCGCGGCACCCGATTTACTTTTTTCCGATTCGCTCTTGGATGGCACCAATAATTTCAAGACAATATTGATGGGTTTGCTCCGGATCCGGCCCTTCGACCATTACCCGGCACAAGGGCTGGGTACCGGAGTACCTGACGAGCACACGCCCCTTGTGATTGAGCGCGTTCTCCACCCGTGAGATCACCTCCTTGATTTCGGGAAACTGATAGATATCCACCCTTTCTTTTACCTCAACATTCATCAGGACCTGGGGATAGATTTGAATGATATCAGAAAGGGCGGACAGGGGTTGAGCGGTTTCCTGCATAATTTGTATCAGTCTCAGGCCGGTCAGAATCCCGTCGCCTGAGGTATGCGTATCCAGAAAAATCATATGCCCGGAGTCCTCGCCGCCGATCACCGCGCCATGGGCCCTCATTTGTTCCAGCACATATCGGTCCCCCACATCCGTGATCACAAGGTTGATCCCAAGATCCTCCATCGCCCTATGGAGCCCCACATTGCTCATGACCGTGCTGACCACCACGTTATTGGAAAGTTTACCGGCATCTTTTAGATACTTGGCGCAAATGGCAAGGATAGGATCGCCTGTCACGTTTCGCCCGGTTTCATCAACGGCAATCAGCCGGTCCCCGTCTCCGTCAAATGCCAGGCCGATATCAGCCCCGTTTTCAAGGATTTCCTGTTTCAGCCGCCCGGTATCCTGAGAGCCGCAGCCCTGATTGATGTTCTGTCCGTCCGGGGAGGCACCGATCGTGATGACATCCGCCCCCATCGCTTCAAAAACATCCGGGGCGACGCGGTATGCGGCGCCGTTTGAACAGTCAAGCACGACCCTGACCCCTTTTAAGCAATCCTTTGAAGGCATCGTCTGTAACAAAAAATCCCTATATGAGCGCTCGAGCGTCGGATTGGCACACACGGTGCCGAGGACAACATCGGATGCATATTTGTCAGGGGCGGTATCAAGCTCCTGGATCATTTGATCAATCGCAATCTCCATCTCCATTGATAGCTTGAACCCGTTTGCATCGAAAAACTTGATTCCGTTGTCCGCATACGGATTGTGGGAGGCCGAAATTACCACACCGGCATCCATGGATTCGGAAACGGTTAAGTGGGCGACCCCCGGCGTGGGCAATACGCCGCAAAGGTGGGCGCTCCCGCCGGCAGAACAGATCCCGGCGGCAATGGCGCACTCTATCATATCCCCGGATATCCGGGTATCTTTTCCAATAAGTATCCTTTTTCTGCCGCCCCTGTTTTTTAATGCCCATACAAGGGCCCTGCCCGCCTTAAGCGCGATCTCCGCCGTCATGGGATATTGATTGGCTCTGCCCCGGATCCCATCGGTGCCGAAAAATTCAGGCATACCTATTTTCCTTTCTCTCGGGTAAATTCGGGAATGATAGGCATAACTGCAGATGCCAGATCATCTACCGTCGTCTGGAGCCATTTCGTGCCCTCCGCCTTATCATGGGTCGAAAGGCTTTTAAGGACGCGGAGATAGTCGCTTCCGAATTCGGCGATCCCCCTTCTGACGGCCTCCAACAGACGTTCCCGCGAAAAATTGGCCTCGGATGAATCCGAATCCTCTAAAAACCGATGATGTTCGAGGATATCATGAATTTCCGATCTTCGTTCATAAAGCGCTTTTTTCTGCCGGGTCAAAACAGATTTGTCGTTTGTTCCACCGGATTCCGACAGATTTTCGAAAAATGCGCCCAGACGCTTGATCCGTTCATCAAGGGCCTGATTCAGTCTTGCACTTAGCCCGTCATGTAAGGGCTGGGGGTATACGCCGGATATAAACTGTGAACGAACATCGCGATACCATTTGCCGAGCGCCATCAAGTTGCCGATGTATATAAGGTTGTTCGTGAGAATCCGTTTGACGTTTCGATAGACGCCGGGGGTATAGGCCATATTGCCGCCCTTTTGGCCGCCCCCGAAAATTAGGCGATTGGATCTTAGCTCATCCTTTCGGTTGATGGTGCCGGCGGCGATCGTGACGCCATAGCCCAGTCGGCACGGACCCACCAGCCCCCCCTGCCCGCCTAAAAATATGGGGGGCCTGTCCAGCATCACCCCGCCTGGCACATCGCCCATCAAAGACGCCGTCGCCTTGTCCTGCTGCGGGGTATAGTTGAAGTGAATATAGGAGCTGCCCACTTCGCTGTGATTTTTTTTATCCGTGCCGCCGGCCATCAGGCAATCGCAAAAATTGATAAGGCTACCCAGGGTGACATACGGAAACAGGATGGTTTGTTTGAGACCCACACTATGGGCGATGTTTGCGCCCTCCTCGAGAATGGTCCCGCTCCTCACGTGGGCGCATGATCCGCATGAGGCCCCTTCCAGAAAAACCGCCTGACTGAAAAATCCGCCTTTTAGATGGACATTTCGGCCAACCTGACAATTATCTATGGTTGCCGGTGCTTCAAGGCCAAGTTCGGCACCTGGGCCGATATAAGTATCTTTTCCGAAGATCCTGCATCCCGCATGAATAGTTACGCCATCGCCGGAAATCCTCTCCGGATCCATTTCCGGTCCCAGTTCCACGGAATCCGGAACCGGCATGCGAACGCCCCTATTTAACAACTTTGTCTTTAAATCAGCCGTCTCACATTCCATAACCCACACCCAATATCCAATACCTAACACCCAACACCTAACCTCTAATACCCAATCGCCCCTTGTTTAACCAATATCAGCGGCCAAATGTCAAGTCCGTTTTTTAAAACAATTAACATTTCAGGTTGTTATCGAAGATATTCTTGTCGAATGCGATATTTTTTGATATTATTATTTTTTACAAATTTGACAATCTCGTAAAAAGTCGATTTTGGGATGGCAAAGAAAAAAGTTCAAGATCAAGGCGCGCAAATCCCGAGGAATGCAGCGTACTTAGCTGTACGTGAGATTCCGAGGGATGCGGCGCAACACAGATATTGGACTTTTTACGAAGCCATCAAATTTATTTGAGAGGATTTATGTATGAACCATGCCTTAAAATATCGTCTTTTAACCCGCAGCGATCTTGACGGTCTGATATGCGCCGTTTTGGTCAAATATATAGGAATTGTCGATGAAATAAAACTGATCGATCACCCCAGCCAAATGCAGGCCCGTGAGGTCGAAGTCACCGACAGGGACATTACCACCAACCTGCCCTATGTTCCCGGTGTCAACCTGGCCATTGATCATCATCTCTCTGAGACCCTGAGGAATCAAAAAGATCCCCGGCATATCATCGACCCGGAGGCGCCCTCAGCCGCCCGCGTCGTTTATAATTATTATGGCGGCAAAGAAAATTTCCCCCCTTTTTTTGATGAAATGATGGCAGCCGTTGATAAAGCGGACTCAGGACAGTTTAGCAGGAATGAAATATTATATCCAAAGGACTGGCCCCTGCTTAATTTTTTGGTGGATCAGCGCACGGGCATTGAAGACTGGGGTAAGTTCCGAATCCCCGAGGAACAATTCAAGCTGGAGCTCATCGATTACTGCATGAGAATGAGAATCCGTGATATTCTGGCTGTACCGGATGTAAAGGAGCGGATTGACGTCTATTTCGCCTATGAAAAACAGTATAAAGAACAGCTCAAGGCCAGGGCCACGTTAGTTTCCAATATTGTGGTTTTGGATTTTCGCGACGAGCCGGTGAGGTATCCAGGCAATCGGTTTATCATTTACGCCCTCTACCCCGCGTGTAATGTTTCAATTTTGATCCGGCGTGATGCGGAAGATGGCCGCATTACCTTTTCCGTGGGAAAATCCATTATCAACCCGACCTCCACGGTCAATATCGGTGAAATTATGCTCCATTACGGGGGCGGCGGACACCGGGCCGCGGGGGCCTGCCATGTTGAAAACGATCAGGCGGAAAGGGTCTATCAGGAACTGATTGCGACATTATCCGAGACCCCTGATAAAGCAACCATATAACCACCCGGAAAGGAAGATCCTGAAATGAACGACCAAGCCCTAACCAGTTGGCCGATCTGGCAAAAACTGCGCTCAAGCGCAGAGAAAATGGAACTGCCGGAATACCACCTCAAACACCTGGTCAATCAAGACAACCGGCTGGAGAACTATTCGGTTTCAGGCGGCGGCCTTTTTTATGATTATTCAAGGCAGCGGGTTGACAGCCAGGTTATGGGCTACCTGCTTGAGTTGGCCGATACGCGAAGCCTATCCGAGAAGTTCAACCAAATGATGGCCGGCGCCCATGTCAATGTCACCGAGGATCGGGCCGCCCTTCATACCGCGGCCCGTCAATTTTCAAACGAACCGGTTTACGATAACGGCCGCGATGTTATCCCTGAAATCAAAGCCGTACGCAACCAGATCAAAGCATTCGCACAGGCCGTACATAACGGCGAGATCAAGGGGGCTGCCGGCTTACCCTTCAGGGATATCGTAGTCATCGGTATCGGCGGCTCCTATCTGGGTACGGAATTTGTCGCAACCGCTCTTGAGGGCCTGGCGGATAAAAGAATCAACCTCCACTTTCTGTCAAATGTCGACATCGACAACTTTGGACGCATTGCCTCCCGAATTTCTGCCGAAACCACCCTATGGATCGTGATCTCCAAAAGCTATACCACTACGGAGACCATGGCCAATCTCAACCAGGCGAAGGCGTTTATGAAGGCAAACGGCGTGCCTCCGGAAAAGCACCTGGTTACGGTGACAAGCAAGAAAAGCCCCGGCGATGATCCGGAGAACCCGGCGCTTGCGACCTTTCATATGTTTGACTATATCGGCGGCCGTTTCAGTGTAACCTCCGCTGTGGGCGGGGTCCCGCTGAGCCTATATGTCGGCTACGACCGGTTTGAAAAGATTTTAAAAGGCGCCGAAGAAATGGATCGACATGCGGCTGAGGCGCCGATTCAGAAAAACGCCCCCCTGCTGGCCGCGCTGATCAGTGTCTGGAACAATAATTTCCTGGGATATGAAACCCAAGGGATCATCCCCTATTCTTCCATGCTTTCCAAGCTTGCACCGCATATCCAGCAACTCTATATGGAAAGCAACGGCAAGGCGGTTACCATTCAGGGGATGCCACTTGATATTGACAGCGGTGTGATCGTTTTCGGCGAACCCGGCACCAATGCCCAGCATTCCTTTTTTCAGCTGGCCCATCAGGGCCGGCCGTTTCCTATTGATTTTATCGGCGTGGTGGATCCGGTTTATGGAGAAGAGCAGGTGACATCCAAGGGGGTAACCAATCATCAGGAGCTATGGGCCAATCTGATCGCCCAGTCCCAAGCGCTTGCCCTCGGCAAGGCGGACAGAAATCCGGAGAGCACCTTTTCCGGAAATCGACCCTCCGCCATCATCCTTTTAAACGATTTGTCGCCGGAAAATATCGGCCGCATCCTTTCGTTCTACGAGGCAAAGACGGTTTTTGAGGCGTTTATCTGGGACATCAATCCGTTTGACCAATTCGGAGTGGAGCTTGGCAAAACCATGGCTTCGGCTATTCGGGATGAAATCGCCCGAAAAAACAAGAATCCCGGTTACGAGTTTGATAACCGGGATCCTGTCCGAAAATTTTATCTTGAGACGCTGTTTAATTCAAAGCCTTAAGGCATGCGGTAAATCACCGCCCCCCACGTCACACCGGCGCCCAGCCCTGAAAATACAAGTGTCGCATTTTTCTTAAGCAGGTTTTGTTCCATAGCCTCATCAAGCGATATCGGAATCGTACCGGCTGTTGTATTTCCGTATCTTTGAATGTTGTTGAACATTTTTTCATCCGGCAGCTCCAATGCTTTCTGATAAAACTGATTGATCCTGAGATTGGCCTGATGGGGAAAAATCATGTCAATATGATCAACGGAAAGCCCCGCCTTTTCCAAGGCTTCAATTGTCACCTCCGGAAGCCGCTTGACCGCCAGCTTAAAAATCCTCGACCCATCCATTTTCGGATAGTGCCGCCGCTCCTCTAACCATTCCGGCTTAATTCGCGGATTTAGGCGGGATGCAGGCAGCTCCGTCATCAAGGACTCGGCATATTCACCCTGGGCATGCAGGGAACTTGCAAGAACTCCGACCGGCTCATCCGTCTCAACCGCCTCCAGGCAAACAGCGCCCGCCCCATCCCCAAAAATCACGGTAACATCCCGGCCTTCGGTGGAGATATCGAGGCCGGTGCTGTGGACTTCAGAGCCCACCAGCAGAACCCGCTGGGCCTTTCCGCTTTGGATATACGCATCGGCGATTTCCAGGCCATATAAAAAACCGGTGCATTGCTGACGGATATCCAGCGCCGGTGTTGAATTTAATCCCAGCTTATACTGCAGCAGGCATCCGGAGCCAGGGAAAAATATATCCGGGCTTAGCGTGGCGAAAATGATCAGATCAATATCATCGGCTGTCCAGCCGGCCCTTTTTAGAGCGATTTTCGACGCCTCCAAGCCCAGATCTGAAGCTCCCACACCCCCTTCTTCATCAACCCACCGCCTTTCTTCAATGCCGGTGCGCTGGCGGATCCATTCATCCGATGTATCCATCCATTGGACCAGATCCTCATTCGTCACGACCCGTTCGGGCAGATGCCGACCCGTGGATTTGATAACCGTCCTAAGCATAATTCACGACTCCCCGAGCTTAATCATATTAACGAAATTTAGGAGATTTTAATTCAACCGCAGATTTTTTCAAGAAAATTATGACAATCCCGTAAAAAGCCTTCTGTTTCGCTGCAGCGGTATAAATCGTTTTTTACGAAGCCTTTGGCTATAAGGGGATACGGATAGCCCCTTGCCGCCAAATAACTTGATTCAAAACTTTAAAGATACGAAATAAAACGCGGATATCCTTCAATATCAGAATATCCGCGCTATAAAGGCTTGCTTTCCGGCAATCCGCTGTATAAACGAAAAGCAGACCTAGTCGTTTTCAGTTTTTGGTATGGACACGCCGCCGGTCGTCTTATCGGGCATCTCCGGACTTGGCTTTGTTACGGTTTCCGGCAGATTGACTTCAATATCCGCATCTTCTCTGAGCTGAGCGATATAATCGGGCATCTCTTCTTTGACTTTCTTCTGCTCAAGTTGCTCCTTGAGCCTGTCCTTGACTTCGTCAAAAGTCTTCTGGGAGGCGTCCTTTTTATCCTCTGCCTTGATCAAATGGTAGCCGAAACGGGTTTCCACAATATCGCTGACATCGCCCACCGCCAGAGAAAAGGTGGCCTTCTCGAAGGGTTTAACCATCTGGCCTTTGCTCACATAGCCAAGATCCCCGCCTCTTTTACTGCTCGGGCACTCGGATGCTTCTTTGGCGACCTCTGAAAATTTTTCGCCTTCATCGATGCGTTTTTTGATTTTACCTATCTTCTCCTTGGCTGCCTTTTTTTCGTCTTCGCTCGCCTCAGAGCCCGCTTTTATCAAAATATGCCGGGCTTTAACCTGCTCCGGTGTTTTGAACTGATCCGGATGGTCCTCGTAGTATGTCTTAAGCTCCTTATCGGAGATCGACACGTTTGAAGCGATTTCCTGCTCAATGAGCTGTTTGATGGCCAGGTTCTTTTCGATTTCGCTGCGAAGCTGCGCCTCGGTATAGCCAAGAGCGGAAAGCTGCTTCTTGTATTGGTCCTCATCAGGGAATTGACCCTTGAACTGCTCCATCTGGCTGTCTATTGTTTCAGTATCGACGGCAATGCCGAGCTCTTGGCTCTTCTGGTAAAGCAGTTCCTTCTCGACCATATTATCGACCATATCTTTTTTGATGCTCGCCAGCCTGTTTGCATCCAGCTGCTGACCTGCACTGGCCGCCCGTTGTTTGATCAACGTCAGTTTCTGGTCAAGCTCCTTCTGAGGGATTTTTTCCCCATCGACGATTGCCACATAATCGCCGGCCTGGTCTTCTTTTTGGGCCTTTTTCTCATCCGCCGTGCACGAGGGCGAAGCCATCAGAAAAACAAGGCTCAAAACGACTAGGGTATTGGCTATAATCCGCATAAAATGAATCCTCCTTGAATTATTGATTGATGATTTGATAGTCTTGGGTGCGGCCGTATTTTCGGGTAAGTATCAAACTATCCGAATCCATACCATCGCCTGTGTGACCTACAGCCCTTTTTTGGCATTATGGATTCAAAAAAACATAATGGTGGACTATAGAATGGAAAAACAGGATAATTATTTAGTGCCTCAACGAAAACCGTCTCTCTTGCCTTCCTTGGTTTTGACAAAAAATCCTGATTTTCATTCGGGCACTAAATAAAATAATGGTCGGGACGGCAGGATTTGAACCTGCGACCCCAGCGTCCCGAACGCTGTGCTCTTCCAGACTGAGCCACGTCCCGACATTTGGTAGCCATTTTTATGGCATAAAATGCCGCCTGTCAATTAAAAATTAAATGATAACTGTACTTTTCAAGGTTGTCAAAATCTAAATTCAAAGAATTCGACAGGAATTAGCCGGCAAATGGATTCTTCATCACAATCGTCTCATTTCTCCCCGGCCCCACTGAAACGATATCCACCGGCGTTTCGGTTAACGCCTCGATCCGTTTGAGAAAGTTCTTCGTGTTTTCCGGTAAATCCTCGAATCTTCGAATATTTGAAATGTCCTCGCGCCATCCGGGAAGGCTTTCATATACCGGTTCGCATCGACTCAATACATTCAAGTCGGCCGGAAACTCCGAAATCGGTTTTCCCTGATACTTATAGGCGGTACAAATTTTAATCTCCTCAAGACCGCCTAATACATCAAGCTTTGTAATCGCAAAGCCGGTCAGGCTGTTTAACCGTACGGCATTGCGCAAAATGACGGTATCAATCCAGCCGCATCGCCGCCTACGGCCGGTTGTCGCACCAAATTCCGCCCCCTTCTTCTGTATCTGCTCACCCGTTTCATCGAATAGTTCAGTCGGAAACGGCCCCTGCCCGACTCGCGTCGTATAGGCCTTGGCAATTCCCGTTACGTCAGTAATCTGTTTCGGTCCCATCCCTGTGCCGCAGCAGGCATTGCCGGAAACCGTATTGGACGAGGTTACATAAGGATAGGTCCCATGGTCAATGTCTAAATGGGTCCCCTGGGCGCCTTCGAAAAGTACCTGCCGGCCCTCCCTGACGCCCCTGTCGATAAATACGGATATATCCGTCACATAAGGCGCCAGACGATCCCTATACCCACCATATGACGATATGATCTCATCAGCGGATACCGCATCGGAAGAATAAAACTGTGTGAGAAAAAAATTTTTTTCCTCGGCTGCGGTTCTTACCTTTTCGGCAAATCCCCCGGCATCGAGCAGCCCGATAAAACGTATCCCCCGTCGCGACGCCTTGTCCTCATAGCATGGTCCAATCCCTCTGCCGGTCGTGCCGATCCTTTGCTTTCGGCTGGCTTCTTCTTTGGCCGCATCCAACTTTTTATGATACGGCATAATAAGATGGGCCTTCTCGCTGATCTTTAATCTTTCGGGACTGACATCAATCCCCTTTTCAATTAAATAGTCAATCTCTGAGATAAGCACCTCGGGATCCACCACCATGCCGTTTCCAATCACACAGGTTTTTCCCTGTAAAATACCGGATGGCACCAAATGGCTGATAAACTCCTCGCCGTCCACAACCATGGTATGGCCGGCATTATTGCCCCCCTGAAAGCGGACAACGATATCGGCATACTCGGCCAGCAAATCAACGATCTTTCCCTTTCCTTCATCCCCCCACTGGGTTCCAACAATGACGATGTTTGCCAATGTGCTCTCCTTTCAACCTAGAATTCGTCGGGTACGCCGGGCGATGACGGCATGTTCCGTCTGACTCTAAAAAAATCCAGCATCAGTTGTTTACATGTCTCTTCACAAACCCCCGCAATAATCTCCGGCTGATGATTCATACGGTTATCCTCACCGATGCGATACAGTGACCCCGCCGCCCCCCATTTGGGATCGGATGCCCCGTATACGATTCGTTGGACCCGGGCATGGACCAAAGCGCCCATACACATGACGCAGGGTTCAATAGTGACATAGAGGCTCGTGTGGGGCAATCGATAATTTTTAACGGCCTGACCGGCTTTTCGCAAAGCCAGTACCTCCGCATGAGCGCTTATATCGCAAAGCCGGATGACCTGGTTGTGGGCCGCAGCGACGATCCCGCCGTCGGCGTCAATCAGTATGGCGCCGACAGGGACTTCGTCTTCCTCAAAGGCCTTCCTGGCCTCGGCAATGGCTTGCTGCATATAGGCTTCATGGGACATTTATAATCTTTACAATACACCGGCAGATATTTATTATTAAGGCCGAAAAGCGACATATAACACTTTTTATCCGGCGTCAAGCTTGACAATCTCGTAAAAAGTCGGTTTTGGGATGGCAAAGTAATCCGGAGAAAACTTCATATTGACAAAAACGACATATTCACGTATGTCAACAAACACGAAGCGCCCGTAGCTCAGCTGGATAGAGTGCCGGACTACGAATCCGTAGGTCGCAGGTTCGAATCCTGCCGGGCGCGCCAATAAAATCAAGGGCTTATAGGCTGTTTTCTGTAGGCCCTTTGTTAATTTTTGGGCCAGTGCAACCCCTATGTAACCAAAAATGAAAAACCGGGTGAAAAAAATCATCCGGTTTTCTTTTTCTCAATTCTTTTAAAATCGGTTACATCATCATGACTCCGGCCCGACAACAATCTTCCATATCACCCAATAGGCCATCAGGATTAAGCAGACCACCCACCAGGGAAGGATAAGACTATGGATGATTACAAACTCTTGATAGACCTACACAAAGGAGGCCATCGGCAGGGACCGGGCGGGGATGCCGAGACAGAACTTGCTCTAAATCTGACCATGATAGACCGGGAAGCACCGCTAAAGGTTGCCGATATCGGGTGCGGCACGGGAGCATCCACCATTCTGCTTGCTCGACTCTTGAATGCACGGATCACAGCGGTAGACTTCCTTCAGGATTTTCTGGATGTGCTGGTTCAAAGGGCCGAGAGCGCCGGGGTGGCGAACAAGATATCGCCCCTTGCCCGGTCCATGGACGACCTGCCTTTTGCCGACGAGGAATTGGATATCATCTGGTCCGAGGGAGCAATCTACAACATTGGATTTGAAAAGGGCGTAGCTGATTGGCGACGATTTCTGAAATCGGGTGGTCTATTGGTTGCTTCCGAGATCACATGGCTCACGGACTCCAGACCAGCGGAACTCCAAAAACATTGGGATCGCGAGTATCCCGAAATCAATGTGGCTTCAGCGAAGATCAGGGTTCTGGAGAAACACGGATTTTCGCCAGTCGGGTACTTCGTATTACCAGAACATTGCTGGCTGGAAGAATATTATCGGCCTATGCAGGCCAAGTTCGAGGACTTCTTGAATCGAAACGGGAACACCGAGGAAGCACTCGAAATAGTGACCGCTGAGCAAAAGGAAATTGACCTCTACGAGAGGTATAAGGCACACATCAGTTACGGGATGTATATCGCTAAAAAGACGGTGTAAAAGGCGAACAAATCCATCATTTCTTGCGCCTCCTGAAGCGCCAAAGATGCCTTTCGCTCCACTTCCCCCGCTTGGCTTTGATGTAAACATCCCAGGCATCCTTCACGGTTATTCCGAAGAACAAAAGCAACGAGGAATCTTGATTGTTCAAGATTCCTCACTGCCGATTGGAAAAGCGATTATTCGTAGGCGACGAATTTATCCTTTTTCGCCTGACACACCGGACAGTTATCCGGGGCTTCACCTTCAAGGGTGTAGCCGCACACACTGCAGACCTGAATGGTATCCAGTTCTACATCTTTTCCCCCGTCCACGGCTTCTTTTGCTTTCTGATACAATGCCAGGTGCTGCTTTTCGGTTTTGTATGACCAGTCAAAACTTCGATAAGCGCTCTTTTCACCCTGAAAATCGGCCACTTCCATATAAGTCGGATACATTTCCGTGACCTCGAAATTTTCCCCGTCAATGGCTAAGCCCAGATTCTTTGACGTATCCCCAGGGCCGAAGGCGCCCATACTATTGGCCAAAAAACCGCCTTCAAGGTGTTTGAGTTCGCGGTAATGGTCTCCGGCATGAATAAATTCCGCATGTGCAATTGCGTTGAAAAGCCGCGCCACATTCGGAAAATTTTCCTTTTCCGCCTGGATGGCAAAATGCCGATACCGCATATTGGCCATGCTCTCTCCGCCGAATGCATTGATCATGTTCTGCTCTGTCATTTGTTTCATACAGGTAGCCTCCTTCTTATTATCCGACAGCGATTTCCTTGGAGCTCTCCCAGAGTCCGTGTATATTGCAGTAGGATGCCGCCACAAGGGTGCCTGACTGATTGACCTTAAGCCGTGTCGTTACCGCATGATCGGTATAGACCGGCCCCTGGTTGGCACCGGCAACTGCTTCCCCGTGGGCCGTGAATTCAAAGCTGCCCACTTCATAAGTAAACTTGTCATTTTCCGGCTTAAAGTAAAGCCGCATCCACCGGATATGGTGCTCGGTTGTATTGGGATGTGCGATTTCCTTGCCAATGGAAAGCTTAACTTCAAAAACTTCCTCTGCCTTCACCCCTTCCGGACATTCAATAACAGGGACATGCTTCTCGTTTTTCCAATCTCCGGATTGAAATAATTCACCAATACTTGTCATAATTTGCCTCCTTTCAAAGGATCCATCATTTAAATGGGTATTTAACCAACCGACTCCAGTAAATATAATTTTATTCATGTTGATAAAAGGTTACAACCCGCTGATCAATACCGGAGATCCTGTATTTCAAACCCGTATCCCCCTTATTTGTTTCTGCTTTGGCATCTGATACCAGCCTACTCGGACTCGCTTAAATTACTGAAAGTTTTCGGGATCAGCTCAGTCAGGGCCGGATGGATATGCTGACCGGAAAACAAGGCGCCCAGCTGCCCGCCGATGGCCATGGCATTTGCCACCTCCTGGATCAATATGGGCGCGTGAGGCCCGATAATGTGAAAACCGAGGAGTTTCAGGCTCTCCTTTTCAAGCACCACCTTGGCCATTCCGCGGTCCTCCCTTAAGGCCATGCCCTTGGCGACATCACTGTAGCGGGCGGTTCCCACCAGTATTTCATAGGTTTTCCCGGCCTGCTCAGCCGTCGCGCCTACTGCCCCGACAGGCGGCCAGGTAAATACCGCCCGGGGCACGGCCGCATAATTGATCGTTTCCTGCGCGCCGTTCATGGCATTGTCCCAGACGATATCGGCCTCGGCATTGGCTGTATGGGTAAACATCTGCCGGCCGTTGGCATCTCCGAAAGCCCAGATGCCTTTCCGGCTGGTCTGAAGATATTCATCCGTCCGGATGAAGCCATTGGCATGGGTTTCAATATTTGCATTTTCAACCTGCAGCAGATCGGCATTGGACTGCCTGCCGGCGGCAACCAGGATCTGCTCGGCGGAAAGCGTGCGCCTCTCACTTTCGGCATCCAGTGCAACCGACAGCTCCAGAGCCCCTTCTCCCTGCCGGACCGATGCCACCTGGGCGCTGGTATGGATGGTCATTCGTTTGGCGAGATCAAACGCCAGGATTTCTGAAATTTCGGGTTCCTCTGCCGGCAGCAGCCGATCCCGGTTCTGCACAATGGTAACCTCGGTTCCCAGGGCTGAAAAAAAATGCCCATATTCTGCCGCGATATAACCGCCGCCGATAATCACCATGGATTTGGGCAGCTTTTCCAGCTCAAGCAGGGTGTCACTGGTTAAATACGAAATCCGGTCAAGCCCGTCTATTTCAGGAATTGCCGGCCGGCTGCCGGATACGATAAATATTTTCTCCGCCTGAATCCGGTAATCATTGACAACCAGTTCCTTTGGCCCCACGAAAAAGCCTGTGCCTTCGTAATAGTCGATCTGCTCCGACGCCTGCAGGGCCTTATGGATCTGTTGATGCTCCGGAATGACGGCCTCCCGCATGTCCTTCATCACCTGCCCGAAATCCACGGATTGGATATGCGCCCGGATGCCGAAACGATCCGCCTTCCGTATTTCCATGATTCGATCGGCCACCGCCAACAGCATTTTTGACGGAATGCATCCCACATTCAAGCAGGTCCCGCCGGCCGGCCCCTTATCCACCAGCGCCACCCGAAGCCCTGCCTGGATGGCATTTTCAACAATCGCCATGCCGGAGCCGGATCCAACGACAATAACATCGTATACGCTGTCAGCCTTTTTCCGCACGTGTTTTGCTACTGACTCTTTGAATCCCATTTCACTCCTTTCAAGCACTCTTGTCCAAAAACGGTTTTTAAATAGTAAATCTAATGTTTCGGGGGCTTGAAAAAATATCCTCCTTGCGGGTATTGTTGATTCATCACAAAAAACAAACACCCAAAAACAAGGAGGATGCCTTATGGTAAAACATGCAAGCCTGTTCAGTCAACTGATTGCCCTGATTGACCGGTATTGACTCATGCATTTCAAAAAAAGACTCAAAAAACACCCAAGGCAGATATCAAAAAAGCTGAACAGCGGAAAAATGAATATTTCAGGAGAAAAATAAAATGAGTGATCTTCAAAAATATATAAACAAAAGGAAGTTACGTGATCCTGAATTTGCCGAGGGCTTTGATACAGGATACGAACAATTTAAGATAGGAGTGATGCTTAAACAGGCCCGCGAAGAGGCAGGATTAACGCAAGAACAACTTGCTGAAAAATTACATACAAAAAAATCTGCCATTTCAAGAATTGACAATCTCGTAAAAAGTCGATTTTGGGATGGCAAAGAAAAAAGTTCAAGATCAAGGCGCGCAAATTCCGAGGAATGCAGCGTACTTAGCTGTACGTGAAATTCCGAGGAATGCAGCGCAACACAGATATTGGACTTTTTACGAAGCCATCAAGAATTGAGAATCACGCGGAAGATATCAAGCTTTCGACGCTTGAAAATTACGCAAGAGCACTTGGTAAAAAGCTTCATCTGAAAGTCGCTTAAATGCAGCGAACCATGCCTTACACTCGGACAGGAACTCCGCTGCGCTTCGTTCCTGCCGGTGAAGGCTGCGTTCGATGAAAAATATTTGATTTATCAAGAATTATGTATTACCCTTACCAGTAATACGTAATGCTGGAGGAAAAAATGAGAGTGACGACAAAAGGGCAGGTTACGATACCAATTAACATACGGGAAAAATTAGGGATAACCCCAGATACAGAGATTGACTTTTTACAAGAGGGAGACCGAGTCTTTTTGGTAAAGCGAAAAGGAACAGGCCGCGCAACCCGCAAGTTTAAAAAACTTCGTGGTGTTGCGACGGTCAAAATGACCACAGACGAAATTATGGCACTCACAAGAGATGATTTATGAAAGGCCTCCTTGTTGATTCCAATATTATCCTGGATGTTTTTCTCGATGATCCTGTTTGGGCTGAATGGTCGGAGGCCGCTCTCTCTGAATATGCCCATCATACCCCTTTATACATTAACCAAATCATATATTCCGAAATTTCCATTGGATTTAATAAGATTGAGGAATTGGAAGTTGCTGTTTCAAAAAGCGGATTTCAGATGTTAGAAATTCCAAAGGAATCCCTTTTCCTTGCTGGTAAAGCGTTTCTCAAATATCGAAAGCATAAAGGTGCAAAGAAGTCCCCATTACCGGACTTTTTTATCGGTGCACAAGCCGCCGTATTAGATATTGAGTTAATCACACGGGATAAAACCAGGTACCAAACCTATTTCCCAACTGTTAAAATTATTTCTCCGAAATAAACAAGCTCATCGAACCAGTCAGCCCAGGCGACAGCCAGGGCCGGCGGAATTTTGACAAGCCGAGGGCAATTGAGCATCAACCATCTTTAATAAAGTCAGTGGAAGCCCTGGCTGCTCCTGGCTTCCAACGTTGTGTGCATGAGAAACATGGATTCTATAAATCGACAAGTTGCGGTGATAAAACCAAAAGATCCCTATGTGCAGTGGATAAATTCCCTTCCGGGGACTGATGATCCAGTTTCAATCGATGAACTCCAGAATGACTGTACTGTTATTCTTCTTCCGCATTTTGATACAGACAAGGAGTCGATAAATTTTCTAAAAAAAAATTTCCGTTCCATTTTTGAGTATGAACTTTTTGAATGGCATCGTGACGAGGAAGATTGGCCTAAAAATATATCATTCAAGCTTTTTCAAGAATGGTTTGAAATTGAGTTTCATTCCGAAGTCATTGATTTTGGTAAGGGCCCTATTAGTATAGAAAAATATTGAGCACACAACAAGGCCGCGCAAAGGATCGCCAGGGCATGCGGCTTTTGAATATTCGGTGGGAATTGAGCATTAACCATCTTTAAGGCAAGTCAGTGGAAGCCCTGGCGCCCATTGGCTTCCGCCGTTAGTGTGCGACACGAAGTCGCACAGTATGATTGTACTCAGCCTCGGCGCGAGTACAGGGATTTTAAAAAATGGTTCAATGTCAATCAATGCCGACTTTTACGGACTACAAATCCGTGAGTGTATCCATCACCGTCAGGGTCTATGAGGAATTAAACGATTATCTGCCGAAAGATTGGCGTAAAAAGGATTTTTCGCTTGAATTGAAAGGCCCTGCGACTGTTCAAAGTATTCTCGATATCCTGAAAATGCCGGTGAAAAAAGTCGATTTGGTCATCATCAACGCTCTTACCGCCACCTTGGACCAGTCGCTTGAAGACAACGACCGGGTCGCCATTTATCCAGTTTTTGAATCACTGGACATATCCAGGGTATCGCTCCTCTCCGGCTCGCCCTTAAGAAGACCCAAATTCATTACTGACAAGCATTTGGGCGGACTGGCCCAAAGACTTCGTTCTCTGGGATTTGATGTGATAGAATCCTCAAAAGATATTGCCGAGGAGCGAATTGAGATGCTGAACCGGGAGAAGCGAATATTGCTAACAACTGCCCCCGGTATTTTAGCCGCCAAATCCATTGAACGGGTCATCCTGATTAAAAACGCGGATCCGCAACTTCAGGCGGCGGCGGTTATCAAAAGGCTTGACCTGCAAGGATCGATTAATAAAAGCCGTTAGCCTGCCTAATACCAGAAAAGAGTCTCCCGAAGAGACCCTTCTAAGTAACTTGAAAATATATATTAATATTCCAGAAGCTTAACTCTCTGTCATTCCGAGGAGCAAAAGCGACGAGGAATCTTGATTGTTAAAGATTTCTCGCTGCCGCTCGAAATGACAAAAGCGGACGAATCGTCTTAGTGCCTTCAAGCATGCAATAAAAGTTACCTTTAAGCTCGGTCCCGGGCGCTTGGCCCCGGGAGGTTACTCCCCAAATACAAAATGCGCCATCAAAGCTTGACTTGTAAATAAATAATGAAATAATGGTAACAATAAACTCTCATCCCATAACCCCCAAAATTTATATCTGACTTCCGCCAAGGCCATTCTCCCCTTGAAAAGGCAGGCCAGTGGCGCCATCGGATACTGACAAGGGGGGATATAGCAAAGGCGCTCAAACTTATGGCATTAACAAATTCAGCGGATTCTATTAAAGCGTTTTACCTGCGGCATCTGCCCCAAGCTAAATTCGAGGGCCAAACACTGCATGCGCCATGCCCATTTTGTCCGCATTCTGAAACCACCGTCCCCGGAAAGCTCATCGTCAACCTCGATCCGGAAAGCTTCTTTTACGGCCATTTCAGATGCCTCGCCCGCTGCATACCCGGCGGGTTCACCCCGCACTTCGGACGGCTCCTAGGCATCGATCCGAACCATGTGCCGGGATGCGATCCCGATCGGATCTCCTACGTGCGCAACCTGGTGTTTCCATCGAAAACCCTGAATGCCGAAGTGAGAAAACATCAACTCACCCATCAGACGGGGGAACCAATTGACTTTTTTCTAAGTTTCGGTATATCCGCCGGGACCCTTAATGAAATGCGGGTAGGCTATAATGGCCGCTACCTGGTTTACCCCTATTTTCAAGAAAACGGAAACTGCTACGCATACCACTGCATCCGGCCCGGAAACGACGCCGACGCCTTTTGGGCCGGCGAAGAAAAGTTCCAGGAGAAGGAATTCCAGGTTTTCAACATAGAAGATATTGAGCGCTGTGAAAACGGCGCAATTTTTATTACCGAGGGCGAAAAAAATCTCCTCGTGCTCAAAGAGCTGGGCTACCCCGGTATTGCCGTGCCCAGCCTTTCAGTTCTTGATGCACTGCCGCCAGAGCGCTTTGCTGATATCAACCACGTGTTTATCCTCTTTCATAACTCCGCTGAAGCTCAGATAGCCGCCCGATCCCTTGCCACGAGCCTTGGATTCAAAGCACGGATTCTCAACTGGCCGCCAAACAAAAATCACGGCTACGATCTGACGCAGCTTGCCCGGGAAACACAGGATGCCCTCGGCGCGGCAGTGGCCCGCATGATCAAGCGTTCAAAGGCGTTCTCCCCCTTTACGTCGCCCGAGCGCGAACATAGACGCTTTCTGGAGGCGCTGGAAAAAAACAGGGGCAAAAGCCTCCTTGGCATGCCGACGGGTTTTGAAAAAATGGACCATGCCATGGACGGCATTAGCGGCATCAACATCATGGGCGGTCAACCGAAAGCCGGCAAATCAACTTTCTTTATGCAGATTTCTACTGAGGCGGCCCGGCGGGGCATGTCGGTCATTTACTATGATTTTGAAAACAGCCGCCAGAAAATCTATCTCAGAACCCTCTGTCGCCTGAGCAGGCTCTCGGAAGAATCGCTGCGCCGTGAAAATCCGGATCCCGAGGCCGCCGCGCAGCTGCAGCAGGCAAATGAGGAGATAAAAAAGATGCTGACTTTTTTCCGCGTGGTCACGGATCGAAAGCTGAGTCCCGACATCATGCGTCGGCAAATCGATTTCATGAAACATGAGACGCGTACGGAGAGTTGTATGGTCGTCGTTGACAGCCTACACAAACTGCCTTTTAAAAATTTTTCGGAACGACGTACGGGAATAGACGAATGGCTGCGCCATATGGAGGCCATCCGCGACGAGCAGCAGGCGTCATTCCTTGTTGTTTCGGAATTATCCCGCGGCAGGGAAGGCAACTATAGCAAGCAACCCGACCTCGGATCCTTCAAGGAATCCGGAGACATAGAATACAGCGCCGACAATGCCATTATCCTGCAGCCCAACTGGGACCTTCTGGACCCCCAGTCCACAGCCCAGCGCGTCAGCACGCTCTGGCTCGTCGCCAGCCGCGAAAAGAGCCCTGGAAAAATTGCGGACTATGCCCTTGATTATCCGTACTGGGGCTTTAAAGAGCTCTAGCGGCGGCCTATCCGAACGCACCCCATAAGCACCCAGCCAACTAAAAAAAGCCGCAACCGCTTGAGATTGCAGCTTAATACGCGCAGCTGGTGCCGAAGGGGAGATTTGAACTCCCACGGGGGAACCCCCACTAGACCCTGAACCTAGCGCGTCTACCAATTCCGCCACTTCGGCACAACCGTTTAAATCAGGGATTGATTTGCAGTAAGTTTTTTTATATATATTTTTTACCAATAACTGTCAAGATTATAATTATCAAAATATCGCCTGAAAAGATTATGGAACTTATTACGGATTTGAATGAGATAAAAGCGCCCTACCCGGACGCGGTGATTACCATTGGCAATTTTGATGGGGTACACAAGGGTCACCAGGCGATCCTTCATCAGGTTATCGAGCATGCGGAAATAATTAATGGGACTTCCGTCGCCATCACTTTTGAACCCCATCCGATGAAGCTGCTCAGCAGCAACGGGTCTCCACAGTTGATTACCCCCTATGAGCAGAAGATTGAATTGATTGAACAGACGGGGATTGATGTCCTGGTATGTATCCCGTTTAACCGGGTTTTTGCCGATATCACGGCGGCTGAGTTCGTTGAGGCGATTCTCATCAAAAAAATCGGCATGAAGGCGATTGTCATCGGCAAGGACTATAAATTCGGAAAAAATCGCGAAGGCAGTGTCGAGTTTTTAAAAAACTATAGCCAGCCCTATAACATTGAGGTCCTCGTTGCCGACTGGATCCCCATTTCCCACCAGTTTTTGGAGAGAATCAGCAGCACCCGGGTCCGGGAGATTGTGACAGGAGGACGGGTTGAAGATGCATGGCATCTACTGGGGCGATATTATCAGATCCGCGGGACCGTCATAACCGGCCGTCAACGCGGCGGCCCCATGCTCGGATTCCCAACGGCCAACATCAAACTCGTCGACGAACTCTGTCCCAAGGCAGGCGTTTACGCGGTAACGGCTGAATGGCGAAAGAAAAAATATAAGGGCGTTGCCAATATCGGATATGCGCCGACATTTGATGACTATTTGTTTACGGTTGAAGTCCACATCTTTGACTTTAAGCAGGATATTTACGGCGAAACCATCCGGGTCAATTTCATCAAACGCATCCGGGATGAAAAAAAATTCGCCAACATTGATGAGCTGCATGATCAAATCAGTAAGGATATAGGGGATGCCAAAAAAATTCTATCTGATCTCTAGAGAAAGAAAAAAGGAAAATGGTTATGGTCCTTGAAATATTAACGTATCCGAATGAGTTGCTGCGACAGCCAACGAAACCCGTTGAAACCATAGATGAGGGGATCGAGGAAATCATCGAGAATATGGCCGAGACCATGTATCAGGCGCCCGGTGTCGGCCTTGCCGCCATTCAGGCGGGCATAGATAAAAGCATCATCATTTATGATCCCGAGGCCGATGCGGTAAAAAGGGATTACAATGTATTACTCAATCCGAAGATTATCTCCAGCGCCGGTGAGACGATCTCTGAGAATGAGGGATGTCTAAGCGTCCCGGATATCCGCTCAGATGTGAAACGCGCCGAAACCGTCGTCGTAGAAGGTCTTGACAGAAAGGGGGAGCCGGTGCGAATTGATGCAGATGGTCTGCTCTCTGTTATTCTGCAGCATGAAATTGATCACCTGAACGGCATCCTCTTTATCGACAGGATCAGCGCATTAAAGCGCGAATTATACAAAAAGAAACGGAAAAAGGCGCTTAAACGAAGTGAACAGTAAGCCCGGCGTCATATTCATGGGGACACCGGATTTTGCCGTCCCGGCCCTAAACGCCCTTTTCGATTACGGCTGCCCCATTTCTCTCGTCGTCACACAGCCGGACCGGGAAAAAGGCCGCGGAAGAAAAATTATCGAGCCGCCGGTAAAGGCTACCGCTCTAAAACTGGGGTTGGACATATTACAGCCGGAGACAGTCAAAACCGACGCATTTTATGAAGCGATTGCCGGGCGCCGCCCCGATTTACTGGTCGTTGTGGCATTCGGCCATATTCTGCCCAGGCGAATTCTTGAGTCGCCTGTTTACGGGGCGATCAACGTGCATGCCTCACTGCTGCCCAAATACCGGGGGGCCGCCCCAATCCAGTGGGCAATTATTAATGGGGAAAAGGAAACAGGCGTGACGACAATGCTTATGGACACCGGTCTTGACACGGGAAAAATACTGATGTCCACAAAAACCGTCATTTATCCCGATGACACGGCCGGCAGCCTCCACGATCGACTGGCCCCTGCAGGCGGCGACCTCCTCAAGCAAACGATCGCCTCCCTGGAGGCCGGCACTTGGCAGCCCGTGCCCCAAAACCATGAGGCGGCCAATTACGCACCCATGCTCAAAAAATCGGATGGCCGCATCGACTGGTCGCTTCCGGCGGAGCGTATTGAAAGACAGATACGGGGAATGAACCCCTGGCCGCTCGCCCATAGTTTTTATAAAAACATGCGGCTGAATTTTTATCGGGCGGAGATCCGTCCTTCCACCCATAATGCACCACCGGGCACCGTAATTTTCGGATTTTCGAGAGAGCTCCGCGTGGCCGCCGGCAGGGATGCCGTTTCAATCCTTGAACTGCAAGCGGCATCCGGAAAGCGCTTGAATGTCCAGGATTTCTTGAGCGGCACGCCCATTTCTTCAGGCAGCGTACTTCAATAAGCCTCTTTCTATGGCGCCCGACCCAAAGAGAAATGACATAGCCGCCCGAAAAACGGCGCTGGATATATTAAACACGCTGGAACGCTGCCATGATCTGCTGGATACCGTCGTTGAAAACTTTGCCGGGGAGATGGCGGCTTTTTCATCTGAGAATCGGCGGCTTACGCATGCGATTGTTTTCGGCGTTCTGCGCTGGCGAAGACGGCTCGACTGGATGATCAGCCAGAAGGCCCGCCTGCCGCTTGATAGAATTTCCCCGGATATCCGCAATATACTGAGGATCGCGCTTTTTCAGATGCTTTTTATGGATCGGATTCCGGATTTCGCCGCGGTTGACACCGCCGTTGAGATAGCCAAAGGGTGGGTATCCGTGAAGTCGAGCCGGTTTGTCAACGCCCTTCTTAGAAATACCCTTCGAAGCCTGCCATTCGATCTTCATAAGAGCCTGCCGGATGACCCGATGGCCGCACTGGGCATCTCTCAGTCCTTTCCGGACCGGCTGATCCATAGATGGGTCGATCGATTCGGGATGGACGAAACCCGCCGTCTCTGTGAGGCAATGAACCAGATCCCGCCCGTAACGATAAGGACAAACACCCTTAGGACCAGCCGTGAGGCACTGCGGGAGATGCTGGACGAAATATGCGAAAAGATTTACGCAACGGCGTATGTGCCGGAGGGGCTTTCTTTTTATGGCCTTTCCAAACCCATCGACCAGCTCACGGCCTTTCAAAAAGGGCTCTTCCAGGTGCAAGACGAGGCGGCCCAGGCGGTAGCCCATTGTCTCTCTCCCCGGCCGAATGAAATGATACTCGATGCCTGCGCCGGCATGGGGGGCAAAACGGGTCATATCGCCCAATTGATGGGGAACGCCGGAAAGGTTTTTGCAATTGACAAGGACAAGGATAAATTGAGAAGACTCTCCGAGGAGATGGGACGGCTCGGAATAACGAGCGTTAATATCTGCCAGATGGACCTTGCAAAGCCGATTTGGCAGACAATACCGGAGGCTTTCGACCGGGTGCTTCTCGATGCCCCATGCTCCGGCCTTGGCGTGATTCGCCGCAACCCGGATATTAAATGGGCAGCAGAGAAAAGGAACCTGGATCGCTTCGCCGGGCGCCAGCTTTCTTTGCTGGATGCGGTATCGCAGCGGGTAGCGCCGGCAGGGGTTCTTGTCTATGCGGTCTGCACCATGGAACCGGAAGAGACCGACGGGGTTGTTGAAAAATTTCTGAGCAGCCATCCGCAGTTTGATGTAATGGAAAGCAAAAGCGGTCTTGCCGGGGACTTAAGGCATATGATCGATGACAGGGGGGCTTTCAGAAGCTTTCCGCATATCCATCATATGGAAGGTTTCTTTGCCGTGAGGCTAAGAAGACGATCATGACCCGTTCCATTTTAAAATTCTTCCTTCTATTGGCCGTTTTTTTTGCCATAGCTGGAATCAGCGCCTATTTCACGCTGACCCTGGTTATCGAAAGCGAAGAGACCGTCGTCGTTCCGGATCTTGAAGGCAAAAATGCCATTGCGGTTCTGGAGCTTCTCTCGGACCTCGGCTTGAATACCAAAGTGAAGGGCTCTGAATACAACGCCGAAATCCCCCTCCATCATGTGACCTATCAAGAACCCAAGGCCGGGACCATGATAAAAAAAGGCCGGGATGTTAAGGTGGTTCTCTCAAAAGGCACCAAGACGCTTACCGTCCCGAACCTTGTCAACATCCCGCGCGATCAGGCCGAGGTTATTCTGGCGAACAACGATCTGAAATGCGGCGTCGTCTCCAGGACATTTTCCCGGAATATCAAAAAGGATTTTGTCATCGCCCACACTCCGGAGACCGGCGACAAGATAAGGCGAAATGGGGCAATCAACCTGCTGATCAGTCGGGGGGGGCGGCCGAAGGGCTACATGATGCCGGACCTTATCGGCATAGACCTCGAGGAGGCCGTTCAAACCGTTGAAAAATACGGTTTGACCGTGGGCGAAATAGATTCCGTTTACCGCAAAGATGCGGCGGCAAATATCATTATTGATCAGGAGCCATTTTCAGGCTATTATGTGCACTCAAATCAACGGGTGGATCTGTCAGTCAACCGCTGGAATGAAAGAGGCAAGGCGGATAAACCTAATAGCGGAAATACGGACGTGCTTTTTCGCTACCAGATTCCACCGGGAATTTTAAAACAGCACATTCGGCTTGAGTTAAATGCCTTTGGCTTCTCAACCCCCATCTATGACGAATTGATGGCGCCGGGCCGGAGAATTTGGCTGATGGTGCCCCAGCATACGGATGCAGCCGTCTTCTTGTACAAAAATAAAGAGTTGGTTAAAACGGAAATCTATTAATCCGATACCCGAGGTGTTAGAATGGAAAAGCTGATTGCCCCTTCGATTTTATCTGCTGATTTCGGCCGCCTTGCCGAGGAGATCCGTTCGGTTGAAGCCGGCGGTGCGGACTGGATTCATATCGACGTTATGGACGGCCATTTTGTTCCCAATATTACGCTGGGCCCGATGATCGTTGAGGCAGTCAACCGGGTCAGCAGCCTTCCACTGGATGTTCACCTGATGATCGAAAACCCGGACAAGTATATACCCGACTTTATTAAGGCCGGGGCTGACCTGGTATCCGTTCACGCGGAGACCTGTCCGCACCTGAATCGAACCATTGACATGATACTTACGGCCGGATGCCGGGCGGGGGCGGTGCTGAATCCGGCAACGCCGCTTGAAAGCCTTGATTGGACCCTGGAATACCTCGACCTCGTCCTGTTGATGGGTGTCAATCCGGGATTCGGCGGGCAGTCGTTTATTCCGAATACGCTGGAAAAAATCCGACGATTAAAGGCCATGATCGCGGGGGGCGATAGATCTGTCCTGATAGAGGTTGACGGCGGCGTCAACAGCACAACCCTAAAGGCCATCGCAGAGGCCGGCGCGGATGTATTTGTGGCGGGGTCGGCAATCTTTGGCACCGATGATTATACGGAAACCATCCGGGGGTTCAAAGAGCTTCTGAGCGAGTGAACGGTATGGGTTGTAAAGATTTGTCGAATGCCCCTTGTTTTGAATTTTGGTCATTGGAATTTGGATATTGACTTCTTCTAAGTAACTTGAAAATATATATTATTATTCCAGAAGCTTAACTCTCTGTCATTCCGAGGCGCGAAAGCGACGAGGGATCTTATTTGTTAAACCTAAATTGAGCGATTTTCAAGTTTGCCGCAGATACAAGGAAAATGATGCCGAGCTATAGTTACCTATGCGAGACATCATTTGACGCAGTAGATGCGGTGAAATTGGAAATCCCGGAGGGTTTCAAATTTTTAAGCTAAAAATGTTTCAACACCTTAAAAATAATAAAAAAATTTACTTTTTAAAAATTTGAAACGATCAATTTAGGTTAAAGATTTCTCGCTGCCGCTCGAAATGACAAAATTGGATGAATCGTCTCAGTGCCTTCAAACATGCAATAAAAGTTACTTTTAAGCTCGGTACCGGGCAACCGGCCCGGGGGATACTTCCAAAGGAGTGCCTATGCGATACAAAGTTCTTGTTATTCACGGGCCGAATCTGAATATGCTTGGCAAGCGGGAGCCGGCTGTCTACGGCATCAAAACCCTCTCAGATATCGATCAGGCCATGTCTGAATACGCCCGAAAGCTGGATATCGCCTTAACCGCCTTTCAATCCAACCATGAGGGCGAAATCCTCGAAACTATTCAGGCGGCCGGGGATAGCCATCAGGGCATGATTATCAATCCAGCCGCATACACCCATACCAGCATCGCCATCCGGGATGCCATCTTAACCCTCGATTTCCCCGTGATTGAGCTCCATCTCTCCAATATTTACAAAAGAGAGGCCTTCCGCCACCATTCCATGATTTCGGATGTGGTCACCGGTCAGATTGCGGGGTTCGGAACCCACGGCTACCTCCTCGCCCTGGATGCCATGGCCGGCTTGATTCAGGACGCTGAATCTTCATGAGCGGTGAGGACCCATTCGATGAAGCAGAGCCTTGCGCCATCCGGTATCATAGCTGTCGGATTGCTGGTTTCTCAGGCTATTTTCACCATTTTCGTCTATCAATCCAATGTCTCATTGTTAGAAAGCCTTAGGGTCGTCTCCGATGCCGGGTATTTAACCGTTCCCAACGCCCATGCCATGTCCGGTTTGGATGCATTGATGCCGGCCTTTTGCGGCGGACTTTTTTTTACCCTTACGGCGGGGGCGGGGCTGACCATAGCGGCCTTTGTCCTTATCTATGTATGGCACTCTGTTCTTGCCAGGCGCCCGGAGCTCCTTTTTTTTCTGGTTATCCTCTGGGAACTGGGGATTTATAAAGCCTCGCAAACAGCCCGTCCCTTGATATTGACGAGCGCCTTTATCCTGTTGCCTGCCCTTGTTTCCATATTAACCCTCAGATGGGCGTCGGGACAAAAGTCAGCTTGGAACCCCGTTGTCATGCATCTGGCGGCTCTTCTAATCATCGTGGGCGCTTGGCTGCCGAACGTCAATGGGGATGTGTTTATCGATATAAGGGATCAACTGCTTCTGGAAAACCCCATCGGCCAAAAGATCAATTCCTTCTATTACCACTATACCCTGTATCCCGCTGAAGCATTCAAATCTCTGGATCAGAAGCAGATTAAAACCGCCCGTATCCGGATAGAAAATGCCGGACTGTCGGGCCGGGTCGAAAAAACGCTGAGACGGATGGATTACCTGCCTGTCAACAAGGATATACGGGTCGATTTAACGATAGAAGACGAAGGAAACCGGCTGTCGCTTATCCATGGGGACCAACCCGTGCTGCACGTCAAATCCTCACGTTTTTTGAACGCTCCGGAATCGACGCTTAAAGAATTCTCCAAACAAACCGACCGGATGCAGATTCTCCGGAAGTTTACCTTTTTTAGCCTGATCACAGCCTCGCCTCTCCTGCTCTATCTATTGATCTATACGTTGTTTTTGATCGCCGGACGGGCTGTCCTCCGGCATTCGGCGAAATGCGGGGCCGTGGCTGCCGTGTTAGCTATGATCATTGGGGTGGCGGCCGCCGCGGCTGTCCACCAGTTCCAATACACCCCCCTTGCCTCCCGAAATCCACAGGCCTTTGAGACGCTGCTTCAGTCAAAACACCGGAAAGACCGGATTAAGGCATTGAAACGAATGGATCAAAGCGACATAGGGGTAAGCCCGTATGAGGAGGCTATCGTTAAATCCGGGGAAAGCCCCCACATAACGGAGCGATACTGGGCAGCCAGACTCCTGGGGGACAGCGATTCAGAAAGAACATACCGGATGCTTAGCCAGATGTTGAATGACCCGCATCCCAATGTCGCCTGCATGGCCCTTTACAGCCTGGGCCGCCGGAATGAACAAAGAGCGGTCCCAAAAATCAAGCGCGTCCTGACGGCCTCGACCCATTGGTACACCCAGTGGTATGCCTATAATGCCTTAAAGGAGCTTGGATGGACTCAACCCGAATCGGTTTGACTTCTTTGTTTGCATGCATTCTGGCGGTTCTTGCGGCCGAATCTGCCGGCGGGTGGGTTAGAGCCGATCCGGTTCTTGTCACCGGCGCGATTCGGATGTTTGATATCTGTATCGTTCTTGGCATCATCTATGCCTTCCATCATAACTTTTTTGTTATCGGATTATCTAATAGCACCGCCGCTTCGGGCTTTCGTCAGGGGATTTTATGGTCGGCCGGCTTCGGCATCCTGGCGCTTTTGGCTGCCGGCATTTTACTCTTCGCCGGCATCCCTCCCCGGTCCCTGATCCAGATCTCGGTTCCGGCCCTGCCGGGCCGACGCCTCATTTTTTTGATGGTCGGCGGCATTATCGGCCCGATCGCCGAAGAGATATTCTTTCGCGGGGTAATATACGGATTCTTGAGGCGTTGGAGTTTTCTATTAGCGCTCTTGGGCAGTACCGCCCTGTTTGTCTTTTCCCACTACCTGACCGGCGGGGTTTCGTTTATACAGATAGTCGGCGGGATTGTATTTTCCGTCTCCTACGAGACGTCAAAAAGCCTTTACTGCCCGATAATAATTCATACGCTGGGCAATTTGGCGCTGTTTGGGATAGGGATGGGCGGTTAGATTGTCTTGTTTGGTTTTCAGTTCCGCGCTCCCAAGACATTGCGAACGGTTATCGCCAGATCCTTTAATGTCAGGGGCTTTAAAAGAAGAGCGGCTACGCCCATCTCTTCGGCGGACTTTTCATCAATGGTGGAATTATACCCGGTGCAAAGGATGACCGGCAACTCCGGCCGGACTTCGAGGAGTCTTTGTATTAGGATATCGCCGTTGGTCTCAGGCATGATCATGTCGGTGATAACCAGGTCGAAATCATTCGGACGGCTTGAGAAATCCTTTATGGCCCGCTCACTGCTATCGCGGGCGGTAACCGAGTAGCCCAGGTGCTCGAGCATCTGACGGACGGTATCCGTAATGGCCCGCTCATCATCGACGAAAAGAATGCGTTCGGTGCCGCTGGGCAGCGAATCGGTCGCTACCGGCGCTGCCTCCAGAGAGTAATCGTCCGAGGATTCCAGCCGGGGCAAGAAAACATGGAAATCCGTTCCAACATCGGCAGCGCTGGAAAAATGAATCCGTCCCCCATGCTTTTCAATAATGCCCTTGGCAACAGCCAGGCCAAGCCCCGTACCCACCCCTTTATCCTTGGTGGTATAGTAGGGGTCAAATATACGTTCCCGGTCTTCGGGCTTAATGCCGCAGCCCGTGTCTGAAACCGTAAGCTTTAAATAGGCGCCGGCAGATAGGCCCAGGCCATTTTGATCGTCCAGGCTCTCTTGGGCCAGCCGAATCGTCAATGTGCCGTCCTTGCTGCGCATGGCCTGTCCGGCGTTGGTGCAGAGATTCATCAGTACCTGATGCATTTGCCCGGGATCGGCTTCGACCAGCATCTTGTGCTCCTGGATATCTTCAAAGATTTCAATGGATGCCGGCAGGGTGGCACGAAGCAGCTTGTTAACATCCTTTATAATCTGAGAAAAATTCACGGGCTGGCGTTTCTGGTGGGTCTGGCGGCTGATGGCCAGTATCTGCTGAACGACCTCTTTCGCCCGGTTTCCGGCCTTAAATACTTGCTCGAGATAGCCGGCCAGTTTGGAATTCTCGGTGGCCTGCATTTTGGCCAATTCCACATATCCCAGGATGGCCGCAAGGATATTATTGAAATCATGGGCGATACCACCGGCCAATGTCCCGATGGCTTCCATCTTTTGCGACCGAATCAACTGGGCTTCAAGCATTCGCTGGGGGGTTAAATCGTGGTAGACGGTTAAGCCATAGAACTGACCGTGAATCTCGATCAGTTTAGAAAATAGCTGGATATAAAAGATCTCCCCGTTCTTTACCGGAATTTCGATTTCAAACCCCGAGACCTCGCCTTCCTGGGTCAGCCTCTGGATGAACGTCTGTCGGGTCTCCGGCGGAAAACCCAGATCCAGGGAGTTTCTTCCGATGACTTCATTGCGTGAATACCGGGAAAGCTCGCAAAACTTTTCATTAACATCGATTATCCGGCCGTTTAAATCCGTCAATGAAATGGGTTGGGGCGAAAGGTTGAACAGATGCCGGAACTTGACTTCGCTCTCCCGAAGCGCCGACTCCACTTTTTTCTGATCCGACAGATCCGTTGCCATACTGATATAACCGATGGCCCGGCCGCTTTCATCCCGCTGAAGGGTGGTCGTCATATTGGTGGAAAATTGTGTGCCGTCCGAACGCTGGTGACCGGTTTCTCCGCTGTGGTACCCATGGCGAAGGACCTTTCGGTTTATGGGGACGACCTGGTTGATATACTGCTCATCAGTGTGAAAAATGGAGATGTTTTTCCCCTTGAGGGTTTGCGGGGAATAGCCGTGCATGTCCGCCCAGGCCTGATTAACATATTGGATGATACCGTTTAGATCACATGTGGCCACGCCTTCTCCGAGCTGATCGACAATCCGGGTAAGCCAGCGCAACCGATGTTCGGTTTTTGTCCGGCCGGTGATATCGCGCAGGCCTATCAGTAAAAAGGGATGGTCGCAGAGAAGTATCCGTTTTAACGTCATCTCGACCCATATGGGGGTGCCGTTCTTAACCTGTATCGGCCATTCAAAGTTCTGCGGCTGGCCATACAATGCCTTTTCGTGCTTTTTAAACGCATTTTCCCGGGTGTATGGATAATCTCCGGTATAGAGGGCGTCGAATCCAAGCTCATTGAGCTCATCCTTAGAATAGCCAAGCAGGTCGCATAAAGCCGGGTTGAAGTATTCAATGTGATCCCGCTGAGGATCATAGAGGATTACGGGATCACTGAGAGAATCACTGATTGCCCGGCTTTGGTCTTTTATGGCGGGGGGCGCCCCGTTGTTTTGTTTTTTAAGCTGCCGCCGAAGGCTCAAACAGTAACAGAGCGAAGAGGCAAGCAAGATTAAAGAGACGGGGAATGCGACAAATATAAGCAGTGTCTTTATCATTAGCTGCGATCACCACGGAATTGGAAAACCCATCAGGAAAGCCGGCCCTTTAGAATGTTTAACATGCGCCGAACTGGTTCTGCTGCGCCCCAAAGCAGTTGATCCCCGACCGTATAAAGGGTTAAATACGCCGGCCCGATATTAAGATTGCGGATACGGCCGACAGGAACGTCCAGTTTACCGGTAACCGCGGCAGGCGTCAATTGCCGCATGGTCTCCTCCTTGGTATTGGCTACGACGCGGACCCACTCATTGGATTCGGCAATGATGGATTCGATCTCATCAAGCGGCACCCTTTTGGTTAGTTTGATGGTCAACGCCTGACAATGGCATCGCATGGCGCCGATACGCACGCAAATGCCGTCAATCGGAATGGGCGGATCGTTGTTCAACATTTTGTTGGTCTCCGCGCTCCCCTTCCATTCCTCCTTTGATTGGCCGCTCTCCAGTTCACTGTCAATCCAGGGGATGACACTGCCGGCCAACGGAACCCCGAAATGATCCACCGGGAACGTGCTGTCACGCATGGCGCCGATTACCCGGCGATCGATCTCCTGAACCGCTGAAGCCGGGTCGGAGAGCAGATCCTCAGAGGCTTTTCCGATCGCCGCCATCTGACTCGCCAGTTCGCGCATATTTTTGGCGCCGGCGCCGGAGGCGGCCTGGTAGGTCATGGAGGTCAGCCATTCGATAAGCCCGGCCTTGAAGAGTCCGCCGATTGCCATCAGCATCAAACTGACGGTGCAGTTGCCGCCGATAAAATTCCTGGTCCCCTGCTCAAGCGCCGACTCAATTACCGAACGGTTGACCGGATCAAGCACAATCACACTGTCATCGGACATTCGAAGGGTTGATGCCGCATCCACCCAGTAGCCATTCCAACCCGTGGACCGGAGTTTCTCGTAGACGGATTTTGTATAGTCGCCTCCCTGGCAGGTCATAATCACATCCATGCCGGCAAGGGTTTCTATATCGTAGGCATCTTTGAGGGGGGGGAGCTCGACACCGATATCCGGGGGCTTTTGTCCGACCTGAGAAGTGGTGAAGAAAAGCGGCGAAATGCCCTGAAAATCGTTCTCAGAGAGCATGCGCGCCATTAAAACAGAGCCGACCATTCCTCGCCAGCCGATAAATCCAACGTTAAGCATGTTGTTTTCCTTTCATGGTTCTGTTATTTCATTGAAACGGTAATTTTATCGAAAACGGACGCCTGTCCCCCGATTTTGGACAACAAATCAGTTTAAAAAGAGATAATAATATTTGTCAATACCAACTTACTGTTGAGATAGAGGCGATGATATTTTATAATAAATATTGATGAAGCAACCCAGGAAAAAATAAAATTTTTATATGCCGATCTACGAATATACCGCACTAAATATTAAAGGCAAAACCGTATCCGATATCATTGATGCCGACAACACGTTTGCCGCCCGGCAAAAACTGCGGTCAGCCAATATCTATCCGGTTTCGATTAAAGAAGTCTATGACCGGGGGGGCAAAAAAGAAGGCCGCCTGTCAGAGCTTCTTACCAAACCCCTTTCTTCGAGGGTAAAACCCGGAGAGATCGCCATGATGACCCGGCAGCTGGCCACCCTTTTAGGGGCCGGATTCCCGCTGGTATCCGCCATATATACATTGATTCCCCAGGCTTCCTCTACAGTTTTCAAACGGATTCTCTCCCAAATAAAGGATTCGATCGAGGAAGGCAGCAGTTTTGCCGAAGCCCTCGCCCTTTATCCGGACACATTTTCGCCCATTTATATTAATATGGTCAAATCCGGCGAATCCTCCGGCACTTTGGAGCTTGTCCTCCAGCGGCTGGCGGATATCAGTGAACGGCAACAGGCCTTGAGCCATCGGATACGCTCGGCAATGGCATATCCGATACTTATGTTTATTATTGGGGTCGTTGTCCTGTTCGTGCTTTTAACCTATATCGTGCCGAGCATTACGGCCATATTCACCGATATGGGGCAGACCCTGCCGGCGCCAACCCGTTTGCTGATCGCCACCAGTGAATTCATGAAGACCGGTTGGTGGATCATACTGCTCGTTCTGATTGCGCTGATCTTCGGATTCAGGCAGTTCAAAAAGACCAATGCCGGCAAATACCGGATAGATCAGGTGATTCTTAAACTCCCGGGCATCGGCAGCCTGGTCCGGAAAATGGCGGTCGGCCGGTTCGCCCGGACATTGGGCACGCTTTTGGACAACGGGGTCTCGCTTTTGACTGCCCTGAACATCGTTAAAAACGTGGTCGGTAACCGCCTGGTCGCCGATACCATCGAGTATGCGGCCGATGAGGTGGAAAAAGGCAATAGCCTGGCCCGCGCCCTGTCCGCCTCGGACATTTTCCCCCACATCTCCATTCAGATGGTCCAGGTGGGCGAACAAAGCGGGGAGATTGAGACCATGCTCGGAAAGGTGGCTGACATTTATGAGGGCGAGGTGGAAAACACGATCCTTAGCCTGACCACCCTGCTTGAACCCGCCATTATACTGTTTATGGGCGTCATCGTGGGGTTTATCGTACTCTCCATATGTCTGCCGATATTCGAAATGAACCAGTTGGTCCGTTAGCGTCGCGGCATCGAAAAACCGTCAAAACCGATAGCCGAAGGTGATCTCAAGGCCTGATTTTTGGTGCGTTGCCGAAAAATTAGGGGGTTGCGTATGGGCCTTTAAGTCCTCGACCGCCTGCTCATAGGCGGACCGATTGAACTTGTGGGCGCTGGAGATGCCGCCATAGATGCTTCCCGCATAAAAACCGAGGTCAATCAATGAAATCAGCCCGCCAAGTATTTCAAGGCCATTGTCAAAACTTTCACAAGCGGCCCCCATCAATGCGGCGTTAATAAAAAATGCGATGGTCGCATCTTTGTAGCGGCCGCAGTATAGATACCCCCCGCCGGGAATAATTGAAAAGGCGCCTGCTAAAACCGGGCTCTTGCCGGGTAAATCGCCCATCCGGTCGATGCCTTTCTCAAGCGCCGCCACTTGGTAGACACTTTTTCCCGATGGCGTCATGCGGTCAAACCAGGTTTGGGCCTGACCGAGCCTTGCTGTCTCCAGGCACAGCCAACCCAGTCGGTAGCGCGCCCGGTCCCTGGTTGTCCTCTTTTCGCTGGCTTCAATTATTTTTAAAAGCGTTCTCTCAGCGGCATCCGGATCGTTCATCCGAAAATAGCAGCGACTGATCCGGAACCTGGATTCCAGAGCGAATTTCGAATCCGGATACTTATCCAGGGTTTTCCTGAAATATTTAAGCGCGGCGTCATATTTTGCCAACCGGAAATAGCAAAGCCCGATATGATACAAAGCCCCGTTCGCCCGCGGATCTTTGGCAAAGAAGTGGACAAACCGTTTAAATTCCACGATGGCAGTTTGATAATCGGAATTTTCAAAGCGCTCTATGGCATAGCTAAACTGGGCATCCGCAGAAAGGATCGGCACAGAATCGGCTGAAGATGATGTTTCCGCCCATAGATTAGCGCAAAGAGAAAGGACTGAAAGGCATCCGATAAAAAAAACGGCCCAATGATATCTATGATGAGATCTCCGGTAGCGCAAAATATTTATGGCCCTATCAGGTCTGGGTCACCCTCAGCACTTCCTCAATGGTCGTGACCCCGTTTAACACTTTTTTAATACCATCCTCATAAAGCGTCGTCATCCCCATGCGGAGCGATTCGTTTTTGATCTGATGGGAATCATGGGTTTTTAAGATCAAGTTCTGCAGCGTGCTGTTTAACTCCATGATCTCATAGATACCGACCCGGCCCTTGTAGCCGCTGTGGAAACAGTTCGGGCAGGCGCCGGCCCGGTAAAGCACCAGGTCACCCGCCTTTTCAGGGTCGAGCCCCATTTCCCTGATAGTCGCCTCATCCGGCCTGTAGGGCTCCTTACATTTATCGCAAAGCACACGCACCAGGCGCTGGGCAATAACAGCGATCACAGAGGATGAAATCAGAAAGGGCTCAACGCCGATATCAACCAAACGGGTAATGGCGCCGGCGGAATCGTTTGTATGAAGGGTGGAAAAAACTAGGTGGCCGGTCAATGCGGATTGCACGCCGATTTCAGCGGTCTCCAGGTCCCGCATCTCACCGATCAGGATGACATCCGGGTCCTGCCGAACAATGGAGCGCAGCCCCCGGCCGAAAGTCAGATCAATCTTCGGATTGACCTGTATCTGCCCCACGCCCTTCAACTGGTATTCAACGGGATCCTCTATGGTGATAATATTGATATCCGGAGAGTTAATCCGGGATAAAACGGCATACAGGGTGGTTGACTTGCCGCTTCCGGTGGGGCCGGTGACCAGAATAATGCCATGGGAAAACCGGATCATACGGTTGACCTGTTCCAATTTTTCTTTTGAAAGCCCCAGATCCGTGAGCTGCAGCAAAGAGCCGGACTTATTCAACAACCGCAGCACGATGCGCTCCCCATGGGTGATGGGAATACTGGAGACCCGGATATCGATATCCTGGTCGCCGATTTTTACCTCAAAACGCCCGTCCTGCGGCAGCCGCTTCTCGGCAATGTTCATTTTGGACATAACCTTGATTCGCGAGATAAGCGCCGACTGCATCCATTTGGGCGGAGACAAGAAATCGTAGAGTACCCCGTCAATCCGGTAGCGGACTTTAAAAGTGTTCTGATAGGGCTCGATATGAATATCACTGGCCCCGATTTTGACGGATTGGGAAATAATGTGGTTGACCAGCTTGATAATCGGCGCATCACTGGTATCATCCAGCAAATCGGCTGTTTCTTCGATTTCACTGATGATTTCCGCGCCGTTCTCCTCCATATCGGCCACAAGCTGCTGGGCCGTGTCCCGGCTGCTGTCATAGGCCATGTTGATCAGAGACAATATGGTATCCCGGCTGGTCAATACCAGTTGATATGAGTCGAGCTCAAGTATCCTCACCAAGTCATCCACAGGCTGGAAGGCGGTTGGGTCATTGATGGCAATAACGGTCGTGGGATGATCGGATGGGTCATCATCCGCGGTATGGGGATCCAACCCAAGACCGGTCAATGGGTGCTGGCATTCCAGAGGGATAATGCTGAACTTTTTTAAAAATTGAATGGAAACCTTGCGGGCAAACTCCATGTTGAATTCTTCCACCGGGAGCCGGGGGACATACGGAATATCATAGAGCTTGCTGTAGGCCTCCAGCAGCTGATGCTCGGAGACCACCTGTTTTTTTAGCAGCAGATCCGCCGGCGTGGCATTCGAATCCGCCTGCAGCTCTTCGAGGGAGGTTTCCGACACGCCGTAATCTTTTTGCAAAATTTCCGTTAAACGACTGGCGATCATGATTACCTATATCTCGTTAAAAATACCTATTCAGTATCATTTTCAGTATCATTATTCGACGGCTTGCCCTTGTCTTTGAAGGCCTCCGTGCCAAAGGGCAACACATTCTCATTATAAAGCTTTATCTTGCCTTCTTCAACTTTATCTTCCATCTGTTTTTGCTTGCTGTCATAAATCTTCCGGGCATCTTCGACCCCATGGACGACGTGCGGGGTCAGAAAGACAAACAGGTTGGTTTCCGAATCGCCTTTTCCCAGGGACTTAAACAACCAACCGAGCCCCGGAATACTGCCGATACACGGCATTTCGTACTTGGTCGTGGAAAGGCTCTTATCGATTAAACCGCCAAGCACCACCGTATTCCTATCATCGACCAGCACGGTGGTTTCAATCGTGCGTTTCAGTGTGGTCGGCTGAAATATATCCGTCGTGGATTCAAGCTTGGTGACTTCCTCGATGATTTCCAGACGGATCTGCCGATCCTTGTTGATCTGGGGCGTAATTTCCAGGCTGATCCCCACATCCTTGTATTCATAATTGCTGTAATTGGTATCACCGGTGGCCGCCTTTGTCAGGTAGGGGACGTTTTTACCGACGGTTATTTTGGCAACTTCATTATCCGTGGTTAAAATCTGGGGCGTCGATAGGATATTGGCGTCCTTGTCCTTTTGGTAAAGCTGGAGCACCCCTTGGATCATTGGGAACGAAACATCGCCCACAGTGATATTCTCGCTGAAGACGCCTAACGAAAAGCCGGGGGGCAGTGCTGAGGCTGCAGTAGCGTTGCCCGTCGCCTCTGCGGCGGATTGGAGATAGCCGGAATCGCCGCCCATGGCGCTGCCCCCGCTGTAACCGCCGCCGTATACGCCGCCTCTGTCATCATAACTGCCTTCTCCGCCGACAATCCACTCGCTTCCCATTCTTAATGACTTCTCTTTGTTGATTTCCATGATCAGGCATTCGATATAGACCATAGACCGCTGGATATCGAGCTTGTTGATAACACCCTTGAGGGTTCGATAGTCGTCTTTTTCCGCCCGGATTATCAAGCTGTTGGTCGCCTTGTCCGCCGTAATCTGCACATCTTCGGAGACAATGGGGGCTCTTTTTCTGCCTTTTTCGCCGCCCTGATCGGTTTTAGACGGCAGTTCCTGCAGCACCTCGACGATGTCTTCGGCCTTGGCATGCTGGAGATACTCGACATGAATTTTTTCTTTGCCCCGCGGCATCTCCTTGTCCAGCATATTGATCAGGGATTCAATCCGGTTGGTGTCGCTTTCACTGGCCATAACCACGATAATGTTGGTCCGTTGATCGGCCACCAGATTGATGGCTTGCCCGGTATTCTTGCGCTGGCGGCGCTGTTCGCCGAATACGGCGTCGAGGGTATCCACCATCTCCTGGGCATCCGCATGTTCAACCGGAATAACCGAAATCTCTTTGCCGATACCGGTCACGTCAATGGCATCGATGATTCGCATCAGCCGGGTAATATTTGAGTAGACATCCGTAATAATAAGCATGTTGGTTGGTTCATAGGCAAGGACCACACTGCTTTTGGATACCAGGGGCGCACATAGCTGTTTGACCTCGTTGGGGTCCGCGTAATCAAGGTGGACCAATTGGGTGGCGATTTTATCCTCGGGCGAGGCCTTTTCCCTTTTCAGGCGGGTTTCGATGTTCATGGTCCGCGCATAGGGTGAGGGAATGATTTTGGTCACCTCTCCGGCATCCACGGTGGTATAGCCGTGAACCTCCAGAACCGACTCAAAGACCTTGTAGGCCTCTTTGACCGAAATTTTGGTCGGCGAAATAATCGTGACCTTTCCTTTGACCCGCCGGTCGATCACGAAATTCTTGCCTGTCAACTCGCTGATGAACTTGACAAAAACCTCTATATCCACATCATTGAAATCAATGGACACATACCGACCGGAAGAACGCTCCGGCGCTTTTTCAGAGGTCCCCGCATCCCCGTTTTTCTGGGCCAATGCCACCGGGTTGACGAAATAAAGGGAAACCATGCCGGCAAGCCCAACAAGCAATGCCATTTTCAGCAAATTCTGCATAACCGCTTTCCATCTTCCTGATTTATAAATGTTGCTGTTGATTTTTTCATCCCCTCAATCAATCTGGTAGGAAATACTTTTCTCCTCACCCCCCCGTTCGATCTGTAATTGCACGGAGGCGGAGGATTTTAAGTTATGGTAAAATTTTAAGGCATCATCCACGGATTTGATATCCTCGCCGTTGACGCCTTTTACAATATCACCGCTTTGCAGGCCGAGCTCTTTAAAGAGCGAATTGTTTCGGATATGCGACAGTATCAGCCCATTGGGTTTTCCGTTTTTAAAATGGGGGCGAATTCGGGCCTGCTGCATCAACTGGTTGATATTATTTAATGCCGAATCTATCTCATTTCGGTTGATGCTTACCCGCTCGGAAGGCGGAAACCGGCTGGCGGATTCAGCACCCCGCTGCTCTGAAGCGGCGTTCATGCGATCGGATTTATCCTCATCCTCCATGGTCAGAATCTCGTCCTCCCCATTGACCCGCAGGACCACTTTTTTCCGCAGTATCATTTGGATCGTGGCATTCTGGATGGCATCGCCTTTATGGTAAAGGCCCTGGCGGTGTTTGTTTTTGTCCTCGATAACCGCATAGGCTTGCTCCGCGGTGCCGGTAACCGTCCCCCAGAGTTTTAAATTTAATTGGGTTTTTTTGAGCTTGTCGAGTTCTATCTTTTCCGCTTCCGCCTCCGACTTCTCGGATGCCGTGGTTTTGAATAAATCCCGGTCAACGATGGCACGGTAGGCGGAAAAACTTTTAGAAGCGTGTTTACGCCCCGGTGTTTTGCGGCTATTACCCATATCCGCCCGGCTCTCAGTGGCGGTGGAAACGGCGGCCGTCAGCGGAGGCAGCTGCGCGGTGACCACCTGATAGAAGAGGTGAACCCCGAAAAAAATGCCGAGGGTAATCAGACCCAGATTGGATAGTATAAATAAGCGTTTAATCATATGGTTCCAACAAGCCTATCGAAGAGAGAAATTTGGCCGGCCGATGGTGCCGGATACACGAAAGGCAATGCCTTTATCCGCATAGTCGCTTTTTGATAATAGATGCGAGGGCACGGATTTTCCCAGTTCCTTTATGAGCGATGGATACGGCTTGATTGTGCCGCTGAGCCGGAGCCGGCTGTTAGCCAGCTGCCGATCCAAATCAATGGTTCCTGAAACATTGCCGGCCATTTGCTCCCCGTCAACCGTAATCTTTTGGACGGACGCCCGACGGTTTTGAAATTTGATCACCGCATTGACCTTACCCGGCGCCAAGTCCTTAACCCCGAAAATCGGCGGTTTCAACTCGAGCCGGCACCCGGTTATGGTGATCTCTGCTTCCCCGTTGCCCCAGGAACCGTTTTTCGTCGTGTATTGGATACTGCCGGCAGCATCCCCATAGATTTCGTGGGGGAGTATCTCGTTTAAGACGCCGATATGACGAATCTGAACATCGACAAAGGTGACATCGGAGCTATATTCCGACCCTGAACGATTCTTGATACGCGCCTTTCCGTCAAGGGTGCCCCCATAAACATCGCCTTTTACCAGAAACGTCTTATTCTCCGACAACAAGGACAGGTACTTGGGCCTGATGCGGATTTCGGATGCATTAAAAACCGCCTGGCCCCGTAGGGAAATATCCAGGTCTGAAAATTTCAGGCCCGGCGCAAGACAGGGGCTGACACTGCCGATGGCTACCGATACAGCCGGAGAGAATCGTTCAGCCCGCTGAATGATATAGTTTTTTATATCCGCCGACGGAAACAGAAGATACAAAAACGCGGCCAGTATAATAATCACGTAGGCTATGTAGGCAATCCACTTTTTCATATGCTTAAAAGTTTGAAATCAGGTTTCAACGGTTTCCGCCTGCAACACGGCATCGACCAGCCCCTCTTCCCGACCGGTCCGGGAGATGGAAAGGCGCTTGACCATTACCATATTCTCCGAGGTTTCCACATTATAAAGATACCTTGTGAGGTCCTTGACAGAAATTCCCTGCAGCTCCATTTCAACCCGCGACAACGTGACGCCGGCTTCATCATTTACCGTGGTGGAGGGCTTCATGTAACTGACATGCTTTTTGATACCTGTCTGCCCGGCCAGCCGGTCCATAAATGAAAACAGCGTGAAATCGTCCGGCCGTCTTTTGAACTGACTCCTGGAGGCGGCAATTTTTTGCTGCATGGCCTCGTATTCGGCCTTCAACTGCTGGATTTCAGAGAGCACCTGGCGTTTTGCCGCAAGCCTATGCGCAAGCTCATCCTGTTTTTCGAAAACAGGCACAATAATGAGCTGAACCACGACGAATGCGGCAATAAAAATGCCGGCCCCGTAAACGATGATTTTTTCGCGGGTATTCAAATTAAGGTTGACCATTTATCGACATCCGATTTTCAGGATATATCCCCGGTTTCCGGAATTCCCAGTTTAATCTTGAACTTAACCCGATTGGCCGATTTATCCATATTGGCCGAACTGATGGTAATTTCGTTGAAATATTCGGAGTCGGACAATGCCCCCTTGATATCATCCACTGCGTTGAACGTATTGGTATGACCGGAGATTAGAGCCGACCCCCCGCCCCTTACAAACCGGGTAATCACGACATCAACCGAAGATGGTATCAAGCGGCTTAGATCGTTGAGAATTTCTATATTTAAGATCTCCTCGTCCATGTTGCCGGCAAACATGTTCTCTCCCTTGGCCTGCCGGACTTTGACCCTCATCTGTTGAAGCGGATCCACGATTTTCGATACATCCGGAAAAGTCGAGCTGAAGGTGGAGACGATCTGTTGCTCCACCCGATTGACCTGCTGGTTCAAACGCCTGACCTGAAAAATGAGCCCGTACATACCGACGATTAAAACAAGGGCCCCAATAACAGCGGTTCTGATAATATCCGGTTTGTATTCTTCCCAATACCGGTAGAAGGGAAAACGTTCTTGAAAAAAATTAAGCGAGGCAATCCCCAGCAGATCCACTCCCACCAGACAAAGCGGGTTATTCGCCCGACCCGGCAGGTCTTCACCCGGTTTTTGCTGAAAATTAACCCCCGCGGTTTCTTCCGCACGAACCGGTTCGGCGGAGATATCCAATAAACGAGCGATCGTATCCGCTACGGCATCCGGGGCTATGCCGTCGCCAGTGAAATAGGCCGCTGCCGGCTGAAATTCAAATGGGTAAATCGTATCGAACGCCACCAGGAATCTCTGGATGTTTGTCTTTAATGTCTGGATTTTCAGTTCTTCAGAAGCGGCGCCCATATATATGGATCGAACCAGATGAACATTTCCGGAAACCACGGCAAAAATGGTGCTGGTGGACTCATCGATATCAATATAGACAAAACTGTCCTCTTTTTTCTGGGCCGCCAGGCAAAGCGCCACAGGGAACCCGCCCGGTATAATGATCTGCGGCTTCAGACGAAAGGCCGTCAGGGCATCCAGAATCGACTGGAGCTTGGTCTTTTCAACGGCGGCCGCAATGACGTCCGAGGTCGCCCCTTGGTGGGCGGTCTGGAAATCCAGAATGACATCATCCAATGGAAACGGAAGCAACGGTTCCACTTCAAAGGGTAGAACCTGCCGTATTTTTCGATTTTCTTTAAACGGGATCCGAAGGTTCCGATAGGATATCAAAGCAGGCGGTACGGTGATCAGACATATGGCCCCGTTCGTATCCAGCTGGTCAACAATCACAGATATGGCCTGATGCCAGGGGCTCTCAAGCTGATTTTCGGATTCTTCGGCCGCCTCCACCGGGACCCGGACGTGGCCTTCAATGCTGTTGCCTTTCAGTCCGCTTTTTACCAGAAACCCTGAAATTGATTGATCCCGAATATCTAAAGATAGATAGGTTTTGCTCATAAAATTAAAAATTCCAAACGATAGGGAAAGTTTTTATATTTCCCGAAATCTTGCCGGCGAATATCTTAATTGGTGCGATGAATTGTGTCAAACAGCTTTTTGAGGGTTTATAAAAAGCGCCAGCTCAGTTCACGGCAAATCCAGTTGCCGCTTTCCCCTTCTTTGCGTCGTTCGACGATGACCCGAACGGCCGTTGCCATGTCATTTAGCTCCGCCATGCATTCGATCCGGAATATATCGCTCTGAGTGGTTATCAGGTCCGATTCAATCTCGATATCGCTGCAGCCCGGCACCTGTTTATACCAGCTCGGCGCCGTGAGCTCATGAATATATTCATCCCCCTCCCTTTCCTCGCGGTAAGAGACGATTTCAGGTGCCAAAAATTCCTGCCCTGCCGGCAGTATCCCCGCAATCACGGGGGCCTTGGCGGTGTTGATATTGATTTCACCCGGATAGGTATAGCCGTTAGCCGCCTCATCCATCCCATAAACGGTCAAAAACGCCGCAATGCCTAAGGTCGTTTCCTCTTTTTCCTCCGCGCGGTAAAAGAGGTCGGGGGTTATATTTTTGATCCTCAACAACTCGTTAATATCACGAATAGGGCCGTTTCGACAGCTGTAAGGGGGATCGAGATCCTGGTAATAGCTATCCTCCGCCCCATTTAAGCCGCTTATGGCATCGTCGTCCTCCGAATCGAGCCAATCCTTGACCGGATTGATAATCGCCGCCGGTTCGATCGGTTCATTGACGAAGGATTCGCTGGATTTTTCCTGCTGGCTCAGCAGCAGGTCGATGAACCGGTACCATAGCTTCTGTTGCGACTCGTTGAACTTTCTTCCATCGGGAAATGATACCAGGGCGTTGACCTGAATCCGGCTCAACTCGTCACTGATGTGCAGGGAGAGACGGCCTTTGTCAAAAGAGAGTCGGGACAGGTATGCCTCGATTTTCTCAGGGTCCGCCCAATCCTCCTGAATGGAATCGACCTCGGTATCCTTTTTATCCCGGACCAGAATAGCCTCGGCGAGATTGACGCCGGAGTGAAGCATATGCTTCATTGTCACCCGGTCCCGGAAAAAAGCGGAATCGGTAACCGCCCCCCGGATCTGTCGGTTGAGTTCGAGGGAGACGGTGACCAGGATCGTGATAATCGTAAGCGTCACGATTAAGGCGATTCCCTTATTATGCCCTTTTCGCTGGATCGGCATCAGGGCCCCTTCATCTCCTCTTCGATCTTTTCCCGATAGACCGGTGTCGTGACTGTGGTTTGAAATATATGGGCGGTTTCGCCGTCGGATACGCTCAACTTGATGCCTACCGCACGGGGAGTGGCATATTTGCCTATGTTTTCATCAGAATCCCACTCCGTTTGGGTTTCCTCTTCGCAATCATAACAGGTCACCGAAAACTCCTTAACATCTTTACAGATAACCGGATCCTTGGCCTCCTCTCCGAATCGATCCGCTTCATCCTCATCATAGGGAAACGCCGTATCCGATCGCCGGAGCACGTATTGGGAGGCATACCGGTCCCCATATGTTTCGATTTCGTCTACATAGTAAACGATCTCCGCAATACCCCCGCTTTCCTTTTTCCCCATTGGCAAATGCGCGTGGGCGGCAAATCGAAGGCGAGAAAAATTTTCGTTGCCCACCAGCTCCTCCTCGCAAACAAACCGATAAGGGTCCGGCGAATCGTCAAAATCCGGGGGCTCATATTGAGGCGGCTGTTCAACATATATGGCGGTGAGGTCCCTCGTCATGCGATCCAGGCAATTGCGGGTCATCTCATAGAGACCGCGGCCCTGATTGATGGCCTCGTTTTTTGCAATCACTGCGTTAAAAGCGGAATAGATGGTCGTCATGACGATGGCGAAGATGAAAATGGCAATCAGAATTTCAAGCAGCGTGAACCCCTTTTCATCCTCCACGGCGCTGCCGATCCGCCTTTCAGGGATATGCGATAGCATCTCAGGTTCAGCTGTCATCGGAGGGCGCCCTCATATATTCCCGGATGGTGTAGGCGTATTCATCCTCCAGATAGGTAACCGTTACATCCACCCGTTTAAAATTCATCTCCCTGGCCGCATCGGTCTCGATGGTCACATCCTCCACAGACGCCTGCCAGCTATAACGCGCCAATTCTTTTCCAAAATCTCCGCTTCCACCGAATTCTGCGGATTCCGGATCCTGCCGGATATCGGCCATTTTGGACATGGCAAGCTCCGGGGCAATCGTGTAGAAACGAAACGCCTCGTTCATGGAAATCGTCTGTCCCTGCATCCGCAAAACGCTGACCAGCACGATGGCGATGATGGCAAGGGCCACCATCACCTCCAGCAGGGTGAATCCGGCATTCAAGGCATTAAAATTCGAGGTATTCTTCATGAATCTGAACATGGAGCAAAAAGGGCTCAACCTCATAGGTCATCCGATTGGCATCATCATCTTCCAGATGGATCATGGCATGATCCGAATATCCCTTTTTAAAAAAACAAATCTCTGCGACACCGCTGTCTTCTTTTCTTCCGTCCGGATATTGCACATCCAACAATTGGAAGCCGTCCGGCATTTCATACGAACCTTTTTTCTTTTGCGCCATCTCTTCCAGCGCGTCAATTTGCGGAACATCCACTGAGGTCCACAGCTTGTTGTTGTCCAGATCCACATGCAGTATATGTCGGATCTGCCCCCGCACGGCGTTTTTTTTCAGGGATTTCACGGTTAAAACGATCCATTTCGACACCTGTCTCTCGTCTGAGGACAGCATGTTGGTACTCAAACGGGGCGCGGCAAAAAACATCATGATGCTGATCAGGGTGATCACCACGATCAGCTCAATCAGTGTAAAGCCCCGCCCTTTGTATTGATCTTTTGGTCTGAATCGAATGAAATGCGTCAATGGACGATTGAGAGAAATATTTAGGGAATGACGACAGGGCGCTATTCAAGCTCCCAGCTTTTTATATCACTATTTTCACCGTCGCCGCCGGGTTCGCCGTCCGCACCGTAGGAAACAATATCGTAGTCATCATGGCTGCCGGGACATAAATAGATATACGCGTTCCCCCAAGGATCCTTGGAGATTTTACCCTTTTCAATATAACCGCCTTCTCTCCAGTCTTCAGGGATTTTACCGCTTTCAGGCGGCTCCACAAGGGCCTCAAGCCCCTGCTCCGTGGTAGGATACATGCCGTTGTCAAGCTTATAGAGCTTTAAAGCGGTTTCAAGCCCTTGAATATCCACACGCGCCTTCACCTGCTTGGCCTGCTCCTCGCGTCCCACGAGTTTCGGCGCTACATATACCGCGAGAATGCTTAGAATAACGATGACCACCATCAGTTCGATGAGGGTAAACCCCCGGCGGTCTTTAAATGTTTGCCAAAGCCGGGCAGCCGGCCTGTATCGAAATATTTTCTTGAGATTGGATTTCATATCGCCTCGTTTTTGATTCCAAATTTGATGGCTTCCTCAAACGGAAGCTAGCATTTTATTATCCAAACCGCGCATTGGGTTCAAGTATTTTTCTGTTTTTGAATAATTTTTAGCATTTTGTCAAGACAAGTAAAACGGCGCAAGCGTTATTTCAAACCTAAACTGAGCGCTTTTCAAGTTTGCTGCAGATACAAGGAAGCGGATGCTCTGCTATAGCGGGCTATGCGAGACATCCGCTGACAAAGCAGATGCGGCAAAAACGGGACTTGAACTTTTTACTTGACCATTTTAAAATTAATTTTTAAAAAAACTCGACAATATTTAATATTATTTTAGATGCTTTCGCTGTTGTCAGTCCGAGGAGCGAAAGTGAGGAGGAATCTTGATTGCTAAAGATTTCTCGCTGCCGCTCGAAATGACAATGCGGATGTTTTTTAGAGTTCCTTACTGCAAAAATACCGCCGCGCGGAATAAACCGCTTTTTACGAAGTCATCAATTTTGACAGTCTCGTAAAAAGTCGATTTTGGGATGGCAAAGTAAAAAGTTCAAGATCATGGCGCGCAAATCCCGAGAAATGCAGCGTACTTAGCTGTACGTGAGATTCCGAGGGATGGAAGCGCCACACAGATATCGGACTTTTTACGAAGCCATTAATTTTATTGTATTTTTTTATTAATAAGGCATGATTGTGAATCCTAACCGGCCGCAAACAGAGATTGTCGCCTTTTCCGCCGCCAACCGGGAAGCGGTAAAAAAACGGGTGAAAGATTTTTTTGATTCGGTTTCAACCGATTTCGAGTCCATACAAAAACAGGCCCGGCTGGCTCAAAGCCAATTTTCCGCTTCCGATGCCTGCCGTCTGCTAATGGTGCTGGAGCCGGATACCTCTCCGGCCGCTGTCAAAGAAAAAGCCCTGCATCACCTGGACCACACGGCCGCCATCGACGGGACTGAAAAAAATATCTATTTCGGTGAAAATAGAACCTATCGAAAAATCGGGTTCGTCTTTCCCGGCCAGGGCAGCCAGTATGTTCGCATGGGGGCTGATCTGGTTCGCTGTTGTCGAGGGGCTGATGAAATTTTAAAACAGGCGGATGCGGCGTTTGACCAGAACGCCCGATTGTCCGCCATCATTTTTCCAAACCCTGCCGATAGCAAGGATGAATTAAAAAGCCAGGAGGACCGGCTGCGGCAAACCGAGATGGCGCAGCCCGCTATCGGCGCGATAAGCCTCGTCATGCGTGGCTGTCTGTCCAACTTCTCAGTCTCACCCGATGCCGTCTGCGGACACAGCTATGGCGAGTTAACCGCCCTTCACGCCGCCGGACGTATCAGCCGGGAGGATTTTTTCCGGCTCTCCGTAGCCCGGGGCCGATACATGGCGAAAGCGGGCGAACAGCAAGGCGAGGCCGGCACCATGATGGCGGTTAAGGCCCCAATTGATGAAATTCCCAAATTGATTGCCGATTATGGTCTGGATATCATTCTGGCCAATCGGAATAGCCCGGACCAGGGTGTTCTCTCCGGCCCCACGCCGGATATCGAAAAAATGCACGGCGTTTTAAAGGAAAACCATATCCGGGCGATCCGACTGCCGGTAGCCGCTGCGTTCCACAGCCGTCTGGTGGAATCTGCGGCCCGGCCGTTTCAGCATACGCTCCAAACCATTGATTTTCTGGCATCCGATATCCCAGTTTACTCGAATACCACCGGCCGTCCCTACCCAACAGACGATGAAGCAGCCAAACAACTGCTGGGCCGGCATTTGACAAACCCCATCCACTTTATCGACGATATCGAGACGATGTATGCAGACGGGGTGGACATGTTTATCGAAGTCGGACCGAAAACCGTGCTCACCGGCCTTATCCGATCCATTCTCAAAGACCGCGATCATGCGGCTATCGCGTTAGACGCCTCTTCCGGCAAAAAACCGGGCATCCGGGATCTTGCCAACACCCTGTGTCAACTGGCGGCATCAGGCTATCCGGTCGATCTGAATAGATGGCCGCCTCAGTTGGCCGCCGGCGCACCGCAGTAGGGGCAGTAGTTGAACTCTTCCACAGCGATCGGCTTATGGCAGTGGCTGCAGATGTTGGGGGCCGGCCCGAGTTCAACAAGAAGCTCCCCTTCCGTGACGGGGACCATCTTCTTGTTCTCTTTGTAATTGGCCGTCTTCAGGACCCGCTTCACCACCCCGTCCGTGGGCGCGGCAACCGCCTTTTCCTGCTTCATAATGGAAATGTTGAATATTTCCTCTCCGGCTTTCACAAAATCCCCGGCGCTGACGTACATCACCCAGAGATCACCGTTGCTGGGGGAGGCCACGTGATAGGCGTTATTGGGATCCGCCATCTCCAGGGTGGCCGAGCCCTGCGTCTCCGGGGTCTTGACCGGCACCTGGCAGGTAAATATTTCAGAATCCAAAAGATATCGAACGACACGCACACCGCTTTTTCTCGGCGGCGAGATATCGAGTATCTGCATTTTATGGGGTTTGCCCTGGCTGTCGGTAAACTGGAGCTCCTGCCGACGCTCCAGGCCTTCAAGCCAGACATCCAGGGGGATCCGGTTGGGATCCCCGTAGTTCTTCTGAAATTCAATGGTCTTGATGGCATCGCCCGGATGGTTCAAGTAGAGCACGAATTCTTCTTCCGTGGGTACCCGGCCGATGTGCTGCTTCAGACTCTGCCTTTCCGCATCAAAATCCACATCCTCAATAAACGCCAACGGGGAAGCCTCGGTCCGGTTCTCAAGGGCCCACTCGTAATCCGTGCCAAACGCGCTCTGGTAGACCCAGTCCGGCGGGAATCCCAGCGGGAGCTTTCCGTATCGACCCAGAAGCAGGTCCCGGAAGGCATCGTTGCTGTCCTGGTAGAGCTTTAAGCGATCCCATCGGATCTCGTCTGAAAGGTTTTCTTCGGGTGTCTGGGACACGGTTTCCAGAACATCTAACATATGCCGGACATGGCGCTCCCCGCCTCTTTTGTAGGCCCCTGTAACCGCGAGAAAAGCGGTGTTCCAGGTGATCTGGGAGCCCGGCGTCACATCGTGATACCGGATGATCTTACGGGTCCCGGCCAAAAACCGCAGCATATAGGGAAGCAAACGGATATAGCCCTGTTTCATGGCCCCTTCCTGGGAGGAGGACGTGGCCCCGCCCGGCATGCCGTGTTCGACCACGTCATAGTCGATACCCTGAAAATACGGTGAACAGTACCGGTCATAGTACGGCATGATCTGCTTCAAAATAAATCCGCACTTGCGGATCATGTCCTTGTTCAAATGGGTTTTTAGCCCGAGCTCGTCTTCAATGTAGGCAGCAGTCGAAAGCACCTCCCCCTGGCCATACCACCTGACAGCGGCGCCGATCGCCGTATCCACGATATGGGCGCCGGCTTCAGCCGCCGCCCCCACCGCCGGGACAAACAGGCCGTCTGTATAATGCCGGTGGTAATGCAGAATCAGATCCGGGTATTTTTTGCGCAAGGCGCCTATCAGCTGGCGTATGAACCGGGGCGGACACACACCGGCCATATCCTTTAGCCCCAGTATAATCCGTCGGCTGGCGGCACGCTTATCAACCCCCCCAATATCGGCTATCATTCGGAGGATGTCTTCGGTAACGGTCAGATAGCGGTCCACATTGAACCCGTCCGTATAGGAAAGGGAGATGGCCGGCTCAAAAATATTTGCAGAAGAGTTCAAGGCGATTTCCGCAAAGGGCCGCATATTTTCAATATGGTTCAAAAAGTCAAAACACCTGACCACATCATAATGCTCGCAGATCATCTCCCCGGTTTTGGCCATCATGGCTTTGGACTGCGGCCGGTAGCCCAGTACATTGGTGGAACGAATAAGGATCTGTTTAAGGGTATGGGGCGCAAACTGGTTCCACTCCCTCGCTTCGGTAAACGGATAGGTCATATTGGCCAGCATGGCCACGTGAAAATGGGCGCCGCCCCCGTTTTCCAGGGAAAAAAATCCGCATCCGTCCAGGTAGGGGCCAATAGTTCGGTCTTCGGCCAGTCTGAAACGGTTGCCGCTGTTGGATTGGGTGATGTCCCGGGTTGTGGTATCGGTAAAATGGACATGGTTTGAATCACGGATAGAATCAAGTATCGCGTCCCGGTCGCCGCGCGGATAGAGATAAGTTTCGGCAACCGGCTCAAGCCGCGGGACAACAACCTCCAAGCGCCCCAGTCGTTTATCGTAGAGCCCGCGATATTCACCCAGTTCGACAAACGGGTTGTAGCCGCGGGCCGAAATCTCCGCCACCAGCCTGGAAAGACGCAGTGCTTCGGGTTCCTGATCCGTATAGTTCATCAGCTCCGGGCTTTTTTCAATAAACCGGGTATCAAAGTCACCGGCCACGAATTGCGGATGCTTGATAATCTGCCGGTGAAACGGAATTGTGGTCTTCACCCCGCCGATCGTGTATTCGCGCAGCGCCCGCTGCATCAATTTTACGGTTTTAATCCAGGAACTGCCGTAGGCAATCAAAAGCGATGCGGCCGAGTCATACTGAGAGGGAAATTCATAGCCTTCCGTAACGCACGAATCCAGACGCACCCCCTGTCCGCCCGGAGATACATAGCGCGTAATCATACCGGCATTGGGGGCAAAGCCGTTCTGCGGGTCTTCACAGTTGATCCGAACCTGAAGGGCGTGCTGGAAAGGGACGGTAGCGGATTCAGACAGCCTGAGACGCCCGCCAAAGGCGATGGCCACCTGTTCCTCAACCAGGTCAATGCCATAGCGGCACTCGGTAATGCCATGCTCCACCTGCAGCCGGGTATTGACCTCGATCAGGTAAGGATTGGCCTCATCATCAATCAAAAACTCCACCGTCGCCAGAGAATAATAGCCCACCTCGGCAATCAGCCTTTTCGCATCGGTTTTGAGCCTTTCTCTAAGATCTTCGGTCATCCTCGACCAAGGCGAGGGCGTGATCTCAACAAGCTTCTGGTGCTGCCGTTGAACCGTGCAATCGCGCTCATCAAAGGCGAAGACGTGGCCGTAATGATCGGCGATGACCTGAATTTCAATATGGCGGACCGATGTGAGATATTTTTCAATATAGATCCGGGGGTTACCGAAAGAGGCCTCGGCCATCACCGAAGCCTTGTTAAATGCCGATTCCAACTGCTCTTCTGAATATACTTCATAGATGCCCCGGCCGCCGCCGCCGCCTTCGGCTTTAAGCATAATCGGAAAGCCGATTTGATAAGCGATATCACGGGCCTCTTCAATCGTTACGGCGGTTTCCGAACCGGGCACAACCGGTATGTTTAGCTTCTGGGCGAGTTTGCGCACCGACACCTTATTGCCCAGCATCTTCATGGCCTCGGCCGGCGGGCCGATAAACGTAATCCCGGCGGCCTCGCATTTTGCCGGAAAGTTGTCGTTTTCCGCGATAAACCCCCACCCGGGGTGAATACCGATAACCCCGCGCTCCCTGGCCTTTCGAATGATTAAATCCATGTCCAGGTAGGCGTTGGGATCTTCACCCAAAAGCAGGAGCTCATGGGCCCCGAGGGTCGACGGGGACGTCTTGTCCACGTCGGTTGCCGTCATTATCGCCACCGCCTCAAGGCACTCGGAAATGGAGCGGCTGATGCGCCGGGCCGGAATCCCCCGGTTGGCGATTAAAATCGGTTTCCCCTCGATTTCCTGTCGAATATCCTCAAAGGTTTTGGGACACATGCCGTCAAATCCTTCAATCCATTAAAATTTTTAAAATTGATGGGCACCTACACCCGCACAAGGCTTCCCGAATAAATAACCATTGTTCTGCTTCCGGCCTGCAGTTCAAGGCCGCCGTCTTCCGCCAGACCGTTAACCGTGGCCTCATAGGGCGTTGAGTGGCCGGACCGGATTCGAACCCGTTTGCCGATCCATGCCAATCGACGGTTTAGAATGCGCCGCCATTCAGCCGGCGCTATGGATTCAACCATCTGATAGAATATTGTCTTTCCAACCGTCACCATCGTCAACCACAGGGCCAGGGGCGTGGCTGCCAGGTTCTCGATTTTCAGGCTCGTCGCCGGGATGGCAAAATCATCCCTTAGCAGATGATCCTCCGGCCGGCTCTCGATATTTAAACCGATCCCAACCACAACGCGCCCGGATTTTTGTTCAAGCAAAATCCCGCCAACCTTGCGATCGCCAACCAACAGATCGTTCGGCCATTTGACCCGGACCGAAAGGCCCTTCTCGATTAAAACCTGGGCGGCGATATACCCGGCAAGCAGCGGCAAAAGGCCTTCCCATCCGGGGTTTGCAAGCGATCCCGGATCGGGCCAGCGCCATGCGGCATAAAGATTGCCGACAGGCGACTTCCAGGTGCGCTGCCGCTGGCCTCTTCCGGATTGCTGAGATGCCGAGATAACCGAGTCCCAGACTTCCAGGCGACCATTCCCGGCCAAATCCCACGCCACATCCATTGCGGAACCACAGGGACCGCAGATGACAATTTTATTATCCCCTGAGCCGCTTGAAGGCTGCCAGATCCTGTCCGTCAGCCTCTGGATCGACCGATCCGCAGCAGCCGGCATCCAAGGGCCAAAGCTATTGATATCCGACCGCCACAAGGCATTTTGGCGGGACAATTGCTCCGGATTCATGGGCGCCATCGGCGACCGGAGCCCCCCCTCCCAAAACTCCAGTCGGCAGTTGCTGGGATTCATCGTATTTACATGGGATTGCATGGGAAATGATCATTCCTGACGTCAGTCGGATAGCCCATCCGCGTCAAGGCATAAATTTTTTTTTTAACGATTATATTTCACCGGTGTCAAGAAAAAACCTATATCCCTATAGCTTCAAAATTTTCATCGGCTTTGACGACGGAACGGCGTGCGTATATATTTAGGATGACGTATGTATATCTTCAACCTAAACTGAGCGTTTCAAATTTTTAAACTTTTTGTTTTTTTTATTATTTTAAAAGACTTCAATCAATTCTATCTTTAAAAATTTGAAACCCTTCGGGATTTCCAATTTTGCCGCATCTACTTTGTCAGCGGATGTCTCGCATAGCCCGCTATAGCTTAACATCCGCTTCCTTGTATCTGCAGCAAACTTGAAAATCGCTCAGTTTAGGTTCAAATATTAATACAAAAGGTTGCTTTTGCCATGTATTGGAATGTTTTTTCTCTATCTTTCTTATGCCGGCTGATCCTGATCGGGATTGTCGTCGTCGGCCTGCTTCTGTCGATGCCGATGTTTGTTGAAAAAGGGGGATACGCCATGGAAAAACCGCCCGAGAAGCCACTGATTGACCTGCCCGCACCGCGTACGGACGGCGCGAGCGCACTTGAAAAGGCCCTTAATGAACGTCGGTCCGTTCGCCATTATACCGATAGGCCGCTCACCCTGGCGCATATCGGGCAACTCCTGTGGGCGGCCCAGGGAATCACGAATTCCCGGGGGTTTCGGACGGCGCCCTCTGCGGGTGCCTTATACCCATTGGAGATCTATTTGGTAGCCGGCAAGGCGGAAAAGATAAACCCCGGCATCTATCATTACCGTCCGGCCGGCCATCAGCTGGAACAGGTAAAGGCCGGTGACCATCGCAAGGCCGTTTGCGATGCCGCCCTATCCCAGTCCGCAGTCCGCAATGCCCCGGTTTCCATCATAATAACGGGCGTACTTGAGCGGACTACGGCTAAATACGGAAAGCGCGGCATCCAGTATGTATTCATGGAGGCCGGTCACGCCGCTCAGAATGTCTTACTCCAGGCCGTCTCCCTTAACCTCGGGGCGGTGCCCATCGGCGCGTTCCAAAACGAGGCGCTCGGTCGAATATTGGGCCCATCCGAATCCGAACGCCCATTGTATATCCTGTGCATCGGCCATCCGGCGGCCCGTTAATCGGCTTTGTCAGCAAATTCCGCCAGTATTCGATCCGCGCTTGCTTCGAGGCCATAAACGCGTCGAAATCGATGGGCTGGCAACGGTCCCATAATCCGCCTTTGCTCCGATAATCGGAGATGCCGCTTTTTCTGCAAAAAAAATAAACCTGACAAGGAGTTGAAATGGGCGAAATTCGAATGACCGGTGAAATCCGAACCGACTATGACTGCGAAACCAGCAATCTGCCCGCTGAACGCTGGGGGGAAGCCGTTTTTAAGGTCGGCGAGGAGGAGATCGTTCTTGAGGTCAGCGTGGAAAATGACGTTGTTGTGGCGCTTATGGCCGGGGAGGATGCGGTTTGGAAGGGCACCCTGAAAGGCTTAAAACAGATCCTAAAGGGCGAGATCAAAGCCCGGTGAAGGGTTAATTTTCCGTCATGCGGCGGTGCAGCCGTTCAGCCTGCTGACAGAATGCTTCGAGCTTGGCGTTGATCAGCTGCGGAAACGGCGAGCCGTCGCTTTCGATGGCCAGGAACGGCAGATCTTCGAAGTCCGAAAGCATCGTTCGCAGCCTGCTGCCGTCGCCGGATGCCAAGTCCAATTTGACGTCCCTGTGCATGACCTCGCTTAAGATGGATTCCGAAAGCCGGTTCGGCATGCAGCCGAAGGGGCCGATCGCGATCACCCCGCAGACCTCGGAGGCGATTTCCGTCAAGGAGCTCCCGACCGTCAGGATGGCCTCACCCCCCAAGTTCTTTGAAATAAACGGTCTCGCATGATCAATCACATGATCGACACGGGCCGGTCTGCCCGAGGAGAGCCCCGACTTTGAAATGATGGCGGCAAGCCGCTTCTCATATCGGTTCATAAATGTCTGACGAAGATAAAACTGCAGCTTCTCAAAAAATGACATGGCTGGCCAGTCGCCGTCTACCTTCATCATATAATCCGAATACCGGATCCATTCTGAAACCGGCGAGCAGATAACGGCGAATCCGCTTTCCGCCAGGCTCTCTGTCAAATACTGTCGGGACAGGGCGTCGCGCCGGACGAAGATCTCTCCGGTCAAAAGGATGACCGGCACCTCTTCTGCCGGCCGGATTAAAGAGATGCCTGAAAAACGGGCCATACTGCGATCCAGCTGCCGGGATAAATCATCGAAGTTGCCCTTCTCCAATGCGTTTAATATCAGGGCCCACTCCTCATTGAAGATCTCCATGGCGCCTTCCGTGTCTTTGGCGTTGGCCAGCATCATGGAGCGAATGTCCTCCATCAGGTCCGAGATAAGGATGGCCCACCAGGCCTTGTAGTAATTGAACCCGTTGCCCATGCCGAAATAGGTGTTATCCGAAGTCAACGTAAATATGGCCACATTTTCAATCTCCAGGCGGTCAATCAGGTCCCGCATAAAAACATTATATTGGCCGAATCGGCAAGGCCCCGAAGCAGAAGGCATAAAATAGACCAAAACCTCGTCCGGCTGTTTTCGGGTCTGTATATAGTTTAACAGCGTACCGGTGGTTAATATCAACGGCAGGCATTCCTTGCAGGAGGTATTGGCCCGGCCCAGCTTTAATACCGCCTCATCGGCCGGCGGATGAGGGGCCACATGGTATCCGGATTCCCGGAAAACGGCCGCAAGGGCTTCGGTGGAGATCCGCCCCATGGAGGGAATGAGAAATGTAACCCGGCGGTCGGTCATCGGCAGCACCTCACCGTCTGAGGTCCTGACTTTCGCAACCCCTTTGTCCATAAAGGTTTCGGCTTGCGTAAAACTTGAGGCCGATTTTTGAAGCTGTTGCCGGCTGACCAACTGCCGATATTCGGCGACAATATCCAGAAACGCCTCGATTCGGGTCTCGATGCCCGCATCCGCGGTATGGCTGTCCAGCTCAAGCGTAAGTGACGGCTTGCGGCCCATTAGGGTTCTGAAATAGCCGATAATAAAAGAATCCGGCCCGCAGGAGAAGTTCGTGATATAGGTTCCAAAAAGCTGGGGATGCCGCTTCACATAATGCCCGGCCTTGAGTATCAACTGGCCCATGGCCCAATACATATGGTCCTTCACCGGCTCCTCATCAATGGGCAGAAAATCCATGGGGATGACCTGGACGCCACGGGAGGCCAGCTTATGCGGAATCCCCATATGGGCCTCTTCCACCATGCCGTTATAGGGCCTGCTGAAAATGACCACCCCCATGGCATCCGGATCGGACTCCAACTGGCTGATAACGGATCGGCCGATATTTTTCATCTCCTCCAGGCATTGCCTCTGTTGTCCGAGAGCCTTATGAAACGCCTTCTCCGCCTGCTGCCGCGCCACCCCCATCTGATATGCCACCTCGACCAGCGCCTCTTTGGCCTTGTCAAGCCCTTCAGACATATCAATAAACGGCGTCAAAAGGCGCATCCCCTTTTGCTTGAGCCGATCAATCCGCTGCTTGAAAGTGGTCTGGAGATAAAAGGGCTCGCCCTGGACAAAGGGGCATACCTGAGAGACCGGATATCCATTTTCGACCGGAATGCCCCTGACATGGGGAAGAAATAAAAAATCCACGGGCGGATCCACGTTTAAGAGCGAGTCAAAGAATCCGTGGGAGAGCTCCGCTGGGTGACAGAATGCGGCATTGCGCTGGTCAATGCCTTCCTGTGAGGGGTTTGAGGCAAGCACCGGCTGGTAGCCGATGTTTGAGAAGAATGTGGCATACAGGGGGTAGTAGGTGTTGACCAGAAAGCTCTTGTTGATGCCGACCGTGCCCTTAAACGGCACTTCATTGGATGGCGACCAGGCGGCGGCATATTTTTCGAATATTAATTCTTCGCGGCGTTTGACAAGATCCAGCTTCGTCACATCGTATGAGAGGTTGAACCGAAGGTTGTAATACCGGTTGCAGGCGCCGCCGAAGGGATACTTCTTGCCGTTGATCTCGATGACATTGATTTCGCATCCGCGGTCACATTTTTCCTTTCCGCCTTTGCAGATAAAGGACTTGCAGTATTTCACCTCACGATCGGCAAGCTCTCGCAGATCAAATGCGTGTTCCTGCATCAAGCCGAGGTCGATCCGTTTTTTGATCTCCAAAGCGACCCCGTATGCGCCCATCAACCCGGGCTCCGGCGGGACGATGATCGGCTTTCCGGAAAGAGAGGCCATGGCCAGGGGAACGGCATAATTATAGCAAACCCCGCCCTGCATAAAGACCTTTTCCCCCACCGGCCGGTTGCCCTTAACCCGGTTGGTGTAATTCATACATATCGAGTAAACCAACCCTGCTACGATGTCATTCTGATCGATCCCCTCATGAATGGCGGTTTTGATATCCGAGGAGATGAATGCGGCGCACTGGTCGTTAAAATTCGGCGGATTTTTGCTTTCCATGGCCACATCCGCGATTTCATCCACCTTGATACCCAAAGTCTCATACGCGGATTCCTCGAGGAACGATCCCGTACCCGCGGAACAGGCCTCGTTCATGGCATAATCGGACGGCACACCGGCGGTGATATAGGTATATTTGGCGTCCTGGCCGCCGATCTCAAAAAGCGTGTCCACATCCGGGTCAAAATGAACGGCTGCCGCGGCATGTGCGATGATTTCATTGATGATGCCGTCGGTCAAGGCATGCAACCCGGCGATCTGTCGGCCGGAACCGCACACCCCCAACCCGATAATGCGGACTTCGGCAGGATCGACATGGGGCTCGATCGCCTCCAAAATACGGGCATAGCATCTCCGCGAGGCCCCCACCGGATCCCCTGCGGTTAAACCATAGATGGAGGCCAGCATGGCATTATCGGAGGTTCTGAAAAGCACCGCCTTGGTGGTCGTCGAGCCGACGTCAAGGCCGAGGATACAAACATCGCCCGGTTTAGGCGCCTCCTTTTTCATGGACGCAATAAATGTCACCCGATCCTTAAATTCCGAAAGCGGCGGGAGCGTATCAAAAGAGGCCGCATGGGAGTGAAAAAGGCTATCAAGCCGCGGGCAGTCCTTTGTCTCATGGCTCAGCGCCCAAAGTGCGGTCCCTAAGGCCTCAAAATACGGGGCCGCTTTGGGAACGATAAGGCCGGGGATCTCTTTTTTGAGGTACTCGATCATCATCTGGTTCTGACTGGTTCCCCCGACCACCATAATATGCCTTCGTTCCACCTTTTTGAGCAGCTCAAGAATCTTATTGGCCATCATCCGACAGAGGCCGGCGGTTACCCGGGATTTGGGAATCCCCTTGTTGATGGCATGCGTGCAGTCGGATTTGCAGAATACGGAACAACGGCCGGAAACCGCATAGGGTTCCGTGTTCGCCGACCATTTTGCGGCCTCCTCCAGAGTCACCCCCATTCGGCGAAGCTGCTGCATGAAAAACTCGCCGGTTCCGGACGCACATTTGTTTCCGGTCATCACATTGGAGATCCGACCGTGCCGGTTTAGAATATAGACCATAAATGTCTCGCCGCCCGCTGAAACCAGTGCTGGAGAGTCGATCTTTTCGGGCTTGACGAACTGATAGGCATACTCCACGGCCTCAGGTTCGGGTATGGACGTCAGATCCACAAAATGCCTGAATCGACGGCCGGTTGCAGTGATATGGTCAAAACGGCCCAAGTCCATCCGTTCGAGCACTTCATAAAGGGTATCTTTTGGATTGCCCCCGTGGGGATGCACCGATGCATCGATAACCCGAATCTCATCCTGAATGCTGATATCTCTTAGCGCCGTTTCGGCTCGAGGCCCCTCCAGCTGGACCAGTGAAATCGTCGATGCGCCCAGGCATATACCCAGCACCTTTATCGTGGAATCATTGCTGTTTCTTGTCATATCCATACCTTGTCATATCACCGGACGTATCATGGCACGTAAAAAAATATGGTTTATGCCACCGCTGCATTTTTGCAGAAGGCGACCATTCGCAGGCTCCCGTAGCAGTTTTCCAGCGGCCCAGTCAACACGTCAATCCTTATAAATCCGAAGCCTGCGGTAAACATTCGCTTCAAAATCCAGCAAACCGCACTCCCCCCTATCCACCGCCCCTACGATCAGAATATATCGCTCTGACGATAAAAAGGGAACCCGATATTTTTCAGATAACTCTTCTCTGCTTACCCTACCGGATCGCCACCGAAACAAAACCGGATGATGGCTGTGGCCGCAACAGATCATAAAATAATCCGTATCCCGGAATATTTTTTCGGCCCTTTGCGTGCCGCCGTCATCAATCGGCTCATAAAAGGCCCGAATATTATCATATGGCTGGGAGTGCGTTATGCATATATCATATACTTCACGCTTCATGGGCATGTTCTGCAAATATTGCCGCACATAGGATCTATCGGCTTCGGCCAGATTGGAGACCCAGCCGTTGTCAAGGCCCTTTTCGACCTGGTAGTCATTGTTGCCCTTGACGCTTAACACGTTATGGCTGCAAACAGCCTGCAGGATATCCATGAAATCGTTATCCAGGGCCGAGTCAAACAAGTCCCCCAACTGATAGAGGCGTTCGGCCCCATTTTTCTTCAGGCAATTGATGGCTGCGATGGTTGCGGGCAGATTACCATGTGAATCAGCGATCAGCCCTATTTTTCCAAAACGTTTCATGCGCGTTCATCAGGGCATTAGTTTTGCCCTGATTTGCCGGGTGATACGCTCGGCCTCATCACTTCCTATCTGTTGGAGCGCCAGCTGTCCGCCTTTGATATAAGGGCTCAGGGCATCGTAGAGGTCCTCTGACAAGCCCCCGTATTGCCCTTCAAACGCATTGAGTCTTGAGCGCAGGCTGAAAATCCGGCGATCCCTTTCCGGCATATTGAGGTAGCCATCAATCCGGTCCAGCATCGCCTGGCGGTCTTCGGGCAATCGCCCGTTGACATTTAACAGGTTTGACGCGCTGTAACTCAAGATGGTCGTATCCCCCTGGATTTCGGCAATCAATGTTCTGATTTCCCGGACCACCTGATCCTCCCCGGCCTCCAAAAAATCCCCATTATCCCGGGCTCCTGCCAGGGGGGTCTGGGGAAAAATCTCCAGAGACCGCAAACGGGTAAAATCCGGCTGAATTTCGGATACAGCGGAAGCGGTGTCTCTGGCATGCGGATCAGACATTTTCTGCCCGCCCAAACCGGGCATGACATATACGGAACATGTAAGCCCGGCTTTTTTGGTTTTCAGACAACCGTTGATGTGGTCGCTGCGGGCCTCCCCCTTTTTCATGAACTTTAAAACCCGGTCACAACCGCTTTCAATGCCATAATGGACGCGATTGAGCCCGGCCTCCCGGTAAGCTTTCAAATCCGCCGGGCTTCTCACCCGCGCGGCCGTCGCCGTGCGGCCGTATACGGTGAATTCCTGTATGGACGGAAAATGCTTTTTTACTTCAGATATGGCTGAGCGTATAAACGGCGGCTTTAAAATCAAGGAATCGGCATCGCCCAAAAAACATTTCTTTTCTCGGGCCAGACGCCAGAAAAGCAAATGATTGACGGCGTCTTCAATCGTCGGGGTATCCTTGACCCACTGCAGAAACCAGGACAGGACTGGATCATTTTTAACGGATGGGGCCACTTCTCGCTCTGGCGTCATCTCTCCGTCAGCCTCAGTCCGAGCCCCATTGATTTCCTGGATCAGCCGGGCGGCCTTTTGATACATATATTGGAAAGGCCTGGGCGATATATCGGCATCCCAGCCCACTTTCTCGTCCAACAAAGAATTCAACGCGGCCGCCCGCTGAATATCCCGCCTGACCTCTTCGATGGACCTTTTCGAGAACCGGGCGCCGAATTTATATACGGGGCAAAAGGCGCAGTGATTCCAATAGCAGTTTCTCGTTAACCGAAAGGCCAGGCTCTGGTTCTCCGTGGGCGGACGGATAAAAGCGATTTCAAACGGTTTTATCGTTGATAAGCGGGTATTCATTTAACCTATTGTTTTCTTTATAAATCAAAATATAAGGGGTGCTTTTTACAAAATATTTATTCTACCCCAATAGACAGGTTCTGTCAATTGACTGCCAAAGGCTTCGTAAAAAGCGATTTATTGCGCTGGCGCACCATTTTTGCAGAAAGTAATTCTGAAAAGCGTCCGCATTGTCATTTCGAGCGGTAGCGAGAAATCTTTAACAATCAAGATTCCTCGTCACTTTCGTTTCTCGGAATAACAGCAGCGGAAGCTTCTAAGATAATATTAAATATTGTCGAATTCCTTGGAAGTCCAATATCTGTGTGGCGCTGTATTCCTCGGAATTTCACGTACAGCTAAGTACGCTGCATTCCACGGAATTTGCGCGCCCCCGGATCTTAACCGGGGCTTGAACTTTTTACTTTGCCCTCCCAAAATCGACTTTTTACGAGAACCTCTTGCTTGACATTTCCGAAAAACTGTTGAAAAAGATACCCAAAGAATACAGGGAGGAAAAAATAGATGGCGAATCAACCGGAAAAGGATTCATGGGTGTTTGTGGCCGTCGAGAATCCGGGTGGGGACGAGAAATTCGTTGGTCTGGCCGATGATGAGTCCAATATTGCGTATATTCCGGCTTTTTTGACAAAAGATGATGCGCAAACCTGCTTTTTAAACATGCCGCGGGAACAAGGCAAAAAATATGAAGTCCAGGCCATCATTTTTGAGGATCTGGCCACTGATGCGCTGGCCAATGGGTTTTTAATCTTCATCCTGGACCATGAGGGGAAAATACTGGACAAGATTGATCCGTCCACGGTGTCATCCGCTTAAAAATTCCCCTATCCGGCAGAAAACGGCTAAATACGGTTCAATAAAACCCGGGTGCGGCTACTTTGCCCGCGTGCCTTTAACTATGCCCGAGTCCATGAAGCCGCGGAAACCAAGGCGGGTGATCGCCTGAACGCCGGCGGCTGACAACATATCTTTTATCTGTTTTTCCGAATAAGCCTGCCCCGAGTCCGTAACGACCAGCATATTCAATGAAAAAAGCGCGGGGAATTCCGGCATATCCATGTTCTCATCCAATATAAAATCATGGATTAAAATCATTCCACCGGGCTTTAATGCGTCCACCGCCTTCTGAATGATTTTATAGCAGTTCTCAAGGCCTTCGGCATGCAGGATATGGGAAAGCCATACCACATCAAAAACCCCGTGGATCTCATCTTCGTGGAAGTCGCCGGCTTGAAACCGGATCCGGTCGGCCAGCCCCGCCTCCCGAATGGTTTCTTCCGCAATCGGCCGGGAACCCGGCAAGTCGTAGACAACCGCCGACAGGTTCGGGTGCTTATGACAGAAATGGATCGCATAGGTGCCCGGGCCGCCGCCCAGATCGAGCAGATTCGCCTTTTCGGACAAATCGATGGCAGAGACAACCGCCGGGGCCTGTAAACGGGCATTCGTATGCATTCCTTTGAGAAAACATTCCCGCCATTTTTCCGATGAAACGCTTAATGCGTCTTTTTGGGGATTGCCGCTCATGACGGCTTGGTCCAATTGGCTCCAGGGGGTTATCAAATGCTGATGATGCATAATCATCCACCCGACATACGCCGGAGAATCCTGGACCAGGTATTTCATAGATGCTTGCGTGTTCCTGAACAGGCTGCCGCGTTTATGTAATAATCCCATCGCAGAAAGCGCATTTAGGATCCGCTCGACACCGTCCCTATCCGCATTTAAACACTCGGCGGCCTTTTCTCCGGATAGCTCCCCCTCGCCGATAATGCTGAACAGGTCGAGGCTAACGGCTGCATGTAATGTGCATGTTTTCCAATAATAACCGGATATCTCGAGAATATCGTCGGGCGCCAGGTTTTGTGGTTCCATATATAGCTCCATTGTTTCAAATCTTGGAAAGCCTGAATTTGAGCGATTACTTGTTGACCCAAGCCTCGTTTACGGATATTATAAATTTTTATAAATGTAAACGGATTATCTTTCCCGAAGGGTTTATGCCATACAAGACGCCGGCGCTTACAGTAGATATTATTATTGAGATTGATGATCGCATCGTCCTGATCGAGCGGAAGAATCCGCCGTACGGATGGGCTCTGCCCGGCGGATTCGTTGACTACGGCGAGCCCCTCGAAGCGGCGGCGAAACGTGAGGCAAAAGAAGAAACCTCGCTGGATGTGGAGTTGATCTCACAATTGCATACATATTCCGATCCTGCCCGCGACCCAAGAGGGCATACGGTTTCCACCGTTTTTATGGCGGCGGCTGACGGAGAGCCCATAGCCCGCGATGATGCGAAAAATTTAGGCCTGTTTTCCAGGCACCAGCTACCCGATACAATCGTTTTTGACCACAAAACGATTTTAAACGACTATTTTCAGTACAGGGACGGCCAGCCCCTGTTGAAAATATTTTCTGATCGGACCTGATAAGAAGGCCAACCATAACCGGCACCCATCCGAATTAGCCGTTTATGGAGGGCCGCCAAAGTGGATAGTGGCGTAAAAGGTCAAAATTGCCATCAACTTTTTCCCCGGAGGAGTAGAGCATGAAAACGGTTGGGGTCTTGTTATCCGGCTGCGGCGTATATGACGGTGTTGAGATTCACGAGGCCGTGCTGACGCTTCTTGCGCTGGATCGAAAAGGGGCAAAAATCGTATCTATGGCGCCCGATATGGATCAATATCATATTGTCAATCATCTAACCGGTGAGGCCGCAGAAGGCAAACGGAATGTGCTGGTTGAATCCGCCCGGATAACGAGAGGCGAAATTCGGGATCTGAAAACCGTCGAGGCTGCGGAACTGGACGCATTGATTATGCCGGGCGGCTTCGGCGCCGCCAAAAACCTGAGCGACTTCGCCATCAAAGGCAAGGATACGGAAGTCGCCGCGGATGTCTCAAGAATCCTTAACGCGTTATCCGATGCCGGCAAACCGATTGGCGCCATATGTATCTCCCCGGCGGTTATCGCCAGGGCATTGGCCCATAGGCATCCGGAAGTTACCATCGGCAACGACTTCGGCACGGCGGAGGCCATCGAAACGATGGGCGCCAAACACATGGCCTGCCGTGTGGATCAGATCCATATCGACAGGCAAAACAAAATCGTAACGACACCCGCCTATATGCTGGGGCCGAGCATTAAGGATGTAGCGGTGGGGATCGAAAAACTCGTTGATGCCGTTTTGACGATGGCTTAAAATTTGAGCCTGACACAGATATTGGGCAAATTGGCCATTTATGGATGGGCATTCATTAGTGTGGGAAAAGATCGTAAAAATACAACATGGCATCGGATCGTGATATAATTCCGATAATCCGATCATTTTTGATGACCGGCAGACGGCCGATATCATATTTCACCATCAGGCGGGCCGCCTCCATAGGGCTACTTTCCGGCGTGATGGTTATATTTCTTGAACTCATAAACGCCTTCACCGGGTTTTTCATCCGGGAATCGCCCTTTACCTTTCGAAAATCTCTTCGGGAAATGACCCCCACCAGCCGGTCATTATCAACCACCGGTACCCCGGTACAGCCCTCTTTTCTCAAAACTTCGGCGACTTTTTCCATGGAAGTATCCGATGTAACCGTAATCACCGGATAGGACATCAGGTCGCTGATCTGGACGCTTGCCTGTTGATTGCCTTTTAATAACTCGAGTATCCACTCGTGCAATGCATCCGGATTGACGGATTTAAGCATGGCAGAGCCGGCCCCCGGATGGCCACCACCCCCCATGCTGCGCATGATTGAGCCGATATTGATATCTTCAACAACGCTTCTGCCGATGATAATGCATTTGTCATGCTCCTCATGCACAAATATGCCGAATGCGACCTCAAGATTGAGTATCTCCCGATACATGTGCACGACCAGCGAGAGGTTGCTGATATGCCCCTCTATATGGACCGTATTGATACCGACACTGTAATTGCCGATTTTTTCGCGAGTCGGGGATTTGAGCATCTCAAACAGGACATCCTTTTGTTTGACGCCGTATCCAGGCTGCAGAAACGTGTTTAAAACGGTTAAGTCGGCACTGTTTTCCAGCAAGTAGCCGGCGGCATAGACATCTTCCGCCGTTGTCGAAGAGAATGTCAAATTCCCCGTGTCTTCATAAAGGCCGATTAAAAAAAGCGTCGCCTGCATCGGGGTCAACTTGATCTTGCGCCTCTTTATTTCCCGGATCATCAGAGTGATATTGGCCCCGATTTTTTCCTGACAGATCCAATTCGGATTCAGATCGGTTTGTTCCTCATGATGATCCCACACATCGATTTCAAGATCGGAGCGCGCCTTTAAACCATCCATTTTTTCGAGCCGCGTCCATCTATTGGTGTCCACAACGATCAGTTTGTCAATCCGGCTGAAATCAATATCATCCACATGATACATCTCAAAGAGGTCCTTATGGATGGATGAGAATGCTTTAACATTTGGATTGACAACTTTGGGAAGCAAGGGGACGGCCCCTCGATAGAGCAGGGTGCCGGCGATCAGAGAGGAAAACGCGTCAAAGTCCGTGCTGCGATGGGTCGTAATCAGCTGCATGGGTTTAGAAGGAGTCGTAAAATCGAATTAAATTTTTGAAACTGTACCCTATATAAACGCATCGAGGAGGGTGAGCCATTAAAAATACTTTATCCTAAAAATGATGGCTTCGTAAAAAGTCCAATATCTGTGTTGCGCTTCCATCCCTCGGAATTTCACGTACAGCTAAGTACGCTGCATTCCTCGGGATTTTGCGCGCCTTGATCTTGAACTTTTTACTTTGCCATCTCTAAAATCGACTTTTTACGAGATTGTCAAAATTAAATCTTCAAAAAATTGATACGTTCAATTTAAGTATATCTAACCCTTCTCCTATATGTCAATATAAGATCAGAGGGGTAAAAAAGCTTGACAGTTACGATGTTTCCGGGTTATTTAATACGAAATGACGGTTAGTTAGCGTCCGTCCATAAATAAGATAATTTGTTCAAGTTCAAGGCAGGCGAAAATTTTAACCGCAGACATACGCGAAGGATGTTGAGGATCAAAATTTAAGCCTGACACAGCAGATTAGCTATTTATGGATGGGCACGAGTTAGCTGATTACCGGGCTTTAACCTGCCAACGATGCCTGAGAGCATATGGATTATATTGAAGAAGATAAAAAAAGAAAGGAGAACAACCCTTCTGATGATTTAAATACTACCCGGGCCAATCTTCGAATTATTGACACCGATCTTGATCCACCCCCCTCCCCTCCGGTCGAGAAAAAGGAAAAAACCGTCAGAAAGAACAAACTCGTCAATAAACTGAACCTGATTAATTTTAACGAGGAAACCGTCCGCCTGAATTTCAAACACCAAAGAGACGGCCGGATTATCTCTTTTGATGTATGGCCCCAGCTCTGCTTCGGGCAATTTCTTGCCTGCCTATGGCAGCATCCCCCCGACATCCAGCAAATAAAAGAACTCTATGTTTTCCAAAATATTTTGGTTGACGAGGGCCAGACCGTCCTGTCCATTGACGCCTCGATAAGGTCTTTAAACAAAAAAGGGATATGCTTTAGGTTGCCGGATAAATCCACGCAACGCAGTTCAAGAAAAGCCAGGCGGTTCACGTGTGATTCCCTGGGCGTCAATATCATGCAAAATAGTATCACATTTGCCGGGTTCCTCATGGATTTCAGTTCATCCTCTTTTCGCGTGGAAATCCATCAATCCCCGAAGGAAGCCCATCAATGGCTGAACCCCAAAGATAATGTGACCCTGATTATACTAAAAGGGGCTGAGACATTATATTCCTGCCAATGCGCCATAATTAAACAGGATGCCGCCGCCAGAAAAAAAACGCTGATTTTAAAACCGCTGACTTCCAATATTCAACGTTTCTGCCCAAAAGAATATCGAAGCCGGCGGTTAAAACTGACGCCTACGCCGCATATCATTTTTAACCACCCGTTTACCGGAAAGCTGGTCACCCTAAAAACCATTGATGTATCGGGTTCCGGTGTATCTGTTGAGGATGATGAAGAGAATTCGGTATTGCTGCCCGGCATGATTATCCCGGAATTATCGATTAATCTGGCCAATGCGTTTAAACTCAAATGCAAAGCGCAGGTCATATACCGAAATATCAACCCCGATGGCAATGACAAAGACGCTTCCCCTGTCGTGCAGTGTGGGATTACTTTTCTGGACATGGACTGCAATGATCATATGCGGCTATTGTCCCTGCTTCATCAAAATGAGAATCAGAATATTTATATCTGCAATGAAGTGGATCTGGACGAGCTGTGGAAATTCTTCTTTGAAACCGGTTTTATTTATCCCAAGAAATACAAGGCCATACAGAAAAATAAAGAAAAAATTCGAAGCACATACGAATACCTCTATACGACGAATTCAAATATTTCCCGTTATTTTACCTGGCAACGGAAGGGGGTTATCCAGGGGCATCTCTCAATGCTGAGATTCTATGAAAATACATGGCTGATTCATCACTTGGCCGCCCTTCCCTCCAACCAGCGGAAAGTGGGGATTGATATATTGAAACAAATTGGTGAATTTACCTACGACTCCTACCGTTTGTTTTCGAGCCATATGGACTACCTGATATGCTATTTTCGGCCGGAAAATAAATTCCCCAATTATTTTTTCGGCGGTATACAGAAAAATATAGGCAATCCAAAAGCCTGTTCAATCGATACGTTTGCCTATCTGCATTATCGAAAACAACGAGAGGCGGCCAGAGGCTTGCCGGAAGACTGGGAACTGATCAAGTCTACGCACAATGACCTGAACGAACTCTATAATTTTTACGAACACGCGGCGGGCGGCCTGATGCTTCAAGCAATGGATCTGCTTCCGGATGAGGATATGAGTAATCGCCATAGCCTAGCCAACGCTTATCAAAAAATAAATATGAAACGGCAGCGAAGGCTGTATTCGCTTAAAAAGGATAATATCATAAAAGCCGTTTTTATGGCGAATTTTTCTGATTTTGCCATAAACCTGTCTGATCTGACCAATTCGATAAGTATCTTTGTATTAGAACCCGATAAACTGACCCCCTCAATTCTCTACCTGGCCATTAGTCAACTTTCTGAAAAATATGAACAAAAGACATTTCCAGTACTCGTCTTTCCCTTTTCCTACACCAAAGAGCAGCCCCTCAAATATGAAAGACTCTACAATCTGTGGGCACTCAGCATGGCCTATTCAGATGACTATTTCAAAAATTTTGACCTCCTGATTTAAACGCTTCCGCCTTAAATTGAAGAAAATTTAATAATAACAAAGCCTTATATTTTTAAGTTAATATATTGATTTTATGTTTTAATGGGATATTTTTAAAAAAAACAAAAAATTGGATTGAAATTTTTAAAATGAAGTGATACGAATATAAAAAATAACTAAATGAACGAATCGGATACTATGCTTGCCTACCAATACTTGATGGAAAACGATAAAGAAGCGCTCCGCATGGACATGAAAACCGATCCGGTAACGATCGAAAAACAGGCCATGTGGGCGGGTATTAAACCTCCCATGCGAGTTGCGGATATTGGCTGCGGCCCCGGAAAGACGACCTATTATTTAAGCCGATTAATCAAGCCCGGAGGAAAAGCCATCGGGATCGATAATTCGAAGGAAAGAATTGCCTACGCAAGGGCCCACTATTCCGATGCGAATATCGATTTTATCAACCGGGATATTACCGAGCCATTAACTGATTTGGGGCCTTTTGATTTTATCTGGGTGCGCTTCGTGCTGGAATACTATAAATCGAAAAACTTTGATATCGTCAAAAATCTCTCGTCGGCATTAAAGCCCGGCGGAATTCTCTGCCTGATCGATCTAGATCTTAACTCGATGAATCATTATTCCCTTCCCAAAAATCTGGAGAATAGCCTAAACGGGATTATTAAAGCGCTGGAGGGGAAAAAAAACTTTGATCCCTATGCCGGACGCAGATTGTATTCCTTCCTATATGACTTGGACTATAGCCATATAAATGTCGAAATCAGCGCCCATCACATGATTTTCGGAAAATTACGGGAAAAAGATGAGTTTAACTGGATAACCAAAGTGACGGTAGCCGGTAAAAAATCCGGATATAATTTTTACCAGGATTTTAAAAATGGCTTTGACGGCTTTTATGAGGCTTTCAAAAAGTTCTTCCTCAACCCGCGGCGTTTCACCTATACCCCTGTCATCGCCTGCTGCGGTCGGAAACCGCACTTACAGGAACAGCTATGACACCCGGGTTTTTTTCGCCTCCAGGCTCTCGCCATAGGTCCGCATGTAATATCGGATAAAGGCTTCTAATACCTGCTTATCAAAATAGGTGCCGCTCTTTTCAGCCACTAGCTCCAATGCTTTGCCCGGCGGCAGGGGCTCACTATAATACCTGTTAGCGGTCAGCGCCTCAAAATAGTCCGCAACCGCAATAATTCTGGCGCCAAAGGGGATCTCTTCGCCCTTCAAGCCCATGGGATAGCCGGTGCCATCGATTTTTTCATGATGTGCCCCTGCAATTTCCGGGACTTCCCGAAGGGCCCCCTCAAAATTGATTTCAGAGAGTATCTCCCGGGTCTTGTCCGCATGAAGTTTGACATATTCGTATTCATATTCGGTCAATTTATCTGCCTTCTTCAACATCGAGTCCGGGATGCCGATCTTTCCGTAGTCATGGAGCAACGCCGCAATCCGAATCATCTCCCGATAGTCTTTGTCCAATTCAAGCTCATCGCAGATGCCCACGGCGTATTCGGCCACCCATTCTGAATGCCCCTTTGTGACCGGATCCCTGGCATCTATGCTCGACACCAACACTTTTAGAATGGACTGTAGCTGGTTCTGCCGGGCTTCAAGGTGTTCGGTATGCCGGATAAAGATGCCAATAAAATGGGAAATGCCCATTAACAGGCTCAAGTCACTATGGACCAGCAGCCGCTTGGATCTGATATTGTCCACCGCTAAAATACCGATGGACTCCTCATCACAGATAATCGGGCAGCAGATAAAGGATTTCCCCCCCATTTTTTTTGCGAAATTGAGGCTGCGTTCAGATAGGGTGTCCTGAATCTCATCGATATTGTTAATCAAAAACGGTTTCTGCTCCCGAAAGGCGATAACAAAAGCACCTTTGGAAGAGGGATTGTCCAGATGAAAAGACAGGCGCCGTAAAAATTTCAGTTGATCCTCACTATAACCGAAGCCCCCCCAAAAACGAAGCTGCGTTTTTTGCGGATTGGCCAGCATAATCATACCGCGATCAAAATCGAGCCGGTGTTCCAATACCCCGACAAGCTCTTTGAGTACGTCTTCAAGGTTATAGCGTCGATTGATGATCTGCCCGATATCCCGCGTCACCAGCCGGTTATTGTAGTTGACTTCAATCTGGTTGACGAGTTGATCGCTCGCCTCCTGCAGGTTATGCATGGTCTCTTTCAGGTTTCTTTTATCAAGAAACTCCCCGACCAGGGCCGCAGTGAGCAACACGATCACAAAGACAGCCGATAGCAAGGCCCAGGTTTTAAAAGGCAAAAGCGCTAGAGAAACCATTGCGGCAATGAGGACAAATAGGGTCAGATAGTTCCGAAGAATCTTATAGTAGGTGTTAAAATTTTTTTCCCACGTGATGATATACCGGCACACCTTGTCCCCCCGAAAGATACACTCAGGATGTTCGATATGGGGGGGCTTGTTGTTGAAGACCATTAGTATGGCTTCGAAAAATCCCTTTCGGTTTTCGCATTGAAAAGGTTTTTCTACCGTACCCTTGTATGGAGAAACAAGGATCTCCACTTTATTGGGGGAAATCAGGCGGGATTCATATTTTGAAGAACGGGTAAAATTTCGGGTCGTCTTGCCGATCAATTCATATACCTTCGCCGGTGCCGCCAACCCTAAAACATATTGGCGCATCGCCCCGATCGACTCCGGCGAGGCCGCATAACGCCCGGCTTCCCTTGCAATATTTTCGTTTCCGGTGAGGTTGACAGCGTGTTCGTAGAATCGATCGACCTGGGTTTGCGTGAACCAATGCCCCTGGTCATCGACCTCTTGAGGCTTCATATCCGCATAGTCAAGAAGTTCACGAATATTTACAGAAGGGTACTTCCGTTTGATAAGCTTAATGTAGGCATTAATAATCCGGCTGTTGTATAAAGGCTCTTCTTTTATCGACGAGTTTTTTGGCATCGATCCATTTCGAACAGCTGATAAAAACCTAAATTGAGCGTTTCAATTTTTTGAAGATTTAATTTTTATTTTATTTTTAGGATATTGGATCATTTTTTAAATCAAAAAATTTGAAACCCTCCGGGATTTCCAATTTCACCGCATCTACTGCGTCAAACTTGAAAATCGCTCAATTTAGGAAAAATATTCATTGCGGAAGTTTACGTTAAGTTATCTCTATCAAAAATCAATTAAATTTCAAACGGTTTTTTTAAAGCGCTGCCAAATCCTAATCCAGGCCCAACGAACACCGAAGCCCCCCCGCCAGCCTAAACCTCTGCTTCTTTGCCTTCAGTGGCTCAGGCCGCAATGCCGGATTGCAGCCCTGTCCAGTATATCCGGCAGGCCGCCGTACTCGGATGGGAGGTATCCCAAGGCATGCTTCCATACCTCATCGTCTTCCATACAAAAATAAACGCAAACCTTTGGCGCCCGATATCTTATATGATCAACGATCTTTTTATACAGGGCGCGCCTCAGTGGCTTGAAGTATCGCATTTTCCCGTCCAGACCCTGGATAAACTCGCCGTAAATGATTTTGGAGTCCGGGAACCGATGTTCGATAATCGATTTCAGATCCGGCATAAACCGAAAACTGCCCAGGCTGATCCAGACGATATTGTCCGAATGGATCCGGTCAAAAAGCCTGTCGATAACTTCGATATAAGCCTCTACGCATCCCGGATAAATAATTAACGGATCAAAATGAAACGCCAGCGGATAGTTATGCGCCTGACATCGGAGGGCGGCATCAAGCCGGGCATCAAGGCTGGCCGCTCCGCACTCCTGACTTCGGATGACGGCCTCTGTGTTTAAAGACCATGCCATGACCGTTTTCCGGTTGTGCGGCAGGGATAGTAAATGATCAATATTTACCGTTTTGGTTTTTAATTCAAGCAGGGCTTGTGATTGAGCGGCAAATTTTCTAATCAGCCTTGCCGAAATCTGATCTATGGGCTCCCATATCAGACTGTCGGTAAACTCACCGGTCCCGATGCGGCGAATCCGGCTCTGGGAGAAGACCCCATCCAAGGCCGTCATCATTTCATCCTGATTGACATAGTACTGAAGCAAAGGCGGATGAAAATAGGATTGCAGGATACAATAGCTGCAATCCATTAAACAGAAAGTGCCGATGTGAAGAATCATGTAGCCGCAGCAGGTGTAATAGCGGGTCCCCGGGCACGGACGGACGAATGCCCCTTTATTTTGGGTTACAAAAAGCATTTCCTTGCCGGCGCTTACCGGATCGGATAAGCCTGAAAGAGAGCTAAACAGGGTTTCAGGCGAAGCCACCGTCTCCGCCGGGATGGGAAGTCGACGCTTGATTTCCAATGAGAGCGGATAATCCGCCACTGCCTCGTCAATATAGAGCTTCTTGATCGTCAATTTGTTTTTCTACAATTGCGATAAAATGCGGATTTTCAGCCAAACGGAAAAGGGTTTCGATATGGGTTTTGAATTCCGCTTGGGAGTGAAAAGAAATCGTCACCGAAAACCGGTTGCCTTCAAAGTCGGCGGGGGGGGAGAAACCGATATCCCGAGGCAGATCCAACGCCTTCAGGCTTCTGTCAAAAAACACTTCAAATTGATGGATCGAGGGGTATCGACGTTTCTTCAGGGAGGAGCGGATACGTTTGATTTTCTGCGTTCGATCGAGGTCCGTATCGGCCCGAATTCCACCTACCGGCCCTGCCTTGATCAATTCCGGAATCAACCGATCCTCAAGGCGGGCGATCTCTTTTACCAATGACACCATCTCCTTTTGCTGATTCAGCGTGGGACGAAGCTCTTCAAAAAAAAACGATAGCTCCTCGGCTGAGGCCGCATCCAGCTTTTCAAGCTCAAGCGCAATGGTCAAGGGCACCGTATTCGAAGCAACGGCGTCTTTGATGGAACGAGAAAGGTTGTTCAGCCGGCGAAGCCGGCCGATGAACGCCCGGTTCAGCTGCATGCCCAGGCTATTTCCGTAGTTGAGGATATCTGTATCATCGTTTAGGTACCGGCCCAGTTTATCAATGGCCGTTGCCTGTTCGATCAGATTAAGATCACGGTGCTCGGCATTGTCTGCAATCGCGAGGCCCAGGATATGCAATGGCGCCATATCAGGGGAAAGAATCCGGGCGGTCAGTCCAGAGCCGCCCAACCCCTGACATGCCGTTATCCGACGGAATCCGCTGACGATTTGATAGCCTGAATGCTTTGTCTGTGATAGGATGGGTGGATTGATCAAACCGATTCGGCTGATGGATTGGGCTATCCGGTCAACCGGTGTTGGCGTTGAAATCTGATACGTCAGATCATTGCAATCAATTGAAGAAAACCGGACCGAATCGATTCTATAGGCCATGTTGGCTGCCGACAAGGGATTTGAGGGCATCAATATATTTTTGTCGCGTATTATTGATGACTTCTTCCGGAAGGGACGGGGCGGGCGGGGTTTTATCCCAGTCCAGGGAGAGCAGATAGTCCCTCAAATATTGCTTGTCATAGCTTGATTGGGGACCTCCCGGCCGATACGTCGCCTTTGGCCAGAACCTGGAGGAATCCGGGGTCAGCGCTTCATCGATTAAAATCAACTGCTCCCCATCGAAGCCGAACTCAAATTTCGTGTCAGCAATAATAATGCCCTTTTCAGCCGCTAGAGCGGCCCCCTTCTGATAGATGGCGAGGCTGAGCGTCTTGATTCGTTCGGCGGTTTCCCGGCCGACCCGATCGACCACCGCTTCAAATGAAATATTGACATCATGCTCACCGGATTCAGCTTTTGTGGATGGCGTAAAAATAGGCTCCGGCAAAGGATCGGATTCTCTGAAGCCGGATGGCAGCTTAATACCACAGACTTCTCCGCTTTTTTGATATGTCTGCCAGGCAGAGCCGGAAATATAGCCCCTTACCACACACTCAACCGGCAAAGGACGGGCCTTTTTAACCAGCATACTTCGATCCTGGAGAATATCTTTGTAGGCCCCGCATGGCTCCGGATACCTATCCACATCGCTGGTAATCACATGGTTATCGACGATGGATGCCATAACATCGAACCAAAAAAGCGAAATCCGGGTCAAGATTTTTCCCTTGTCCGGTATGGGGTTGGGCATGACCACATCAAAGGCAGAAATCCTGTCCGTCGCCACCAGCAACAGCTGATCGCCCAAATCATAAATATCCCTCACTTTTCCCTGTTTCAGCGGTTTTAAAACGGGAATATCCGTTTGAAATAAGGCCTGTCCCATATATTCGTCATCCACCCGCTCGTCTGTTTTGTCTGCTTAAGACGGATTATCAGCTATTTTCCGTACTGCTTGTGGAACTCACTGATATATCGCTTCAATACCGTGTATGCTTCCTGAGAAACCTCGCGAAACTCGATGCCGCATTCGAACTTGTTGTCCTCGCCGCGATTGCAGTAAACCACTTTGCCCCGGATATCGACGAGATCGTCTTCAATCCCCACCGAGAGCAGGACCACGTACTTGGTCTCAATCGGTTCATGGGTTTCCAGCTGCAGACCGGTCTCACTGATATTTAATGTCCGGCCAATTCCCTGCATCCATTCTTTACCATCGGAATCAAAGCACACATAGGACAACAGATTGAGGGAATCATAGCGTTCATGTCTTCTTTTATTCTCTGTCATGTGAAAACCTCTCGCCTTGTTGTAGTGGATAATTACTCTGTCCTAAATTAAGCGTTTCAACTTTACAATAACATCAAAGAAACCAGTTTTCCAATTCCCGCATTTTATGACTGGTTCTGTCCCCCCTTGACGATATCGAATACTCGCCCCGTCGTCACGGATAGCGAAGTGGTGGTATGCTGAATAAGATTTTTAAATGTCTGAGTCATCAGATCAAATTCCTTGCGTATGGATCTCAGGTCGATAGGGCCGTATTCGAAATCGGATGACACATATACCGTCGCTGAGTGCGGCTCGTGGCAGGTGTTCAAAAAGGGAATATGGCCGATAACGTCATTGGGCTCAAGTTGACATACTTCGAGGAATCCGTTGTTCACCCGGCGGACTACGACAGCCCGGCCGTTTTGTATCTGATAGGCCGCATCCTCCTCATTCTGTTGTTCGAAGGGCTTTAAATCCTTGAGGTCGTAGTTAGCCGGAAGTCCATGCAGCAGGATTTTGGCACAATTCGTGGTTATCTGCCGCAACCGGTTATCCAAAGACGCCAATATGCGCTGGAATGTTAATGTTAACTCCGAATACTCCTTGAATAAAAGATCATAGTCCATAACGCCGAGCTGCACATCGGTGACGGCAACGACCGTTGCGCTTCGCTGGACACTGCCTTTACGCATAAAGGAGCCGATACTGCCAATGAATGCGCCGTCAGACAGGCGACTGATCGGAACCCTTCCGTCAGGCATCAGACGGATGACATCGGCCTTGCCTTCCAGGATCACCCAGAACCAGTTGCCGAATTTTTCCTGATAAACGATTTCCTTTCCGGCGGTAAACTCTTCTTCGTCGACAACATATACATAATCAACCAGCGGTCCCTTTATAATCGGCATATTGGATGCCGTATCCGATTCGACGGCGCCTTCTTGAGGGTTTGCGGGTGCACCCACCTTTTCGATTTCGCCGTCATCAACCATTCGTAAGGCATCCAGGATTATTTCCATGCGGCTTTTCTTTATCACCCGCTCACAGCTCACCGGCTCATTGATGAATTCATAATCCGCGTCCAGCCATCCAAAAAGGCGGTTCAGGGCCTCGAGCCCTTTTATGTTTCCGGCCTCCGCATTCACCGGATTGCCATCGACAAGATAGATATGCCCCGGATGGTCCGTATTAGGGCTCGTCAGGGTCAGCCTGCCGGTGCTTACGTTGCCGCCCAGCAATTGAAGCAGCTCGCCCAGACCGATAAACTTCAGACTTCCTTTTAAGACAATATTGGATTCCATCATTTATTTTCTTGCGCCCTTTGAAATTCTTTTTGAAGGCTTTGCAGCGTTAACTTCATGATACTTGACAATGTCTTACCGACGCCCTCCCCGGTCAATGCGCTCGCTCCAAAGTGGGCAACCCTCAGCTGCCGGTTCAACTCATGATCCATTTTTTCTAAAGGCATCAATGGGAACCCCTGCTTTTCCAAATCGCGCTTATTGTATTGGAGGACCAGTGGTATTTTTCTTATATCAATGCCTAACCTTTTTAAATTCTCATGCATATCCTTAAGAGACAACATGTTTTTTTCTCTTCGTACCTTGAGGGAATCCGCAACGAATACAATGCCGTCTACGCCTTTTAGAACGAGCTCTCTCGTAGAGCGGTATTGAACCTGTCCGGGCACCGTATATAGCTGCGCTTTTATCTCACAACCCTTTATTTTTCCAAGGCCGAGCGGCAAGAAATCAAAAAACAGGGTCCGATCCCCATGCGTATCTATGGAAATCATCTTGCCGGCGACCTGCTTGGTATAGTTTTTGTGGATGAATTCCAGATTCGTTGTTTTTCCGCTCCTACCGGGTCCATAATAGACTATTTTACACTGAATCTCACGATTTTTTAGATTAAGAACCGCCATAACCAGATCCCCGCCTAACCGTTTGAAAGCAAAATTGATGGCTTCGTAAAAAGCTGTTTATTCCGCAGCCGCGGCATCTTTGTAGAAAGTAACTCTAAAAAACATCCGCATTGTCATTTCGAGCGGCAGCGAGAAATCTTTAGCAATCAAGATTCCTCGTCACTTTCGCTCCTCGGAATGACAACAGCAAAAGCATCTAAAATAATATTAGATATTGTCGAGTTCCTTAGAAGTAACCCCGCCGGGGCCGAGGCCCGGCACCGAGTTTAAAAGTAACTTTTGTTACGAGGTAAAGGCACTGATTGAAAATCGCTCAATTTAGGTGAAAGATAAAATCTCAAATTTGATGGCTTCGTAAAAAGTCCAATATCTGTGTTGCGCTTCCGTCCCTCGGAATTTCACGTACAGCTAAGTACGCTGCATTCCTCGGGATTTTGCGCGCCCCCGGATCTTAACTGGGGCTTGAACTTTTTTCTTTGCCATCCCAGTACCCTGCACCTTTCCCCTTGTACCTTGAAGCTCCTTAGAAGAAGCCCCATCGAATCATCCCCGCATAGATGCGTTGCGAGGCTATTACGTTTGATGGCTTCGTAAAAAGTCCAATATCTGCGTTGCGCTGCATTTCTCGGAATTTCACGTACTCCTATGTACGCTGCATTCCTCGAAATTTGCGTCGCCTTGATCTTGAACTTTTTTCTTTGCCATCTAAAATAGACTTTTTACGAGAT
>Ga0209925_1000011_pt1 | contig 91199 bp, 68 predicted proteins | sample SalPonR2_A_D1_MG_FD_185702 | JGI IMG/M metagenome (GOLD analysis project Ga0209925, IMG submission 185702) | Salt pond soil microbial communities from South San Francisco under conditions of wetland restoration - Salt Pond MetaG R2_A_D1_MG... ... | reverse complement strand
GCCCGGCGGATGCGGTTTTGAAGCTCCCGAACGTTGCCGGGCCATTCTTCGGCTGGCAATGCCGCCATGGCGGCTTGTGAGAATAATATGCGCCCGGCTTTCAGGGATGCGCATTCCGCGCCAAGGAAATGCTGCGCCAGCAGCATAATATCCTCCGGCCGCTCCCTGAGCGGCGGCAAATGGATCGGCAGCACGTTTAAACGAAAGTATAGGTCCTCACGAAAATTACCCTTCTGAACGGCCTGCTGCAGATCGATATTGGTGGCTGCAATGATTCTTGTATCCAGCGCAATCGTGCTTTTCCCGCCGACCCGCTCAATCGTTCCCTCCTGGAGATAACGCAAAATCTTTACCTGCATGGAAAACGGCAGTTCGCCGATTTCATCCAAAAAAACGGTCCCGGCTTCCCCCTGTTCCAGTTTGCCCGTTTTCCTGGCTACCGCACCGGTGAATGCCCCTTTTTCATGGCCGAACAGTTCGCTTTCTAATAGGTTTTCCGGAATTGCCCCGCAGTTGATGATCACAAAAGGCTTTTGACAGCGCCTACTCAGCCGGTGAATGGCGTGGGCCACCATTTCCTTTCCGGTGCCGGATTCGCCGGTAATAAGCACCGGATAATCGGTTTCACTGACCTTCCGGATCATTGAAAACACATGCTGCATTTGCGGCGATATGCCAAGCATGCCGCACAACGAACCGCCCGCGTCTTTTTGCTCGCGAAGCCTCCGGTTTGTCTCCTCCAGCGTGTAAAGCCTGAATGTTCGGCTCAAAATAATTTTTAAAATATCGAGGTCGATCGGTTTAACGCAGAAATCCGCCGCACCCAGCGCTACAGCTTTTACCGCATTTTCCTGCTCCGCATTGCCGGTAATTACGATCACCTTGGTATGCGGCGCCAGGCTACCAAGCGCCTCCAGCAGTTTGAAGCCTTCATAGGGCGTATCCGAGGAAGGCGGAAGGCCGAGGTCAAGGGTCGCAACCGGGAAAGCTCCGGAAGCCAGCAGTTGACGGGCTTTTTGGGCATCCCCCGCTATAGAGATATCATACGCCTCAAGGGACCACTTGAGCTGCTTTGCCACCGAGGCCTCATCTTCTATGATCAACAATTTCTCTTTTGCCACGAAAGCCTCCGATACTTGGGGGATGGGCAACGGTTTGGAGGGAGTATTTAGGATTAATTAAACTGTTCCCATAACAAATCCAACAAGGGTTTCAGGCTATCATCATCAGCTTCATCCTTGATTCGTTCGAGTTCAGCGATATCCTCTGAAATAAGGCTTCTGGCCTCTGATTCGATCGCTGTTTTTAGTTCATCGGGGCCCAATGCGCCCCGGTAAATCCTGTTCAATACGAAGCGGATACCGCTTGACCGTTTGAGTCTTAACGCGTCCATCTTCATGCGCAATGTTTCCCCGTCAACCGAGGACAACTTTTTAATCGCCTCATCGAGTCTTGTTTTGGGGTCGGCCTCTGATACCGGATCCGCCTGAGTCGGTTCAGGGGCCGCTTCATTGGTTCGCGCGGCGTCTTTTCTATTTTTGAAGGCCGGTGGATCGGTCCTCGATATATCGAGTTCTCTGGCGCATTCCTTGACGATCCCTTTTTTTATACGCCTGGCCGATTTGACAAAACCGGTCAGCAATGCCTGATCAGCAATTATATTGATCAAACGCGGATAGCCCTTGGAGAATTGATGGATCATTCGAACGGCGCCCGGTTTAAAAATCTTTCTGTTGGCACCGGCTGCGGCCATCCGGTATTCAATATACTTTTCAGTTTCATCCGGAGATAGCGGCGGAATATTGTAGTGAACAGCAATTCGCTGCCTGATGGCCCTGTTTTCGGGGCGAAGAAGAATATCATGGAACTCGAGTTGTCCGACGAAAAATATATTGATCAGCTTGGTTCCCTTTTTTTCGAAATTTGAAAAAAGCCTGATCTCTGATAAAAGCCGGTGGTCAAGCAGCTGGCATTCATCAATTATCAATACGACCCGCTGGGCCTGATAGTAAGACTTGAGCAAAAAATCGTTAAAGGCCTCAAGGAACGCCCCCTTTGTCCTGAAATCCCCGGACATGCCAAACGATCTCGCCACATAGTTAAAAAAATCGAGCGTATCGAGCACAGGATCGTGGATCACCACCGCCCGGTCATTTCTATCAAGCCCCTGCAAAAAAGCGTTTACGATTGTCGTCTTGCCCACACCGACATCGCCTGTTAAAAGCAAAAAGCTTTTATTTTCCAGTATTCCGTATTGCAGGGTGGCCAATGCCTCCTTTTGGTTCCTGCCAAACCAAAGAAAATCCGGGTCAGTATTTATTTGAAATGGTTTTTGTACGAGCCTATAATAGTCGAGGTACATTTTTCCTTAACGGCTTGATACGTTGTAAAAAATGACGGGCGGAAAAACACCCTGAGAAAATCGAAACGGGTTTAAGTATACCCATCCGGATTTTTTGATTGCCACCGCCACGCGTCCTCACACATCTCATTGATCCCACGCTTTGCGGTCCAGCCCAGCTCTTTTTCAGCCAGGGCGGGGTCCGCATAACAAACCGCAATATCGCCCTCTCTGCGGGAAGCAATTTTATATGGAATGGGTTTGCCGGACGCCTTTTCAAACGCCGCAATCATTTCCAGCACACTCGCGCCCCTGCCGGTCCCCAGATTGTAGGTTGCCAGTCCCGGATCCGCCCGAAGCCTGTTTAATGCATGGACATGCCCCTCTGCCAGATCCATCACATGGATATAGTCCCTGACCCCGGTTCCATCATGGGTCGGGTAATCATTGCCGTATACGAAAAGCGCCGGCTGCTTGCCCACCGCTACCTGACTGATAAACGGCATCAGGTTGTTGGGGATATCGTTCGGATCTTCACCGATCCTGCCGCTGGGATGGGCGCCGACCGGGTTGAAATATCTAAGAATGGCAATATTCCATTGGGGATCGGCCGCATACAGGTCTCGTAGGATGTTCTCGATGTATAGCTTGGTCCGCCCGTAGGGATTGGTCGGGCAGACCGGAAAGCTCTCCTGGATAGGCACTTTTTCAGGCTCGCCGTATACAGTGGCCGAAGAGCTGAATACGATATTTTTCACCCCATAGGCGCCCATTAGTTCAAATAATACCAGGGAGCCCACGATATTGTTATAGTAATACGCCAGCGGCACCCGCACGGATTCACCTACCGCCTTGAGACCCGCAAAGTGGATCACCGCATCAAACCGGTGGGATTCAAACACCCGGCTTAAAGACGCTTTCTGAGTCAAGTCGATGCGATAAAACTGCAGCCGCCTGCCGGTAATCTCCTGTATCCGGCTTAAGGGGGCTTCCTTGCTGTTGGAGAAGTTGTCCGCCACGCATACGTCATGGCCCGCCTCCAGAAGAGAGAGACAGGTATGGCTGCCAATATAGCCGGCGCCCCCGGTAACGAGTATATTCATTGCCACTGCCCTTTTTATCGGCCGGAATTTTTCCCCACGAAATGGCCAAACATCTTAGAATTTTTTTCTATCAGTTTTCATAGGATAAGAAAAGACGCAAATCAGAGGTTTGGAGAAAAGTAAAGGAGGCAAGGGCTTATTATTCCGGATCGCCCGTCTTGGCCGCCTGCCAGATGGCCTCCTTCTCATCCAGCGGCATCTCGGACAGCCGCTTGCCGTTCCGCCGGGCGGCCTTTTCAATTTCGTTGAAGCGGCGGACGAATTTGCGGTTCGAGCGCCTAAGGGCCGCATCCGGATCGACATCGAGTTTCCTGGCCAGATTGACCAGGGAAAAGATGAGATCCCCGATTTCGTCGGCCACACCGGCGTCGCTTCCGTCAGAAATGGCTGCTGATAGCTCGGCGAACTCCTCATCGATTTTTTCCCGGACCTGCGCCGCCGTTTCCCAGTCAAAACCCACCCGGCTGGCGGTGGCCTGAAGTTTTAAGGCATATAGCAGGGCCGGCAGCGTTTTAGGGATGCCGGACAGAATCGATTCCCGCCCCTGCTTGCCGTTTTCCTTGCGCTTCAACCGATCCCAGTTGCGGATCACATCCTCTGCGTCATCTACCCGGGCATCCCCGAATACATGGGGATGGCGGTAAACCAGCTTATCGCAGAGGCAGTTGAGCACGTCCGTTATCTCGAACCGGCCCGCCTCTTTGGCTATGGTGCTGTGAAAAACCACCTGCAGCAGCACATCGCCCAGTTCCTCCATGATGTATTCGGATTCGTCGGCCTCTAACGCGTCGACCAGCTCATAGGCCTCCTCAATAAGATTTTTAATCAGACTTTTGTGCGTCTGCTCGGCGTCCCACGGGCAGCCGCCGGGAGCCCGCAGGGTTTCCATAATTTTTACCAGTCGATCAAAATCTTGCATCAATTTTACCTCTTTTATATCCTAAATTGAGCGATTTTTAAGTTTACCGCAGATACAAGGAAAATGATGTCGAGCGATAGTTGTCTATGCGAGTCATCATTTGGCGCAGTAGATGCGGTGAAATTGGAAATCCCGGAGGGTTTCAAATTTTTTGATCAAAAAATGATTCAATATCCCAAAAATAACATAAAAATTAAATCTTCAAAAAATTGAAACGCTCAATTTAGGATCTATATGGATGCTGTCTATAGGGTATTCTGGATCCGGGGTCAAGCCGTATAACCGGTCAGCTTGACTCGGATATTGACAAATATAGTTTGAATATTTATCTTTTTCAGCTAATTAATGTTTTGGCGACTGATAACGCGTTGATCAAAGGAGACGGGCATGATTCATGTCGACAACCTGACCAAGTTTTATGACAGCTTCTGCGCGGTGGACGGGATCTCCCTGGATATACCGAAAGGCGAAATCCTTGGGCTGTTGGGCCCCAACGGGGCGGGTAAAACCACCACCCTGAAAATGCTGACCGGCTATTTCCCCCCCTCCGCCGGCACCATATCGATCAAAGATTTCAACATCCAGGACCACCTGCTTGAAATCAAAAAGATGATCGGCTACCTGCCTGAATCGTCGCCTTTTTACAAAGACCTTCTGGTCTACGACTATCTGGATTATGTGGCCAAAATTCGCGGCATTCCGGCCGACGAACGCCACACCCGCATCAAGTACCTCTCCGAGCTCTGCGGCTTAAGCCATGTCATGCACAAATCCATCGCCGAGCTCTCCAAGGGGCTCAACCAGCGGGTCGGCCTGGCCCATGCCATGATGCGCGATCCGGAAATCCTGATCCTCGATGAGCCGACCCAGGGGCTGGACCCCAATCAGATCGTGGAGATCCGGAACATCATTCGCAAAATCGGCGAAGAAAAAACCGTCATCTTTTCCACCCATATCTTAAGCGAGGCGGAAGCCACCTGCGACCGGATCGTGATTGTCAATCGGGGCAAAATTGTCGCCGACGGACAAACCGAGGCGCTTAAACAGGCCGCCGGCAAAGAGGCCGCCATCCAGCTGACGCTGGCCAATGCATCCTTTGATGCGGTAGAGCAGACGCTGAAGCCGATCGAAGGCATTGAATCCATTAAAAAAATGGACCAGACCGATGACGGCCGGCTTTCGGTAAAGCTCGGATGCCGGTCCGAATCCGACCGTCGGGAAGATATTTATAAAGCGATCAAGGCCACGGATTGGGTATTGCTTGAGTTTTACCAGGAGGCCAAAACGCTCGAGACCATTTTCCGCGATCTAACCCGACAGATCAACAAGGAGAATTAAAATGCGGCAGTTTACCCACATACTGCGAAAAGAGCTAAAAGATTTTTTCGTCACCCCCATCGCCTATATCGTGATCACGATTTTTCTCATTGTCACCGGCTGGTTTTTTTTCTCCACCTTCTTTCTCTACGACCAGGCAAGCATGCGCAATTTCTTCAACCTGCTCCCTCTTATCTTTTCATTCGTCATACCGGCCGTCACCATGCGGCTGTTGGCCGAAGAGTTGAGCAAAGGCTCCTATGAGCTGCTCATGACGATGCCGGTCACCTTCGGCGATATCATTATCGGAAAATTTCTGGCCGGCGTGGTGATGACCGTCGCCATGCTGATCCCCACACTGGCCTATCCGATCTCCATTTCCTTTTTGGGCCAGCTCGACTGGGGACCGGTCCTCGGCGGCTATCTCGGGGCCATTCTTCTGGGCGGGGCGTTTTCCGCCATCGGAGTGTTTGCCTCATCGATTACCCACAATCAGATTGTCGCCTTTATCGTCGGCGCAGCCATATGCTTTACGCTGACCCTGGTCGACAAGATGCTGTTTTTCTTTCCCGAAGCCATTTTAAACCCGGTGGAATACCTGGGCGCGAATTTTCATTTTTCAAACATCTCCAAGGGGATTATCGACTCACGGGATCTGATTTACTTTATCAGCGTCATCTTTATCGGCCTCTACGGGACCTATCTAATTCTGCTGCAAAAGGAATAAGGAGAGATCTATGAACCGGGCGGAAAAATATATCAAATTTCTCATCTATCTGGCGGTAATCGTCCTGATCAATGTGGTGGGGGTCACCCTGTTTTTTCGAATCGACCTGACGGAGAACAATATCTATTCATTATCAAAAGCCAGCAAGAAAGCCGTGTCCACGCTCTCCGAGCCGATGACCATCAAGGTGTTTTTCACCGAGAACCTGCCGGCCCCGCACAACAACACCCAGCGCTACCTCCGGGACCTCTTGAAAGAGTATAGCATTCATGCCAATGAAAACTTCAACTATCGCTTCTATGATGTGAGCCCCAAAGAGAAAGGGGTCAGCAGCAATGCCCGGGAGAATCAGGAGCTGGCAAAAAATTACGGGATTCGCCCGGTGCAGATCCGATCCGTCGAACAGGATGAGATCAAGTTCAAAAATGCGTATATGGGCCTTGTGTTGATCCACGGGGATCTCATTGAAAAAATTCCGGCCATCACCTCGACAGAAAAAATCGAGTACCAACTGACCACCGCCATAAACAAGTTGAACAACAAAATCAGTCAGCTGGCCGGCCTCGACGAGAAGGTGAAGATAAAGCTCATCATGTCCGCCTCGCTGGAGACGGTGGCCCCCTATATGGGGCTTAAGGAGCTGCCCAGGCTGCCGGAAAAGATACGGGAAGCCGTAAATGAGTTAAACGACAAAAACTACAACAAGCTGGTTTATGAACATGTGGATCCGGGCCAGGGGGACGAACTCGACGCCATGATTGCGCGCTACGATGTCATGAGCCTCAAATGGCCGGATATTGCTGAAGAAAATATCGATGCCGGCCGCGGTGCGATCGACCTGGTAATGGAATATAAGGACAACGTCAAGGACGTACAGCTTTTAGACATCGTCCGCATGCCGCTTATCGGCACCCGCTATGAGCTTATCGACACTGAGAACTTAAATGAGCTCATCAACGAAAACATCGAAACCCTGATCGGAATTAATGAAGACCTCGGCTACCTGGCCGACCACGGCACCCCATCCCTCATGAGACAAAGGATGAGGGGGCAGCAGCAGGGGGAAAGCCTCAGGCATTTTAACATGCACCTCTCGGAGACCTACTCCATCAAAAGGGTCAATTTAAAAGACGAACCGATCCCGGAGAGCCTCAACTGCCTGGTTATCGCCCAGCCGACCAAGGCGTTCTCCGACTACGAGCTCTACAAGATTGACCAGGCCCTGATGCGCGGGACCAACCTGGCCATATTCTCGGATGCCTACAAAGAAATGGCGCCACAGAGAAAACAGCGGTTCAATTTTCAGCAGCCAGGGTATGAACCGGTGGATACGGGTTTGAAAAAACTCCTGGCGCACTATGGCATCCGCCTGCGAGACGCGTTCGTCATGGATAAAAACTGCTACAAGCAAACCATGAGTCAGCGGGCCGGCGGCGGGGAACAGCCCATATACTATGCGCCGATTATCAAGAACCGGCATATCAACAACGACCTCGACTTCATGAAAAGCATCAAGGGGATGATCTCCCTGCAGAATTCACCTTTGGAGCTGGTTGATGGGCGGATCAAAAAACAGGGAATAACCGCCCATAGCCTCTTCGCCTCATCCGAGGCGTCCTGGCTCAAATCGGGCAAGACCCGATTAAATCCCCTTTTCATCCAGCCGCCGAAAACGGATACGGATCTGAAGTCCTATCCCCTGGCCTACCTGCTTGAAGGGAAATTCCGGAGCTATTTCGAGGGGAAGCCGATTCCGGCCAAGAAAACCGAGGCATCGGCGGCGGAGGAATCGAAGCCGGCCGATGAGGAGGGGCCGCCCGAGAAAGCGAACGAACCGGCGCCTACCGATGCGGAGGTTGATTTGTCCAAAATTGAAAGCGAAAAGGGGTTCACCACGACGGGCCAGACGGCAAAACTGGCCGTGGTAGGTTCCTCGGCCATTTTAAAGGACAACCTTGTCGACCAGGAGGGCCGGAACCCGAACACGACGTTTCTGCTCAATATCATCGATGTACTGAACCATCGCGGGGAAATCGCCGCCATGCGCAGCAAAACCCAGCGTTTCAATCCGCTCGAGGAGACCACGGCGATGACCAAAACCACGGTCAAGATCATCAACATTGCGGGCCTGCCGGTCCTGGTCGTTCTCTTCGGCCTGTTCACATGGTGGCGCCGTCGGATGCGGAGAAGACGGATCCAGATGATGTTTCAAGTATAAAAGGAGAGGGATAGCATGAAGTCCAAAAAAGAATATATCATTCTGATCGCGGTTGCCGCTGTTCTGGTGTTGTATCTGGTCTTTCACCAGTCTGACCGGACCCTTTACGAGCTGCCGGAAATGCCGGATCTCTCCGAAAAGGAGCTCAGCAGGCTTGAAATCAAAACGCCGGATGAAACAATTGAGCTGGAAAGAAAGGCCGGCAAATGGATCCTCAAGCCGCAGGGGGATGCGGCGGCGGACGGGAAAATCGAAAAAATGATAGAGACCGTAAAAAATTTTAAATTAACGGCGATGGTTTCGGCATCTGAGACCTATACCCGTTATCAGTTGGCTGATGAGAATAAAATATCCGTGAAAGCCTGGGCGGACGGTGAACTGATCCGGGAATTCGACATTGGCAAAACAGCGCCGTCCCACCGGCATACATTCGTGAAGCTCCCGGATGATCCGAATGTCTATCATGCAAGGAATAATTTCCGGAACCGGTTTGATCAAAGCCCGGCAGCACTCCGGGACAAAACCGTTCTTGCGTTGAAAGCCGAAAATATTCAGGCCATCGAGATCAAGCACCCGGATAAACAAATAAAAATTGCCCGTACGCCGGCCAGACCGGAGGTCAAGGCCGAGCCATCGGATACGGCCACTGATGGGGAAAAACCGGAGACGGCGGCACCCAAAAGACCGGCTTGGCAGGATGCCGAAGGAAACGAGGTGCCCGCATCCGATGTGAAGGCCCTGCTAAGCAGCCTTTCGGAGCTCAAATGCAAAGGCTTTATCGATGACCGCCCAAAATCGGACTTTTCCGATCCAAAGGTCACGATCACCCTGAGCGGACCGGATACCCATACCCTGTCCATTTTTGACAAGGAAACAGCGGATGCGGATAAGTATCCGGCCGTCTCATCGGGTTCGGACGAGCCGTTCTACCTTGGCGCGCGCAAAGCGGAAAACATCATGGAGGCCATTGAAAAGGAATAGCCAATGCCGTCGCCCATCCGCATCGGTGCGCTGATCAGCGGCACCGGCACCAATCTTGAGGCAATTCTAAACGCCTGTGAAACCGGCGGGATCAATGGCCGGATGGTATTCGTGGGCGCAGACACATCCAAGGCCAGAGGCTTGGAAAAGGCCGAAAAACGAGGGATTCCGAGTTTTGTGGTCGATTATTCAAAAATTATCCGGGATTTCAAAAAAAACCCCGATCCCCGGCAGCTGCCGGAGGATTATGACGGGGGGGCCATCATTGAAAGGCAGTCGCTTTTTCCCAAGGACAGCGACCCCGAAAAAGTTGCCGCCTATTTCGCTGCCCGGGCCATCGCCGAATCCGAACTGATCTCGCGTATGGCCGACTACCCGTTCGATCTTCTGGTATTGGCGGGTTTCATGCGGAATCTAAGCCCCTATTTCATCGACCGGGTCAACACCGACCCGATGCGGCCCAGAATCATGAATATCCATCCGGCCCTTCTGCCGGCTTTTGCCGGAACCGACGGCTACGGGGACACCTTTCGTTACGGCTGCAAGCTCGGCGGCTGCACCGTCCATTTTATCGACTACGGCGCGGATACCGGCCCCATCATCGGCCAGCGGGCGTTTCCAATCACAGAGACGGATACGATTGAGAGCATCAAAGAAAAAGGGCTCGCCCTGGAATGGGCACTGTATCCGGAATGCATCGCGCTTTATGCGGATAACCGCCTGATCCCGGTCAAAATGACATACACATCAAAAAACGGCGACATCTATCAACGCACCGTGGTCAAAATCGCCCAACCCGACGCATAGAAATCCGCTTAAGCGCCCAGCACTTTCAGCATCAGCGGCAGCGCCACGAAGGTCCCGATGCTGCTGCCCAGATTGGCAAGGATGACGATCAGAAGCAGACGGGTGACCTTGTTTTTCCAAAAGCCCCGCACCGAAAGGATATCCTCTGAAAGGTTTTCAAAATCCCTGACTTTCGGCTTCCGCAAAAATGCCTCCACCAGGCCGGCCACCCAGCCGGCGGCGATCATGGGGTTCAAGGACGTGAGCGGCGCTGCCACGATGGTGGCCAGGATGGTGATCGGGTGGGCAAATGCGATGATGGCGCCCAGGCCGGCGAAAACCGCGTTGGCCGCCACCCACCAGGAGATCATGTCTTTGCCTGTTTCCGCCCCGCCGAGAAAAAATCCAAAAACGAGAAGCAGCAGGATAACGGCCGGAATCAACCATTTAAGAATGCCGGCGCCCCGGCCCTTGGGCGGGACCGTCTCCAGGGGGGCGATGTCGATATCGTCCGTCAGATATTTTTGAATCCCCGGTATATGGCCGGCGCCCACCACGGCAACGATTTTTGGGCCCGGCGCATGCCGGATCTTATGGGCCAGATATTGGTCGCGCTCATCGATCAGGATTTTACGAAGCGACGGATGCGACTTTTCCAGTTCAGAGAGGATGGACTCCAGCATGTCCGTCTGCTTCATCTTCTCGATATCGGCCTGGTCAATCTCGTCGACCCCGCCCATGGAAAAAAGCAGCTGAAACAATAGCTTCAGCTTGCTCCAGGCGCCGGTACTGCGCCAGGTACGGGACAACGTGGTCCGGATATCCCGGTCCGCAAGACAGATTTCCGAGCCGGCCGCCTCCCCTGCATTCACGGCGAAAATCATCTCCTCGCCGGGCTTGATCCCCAGTTTATCACCGATCCGTTTCTGAAACGAGGCAAGCAGAAAATTGGCAAACAACAGAAAGGATTTTTTTTCCTTTATCACCTTGACGATATCCGTCTCCTGCCACTGCTTCTGCTGACGAATAGACTGATATCTGGAAGGGCACAGCTCCACGCACACGGAATCCGGCTGTTCCGCCTCGATTAAAGCCTTCGCGGCTTCGGCACTCTCCCTTGACACATGGGCGGTGCCCAGCAGCACGATTTCCTTGTCATCGATATTGACCCGATAGGGCGAGGGGCCGCTCTCCGCTTCTTCCGTCATCTGCAATGACTCCTTTTTCGGCGTATCGTATGGAACCCATTTGGGATGCACACATTTTGCCGCCGATGTCAAGAAGAGACTGATTTTTACCTAAATTGAAAATCCCGGAGGAGTTCAAATTTTTTGATTAAAAAATGATTCAATTGCCTGAAAATAAAAATTGACAATCTCGTAAAAAGCGATTTATTGCGCTGGCGCACCATTTTTGCAGAAAGTAACTCTGAAAAGCGTCCGCATTGTCATTTCGAGCGGTAGCGAGAAATCTTTAACAATCAAGATTCCTCGTCACTTTCGTTTCTCGGAATGACAGCAGCGGAAGCTTCTAAGATAATATTAAATATTGTCGAGTTCCTTGGAAGTCGATTTTGGGATGGCAAAGAAAAAAGTTCAAGCCCCATTTAAGATTAGAGGGCGCGCAAAACCCGAGGAATGCAGCGTACTTAGCTGTACGTGAAATTCCGAGGGACGGAAGCGCAACACAGATATTGGACTTTTTTCTTTGCCATCTTTTTTGTTTAAATTGCATTTTGTGGGCATATTGCAAAAAAAACGGCAACTACAAATATGGAAGTGTCTACTTTGTCAAAAATTAAAAGGAATGTAAAGCAGCTAAAAGGCTGTCGGAAGGCTGCCCCTGAATCGGGGGTGGCACCTTACACCGTGAAGTTAATTAGAAGTTTTCCCCCAGGTTATATGGCTGCACTCTCCGCATTGCCGGAAGATTTTCAGGCCGACCAAAAGACACTAGCTATTACCTGATAAAAATCCCGTTACCTTTTAGTATGCAATTATAGACGAAGTTTGTCATTATGCTCTACGTTACGATTTATGAACAAGGTTTACAAAATCCATACAAAACCCAGGAGAGATGTCGAAATGGCAAGTATTCACAGTCACTTTCCAGGATTGAACCATGATCGCATCGGCAACATTGCCGAAGTTCTCCGGTTCCGGACGGAAAAGACGCCAAATAAGGTTTTGTTCACCTACCTGGAGGACGGGGAAAATGAATCAGAGCGCATGACCTACCGGGCTCTTGACAGAAAAGCCCGCGCCATCGCCGCTGAACTGCTTCGCGTCTGCAGCCCCGGGGACCGGGCGCTTCTCTTATACCTTCCCGATCTTAATTATATCGCCGGCTTCATGGGATGCCTGTATGCGGGCGTCATTGCCGTTCCCGCCTATCCGCCGGATCCCTCCCGGCTGTCCCAGGCGCTGCCCCGGCTAAAGGCAATGACCCGGGACGCGGGTGTAAAGATAGCGTTGAGCACCCAGATGGTCATCGACTTTGCTCGGGATCTGCTTGCGGATGACCCGGATTTAAACAAGATAGAATGGCTGGCAACCGAAGACCTAAACACAGCCCCCATTGGAAAAGATGATTTACCAGTGATCACCAGGGAAAACCTGGCCTTTTTGCAGTATACCTCAGGCTCTACCGGAACGCCCAAAGGGGTTATGGTCAGCCATGGCAATCTCCTGGAAAACGCCGCCCTGATTCAGGCCGGCTTTGAGGATACGCCGGAGACCTTCGGCGTATCCTGGCTGCCGCCCTACCATGACATGGGCCTGATCGGCGGCATCCTGCAGCCCATTTATCTCGGCGCGGCCACCGTCTTGATGTCGCCCCTGATGTTTCTTCAAAAGCCGTTCCGCTGGCTTTCCGCCATCTCAAAATACCGGGCCACCACAAACGGCGGCCCTAACTTTGCCTATGACCTGTGCGCACGGAAAGTCACGGCTAGCGAGAAAGAACAGCTGGATCTGAGCTGTTGGCAGGTGGCTTTTAACGGCGCTGAACCGGTCCGTGAAGAGACCCTGACGGCGTTTGTCAATGCGTTTTCGGATTGCGGCTTCAAAAGGGAGGCCTTTTATCCCTGCTACGGCATGGCCGAGGCCACCCTGTTCGTCTCAGGCGGAAAAAAAGGGGCGGCCCCGCGAACAACTTCGATTAACGGAAGCGCCCTGGGGGTCAACCGGGCTGAAAAAAACCCGGCGCAGGCGGCCGGGCAGAAGACATTCATCAGCAGCGGACAGGCAAAAGCCCCGGAACAAATTGTTATCGCAGACCCTGAAACCCGCCGGCAATGCGCTGATGGGGAGATCGGGGAAATCTGGGTGGCCGGGCCCAACGTGGCGCATGGCTACTGGAACCAGCCCGTCCTGACTGAAGAAACCTTTCATGCCTACCTTGCAGACGCCGGCGGGGGGCCGTTTCTGCGAACCGGGGATATGGGCTTCATGGAGGGCGACGACCTCTATGTGACCGGCCGGATAAAGGACCTGATCATCATCCGCGGGCGCAACTATTATCCCCAGGATATCGAATTGATCGCCGAAAAAAGCCATGGGGCGCTCCGCCCGGGCTGCGGGGCGGCCTTTCCGGTCGAGGTGGCGGGCGAAGAACGGCTGGGCCTGGTCTACGAGGTCAGGAACGGGGAAATCAGCCAGGAGGAGACGGATGAGATTATCAGCGGCATCCACCGGGCAATTATTGATGCGGAAGCCTTGGATGTTTATGCCATTTGGCTGTTAAAGCCGCGAAGCATCCCCAAAACTTCGAGCGGGAAACTCAGGCGGCATGCCTGTCAAGAAGGATACCTGGCGGACTCACTCGAGGTCGTCGCCAAATGGCAGGAGACCGACGGACTGAGATCCAACCAACCGACGGAGGATGCCCGGAAAGATAAATCCCAGCCCGGTCCTCCCGCTGAATCCCTCCGAACAGCGGCGGACATAGAAAAATGGCTAAAAAAATGGCTGGCAAAAACCCTGCGGATGCCAGCGGAAGAGATTGATATCCGAACGCCTTTTTCCCGCTACGGGCTGGATTCGGTTGACGCCGTCGGCCTTGCCGGTGAGCTTGAAGAATACCTGTCCAGGCGCCTGCCGCCCACCCTGGCCTACGACTATCCGAGCATCGAAGCGCTTTCCAAACATCTGGCGGATGCCCCTGATACGGCTGCAGAAAGCCGTCATCGGGCGGTCCCGAATACCACGGAAAACCCGAGCATTGCCATCGTCGGCATGGGCTGCCGCTTTCCCGGGGCGGACAGCCCGCGGGCCTTCTGGGAGCTTGTGGTGAATCAAACCAATGCCATCTCGGAGGTGCCGGCGGACCGATGGGACCGGGAGGCGTTTTACGACGAAAAGACGGGCACCCCGGGAAAAATGAACTCCCGGTGGGGCGGATTTCTAGATAATGTGGATCAGTTCGACCCGAATTTTTTCGGCATTTCACCTCGCGAAGCCGCCCATATGGACCCGCAGCAGCGGCTTCTGCTGGAGACGACCTGGGAGGCGCTTGAAAATGCGGGGTTTCCCGCAGAGAAGATGGATAACACTCTGACCGGCGTATTTATCGGCATCAGCGGAAGCGATTACTCCCGGAATCATTTTAATACGCCGGCGGCCATGGATGCCTATGCCGGCCCGGGAAACGCCTTATGCATAGCTGCCAACCGGATCTCTTACTGGCTGAACCTGCATGGACCGAGCTGGGCGGTGGACACCGCCTGCTCATCCTCCCTGGTCGCCCTTCACCAGGCCTGCCAAAGCCTGCGTACAGGGGAGTGTGACATGGCCCTTGCCGGCGGGGCCAATATGATTTTAAGCCCGCAGATTACCGTCAGTTTTTCCCAGGCCGGCATGATGGCGCCGGATGGCAGGTGCAAAAGCTTTGACGCGGATGCGGACGGGTATGTGCGGGGCGAAGGCTGCGGCGTGGTGATTTTAAAACGGTTTTCAGACGCGCTTGCGGACGGCGACGAGATACTTGCGGTCATCCGCGGTACCGCCGTCAACCAGGACGGCCGCAGCAACAGCCTGACCGCGCCAAGCGGGCCGGCCCAGCAGCGCGTGCTCAACCGCGCCCTTGCCGACGCTGGTGTGGAGGCTATGGAGCTGGGATATATTGAAGCCCACGGCACGGGCACGGCCATCGGCGATCCGATCGAGCTGGGCGGCCTGAAAAACGTCCTGGCCAACGGCCGCACAGCGGAGAACACATGCTGGATCGGATCCGTGAAATCAAATATCGGCCACCTTGAAGCGGCCTCCGGGATGGCCAGCCTGATCAAGGTGGTGATGAGCATTCAAAACGGCGTTATTCCGCCCAACCTACACTACCATACGCCCACCCCGCATGTGCCCATCGACGATGCGCCAATCGCCGTACCCACCTCACAGCACCCCTGGCCGGATGAGAAACGCCGGCTGGCGGGCATCAGCAGCTTCGGCTTCGGCGGAACAAACGCGCACATGATTGTTGAGGAGGCCCCGGTCCGGCGCAAGGCCAATACGACCCAAAAAAGACCTTTCCACCTGTTAGCCCTTTCCGCAAAAACCGATGCAGCGCTGCTCGAACTGGCCGAACGATACGCCAACCACCTATCCAAGCAGCCGGACATGGCTGCCGGAGATCTCTGCTATTCGGCCAATACCGGGCGAAGCCATTTTCGCCATCGGCTGGGCATTGTGGCATCAACCACCGCGGAAATAAAGGACAAACTCGCGGCGGCGGCATCAGGAGAGAACGCCGCCGGCATCATCAAGGGCAGTACGGCAAGAAACGCCGATATCCCCATTGCCTTCCTGTTTACCGGCCAGGGGGCCCAGTATCCGGGTATGGCAAAATCGCTTTTTGACACCCAGCCGGTCTTCCGGGAACACATCGAGGCATGCGACAGCCTGCTTCGCCCCTATCTTGACAAGCCGCTGACGGATCTCATTTTTGATGCATCCGACGCCTCCGGCACCATCCATCAGACCGCATATACCCAGCCCGCGCTCTTTGCCATCGAATATGGGCTGGCCCGTCTCTGGGAATCCTGGGGAATACTTCCGGCGGCGGTAATGGGCCACAGCATCGGGGAATACGTGGCGGCCTGCCTTGCCGGCGTATTCTCCCTTGAAGACGGCCTGCGACTGACCGCGGCAAGGGGCCGCCTGATGCAGCGCCTGCCGGCAAAAGGGGCCATGGCCGCAGTGATGGCAACTCCCGAGGCGATTGCGCCGGTTCTGACAAAATATGCGAATGATGTCTGTATCGCCGCCTATAACGGCCCCCAGAGCCTGGTCATCTCGGGCGGCAAGGAAAACATGGATGCTGTGATAGATGAGATTTCCGCAGAGGGGATTAAATCCAAACGTCTGTCCGTGTCCCACGCGTTCCATTCCCCGCTGATGGCGCCCATGCTGGATGAATTCTCCGAAACGGCTGCCGCTGTTAAATATGCGCCGCCTTGCCTGCCCCTGATTTCAAACCGGACCGGGCTGCCGGTGGATGAGCGTATCGCTTCGCCGGAATACTGGTGCCGCCATATCATGGAACCGGTCCAGTTCGCCCGGAGCATGGAAGCCCTGTTCGAGGATGGCTGCCGAATATTTCTCGAATGCGGACCGGACCCGGTTCTGCTGGGCATGGGCAGGCGATGCATCCCGGACAAAGACTGCGTGTGGCTGCCCAGCTTAAGGCGCGGCAGAGACGAGTGGCAGCAGATGCTTACGTGCCTTGGCGAACTCTATGTGCGGGGTGCCGGGGTCAAGTGGGACCAGGTAGACCCGGGCTATGCCCAAAAAAGGGTGAGTCTGCCCAATTACCCGTTTCAACGGAAACGATACTGGATTGAGGCCCGCCCAACTATCCCGGAAACATCCGCCCGCGATACCGCCGAAGCCCGTCATCCCTTGCTGGGCAGACCGATTCCCTCGGCGCTTTTAAAAAAGGAGGAGGCGCTTTACGAGTCTGTCATAACGCCCAGTAATCCGTCCTATTTAAAGGACCACATGGTTTATGACCGCGTGGTTTTCCCGGCCGCGGGATATCTTGAAATGGCTCTTTCCGCGGGCTCCCAGGCGCTTCAGACGCATGCGGTAGCCCTCGAGGATGTCTCATTCCACCAGGCGCTGTTCCTGGATGAGAATGCCCCGCGAAAGCTTCAGGTGGTCCTGTCCAAAAATACAGACGGGTTTGGCTTCAATATTTACAGCCATGCCGGGCAAAACGACGATGCATTACCTTCCGGACAAAACGGCTGGGTGTGCCACGCGGCCGGCGGGGTCAAAAAACTCGAACCGGAACAGGGAGACAAGGATATAGAGAATTGGCGGCAACTCAAAGCCGAATTTGCCGAAGAGATCCCGGTGGAAACGTTTTACTCCCGCCTGCGAAGCCAAGGGTTGAATTACGGCATCAATTTCCGGGGGATAGAACATTTATATCGCAGAAACGGCAACGCCCTGGGCAAAATCCGACTGCCGTCAAAATACCAGCAGCAGGGAGGCGACTATATCTTCCCGCCCGCCCTGCTGGATGCCTGCTTTCAGTCTCTGGCCGGTACGATGGATGGGGAGACCGAGGGCACACTTCTTCCGGTCGGCATCAAACGGATGGGCGTCCGCCGGATAAACCACGACAGCATATGGTGCCGGACCGGAGATATCAAGAGAGATAGCAAAAACAGCTACCTGGCCGATCTGGATATCCTGGATGACAACGGCAGCCCTACCGCCTGGGTCGAGGGGTTGACCCTGCGCCGGGTGAAGCCCGAAATTCTTTTTGCTGAAAACCGCTCAAAACCTGACAACTGGCTCTATGAACTGGGCTGGGAGGCGAAGGAAAAAAGCCATCAGGCCTCTGCCTTTACTGAGGCGCCCGGCCTCTGGCTTCTGCTCGCTGATAGCAGCGAATCGTCCCGGGCGGTTGCCGAACAACTGGAGACAAGTGGCGCGTCCTGTATTCGCGTGACAGCCGGAAAAACATTTAATTATGACGCCCAAAACCGTCACTTCGTCATCAACCCGTCGTCTCCGGAAGATTTCAAAGCGCTTATCGCCCGGGCCGACGATCAATCTCTACCGATCCAGGGCATTATCTACCTCTGGCCGGCAGAAAAACCATCCGATTTATCCGAAGCCATTGCCGGAACCCCTATGCTTGGATGCGACCGCCTGCTCTACCTGGTCCAGTCCCTGGCCGCTGCCGCCCATTCCCCGAGGCTGTGGATCGTCACCCGCGGCAGCCAGGCGCTAGACGCCAAAACCGAAGCCCCGGATCCGGCTCAGGCCCCGGTATGGGGCATGGGCCGGGTTATCGCCCTTGAGCATCCGTCTTTTCATTGCACCCGGATTGACCTGGACCCAGAGGAAGCATCCGTGGACTCAGGGGCATTATTCCAAGCCCTATGGCAGCCGGATGAAGAGGACCAGATCGCGTTCCGGCACGGCAGACGCTTTGTGGCCCGGCTGACCGAATATAATGAAAATCCCGGGGACACCCCTGACGGCCTGTCCATTCCGGAGTCCGCGTCCTATCGACTGGCCACCAGCCAATACGGCATTCTGGAAAACCTCTATCTGGCCCCCCACGACCGGTCCGAGCCCGGCCCGGAGGCGGTTGAAATCCGGGTTTGCGCCGCCGGCTTAAACTTTCGGGATGTTTTAAATGCCCTGGGCATGATGAAGAAAATCGCCGAAGAGTTGGGCATTGAATCCGAGGAGATGCTTCCTTTCGGTGGGGAATGCGCCGGAGTGGTGGCCTCTGTAGGAAAGAAAGTCAAACGCTTTAAACCCGGCGATCAAGTGATCGGGGCGTTTGCCGTGGGGAGCCTGGCCAAGTTCGTATGCGTTGACCAGGCATATGTGGCGTTAAAACCTGAAAACCTGAACTTTGATGAAGCCGCAACCCTTCCCATGACCTTCCTGACCGCATGGTACGGGCTCTACCGGATGGCCGGATTAAAAGCCGGAGAAACCATTCTGATTCATGCGGCCGCGGGCGGCGTCGGCCAGGCGGCCATCCAGCTGGCCCAAAAGGCGGGCGCCAAAATATTTGCCACAGCCAGCCCCGGCAAATGGAATTTTTTGAAATCCAAGGGCATTGATCACGTATTTAATTCCCGCACGCTGGATTTTGCGGACGACATCCTCAGGCAAACAAACGGCAAAGGGGTGGATGTGGTCTTTAACAGCCTGAACGGGGATTTTATTGAGAAATCTTTATCTACACTGGCAAAAGGCGGACGGTTCGTTGAGATCGGAAAAATCGATATTTGGGACGAGGAGCGGATGCGCCGGGTTCGCCCGGATATCGCCTACCACCCGTTTGATCTGCTCGAGGTTGCCGGAAATGACCGACAGATCATCACTTCCATGCTCTCTGAGATAATCACCTGTTTGGCTGACAATCGAATAAACGCACTGCCTTACGAGGTGTTCCCCGTTCAGGATACGGTCAATGCCTTCAGGTACATGGCCCAGGCCAGGCACATCGGCAAGGTCGTCATTACTTTTCCCGGAGAAGGCGATCTGGTGGAAAACGACCTGATCCATGATTCGGCCTGTTACATGATCACTGGCGGGTATGGCGCCATCGGCCTGCAAATTGCCCAATGGCTGGCGCAAAACGGGGCCCGCCATCTGGTGCTGGTCGGCCGTGGCGGCCCCTCGCAAAAAGCCCGGGAAACCATAGATAGTCTAACCCGGACCGGAGTGGCGGTTTTTGAGGCAAAGGCCGACATCTCCAGATTCGAAGACATCGCCGCCGTATTTGAATCCACAGGAAGCCAAATGCCGCCGCTTAAAGGCATCTTCCATGCCGCCGGCGTATTGGAGGACGGCATGCTGGCAAACCTCTCGCGGGACGCATTTGAACGGGTAATGGCGCCGAAAGTCGCCGGCGCCTGGCATTTGCATCAGCTCACGAAGGATACGGCCCTCGACTTCTTTGTCCTGTTTTCCTCGGCCGCGGCCCTTCTGGGCTCGCCCGGCCAGGGCAACTATGCCGCAGGAAATGTATTCATGGATTCCCTGGCCCATTATCGAAAAAATCAGGGGCTCCCTGCGTTGAGTGTGAACTGGGGGCCATGGGCCGGATCGGGAATGGCGGGGGAAACATCCCAAAACCAAAATTCAAATACGGCGTTTTCCGGTATGGAAATGATTGAACCGGCAACGGGGCTCGACGTTCTGGATCGGCTGCTCGCCCATAAAACCGTTCAAACGGGCGTGCTGCCGATTGATTGGCCGGAATTTCTGAGCCGGTTTCCCGAAAATATGACGCCGGCGGTCTTCAAAAACTTTACCGACCGGCGAAAACGAAAAAGGGACGGCGAGTCATCCCGAGTGGTTCAGGAAATAGTCAAAGCCCCGCCCGATCAGCGGACAGATATCATGGTCCGGTATCTTAAGGAACGCGTCGCCCACGTATTGGGACTTTCCGAAGCTACCCCGCTGGATGCCGAGCAGCCGTTAAAGGAAACCGGGCTGGATTCATTAATGGCAGTTGAGCTGAACAACATCATCCAGACCGATCTCAATATTAGTTTAACTGCCGAAAATTTTATGGAAAATCCGAGTATTTCCCGGCTTTCAGAGGCCCTTCTGGGAACCCTCGAATCCGATGGGCAGTTCATATCTGAACCCATCAAAAAAGAAGAGAAGCAGGCAACCGGTGTTGAGATGCCGGCAAGCCCAAAATCAAACGGTTGGCTGGCCTACCGGAAGGAGAAACCGGAGGCCGCATTGAACCTGTTTTGCTTCCATCATATGGGCGGAGCCGCATCTTTGTTTCAAAGCTGGCCGGAAGCCCTGCCGGATGCCATTGATGTCTGTCCGGTCCAACTCCCGGGACGGGAGGGACGGCGTCACGAAGAACCGCTCTGCCGGTTCGAGGATTTGATTGACGCCCTGGCGGCGGCGCTCCAGCCCTATCTCGACCGGCCCTTCGCCCTTTTCGGGCACAGCATGGGCACCTGGATCGCCTATGAACTAATCCACGCCCTCAAAGAAAAATCCGGCAGGTCCCCCGCCCATCTCTTCGTCGCCGCCATGCCGCCTCCTTCCAGCGATGGCGCCTTGCTGAAAAACAGGCCCATTGATGAGTCGTTGATGCCGCACATGGAAATTCCCGATCCGTTGCGGGCGGATGAAGGCTTCATGACCGAATGGCTCAACCTCTTTAATGCCGACGCCCAATTATTTCACAGCTACCGCTACAAGGACAAACCAGAAATTGATTGCCCGATAACCGTATTTGGCGGCACTTCGGATGAACTGGTGGATCGCAGGGAGCTTTGTGCCTGGCATTGCCATACAACGGAAGCTTTCAAACTTCAGCAGATCTCCGGCGGGCACATGTTTCCGGTAGAGAACAAAACCCGGTTATTGACCGCAATTGAACAGGATTTGCGGCCTACCCTTCTGCAGCGTTGAGGCGTGGTGATACAAAAGATTTACAGCTGCGGCCGCGTAAAACTTCTGGGGACCCCTTCATAGGGCGTTCGTTTCTTGGATTTCCGGGTCCGTGGATCCCGCATGGTTTTAAGGGTCTCAATGCTGTCCTTCATGCCTTTGTAGAGCCTTGCCATGTCGATAGCCATACCCGTCATATTGGTAACGGCCTGGACAAAATTGACATCATCCATGTCAAATTCCGCAGGCTCAGCCGTATATACCCGCAGCGCTCCGATGATCCTTCCGCCGGCCGTCATGGGAACGGCGAGGATGGAGGCAATACCCTCTTTCTGGGCTTCTTCCGGATACTGAATCCTCGGATCATCAGAGACGTCGCCGATAGCCACGGGGCCCTCACTCAATGACTCGGCAATCGAGTGCATGGCGCTGACCGGCCCCTTGTTCAGGTATTCTTTGCTCAATCCGTAGGATGCAGCGATCTCGAGCTCATCCGTGCGCCGGTTGATCAGAAAAACCGTGCACCCCTTGACATTTAATGCATGGGTAACGCTCTCGGCCGTCAGCAGCACCACCTCTTCCGGATCATGGGAATGTGAGATGGAATTGGTGACCTTAAGCAGGGTTTCATAATTAATGACTTGTTTTTTCATGGTCTATCCTCCTTATGGACGGGTTTGGGTTTGATGGCCTGCCTGGACTTCCTTCCGGCTTGCCATCCAAAATTTCCTGAAACCGCCGGCCAATAAACAGGCCGGAAGCCGCATTTCAATCGCCTGAACAGGTAATCCACTGGACAAACGCAGAGCAGGAGAATATGGTTTTGCAGAATCCGAAGAAAAAACGTCGTCGAGGATCCGAATGAGAAAACTTTTGCCAAATAAAACACGTACAAACCGCCTGGGCAGTCTCTATGCCCACTTCCGTGCTATATCTGTCAGCGTCATCGGTAAGCGTTTATACCTATAATATACACGTTAAATTTGGTATGGTCAAATATTGGCGAGAAAATCCCAAGGATAAAAAATTCTATCGAGAAACAAGAAGTGCGGCTCGCATCCGGAGGCAGGCGCCAAAGGACCGAGCGCAGAAACCGTCAATTATCAAAAATATCGAGCGTCAATTGTCGCTCCCGCACATTGGCAAGGGCCGCACGAATAAAGAGATCCCGGCTCACCCCGTAATGCACCTGACCGTCCAGCGTCCGAACAGACAGGGTGCCGGCGTTTTTTTCCTTTTCGCCCGCGGTAATAATCAAAGGAATCTTGGCAAGCTGGGCTTCCCGGACTTTCTTGTTCAGGCTCTCGGTGCGCTTATCCACCCTTGACCGAAGCCCGGCCTCAATAAAAGACGCGTTTACGGTTTCGGCAAACGGCGTCAGGGAATCGTTTATGGGCAGGATCACCGCCTGCACAGGCGCCATCCACAGGGGAAACTTCCCGGCAAAATGCTCGATCAGTATCCCCAGGAACCGCTCGATGGAGCCATAAACCACGCGGTGGATCATCACGGGCTGATGCTTGTTATTGTCCTGGCCGATATAGGAGAGATCAAAGCGCTCGGGCAGCGACATATCCAGCTGAATGGTGCCGCACTGCCAGGTGCGCCCGATGGCATCCTTAATATGGATATCGATTTTCGGCCCGTAAAACGCCCCATCCCCCTCGTTGATTTTGAAATCCGCGCCATAACTTTCAAGCGCCGACTGCAGGCCATTCGTGGCATTTTCCCACTGTTCGTCCGTCCCGATGGATTTCTCCGGCCGGGTGGAGAGCTCCAGGTGAAATCCAAGCCCGAATGTCCCGTAGATCCGCTCCACCAGATTTAACACGCCAAGGATCTCCGACTCGATCTGATCGGGGGTCATAAATATGTGGGCGTCGTCCTGATGAAACGCCCGTACCCGGAAAAGACCGGATAGTACGCCGCTCAGCTCATGACGGTGCACCAGACCGATTTCCGCCGCGCGGATGGGCAGGTCTTTGTACGAATGCCGGCGCGTCTTGTACAGAAGCATTCCGCCGGGGCAGTTCATGGGCTTGATGGCGACCTCCACGTCATCAATAACAGTGGTATACATGTTTTCGCGATAGTTGTCCCAATGGCCGCTCTGCTCCCACAGGCTTCTGTTCAGAATAATCGGGGTCTTGGTTTCAATATAGCCCGCCGCCTCGTGTTCCTTCCGCCAATAGTCGAGCAGTATGTTCCACAGCACCATACCGTTGGCATGGAAAAACGGCATGCCGGGTGCTTCGTCATGAAAGGAGAAAAGGTCCAGTTCGGCGCCAAGCTTTCGATGATCCCGCTTTCTGGCCTCCTCCAGAAACGTCAGGTAGTCATTCAAATCCTTTTTATCAAAAAAGGCCGTGCCGTAAATCCGCTGGAGCTGGGGCCGGTTCGGGTCCGCCCGCCAATAGGCGCCGGACACCTTCAAAAGCTTAAAGGCCTTGATGAACCCAGTATGCGGAATATGCGGGCCGCGGCATAAATCCGTGAATTCCCCCTGGCTGTAAAATGAAATGGTACCGTCTTCCAGTTCGGAGATCATCTCCTGCTTGTAGGGCTCGCCTTCATAAAAATCCATGGCCCGCTGCTTGGGGACCTCTTCACGTTTTATGGGCAGTTTTTCCTTGACGATCTTCTTCATCTCCGATTCGATTTTCGGGAATTCCTCCTCTGAAATCGGCTGCATATCAATATCATAGTAGAAGCCCTCCTCTACTACCGGCCCGATGGTGAGCCTGGCATCCGGGTAAAGCCGCAGGATGGCCTGGGCCATGACATGGGCGGCACTATGTCTCAATATATCCAGGGCCTCCGGATCTTTCGGGGTGAGAAACCGGATATGCGCATCCCGGTCCACTTTTGCATCCATATCGTATTTTGTGCCGTCTATCTCCATGGCCACACAGTTTCGCGCCAACCCCTCGGAAATGGAGCGGGCGATGATAAAGCCATCCGGCTGATTTTCAAACTGTTTGACACTTCCATCCGGAAACGTGATATTAATCATTGTTTGTAAGCCCTATGCAGATCCGTTAGATTTTTAATGACATTGATTTTTTAAGCAATTCGGCTATCCGGGTCAAGGACAAATCTGGTTTGGCTGAACTGACTGACGGGGAAAAATGCCGGAAGAACGCCTTAAACCCATCCAATTGATTCATACGCCGTCCGAAATGGCCGCCGCTGCCGGCCATCTGGCCGATCAATCCATTATCGCCGGGGACCTGGAAGCCGATTCCCTATTCCACTTCCAAGAAAGGATATGCCTGCTCCAGCTGGCCGCACCGGATACCATATACATCATTGACCCTTTGGCCCTTGCGGATATGACGCCGATTAAACGAATCATGGAGGACCGGACAATAAAAAAAGTTTTCCACGGGGCCGATTATGATGTCCGCAGTCTTTACCGCGATTTTCGTATAAATTTTCAAAACCTGTTTGATACGGAGCTGGCCAGCCGGTTCCTGGGGTATTCGGAAACCGGACTGAATGCGATCATAAAACAGGCATTTCACGTCGAGCTGGAGAAAAAATTCCAGAGAAAGGACTGGTCGCAGCGCCCTTTGCCGGATGAAATGGTCGAATATGCGGCCGACGACGTCAGATACTTGATTGACCTCCAAGCGCGGTTAGAGGCACAACTGGTTGAAAAGGGGCGTCTGGCATGGGTTATGGAGGAATGCGAAGATATCGCCGCTGTCCGGCCGGCGCCGATGGAGACCCGGCCCCTTTTCACCCGGTGCAAGGGAGCGGGTCGGCTGCCCCCCCGAAGTCTCGCCGTACTGGAAGCGCTGCTTGAAATGCGGCATCAAAAAGCGCGGCAGAAGGACCGGCCGCCGTTTAAGGTGATAGGGACGACGGCGTTGATAGACCTCGCGCAGAGGCGGCCCAAATCAATGAATGCCCTGCGGTCCCTCAACATTTTGAGCAGCAAGCAAATCGATATGCATGGCAAAGATATTCTGCAGGCGATAAAGACCGGCAATGCAGTGCCGGCTGACCAGCTGCCGGCTTTCCCCAAGCACTTTCGGCCTAAGCCCTCTGCAGAATCAATGAAGAAGATCCGAGATCTTAAAAAATGGCGCCAACGGGAAGCCGACAAACTGGCCGTCGATCCAGGCGTGTTTTTCAGCAATGCCCAGATAAAAGCAGTAGTTGAGGCGGTGCCGTCCGGCATTGGGGACCTGGAGGCCATCAACGGGCTAAAAAAATGGCAGATTCGGGAATACGGCGAAAAACTCATCGAAATGATTCGATCCCCGGAGGGATGAAGATGAGTTCGCCCCCCTAGACTTATCCGGCCGATGCTCCGGCACTGGAATCCGGACGCCCACTTCCAATCCATTGACAGTGCGGATCATTTCCTTTTCGGCCATCTCGATGAGTTGAAGGCAATGATATTGAATCATTTACCCAGACTGAAGAAATCCAAACCGGCATTCGGGCAATGACTCTAAACAGGGATACCGCGCTTGCCGTCAGCAGCCTATTCCCCGTAGACGGTTACCGTGTAAACGCCGTAAACGCCTAAAATATTTTCGACATCCCAATCCACATGATGAATTTTTGAGATGTTTCCGTTCTCCATTGCCGCCTGAATGCTGGCATCACCTGTGGCCACCATATTTAATATGCTGGTGCACTCGGCGGTCCCGACTTTCGTCGCCTCCGACATGGCATATTCCCCATCCACAGGGAGTTTGACTTTCGTATAGATCCCGCCTATCGGAACACTTGTTGCACAACCCACCATCATGGGGATTAAAGCAATCAGACCGATGAAACAAATCAGTTTTAATTGTTTCATGGCGAACTCCTTTCTTTAGGTGATAAATCCTCAATCAACATATAAACTAAACGACATGCCCGAATGCCGATTCGGTCGTTTTAAACCTTCAAAAAATTGAAACGTTCAATTTAGGTTAGAAAGGGATATACGCCATCCTTTGCTACATGTACGAACACAATAGTATGGCTTGAACACATAATCAATACAGAATTGACGATCCTGTAAACTCCGCGCCATTGAGGGCAAAAAAAAACTGAACCCGCCGGGCCGGCGGGTTCAGTTTTTTTGAGTCGTTTTATCAGGGCTGTCAACGTTCGCTTTGAACAGCGACCGGATTAGAATTAATCTTCACAGCCACAGCAACCAAAATGATAGGCATCCGGCGTCTGCCTGTAGCCTTTAATAATGCAGCCCATGCCATACACAGTGGCGGTGACCTCTTTATAGATCGAATAGTCCGTTATTTTATATGAATACCTGGGATTAAGTATATAATCAGCGCCAGAGCCTTCAAGGGCATTATAGGCTGCGGCTGACTTACACTTGGCTTTAGCCTTGGACACGAAGTTAAACGCAGAGAACATCTGGCTCAGTGGATTGCCTTCGCCCTCAATACGTGCAGAAAATCCGACACCGTCCGCATATTCGGTTTCTCCGCCCACAGGGAAGACCCAGAACAGGATCCGTTGTGAGGCGGACCCGCTGATCTTTCCGGTAGTTTCAACATCAGCAATCAATTTGGTGTCGATATCCGGGCTAGCACTATTGGCATCCCATTTCTTATGAACCGAAGTACATCCCACCAAAACCGAAACCGCCATAATTAGTAATAAGAGCCCAATCTTTTTCATGATAACCTCCTCCTTTTTTTAGTCAACCCTTGTTTGATGGCTTCGTAAAAAGTCCAATATCTGTGTTTCGCTTCCATCCCCCCGAATTTCACGTACAGCTAAGTACGCTGCATTGCTCGGGGTTTTGTGCGCCTTGATCTTGAGCTTTTTACTTTGCCATCCTAAAACCCACTTTTTACGAGATTGTCTTTGTTTAAACTGCAAGATTTATCGTTTCACTAATATTTCTATTTTTCAGTTGTGTCAACCGTTTTGTCCCCGCCTTTTTTGCGAAGCCATCAATTTTGATGGCTTCGTAAAAAGTCCAATATCTGTGTTGCGCTTCCATCCCTCGGAATTTCACGTACAGCTAAGTACGCTGCATTCCTCGGGATTTTGCGCGCCTTGATCTTGAACTTTTTACTTTGCCATCTCTAAACTGACTTTTTACGAGACTGTCAATTGATGGGTTTTAAAAAGCGCCCGGCATCATCGTCAGGCCTGGCCCAATTCGCGAAGGGCGGCTTGCGCAGTCGAGATGGTTTTATCAATATCCGCATCCACATGGGCGGCGGAGACGAAAACGACTTCAAACTGGGAGGGAGGCAGATATATGCCGCTCTCAAACATCCGCCGGTAATACGCCGAGAACATATCCAGGTTGGATTTTTTGGCCTCATCGAAATTCCGAACCGGGTCTTTGGTAAAAAAGAGGCCAAGCATGGACCCCACCCGATTGACAACCGCTTCAACGCCTGAGTTACGGACGGCGTTTAGCAAACCGCTTTCCAGACGCGCCGCGGTTTCTTCAAGTCTTTCGTAGAATCCGGGTCTTCGGATCTCCGTCAAGGCGGCAATGCCCGCGGCCATGGCGAGTGGGTTGCCGGCCAGCGTACCGGCCTGATATACCGGGCCTTCCGGGGCTGTCTGGGCCATGATATCCTTTTTACCGCCATAGACCCCCACCGGCAGTCCGCCCCCGACGATCTTGCCGAATGCGGATAAATCCGGTTCAACACCGTATAGCGCCTGGGCCCCGCCATAGGCCACCCGGAAACCGGACATGACCTCATCAAAAATAAGGACACTGCCGGTTTTCTCGGTCTGCCTGCGCAACTCCCTCAAAAATTCCGGGTCCGGGGGGACAAGGCCCATATTGCCGGCCACCGGCTCGACAATAACGGCAGCCACCTCGTCGCCCTGCTCTTGCATTACCGAGGCAAATGTTTCAATGTCATTATATGGGAGCGAGAGCGTATGTTTGATGATATCCTCCGGGACTCCAGGACTGCCGGGGATACCCAATGTGGCTACCCCGGAACCTGCGGCTACCAGGAGGGTATCGGCATGGCCGTGGTAGCAGCCGTCGAATTTAACTATCCTGTGGCGCCCTGTATAGGCCCGGGAAACCCGGATGGCGCTCATGGTCGCCTCGGTGCCGGAATTGACCATACGCACCATATCCAGACTGGGCACGGCCTCAATAATCATTTCAGCCAGTTGGATTTCAAGGTCGACCGGCGCCCCGAAGCTTGTGCCCCGGTGAAGTACGGATTGAATGGCCTCAATGACTGCCGGATGGGCATGCCCCAAAATCATCGGCCCCCATGAGCCCACATAGTCGATATATTGATTGCCGTCGGCATCAACAAGGGTTGCGCCTTTAGCCTGCTCGATAAAAACCGGCTCGGTGCCGACCGACCGGCAGGCCCTGACCGGACTGTTGACCCCGCCGGGAATCAACCGCTTCGCTTGTTCGAATAAATCCTGAGATTTTTTATATTTTTCCATTATCCTGGCTTCCTTTCATTATAAAACCGTTGACAGATTTGCACACAAAGCGTTACAGACATTAACAAAGCGCAATATTGAGGTCAAGCAAGGGGTTGTATCCCTTTTCAAGAGAAACCGGTTTATGGGAAAACAGCGTCCGGCGGAACAATTTGCCAAGCTATGCGAATACATACTCGGCCGACGGCCGGATGAATTCGGTCTGGTTCCGGACGAATCCGGCTTTGTTAAGCTGAAAGAGTTTTTAAAGGCCGTCTGTGAAAGCGACGGCTGGGGGCACGTAAAGCAAAGCCATATCGATGAACTGCTTCTGGTGCGTCAAAACCCACCGATTGAAATTGCAGACAACCTGATCCGAGCCAGAGATCGCAGCCACCTGCCCCGGCGCGAAGACTGTCCGAAGCCACCCAAGCTGCTCTACATCTGCATAAAAAAAAAGTCCTACCCCACCGTGCGTGAAAGGGGGATTCAGCCTACATACCAGCCAGAGGTGGTTTGTGCCGACTCCGTGGAGATGGCCGAGCGGATCGGCAAACGGCGGGACAATCACCCCATCCGGCTCATCATCCACGCGACCCATGCCGCTGAACGCGGGGTTCGCTTTTCTCAAGCCGGCGAAGGACTTTACACAACCGACTATATTCCACCGGAGAGCTTTACCGGCCCCCCCCTGCCCAAAGAACCGGAAAAGCCCGCAAAGACCGAAGAACCCAAAAAACCGCCCCAGCCGGGCACGTTCCTGCTAACGCCGGAAAAGCCCAACCCCAAACCGAAAAAAAGCAAGCCGAAATGGAAAAAGGATAAAAAACGCACCCGAAAAGACAGGAAGCAGTTATGGCCGGATGAATATTAGGTGCAAAAACCGTTGACAAAAAACTCGTCATCCGATAAGAAATTTTTTTTATTCAAAGGGCCGTTAGCTCAACTGGCAGAGCAACTGACTCTTAATCAGTAGGTTCGGGGTTCGATCCCCTGACGGCCCACCAATGAGTGCAAGGGATTTTGCCATATGAATGGTTAAAATCCCTTTTTTTAATAAGTAAAAGGCTTATGGATTTAGCCTTGACAGATTTAGCCGATAAAGTTAATAATTTTTTGTTTTTAGTGTCGAATCCAATCCTTGCTCTGACCGGAAACGCCCGGGTCAGGGCTGTTAAACCGTAAGGAGGGTACATGAACAGGTACGAGACCGTTTTTATTATTGATCCGGATGTAGCCGGGCCGGATCAGGAAGCCATTATCGACAGAATCCGGTCATTGATCAGCCAGCACGACGGCAGGCTGCTTGTCTTTGATGACTGGGGCATTCGAAAGTTCGCCTACGAAATCCAGAAAAAAAAGCAGGGGCACTATATCCGTATCGAATATGCGGGCAACGGTGAGCTGGTTTACTCCATTGAACGTTTTTTCAGGATTGATTTCCGGGTGCTCAAATTCCTAACGATTGTTCTGGACAGAAATATTGATCCGGACTCACTACCCACGGAAGAGCCCCAAACGTCCTTTACATCTGCTGTCACATCCGAGCAGCCTTCTGCCGGAACCGAGACGGAAAAACCGGAGGCCCCCGTAGCACCGGAAGAGGAAACCCGGGAAGAGGAAGCTCAGGAAGAGGAAGCTCAGGAAGAGGAAGCCTCCCGGATAGCGGAGGCCCCCGGGGAAGCCGAAGAAACACAGGAAACTGAAGAAACACAGGCGGCCGAAAGCGAAACAAAGGAGTCTTCAGATGGCTTTTAATCATAAAAAGAAATATTATCCCAGGCGAAAAGTCTGTCGGTTCTGCGCGGACCCGACTTTGAAACTCGACTACAAAGACCCGAATACGCTGAGGTACTTTATCACAGAACGCGGAAAAATCATTCCGAGGCGAATTTCCGGGACGTGTGCCAGGCATCAGCGACAATTGGCGCGGGAAATCAAACGGGCGAGAACGATTGCGCTGCTGCCGTTTGTCGGTTCGCTTGATCATTAGCCCCTGTTACCGGCAAATCGGTAATTGCAGCCCCAAGGAGTGATGGGAGCTTGGCAATCCCCTATCACGAAACTATCTTAAAAGATATAATCAATGGTATTGCGCTCACAGCCCTGATCAGCTCAATAGCCATTTCAGTGCCGATTATCGGCTTTTTTTGTCTGTTGCTGCTGCCCCAGCCGGTTATATTTTACCGGCTGAAACTCGGACGCAAACCCGGATTGGCGATTATTGCGGCGCCTATCCTGCTTATCACGCTCGTTTTTGGCCAGCTTTTTACGGATACCGCATTTCTGCTCGGAATGCTGGGGCTCGGGTTCTTTATGGGGGAGTGCATCGAGCGGCGCCTGACAGTAGAAAAAACCATCGGCTATGCCTGCGGGGCGGTAATCGTTGCCGGCTTTTTTGGCCTGCTTATTTATACCAATTTGACAAATGTCGGCATAACCGGCTGGATATCCGATTATATTTCAAAAAACCTCCGGATGACGGTGTCGCTATATGAAAAAATGGGGATGCCGGAAGAATCCATCCGGATGCTGCAAGATTCGATGGCGCATATCACTTATGTGCTGGTGCGGATGCTCCCGTCCGTAATTATCGCCGGCCTGCTCTTTGTCGGCTGGCTCAACCTGCTGGCGGCGCGTGGGCTTCTTCACCGATGGCGGATGGCCTATGCGGATTTTGGCGCCTTAAACCGATGGAAATCCCCGGAGCCTTTGGTTTGGGCGGTCATCGCCGGCATCGTCATGGTCTTGATACCGAATATCACCATTAAGGTTATCGGCTTAAATGGTTTGATCATCCTGATGGTGATCTATTTTTTTCAGGGCATTGCGGTGATGTCCTATTATTTTGAGGAAAAAAGCGTCCCACTGGCCCTGCGGTGGCTGATATATGCGTTTATTGCCATACAGCAGATTTTTTTGCTGATCGTCATCGGTCTCGGTTTTTCTGATGTGTGGGCGAATTTCAGGCGCCTTGATAACACGGACAAAACCGACCGACTGCCGCCCCCCGACGATATAGAGGGGTAGGCATACGGACAGGAAAAACAATTGGATTGACCCATTTATTACAGCAGTGGAGGAACCATTATGAAAGTCATACTTCGAGAAACCATAGAACCCTTGGGTATTGCCGGCTCTGAGGTGGATGTCAAAAACGGATATGCCCGCAACTACCTGATTCCCCAGGGCAAAGCGGTTTATGCCACAAAGCAGAACAAAAAACTGATGGAGCAGCAAAAAGCCAAGATTGAGCTCCAGATCGCCAAAGAGCGGAAGCTGGCTGAAGAAATGGCGGAAAAACTCTCCGGCGTCGTATGTCGAATCCAGGCCAAGGTAGCGGAGGAAAACCGACTCTATGGATCCGTTTCCAGCCGGGATATTGCCGATGCGCTGGCCGCCCAGGGGATTGAGGTTCAAAAACGGATGATTCTTCTCAAAAACCCCATCAAGGAACTGGGGCGCTATCAGGTCCCAATCCGCGTATATAAGGATCTTGAACCTGAAATTACGGTTGAAGTCGTTTCGACATAAACAGGACACAAGCGGACTATCTTCGGTTGCCATCCGGCAAGCCTCTGGGTATAATTATTGTATTCTTTGTTGACCGAAGGCGAGGGGCCCCCCATAAAAAGCCGGCCTGGGATGGCAGGGTAAAAAGATTCAGGATCAGGCGGCCGATCTCCGGCAATGACACGGACACAAGCGGACGTCAAATACGTCAAGTGACGACGGGATGAAACGCCACGCGAATACTATACGTCTTCCGAAAACTTTGGCTATGTTCGTATGAGCACTTCCTCATTATCGGCTGAAAAAAGCTATTCGTTTGATAAGCTTCCGCCGCAGAACCTTGACGCGGAAGAATCTTTGATCAGCGCCATTCTGCTGGACAACAACACCCTTGTAGAAGTACTGGATATTTTATCACCGCCGGATTTTTACAAATCCGCCCATCAGACCATTTTCGAAGCCATTACAGATCTTTTCAACCGTGGCGAGCCGATTGACCTGGTCACCCTGGCCGACCATATCCAGGGGAAAAACCAGCTTGAGTCCATCGGCGGCGCCGTCTATCTGGCCAAACTGGTTGATGAGGCGCCAGTGCCTTCCAACGCGAAAAACTACGCCGTCATCATCCATGAAAAAGCCGCCCTCCGCCGCCTGATCACCGCCGCCAATAAAATTACCACCCACTGTTTTGAATACCGTACCAATGTGGAAGATGTCATCGATTATGCGGAAAAAACCATTTTTGAAATCGCCGAAGATAAAAGCAAGCAAACGATTTTTCCGATCAGCAAGATCATCGAATCCAACATTGATACCCTGGAAGCCCGGAGAGGGAATAAATCCATTCTAAGCGGGGTGCCAACCGGCTACCGAAAGCTTGACACCCTCACCTCCGGCCTCCAGAAATCGGACTTGACCATTCTGGCCGCGCGTCCCGGCATGGGTAAAACCGCATTGGCCCTAAATTTTGCCCGGAATGCGGCGGTTGACGGAGAGAGCCCAGTGGCGTTCTTTTCACTGGAGATGTCCAAGGAACAACTCTCCATGAGGCTTCTATGCGCAGAAGCCCGGCTCGACTCGGCCCGCCTGAGGGACGGCTTTTTCAGTGATGACGAATGGCTAAAGCTTATCCATGCGGCTGACACCCTTTCAAATGCGCCCATATATATCGACGATTCCCCGGAGCTTTCGCCCATTGAGATAAAAACCAAGGCCCGCCGGCTGAAGCGTGAAAAACAGATCGGTCTAATTATTATCGACTATTTGCAGCTCATGAAGCCAAGGGCCAGTATGGAGCGCCGGGAGCTTGAGATCTCGGAGATGTCACGCTCCCTCAAAGGCCTTGCAAAAGAGATTGATATACCGATCGTCGCCCTGTCACAGTTAAACCGGCGGCTTGAAGAAAGACAAGACAAACGCCCGCAGCTATCGGATTTAAGGGAATCCGGCGCCCTTGAACAGGACGCCGATTTGGTTATATTTATTTATAGAGATGAAATCTACAATAAGGAGGAAACCAATCCGAACAAAGGTATTGCCGAAGTCCATCTGGCCAAACAGCGAAACGGGCCGGTAGGGATTTCCTACCTGGCGTTTTTAGACGCCTATACCCGCTTTGAAGACCTGGCCTATGATGACGGGTTTTCAGAATGAGGCCGGAGTGCCGGCCTGAGATGGCCGACTATAAAAGCCCCGATGGATGCAGTGCCTTTTTGAATCGGCATGTCCTATAGATGAAAAAAATTTTTGGAAATACCAGCGGCTTAAAAGCCGCCCAGATTAAACAAATTGAAAGCCTTTATCATCATCGCGTCCCGCCTGAATTGGTGATAAGCCAAACGCTGGCCGAGGAGATATGCGCCATTTCGTCTGAAATCCGGCGCCAGATCGGCCTTCTAATCAATCGTTCCGGTAAGATAGACTCCGTTATTGTGGGGGATCATCAGGGGATCCTGCTTCCGGACACCAGTCACTACAAAGCCCCGCCCGGCCGCCTGAAGGGGCTGCGTTGTGTCCACACCCATTTAAAGCAGGAGCCGCTCACACCGGATGACCTGACTGACCTGGCCCTGCTCAGACTGGACCTAATGGGCGCGATAACCGTCTCAGAGGACGGAGCGAGCGGCAAGCTGCATCTGGCCCACATATTCCCCGGGCAATCCGCCGAATATCCTTATGAAATCTATACGCCAAAGCCGCTCGATGACTTTGACATCGATTGTACCGAGATGATCAAAGCCGTCGAGGATGAGCTCTCGCGGACCTCTGCGTTACGCAAAGTCGGGGAAGGCACCGAACGGGCCATATTGATCAGTGTAACTAGCGCCCCCAAGCGCCGGGCGGAGGCATCGATTAATGAATTAAAAGAGTTGGCGCGCTCCGGGGGCATCCATGTATTGGATGCCATTATCCAGCAGCGCAAACGCATTGACCCGAAATATCTCATGGGCCGGGGCAAAGTGGAGGAGCTAACAATCTATGCCATGCAGCAGGGCGCTACCCTGATTGTCTTCGACCAGGAACTGAACCCCTCGCAGATTCGCTCTATAACGGATAAAATCGAATTCAAGGTGATTGACCGGACCCAGTTGATCCTGGATATTTTCGCCCAGCGGGCCCAGAGCCGGGAAGGTAAACTCCAGGTGGAGCTTGCCCAGCTAAAATATCTGCTGCCCCGCCTGATTACCAAAAATACGGCCATGTCCCGTCTGACCGGCGGTATCGGCGGGCGCGGGCCGGGAGAGACCAAGCTCGAAATCAATCGTCGGCGGGTCCGCGACAAAATCAACCGGATTGAAAAAGAGCTGTCCAATGTCATCAAGCACCGCCAACAGCAAAAGGCCAAACGGGAAAAAAAAGGCCTGCCGGTGATTTCGATCATCGGCTACACCAACGCGGGAAAATCCACCCTTTTAAATACACTGACCAAAAGCCGGGTGCTGGCCGAAAGCCGCCTGTTTGCGACCCTTGACCCTTCGAGCCGGCGGCTCAAGTTTCCCCAGGAAAAAGAGGTGATTATCACGGATACCGTCGGATTCATCAAGGATCTGCCTAAAGAGCTGAAGGTGGCATTCCGGGCCACATTGGAAGAGCTTGAAAAAGCGGATTTGCTGCTCCATATCATTGACGCCAGCAATCCGGATTACCCGTCCCAAATCGATTCCGTGGGTAAAATCCTCTCCGAGCTTGGGCTTGAGAGGATCCCACGGATCCGGGTATTTAACAAGATGGATCTTATAGACAAGGAAACCGCCGAGTATCTTTCCAACCAGAATGAGGGAATAGCCATTTCCGCCAAGGAGCCGGAATCCCTTCTGCCGCTTATTGAAAAGATGGCCGGCCGGGTTGCTTCCGAACCCGAACCGGTCTATAGTGTGATTTAAACCGGTTCAACGGGTGTTGTTGACAATTGCCGTGAAAAGATTATCATATTGACGAATCGGAAAGGGTTCGGTAATTTATTTTATATATGGATTTTAATGAAATTAAACACGTGGGAATCGGCGCCGCCTATAAAAGCGCCAAAATACTCAACGATTATTTCGGCAGTTTAAATAATATTCACAAAAAAGGGCCCACCGATCTGGTCACGGATGCGGATGTGGCCTCGCAAAAAGAAATTGTCGGGGCCATCCGCGCCAAATTTCCGGATCACCATATACTGGCAGAAGAAGACGGCTATCACCAGGGGGGATCCAACGATTGCCAATGGATTATCGACCCCCTGGATGGAACCACCAATTTTGCCCACCGGATACCCATATTTTGTATCTCCATCGCATTTGCCGTGGCGGGCAGGACGCGGGTGGGCATTGTCTTAAATCCGATCAACGGCGAGCTTTTTACCGCCGTTGAAGGCCAGGGAGCGGCTCTGAACAATCAGCCGATTTCAGTTTCCGAACAAACCGATATTTCTGAGAGTCTTCTGGTCACGGGCTTTCCGTATGATTTCCAGGCGATTCTCCATACGGCCATGCAACGGTTTCAAAAGTGTTTGCTTGCCGCCCGCGGTATCCGGCGGCTGGGAGCGGCGGCATTGGATCTTTGCTATGTGGCCTGCGGCCGTTTTGAGGCGTTCTGGGAGGAAGGCCTTCAGCCATGGGATACCGCCGCCGGCGCATTAATCGCCGAGGCGGCCGGCGGCCGGGTTACCGATTTTTCGGGAAACCCCTTTAGCCCGGATAAAAAACAGATTCTGGCAACCAACGCCCATATTCACGAAGCCGTCAGTGTACTATTGAACAGTTGAGAAATACAATATGATGGAAAAATTTTATAAAACGGATACAGCAGCGGATAATTTTGTGGAATGTTTCGGCCAATTCGATTTTGACAATACGATTTGCCGGAACCATTGCGCCGTGCGCTTGAGATGCGCCATAGAACGAAGTGAACAGACGCGAATGGAGCAGATTGAGGATTGGATGGCGGTTCAGGAGATGCCGTCAAAAATACAATAGAAAATTTTTGACAGTCTTGATGGCTTCGTAAAAAGTCCAATATCTGTGTTGCGCTGCATTCCTCGGAACTTCACGTACAGCTAAGTAAGCTGCATTCCTTGGAATTTGCGCGCCTTGGTCTTGAACTTTTTACTTTGCCATCCCAAAATCGACTTCTACGTAACTTGAAAATATATATTAATACTCCAGAAGCTTAGCTCTCTGTCATTCCGAGAAGCGAAAGCGACGAGGAATCTTGATTGGTTAAAGATTTCTCGCTGCCGCTCGAAATGACAATGCGGATGTTTTTTAGAGTTACTTTCTGCAAAAATACCGCCGCCGCGGAATAAATCGCTTTTTACGAGAACGTCAATCTTGTAAAACTTAGAAGCTTTATACAAAGCTTGTATCAGCATCAGGATAGCTTCATTTTGCCGGGATTGAGTATACCGGCCGGGTCAAATGCCTTCTTGATGCGTTTCATAAGCGCCAGTTGAGGGGCAGCAATCTCTTTGCCCATGTATTGGGCCTTTGAGATGCCAATGCCGTGCTCGCCGGAAAGCGTCCCCCCCAGTTCCAGCGTGTAATCAAAAATCTCTTCGACTGCTGAGTTGGCTTTCTCCAGCGCTGCCGCATCCTTTTTATCCAGCATGATATTGAAGTGAATGTTGCCGTCCCCGGCGTGGCCGAACCCCACCATGGTCAGGCCGGTACTTTGGCTGAGGGACTTGATTTTCCTCACCATATCCGGAATGCGGCTGCGAGGCACCACGATATCCTCATTGATCTTATCCGGACCCAGTGTGTATAGCGCCGGGGATATGGACTTTCTGGCTTGCCATAGCTGGGCGGCGGCTTCCGGGCTGCAAGCGCTGTCTACCCGGCGAGCCCCCATTTCCATACAAAGCAAATGGATCGCTTCGGCCGCCTCCCGAACGGCTTCCGCCGACCCATCGACTTCAATGATCAACATGGCCGCCACATCCTCCGGAAGCCCCATATTCAAATAGTTTTCCACGCAACGAATCGAGGCGTTATCCATAAATTCAATGGTGCGGGGAATAATGCCCCGGCGAATAATTTCCGAGACCGTCTCAGCCGCAGTTTCCATTCGGTCATAGAGCGCGGTCAGTGTCTTTACCGTCTCCGGCAGCGGCAGCAGGCGAAGCGTCAAATTCGTAATAACCCCCAGCGTCCCTTCCGAACCGGTCAGAAGACGGGTAAGATCATATCCGACCACGCCCTTTGCCGTCTTAACACCGGTATGGATAATTTCTCCGGTGGGCAGCACCACCTCCAGGCCCAAGACATAGTCGCGGGTCACCCCATATTTAACCGCCTTGGGGCCGCCGGCGCATTCGGCGACGTTGCCTCCCAACGTGGAAAATTCCGAACTCGCGGGATCCGGGGGATAAAATAGCCCCTTCTCGCGCACCGCTTTTTGAAAAGCGCCGGTTACGACGCCGGGTTCGACATGAACTATTAGGTTGTCCGTATCTATCCCTATAATCCGGTTAAAACGGGTCATGACAACAACCAGGCCGCCAGCTACCGGTACGGAACCGCCGGACATGCCGGTGCCGGCCCCCCTTGGGATCACTGCAAAGTTATGGGCATTGGCCAGCATTAAGATCTGCGAAATCTGGCTGCTGTTCTCCGGAAAGGCCACCGCATCCGGCAAAGCCTCCTGCCTGGTCGCATCAAAGGCGTAGCACAGGCGGTCCTCCTTTTCCCGGCTGCAGTTGGCTTTTCCGACGATACGCTGGATCTGCTTAAACACGGGGGCGGTTATCGGTTTTCGTTCCATATGGATAGATGGCTCAAAATTTTGGAAACACCAAGGCCCGCCGGTTCAGAACTGTCCGTCCGTAAGCTGCTTGTCGATCCGTTGCACCTGCTTGTGGACATCGCCTTTGACCTTGATCTCTTTCTCGATGTTATTGATTGAATGGATAACAGTGGCATGATAGCGATTAAAATTCCGCCCGATTGCCTGTATGGACTGTTTGGTGTGGCGACGGGCCAGAAACATGGCAATCTGCCGGGGCCGGACAATTCCTTTTTTCCGGGAATTGGATTCGATTTCTTTTTCCGAAATCCCGAACTCCTTACAGACGACTTTCTTTATCGACCCAAGGGTTATGGCTTTTCTCGATATGGCGATGTTTTTGACAACACTTTTGGCGAGCGGCAGATCCACCTCCATGTTCATCAGACGGGATTTCGTAGCCACCCCGAGCAAACCGCTTTCAAGGAGTCGGACGTTTTCGGTGAGTTCACTGGCCATATACTCGAGCACCTCGTTGGGAAATGCGCAGCTGCAATGGCTGGACTTATGCTTGAGAATTTTCATACGGGTCGAGAAATCAGGCACCTGAATTTCTGAAATGACGCTGTGGGACAACCGGGAACGCAGGTGCTCATTTAGCTTCGGAATATCCTTTAAGAGCATGGTACTGGAAAAAATGATTTTTTTCCCCGAATCATACAGGTAATCAAGGGACAGGGCAAGCTCATCCTGCGTCCGGGTGCGGCCGGATAAGAAATGAATGTCATCCAACAGCAACACGTCACAGTTATTCCGGTATTTTTGTTTAAATTCCGTGATGGCGTTGCTTCTTAAGGAATTGACCATATCGGTGGTAAAATCCTCGGCCGTGATATACATCACCCGTTCGTTTGGAAAGGCCGAAAGGATTTTATGGCCGACCGCCTGGGATAAATGGCTCTTACCCATCCCCGGCTGCGACAATAAAAAAAGCGGGGGGAACTTGTTTTCCTGGGAAGCCAGGGCAACCGCTGCATTATAGGCAAACGTGGAATTTTCGCCGACAACAAAGCGGTCAAACGTAAAATCTTTGCGTAAAAGCCTGCCGTATTTTGGCTGGCAGCCGATCCGGGGCAGGTCTCTCTGGGAATCGACTGATAGAGACGGTTTTCGCTTATACTTCTTTACCTTGCCATTGCCGTTGCCGTTGCCATTTTCCTCAGAGACCTCCAGCAAAAGCTTTATTTGCCGGCCGACCAGCCGGTTCAGTTCGCTTTTGATCGTTGCGCCAAAATTCTCCCATAAGCGCCGTTTAAACAGGATATTCGGACATTCCAGCACAATCCCCTCGTCACTGGCCTTTAAAAACTCTACCGGCTCAATCCACATTTTATAAACATGAGCGGGGGTAGATGCCTTCATCGACGCCTTTACCTTCTCCCAAACACCTTCCATAAGCACACGTCCTCATCGAGAGATAAGAGATCAAAAAAAACTTGTTGTTAAAAGGACCTTCAGCTAAAAAGATACAAGATGATCAGCACGCAAAATACATTCTGTGTGGCAGGTTCGACCTTATATTAATAAGGAAATTCGGATTTTCTCTGTATGAATTGATATGTAAAAATCTAAGCGACCAGCAACAATCAATTAGCCCCCTATATAAATCATCTCGACATGCGGGTCAAATGAGATCAGGTGCTAAATTGACGCATTCGAGAAGTAACTTTCAACAATATATATCTTTCTGATTATTTAGCTTAAATTTTATACAGGATAGTACAACTACTTTAATGTGCAGCGAAATTTCAACAATGGGGGTTTCCCCAGCAAAATGGGGGCAAACCGTTTTCACAGGTAAAACCGGGCAGGATACATTTTTGTTAAAATCTTCCATTTTTTTAAATTTCCTTTGATTTTTACGGTTATTTGATTTTCCGGTGACAATCGTGTGACGACATTGCCCGCCCCACAGGGAGCCGACAGGCTTCCGGTTCACCCGCAGCCCCCAAAAAGATATTGAAAGCGCTAAACACCCTTGCTTACGGAGGCCGTATCATGCCGCAAATTAAACCGGGATTGGAGCAAATGATTGCCGATCCGCCGGCCTGGCTTGCCGGACGACGGCTCGGCCTTTTATGCAACCCGGCATCGGTGGACCGTTTCTACCGGCATGCAAAAGATTTAATCTCCCAACGGTTTCCCGGCCGGCTAACCGCCCTTTTTTCCCCCCAGCATGGGTTTTATTCGGAAAAACAGGATAACATGGTGGAATCCGGGGATCGGTTGGATCCGGAGACAGGGCTTCCGGTATACAGCCTGTATGGCAAAACCCGTGTCCCCACGCCTGAAATGTTTAACCGGATTGATGTCCTGATTATCGATTTGCAGGATGTCGGCACCCGGGTATATACCTTTGCGACGACCGTGTCATACTGCCTTGAAACCGCAAAAAAGGTTGGCATACCGGTGCTAGTGCTTGACCGGCCCAACCCGGTAAACGGTATCCAGGTGGAAGGCAACCGCCTGTCAGAAGAATTCACCTCATTCGTCGGCCGATATCCGATCCCCATGCGCCACGGGCTGACCTTGGGGGAATATGCCAACTATATCAATGAGTTGTATGATATCGGCTGCCAGCTCGAAGTCACCCCCATGAAAGGCTGGCGGCGGCGCATGTATTTTTCAGATACCGCCCTGCCATGGGTTCCGCCGTCGCCCAATTTACCGACCTTTCAGTCAGCCATGGTCTATCCGGGCCAGGTAATCCTCGAGGGCACCAATATTTCGGAAGGCCGGGGCACCACAACCCCGTTTGAAGTTTTCGGCGCCCCGTTTATCGATCCCCGTAAAATTTTATCCCTTATGGGCGGCAGGGAGTTTCCCGGGGGGATACTCAGGCCCGTCTCTTTTGAGCCCATGTTTCACAAATGGAAGAATAAGACCTGCTATGGGTTTCACGTTCATATCACCCGCCCGGCGGCCTATAATGCCTATAGAACGTCATTGAAACTGGTGCAGGCGATCATGTATGATTCTCCGGAAGATTTCCAATGGCGCGGGCCGCCCTACGAATATGAGTGGGAGAGGCTCCCGATTGATCTGATCACCGGCAATGATAAAATCAGAGAACGGCTTGAACGCCTGGAGCCGGTCGAGGCCATTGAAGCCGACTGGCTGGCTGAGGTAAACGCTTTTCAAAAAGAAACAGAACCCTATCGCCTTTATGAGCAATAATAAAAACGAAACACCGACCGACTTGGATGCGCAGATATCGGAATGGGTACGTAAACGCTTCAGGGGTAACAAGGTATGGATGGCAACGGATTCGCAGGGACGGCCGGTAACCCATAAGAATAAGGTGCTGATTAAATATCAGCTGGATCAGGCCTACAAATATTGGGTGCGCAGGGATAAGATTGAAGCCCTGGATGGCGATGGGAACGAGGAGAAAAAAACCGCCAAGCACGGGGTTTCCCAGAAAACGGATTCCGCAGAACCCGGTTTGGAGCCCCCACCGGCACCCCGGGAGGCGAAATCGGATGCCCGAACCATCCATGTTTATACGGACGGCGCATCCTCGGGCAACCCCGGACCATCCGGTATCGGGGTCCTGCTACAATACGGTCCGCATGAGCGCGAAATTTCCAGATACATCGGCGAAGCCACCAATAATATAGCCGAACTTCTGGCCGTAAAGACCGCCCTTGAGTCGATTAAACGCAAAGATTTCCCCGTCCGGCTTTATACAGACAGCAGTTATGTCCATGGGTTGCTTTCAAAGGGGTGGAAGGCCAATAAGAACAAGGCGCTGGTCAATGAAATCCGGATGCTTTACCGGCAATTCCCGGATTTAAAACTAATAAAGGTAAAGGGGCACGCCGGCAATGAAGGAAACGTAAAAGCCGATCGACTGGCAACAGACGCCATTAAAAACAATACCCCCTGAGCGAGGCCCCGTTTTTCTAAAAAACGACAAAAAAAACCCCGCAGGAATACCCTACGGGGTGCTTTTTAACGGAATGGATGTTGCCTATTATTTAGATTTCAAAGATTCAATTTCTTTTTTGAGCTCTTCGTTTTCTTTTTTGTATTTTTCCAGCTCACTTTCCGGTTCCGTATCCATGGATGAGACCTCGCCCTCTTTCTGCCATGTATCCTTCAGTTCATCAAAGCCAAGATACAGCGCCAGACAGCCGCCCAGCAACAACATAACCGGCACAGCGCCGGCCAGAAGCTGCAAAAACGCATTAAACCAAATTGCCAATCCGATCACACCGATTACGGCTGCTATTGCGCCACCAATTAACGTTTTCATAAAGCTGCATCCTCCTTTAATAATTTATGTTCCCAATCCTGTAGAATGTATTGACATGGTTTGATAATTAAAATTGACACCTACCATAAGCTCATGGGTAAAGCAAGGTAAAATTTAAGGGCCGGTATGTATCCAGGACATGCCTACCCGAGGCAGAGAGTTTTACAATGCGCTTGAAAACAGCCCGACAAACTGTTAAAACCGACTATTCCTTATAACAAGGTGACGTGGGAGAACAGAGCGACGAGGGAAATGGGCCTTAAAAAAATTCAAAATAATATGCGCGCATGGTGGAACAAGAAGGTTTCCGGCACCTATCACCCTTTTACCTGCTTTTTGCCGCCGCAGACAGGCATTATCTCCCGCTTGATATTAAAGCTGCTGTTCACCGGGATCCAAATGGATCCCCAGCAAACCGACTTACCGCATCAGTCCGAAAAAGACCGCATCATTATCTATGTAAACAAGTACAAAAGCTACTTTGAATATTTTTTCTTTTATATGCGGTTTCGGCATGAGGGCTTGGTATATCCCGGCATCGGACTGGACTACCGCCTTATTATCTGGCAGCCCTTGATGCGGCTTTTCAAAATCATTCTTTCCCATTTCAACTATTTTATAAAGCACTTGGCGTTGCCCGATCCCTATAAAAGCGGCTATATCCGTGACAAACTAATGGCCGGCAATGCGGCGCTGGTCTCCCTGGTTGAAGAGAAGGGTTTTTACCGCCGGTTCGTCCAATCCAAGCCCGACCCCCTCCATTATCTGATTGAAATACAAAAACGCATCGACCGGCCCATATACTTTTATCCCCAGTTGATGTTGTTTGGTAAAGCCCCGGAAAAAACCCGGCTGACGTTTATCGATATGCTTTTCGGCACCAATGAGAATCCAGGCCGTATCAGACGGCTGCTCGCATTGATAAAAAATCCGAAATCCATATTCATTGAAAGTTCCGAGCCCCTTTGCCTGAGACAGTTTCTGGCACGGCCGGAGATCGCCAAACTGTCCTCAAAAAACCAGGCCGTCGCCCTGCGCAGACATCTGCTGGACCAGCTCAACCGCCATCGCCAGAGCATTACCGGTCCGATGTTGAAATCCCGCCTGGAAATCATTGAAGAGCTTCTGACCCGACAGGATGTACAGAAGTTTATCGCGGACTATGCCCGGGAAACCAACGTTTCGATTCACCAGGCGCATAAACAGGCAGCCGCGTATCTCAATGAGATTGCCTCCAACTATAACCTGAAAATGATCCGGATATTTGACGTGGTTTTGCGGTGGATGTTCCGCAACATTTTCGAGGGCATGGTAATTGACTACAGCGGACTCGACCGGGTGAAACGGATTTCCAGAAATGCCCCGCTGGTTCTGGTCCCATGCCATAAAAGCCATCTGGATTACCTGATTCTATCCTATGTTTTTTTTAACAACAACATGCCCTGCCCGTTGATCGCCGCCGGCAAAAACCTCTCTTTCTGGCCGTTGGGCCCGATATTTCGCGGCGGCGGCGCATTTTTCCTCCGGCGCACGTTTAAAGGGGAGAAGCTCTATCCCAAGGTATTCGCCGCCTATATACAGAAAATTATTGATGAGGGGTTTTACGTCGAATTCTTTCCGGAGGGCGGAAGAAGCCGTACCGGTAAACTACTGACCCCTAAAATCGGGCTGCTCTCGTTTATCCTGGAGGCATACCAGAACATCCGCTGGAGCGACATGATTTTTGTGCCGATCTACATCGGCTATGACCGGGTTCTGGAAGAAAAGGCCTATATCCATGAATTGGAAGGCGGGAAAAAGGCCCCGGAGAACCTGAAGAACGTAGTCAAGGCGAGAAAATTTTTAAAAAGAAAATACGGCAAAATCTATTTGAATTTTAATGCGCCCATCTCTTTAAGACACTATTTGAAACAATACGATCCGGAATTGACCCAACCAATCATCGATCCAAAAAATACCTCCCTTCACCTGGGCAGACGGCTAATTGCCGCGATCAACCAGGTCACCGTAGTCACACCGCATTCGGTCCTGGCAAGTGCTATTTTAAATTGCGGCCAGAAACGGTTTTACTATAACCAGCTGTTCCATCTCGTTGAGACCTATATGGATTATTTGTTAAACCAGGGGGCCAACCTTTCGGATACCCTGATCATTGACCGAAACAGCGCGTTTACGCATGTGCTTGAGACCTTTGTCCAGAACAAAATGCTGGAAAAGAGCACCACCGAACTATCCACTGCCAGCGAATCCAATCCCCTTTTTAAAATAAGCGACAATCGCCGGCCCGGCTTTGAATATTACAAAAACAACTGCGTCATCTGCTTCGTTCCCGGGGCATTTACGGCCATGTCCATTCTCTATACCGATGCCTTCCAGTTTTCAGCCTCAGAGCTGCATGAAGGCTACGAGTTCCTCCAGGATCTGTTCGCCAATGAGTTCATCTTTGAAAACGAGCTGCCGGTTTCCCATATCGTCAGGAAGACATTGAAATCATTTATTGATGATGCCATTCTAATGCCGCATCCCACATTGCCGGAAACCTATAATATAACCTCGGCCGGTTACCGAAAGCTCTATATGTTTGCGGCCTTCCTGTGCCCGTTTTTTGACTCCTACTGGGTTGTCCTCAATTATATGATGCGCTATACCAAACAACCCGTTTTTGAGGTCAAGGACTATATCAAAAAGATTCAGGGGCTCGGCAACCGGATGTATAAACGTAACGAGATTACCCGAAAGGAGGCGTTGACCAAAATCAACTACCAGAATGCGGTCACGCGCTTTAGCGATAAAGGATTGACGCATCCGGAAACGGATCCGGAGGCATTCGAATTCTATATTGAAAAACTTCAAACCTATCGCAAGTACCTGCAGGATAAAATGCCCCTGCTTTCTTAGCCCTAAATTGAGCAATTTTTAAATTCGACAATCCCGTAAAGAGCGGTTTATTCCGCTGCGGCGGTATTTTTGCAGAAAGTAACGCTAAAGAACATCCGCTTTGTCATTTCGAGCGGCAGCGAGAAATCTTTAACAATCAAGATGCCTCGTCACTTTCGCTCCTCGGAATGACAGAGAGTTAAGCTTCTGGAATATTAATATATATTTTCAAGTTACTTAGAAGAAGTCGATTTTGGGATGGCAAAGAAAAGAGTTCAAGATCAAGGCGCGCAACCCCCGAGGAATGCAGCAAAGAATTGAAACGCGCGATTTAGGTTGGCATACATAATGAGAGCCTTAATCCTTGCCGCCGGTTACGGCAACCGACTCCGTCCCTTTACCGAAACGCTGCCCAAGCCCTTGTTTCCGATAGACAAAGAGGCCAATCTCAACCGGATAGTTACCCGGCTGACCGCCGCCGGATGCACCGGCATCATCATCAATACGCACCACCTGCATGAAAAGATCGCATCATTTGTTCAAGCCCAATCCTACCCAATTCCCGTGGTTACCCGATATGAGCCCGCCATACGGGGGACCGGGGGGGCAATCCGGAACGTGGCCGACTTTCTGGATCGGGCGCCCTTTTTTGTCATCAACAGTGATATCGTCACAGATCTCGACCTGAGAAGGGTTTATGACTACCATTGCGGACATCAGTATCCTGTTACCCTGGTCATGCATGACGACGCGGTTTTTAATTCAGTTGCCGTAGACGCTTCCCATTTTATCCGCTCATTTTCGCCCCAGAAAAGCGGCCAGGGCCTGCCTCTTCTCACATTTACCGGTATTCAGGTGCTGGACAGGCGCGTTCTGGAATTTATTCCCCAAGATCAGACGGTAAGCAGTATTCACGTTTACCAATCCATGCTGGACCAAGGCGAGCCTGTTAAGGCTTATGTGCCGGATGCGTTCTACTGGCAAGATATCGGCACGCCGCAGCGATACCAGTCAGTCGTATTCGAGCAGTCGGCGCCGGAGGTTTTTTTGAACGCTTTTGGTTATCGACCGGATATATCCGAGATCCGCCGGGAACAACTCAAAGGCGACGGCTCGGACAGAAAATGGTACCGCATAACCGCCGAGAAGGATTCGCTTATACTGGCCGATCACGGCATACAAGCCCAGCAGAGCCTTGCGGAAATCGATTCGTTTGTCGCTATCGGCCGGCATCTCTTCAAAAAAGGCATTCCAGTCCCGCAAATTTTCTTCCACGACCGCTTCAGCGGTCTTGTATTTTTGGAGGATCTGGGGGATTGCCTGTTATATCACCGGATGGCGGGTGAAAAACCGGAAGACCAAGCCGCCGCGACCTATCAGGATGTTATTAAACAGTTAATCCGGATGTCTATATCGGGTGCCGAGGGATTTGACCCAGCGGTTGCCTACCAGGGGCCGGCCTATGATAGGGACCTGATCCTTGACAAGGAGTGCCGGTATTTCGTGGATGCATTCTTGAACGGATACCTCGGGCTGGATCATACCTACACCGATTTTTCCGACGAGTTCTCCCGGCTGGCCGATCTCGCCCTTGAAAACGGCGTATTCGGATTCATGCACCGCGACCTGCAGTCAAGAAATATTATGGTCAAAGAAAACAGGATCTATTTCATCGATTTCCAGGGGGGACGGATCGGACCGGTCCAATACGACCTGGCCGCCCTGCTCTCCGATCCCTATGCGGCCCTCTCTGATGCCCTCCAGGATCGGCTTCTCGGTTTTGCCGTTCAAGAGTTGAAAAATTATCGGGAAATCGAGGGGCAGTCTTTCTTAAACGGCTACGCCGCCTGCCGGCTGTGCCGGATTCTCCAAACCCTGGGGGCATTCGGCTTTCTTACCCGCGTCAAACAAAAGCCCTTTTTTAACCGGTTCATCCCGGTCGCCGTAAGGCATCTAAAACACGCTTTGGCCGGCATGCCGGAGACTTTGCCTGCGCTTAGCCGCTCCGTGGAAGAAGCCGCTGAACGCGTCCACCGGATTTTTTCAACCAGGCTTGACGTTTAGCTTTTTTTATCTCAATATAACCTAAATTGAGCGATTTTCAGGTTTGCCGCAGTAGATGCGGTGAAATTGGAAATCCCGGAGGGTTTCAAATTTTTTGATTTAAAAAATGATTCAATATCCTAAAAACAAAATAAAAATTGATGGCTTCGTAAAAAGCAGCTTATTCTGCCGCGGCGGTATTTTTGCAGAAAGTAACCCTAAAAAACATCCGCATTGTCATTTCGAGCGGCAGCGAGAAATCTTGAACCAATCAAGATTCCTCGTCGCCTTCGCTCCTCGCAATGACAGAGAGCTAAGCTTCTGGAATATTAATATATATTTTTATTTTACTTAGAAGAAGTCCAATATCTGTGTGGCGCTTCCGTCCCTCGGAATTTCACATACAGCTAAATACTCTGCATTCCTCGGGATTTTGTGCGCCCCCGGATCTTAAACGGGGCTTGGACTTTTTACGGGATTGTCAAAATTAAATCTTTAAAAAATTGACGATCTCGTAAAAAGTCTATTTTAGATGGCAAAGAAAAAAGTTCAAGATCAAGGCGACGCAAATTTCGAGGAATGCAGCGTACATAGGAGTACGTGAAATTCCGAGAAATGCAGCGCAACGCAGATATTGGACTTTTTACGAAGCCATCAAAATTGAAACGCTCAATTTAGGTATAATATATTTATAAATTGCCAAGAGGAGTCCCTATGAGCCGATTAAAATTAATGGTAAACGGTCTTCCCGGAAAAGTGGCCACCGTCATTGCCAGAAATGCCGCCGCCGATACGGCGGTGGACTTTATACCGCAATCCTTTACCGGACCGGAAATCACCGACGATTCGGTGATGATTGGCGATACCGCCGTCCGCCTGATTAAACCCGCCGAGCGGGATAGGGAAATCCAGGCCATTGCATCAAGTGAGGGCCGGTTTATCAGCATTGACTTCACCCTTCCGGATGCGGTCAACGAAAACGCCGAATTTTACTGCCGCCATTGTCTCCCCTTTGTCATGGGAACCACCGGCGGAGATCGGGAACAGCTTCAAAAAACCATAGCGGCCTCTACCATCCCTGCGGTCATTGCCCCCAATATGGCCAAACAGATCGTTGGCTTCCAGGCCATGATGGCCTATGCGGCCGAGAACTTTCCCGGCCTGTTTGACGGCTATCGCCTTGAAATCAAGGAGTCCCATCAACAGAGCAAAGTGGATACCAGCGGGACGGCAAAAGCCATGGTACGGTATTTCAACCAGCTGGGCACAAATTTTTCCGAGGCCGACATCACTAAAATCCGGGATCCGGAAATCCAGCAAAAAGAATGGGGAATACCCGAACCGTACCTGGGCGGACACGGCTGGCATACGTATACCCTGACATCAAAGGATCAAACCGTGCAGTTCTCGTTTTCCCATTTTGTCAACGGCCGTGAGATCTATGCCTGGGGAACCCTGGATGCGGCCCGCTTCTTACAGGCAAAAATCGAGTCGGGTATTAAGGGCCGGATATTTTCAATGATCGATGTGCTGAAAGGAGCCTGAATTTGATGCGAAATATCGCCGCCGCCTTTATTGTTTTCCTGATCGCCGCCCTCACTGCTGCCCCCGGATTCTGCGAAACCCGATACCCCGGCAAAGACCGGGCGGAGCGGCCGGATCCGCTGGCCTCCCCCGAGGCCAGAAAAGGCGGGGAAGTCAAGACCTTCGGGGGACAGTATCCCAAGAGCCTGAATTACTATCTGGACAACAACACGCTTTCCGCAGAAGTTTTCGGCTCAATGTTCGAGACCCTGCTCGATATGAACCCGATCACGCTCGATTACGAGCCCGGCCTGGCGGACTGGTGGCGCATTTCAGACGACAAGAAAACCTTTACGTTCCACCTGGATCCGGAGGCCAAATGGAGCGACGGGCAGCCGGTGACCGCCGAAGACGTGCGATGGACATATGACGCGATCATGGCCCCCCAACATATGACCGGCCCGCATAAGATCAGCATGGAGCGGTTTCATCCGCCAAAGATAATAGACAAGCGGACCATCCGGTTTACCGCTAAAAAGGTACACTGGAAAAACCTCCAGGCCGCCGGCGGGTTTCACGTTCTCTGTAAGCATGCCTATAAAGACAAGGATTTTAACAAACTCAATTTCGAGTTCCCCGTGGTATCCGGCCCGTATGGATTGGGAAGAATCGAGGAGGGACTGTTTATCCAGATCAACAGGCAAGATGACTGGTGGGCGGCCGATAAGAAACGGAACCAGGGGAAATACAATTTTGACACCATTACCTACCGGTTCTACGCAGAGCGCACCAACGCCTTTGAGGCCTTTAAAAAAGGAAAAATCGATATCTTCCCGGTCTATACCTCGCGTATATGGATTAACGAAACCAATGGCGAGGCGTTTTTCAAAAACCACATCATCAAACAAAAAGTCTACAACCATCAACCCGTCGGCTTTCAGGGCTTTGCCATGAACATGCGAAAACCGCCGTTTGATGATATCCGGGTACGAAAGGCCATGGCCCATCTGTTGGACCGCCGGAAGATGAACCGCACCCTGATGTATAACCAGTATTTTCTTCACCGCTCCTATTTTGAAGACCTGTATGCCCCGGGGCATCCATGCCCCAACCCGTTGATCGAGCTGGACAAGCAAAAAGCCAGGGACCTTTTGGAAAAGGCGGGATGGCGGGTTAACCCCGAAACCGGTTACCTGGAAAAAGACGGGCGGAGGTTCACCTTTCGGTTTCTGTCCCGCAATTCCTCATCAGATAAATTTCTCTCCATTTATGCCGAAGATTTAAAGGATGTGGGCATTGATCTGAAGATTGACAAGAAAGACTGGGCCGCATGGGCACGGGACATGGACGCGTACAACTTTCAGATGACCTGGGCGGCCTGGAGTTCGGGTGTATTTAAGGACCCGGAAAGCATGTGGCTCTCTAAAGAGGCCGAGCGAAAAGGCGGCAACAATATTACCGGCTTTAAAAATGAAACCGTGGACGCCCTGATTGAAAAGCAGAAAACCATATTCGACATTCAAAAACGTAACGAGATTTGCCGTCAAATCGACCGAATCATCTATCAGGCATATCCCTACGTACTCCTCTGGAATATCGACTATACCCGGCTTCTGTACTGGAATAAATTCGGCACACCGAAAACCGTGCTCTCCAAATACGGAGACGAGACCAGCGCCCTGGTCTACTGGTGGATGGACCCGGATGCAAAGGCGCTTCTAAACGATTCGGTCGAACATGACGCCCCCATGCCGCCCAAACCGGCGTCAGTCAGATTTGACGAGGTGTTTAAAGGGGAAAGTAAAAGGTAAAAGGGGCAAGGGGAAAGCCACTCAAAGCTGCCATTTCGAGCGACAGCGAGAAATCTTTAACAAACAAGAGGCCTCAAATTCCAAGAAACGGAAGCGCAACACGGATATATTGGAGATTTTACGAGGCCATCGCCGACTGAACGATTTCATAGACCTTTGAGATGGCCCTATCCAGGTTCTCCGGGTTGGGCCCCCCGGCCTGGGCCATATCCGGGCGTCCGCCGCCGCCGCCGCCGACTTCGGCCGCCACGGACTTGATGATATGGCCGGCGTGGAACCGGTCCAGCAGGTCTTTGGTTACGACGACGATCAAGAGCGCCTTGCCGTTATTCGCCGCGCCCAGCGCCACGATGCCCGATTTTATCCGGTCTCTGAATTTATCCGCCATATCGCGCATTGATGCCGGATTTTCAGCGTCTACCCGCTTTGCCAGGATCTTCACATCGTTAACCGTCCGAACCTCGCTGTCCGCCTGATCGACCGAAAAAGAGGCGATTTTGCCCTTCAAACGCTCGAGCTCCTTCTCCATCGACCGTTGCTGGGACAAAAGCGTTTCTACGCGCTGATACAAAGCTTCCGGCCGCTCCTTTAGAAGCCCGGCGGTCTCATGCAGCATCCGCATCCGCGACTGGATATGCTCGAGGGCGGCTTTGCCCGTAAATGCCTCGATCCGGCGTACGCCGGCGGCCACACTGGTTTCACCGATGATTTTGAACAGCCCGATGTTGCCGGTTTTTGAAGTATGCGTCCCGCCGCACAGCTCCTTGCTGAATTGGCCCAGTTCGATGACCCGGACCCGATCCCCGTATTTTTCCTCGAAAAGCGCCATGGCGCCGCTCTGAAAGGCCTCTTCGGCATCCATCTCCTGGATGGAGACCTCGAGGTTGTCCCTGATGCGATCGTTGACCAACCCCTCCACGGCCTCTATCGACTCCGTCGTCATCTGGGAAAAATGCGTAAAATCGAATCGCAGACGGTCCGGACCGACATAAGAACCGGATTGCCGGACATGATCGCCCAGAACAGACCTCAAGGCGGCATGCAGCAAATGTGTGGCAGTATGGTTTAGCGCAGTGGCCGTTCGATGATCCGGATCGACCGCCAGGGTCGCCTCAACCCCCTTCTCGATAAGGCCGGTCGCCACCCGCCCCTTGTGAATGATCAAACCGGTCGGGTCCTTGACCGTATCCGTTATCGAAACCTCAAAACCATCGCCGTAGATCCGGCCCGAATCGCCGACCTGGCCGCCGGATGCCGCATAAAACGGCGTTTTATCGGCAACAATCTCGACTTCCTCCCCGGCTTGGGCGGATTCAACCGGCTGATCGTCCTTTACAAGGAACAACACCCTTGAATCATATGTCAGGTGGCTATATCCGACAAATGCGGGGAGCCTATCGAGTGAGGCGGTAAAATTCTTGTAGGCATCGCTTACGCTTGAAAAAGATGACACCGTACGCGATTTTTCGCGGCGCTCCGCCATGGCGGCGTTAAATCCGTCCATATCGAGTCCGAAATCCTTGTCCCGAACCACATCCGCCACGATATCGACCGGAAAACCGAATGTGTCGTAGAGTTTGAATATGACATCGCCCGGCACGACGGACTCGCCGTTTTCCTGCATTCGGGAGAGGGTCTCGTTCAAAAGCTTCAAACCGTTCTCCAGAGTTTCCAGGAAACGGACCTCCTCATTCTTGATCACGTTCGTGATAAATGCCCGCTTCTCTATGAGCTCGGGATAGCCGGACTTCATTACTGAAAAAACGGTTTCAACGGTCTCGTGCAGAAAGGGATCGGTGAGCGAGATAGACCGGCCATATCGTATGGCGCGCCGCAGAATCCGGCGCAGGACATAGCCCCGGCCCTCGTTTGACGGCAGCACGCCATCGCCCACCAGAAAGGCCGCCGCCCGACTGTGGTCGGCAATAACCTTCATGGCCACATCCGTGGACTGGCTCTCACCCAGGGATTTGCCCGAGAGCGCCTCTATTTTTTGCATAATCGGCATGAACAGATCCGTATCGTAGTTGGTGGACACATCCTGGATAATCGAGGCGATCCGCTCGAGCCCCATACCGGTATCGATACTGGGGCTTGGAAGAGGCGTCATGTTCCCGGCCTCATCGCGGTTGTACTGCATAAAAACGAGGTTCCAGATTTCTAAGTACCGGTCGCAATCACAGCCGGGCATGCAATCCGGCCGGCCACAGGAGAGTTCCGCCCCCCGGTCGATCAGAACCTCCGAGCACGGACCGCACGGACCGGTCTCGCCCATTGACCAGAAGTTGTCCTTTTCCCCCAACCGGACAATCCGATCGGCCGGCACGCCGATCTGGTCCCGCCAGATTTCGTATGCCTCGTCATCGTCCTTGTAGACCGATATCCACAGTTTTTCAGCCGGCAGCCCGTATTCGTTGACCAGAAGATCCCAGCAATAACCGATGGCCTTTTCCTTGAAGTAGTCACCGAACGAAAAATTGCCCATCATTTCGAAAAAGGTATGGTGGCGGGCGGTGTAGCCGACATTTTCCAGGTCGTTATGCTTTCCCCCGGCCCTCAGACATTTTTGTGAAGTGGCCGCCCGGCTGTAATCGCGATTTTCTTCGCCGAGAAAAATTCGTTTAAACTGAACCATTCCGGCATTGGTAAACAGAAGCGTCGGATCATCCTGCGGCACAAGCGATGAGCTGCGGATAATCGGGTGGCCCTGCCTGCGAAAATAATCAAAAAACCGTTTGCGTATTTCGTCTCCAGTCATGCAATCTCCAGGTTATCCCGATGTTTTCTCGGCGGCCGTCTCCGCATCATCGGTTTTTTCTGAGATTTCGGCCAAACCGACCGCCTCTTTGACCTCCTGAAAAATCCTGTCAAAATAATCGGGATTGTCTTTGAAAAACTTTTTGACGTTCTCCCGGCCCTGACCGATCCTCTCCTCATTGTAGGCATACCAGGACCCGCTTTTATCAATGACCTCGGCTTTAACCCCCATATCCAGCAGATCCCCGGCCAGGGAGATGCCCTCGCCGTAGGTAATGTCAAACTCCGCCTCCTTAAAAGGCGGGGCCATTTTGTTCTTAACCACTTTTGCCTTGGTACGGTTGCCTACGACCTCCTGGCCTTCCTTGATTTGTCCGGTCCGGCGCACCTCAATCCGTACCGATGAATAGAATTTTAAGGCATTGCCGCCGGTGGTGGTCTCCGGGTTGCCGAAGACCACGCCGATTTTCATGCGGAGCTGGTTAATAAAAATCAGCGATGTTTTGGTCTTGCTGATCGTGGCGGTCAATTTACGAAGGGCCTGGGACATCAATCGGGCCTGCAGCCCCATGTGGGAATCTCCCATCTCCCCCTCGATCTCGGCCCGCGGAACCAGCGCCGCTACCGAGTCGATGACCAGGATGTCGATCGCCCCGCTGCGTACCAACATATCGGCAATTTCCAGGGCCTGCTCCCCCGTATCCGGCTGGGACACCAAAAGCTCGTCGCAATTGACGCCCAGCTTTTTGGCATAGGATGTGTCCAGGGCGTGCTCAGCGTCGACAAAAGCAGCGATTCCGCCTTTTTTCTGGGCCTCTGCCACGGCGTGAAGCGCCAGCGTAGTCTTACCGGAGGCTTCCGGCCCATATATTTCGGTCACCCGACCCCTCGGAATGCCCCCGATCCCCAGCGCCTTGTCCAGTGCCAAAGAACCCGTGGGAATGACCGGCACCTCAATAATCACGTTTCCGCCGAGCTTCATGATGGAGCCTTTTCCAAACTGTTTCTCAATCTGGCTGATGGCGGTTTCCACTGCCCGTTCTTTTTCCGTGTTTTGGGTCATAACGCCTCCTATAAACACATTCGATGGCCCTATCAAGCGTCCAAGCCATCATCACTCCGGTTTTTAATCAAATCGTCAGCTCCGGCCGGCGTGTTCATTCCACGCCCAGCGGGGCACAAAATAAATCCGAATACACCGGGCCGGCCGGCTTCAATTCGCTTTTAATCAAATAAAGGCGATCCGCCACGAACCCCCGGGAGGTCCTGTTGCCGCATCTGCCGAGCGCATCAATGATCGTATCCGCATTGACTTTGCCTTTTATGCGGCCGAGTGTCAAATGGCCTTTAAATTTTTTATTCTCTTTCTCGATGCCCAATTCTGAAAGCTGTTCTTCCAGCCGGGGCTGCAGACGGCCAAGGGCCTCCACGTCCCCGCCGACACCCGACCATAAAACGCGGGGCCGCTTCACACTGGGAAATGCGCCCAGGCCCGTTGCCGAAAGCGTAAGCGGAGCAAACGGGGCGACAACCGACTGCATGGCGGATTCGATGGCATCGACATCCGTATGTTTAATATCCCCCAAAAATTTAAGGGTCAGATGGATATTCTCCGGGGCCACCCATTTGACACCTTTAATGTTCAGGCCCTCTTTTTTCAAATCCGATTGAATCCGGCGCAGAAATTCGATCACGTCATCCGGCAGCTTAAGGGCAATAAAGGCGCGGATGGGTTGAGGCCTTAATGCATCATCTGCGGCCATATGATTCCTCAGTCCAGAAAATCTTCAAAAAACTGCCGGCCCAATTAAAAACAAAGCCAGGCGCAACAAAAGATTGGCGGCAATGCCGGCAATGATATCATCTATAACGATCCCCAGCCCTCCCGGACACCGCTTCTCCAGATAGCCGATCGGAAATGGTTTTAATATATCAAAAAATCGGAAAAGGAAAAACCCGGCGACCCAAATGAGCGGAAGTGCTGGCAAGGCGACAAGGGCCGCCATCATTCCGATAATTTCATCAATTACGACTTGCCCCGGGTCCGCCACCTGGAGGATGGATTCCGCCTCATGCGCCACCCATACGGCGACCACCGCAAAAATCGCCATTATGAACAGGATGAGCGGCAATTCAAGAAATGAAAGCGGCCAAAAAGCAATGACTCCGATGAGCGAGCCGAACGTTCCCGGAGCAATGGGGATATAGCCGACATAGCCCCCAGTGGCCAATCCCAATACGAACCGACGCGATATATCCATGCATCGTATTTATATTCTGCCTTTGCTCCTGTCAAGCCATGATGGCGTCGCACACGGCTTTTTATTGCGTTTCGCGGCAAACCAGATCATAGACATCGCCGATGGGGAGGCCATGGGCCTCAGCCACCGCCTTGCAGGCTTCATATTCCGGAGCGATCCGAACAGAGCCGTCGGGGCGTTTCACGCGCTTGGCCGCTATTTTTCCATAGGCCGTTTCCACGGCCACCGCCTCCCTTTCCAACACCCGACGGTTGACATCATAATAGCGGACCCCCAATGTCGTGGTTTCTGTTAGTATCCGCCGGATGATGCGCTCCCGGCAGGCGCACGGGCATAATACCTGAAGCGAGGTGCCCGGTCGATGCTTTTTCATAAATACCGGAAGCATATAAACATCCAGGGCCCCGTCTGCCGTGAGACGCTCCCAAAGAAATCCGTATATTTCTGGATTCATATCATCAATGCAGGTCTCAACCATTGCCATGCGGTCTTCTTTTTCTGCAGAATGCCCCAAAACCACCCGAAGCAGATTCGCCACGGCCTCAATATCCCGACTGCCACCGCCATAGCCCGCATCTGCAATAGTCATTTCCGGGGCCGGCCCGAATTCCTGTGCCAGGGTCCGGATAATCGTCGCGCCGGTGGGGGTTACCAATTCACCTGCAATATCAGTACCATACACCGGCACATCCTTTAAGATTTCGATCGTGGCCGGAACCGGCACCGGCAGGGTTCCGTGGGCGCAAGCAACCGTCCCGCGGCCCAGGGGAATTTTAGAGGCCAGAATCCGATCGATCCGAAGGTATTCAACGCACAGAGCGGCCCCCACGATATCCACAATGGAATCCACGGCGCCGATCTCGTGAAAATGAACGGCCTCCTTCGGACACCCATGAATTGAGGATTCCGCTTCGGCAAGCCGGTCAAACATATCCAGACTCAACGATTTCACCGCATCGGAGAATTTGCTGTTTTCTATCAACGCCTTGATATCCGTATAATGGCGGGGCTTTTGATCCGTTGAGGAAACATAGACCCCACGGCCGGAGATACCCATCCGGGTAACAGAGGTGACGGAGAGCTCAAATTCAATGGCCAGGCCGGATTTAATGGTCTCAACCAGCCAGTCCGAAGGCACCCCGAGGTCAATAAAGGCCCCGAGGGTCATATCGCCGCTGATCCCGGAAAAACAATCGAAATAGGCAATGACATCAAAACTCAACCGGCATTTTCTCCGTGTTTTTTGATGATTTCGACCAGGAGTTCGGCGCCTTTTACCATATCATCAAGCCTGATCGACTCTCGTGTGCTGTGAATATCGGTCATTCCGGTACCGAGGACACCGGCAGCGACGCCGTTTTCAAAGAAAATGTTGGCATCTGATCCGCCGCCGGTGCGCTTTGGGGCGATTGTTCGCCCCAGCCCTTCCGCAGCTTGCTGCACGAGCGAAACAAGGGGGGCGTTATCGGGGATCTGGGTGGAGGCGAATTCTTTATGGATGGAAACGTCGAAGCGAGGCAGATCGTCCAACCCTTGCCGGCTCCGGTAATCATTGACGACATCGGCAAAGGCCGAAATGATGGTATCAGTGACCCGCTTCAGTTTACCCTCATCATGGCTCCGGACCTCCCCTTTCACCAGCACATGCCTGGGCACGATGTTGGTTGCCCCCAGGGCTTCGACGACCCCGATATTACACGTGGTCTCCTCGTCGATCCGCCCCAGGGAAAGCCGGGCGATCGCCTGGCTGGCTAAAAGAATCGCGTTGATGCCGCGTTCCGGATCGGCCCCGGCGTGGGCATCCTTGCCGTAAAGGTTTATTTCGAACTGATTGGCCGCAGGCGCCCGGGTAATAATGGCATCGGTATCCGATGTGTCCAGGGCATATCCAAAAGGGGCGGTGATTAGATCAAAATCCAAATTTTTGGCGCCAAGCAGGCCGATTTCCTCACAAATGGTAAAGACCAGCTCAATAGGCCCGTGGGGAAGTCCGTTTTCCTCGATGACTTTCAACGATTCGATAATAATCGCAATGGCGCTTTTGTCATCCGCCCCCAGGATCGTGTCCCCCCTGCTGGTAAATACGCCGTCAGAGAATTCCGGCACCACCCCCTTACCCGGCTCGACCGTATCCATATGGGCATTTAACATTAATGGCGGGATATTCTCGTCACCGGCTATCCGCATGATGAGATTCCCCGTATCACTGCCGGTCTTGCTGCCCGCCCCGTCAACCTGGATTTCAGGATCCCAAGGCGCCAGCATGCGACAAATGGCCTCCGAAATCCGGGCCTCCTGCCTTGAAATACTGTCGATCATGACTAGGGTGGTAAAAGTTTCGGCAAGGCGCTCCCTGTTTATCATGTTTTATCCCCGAATCTACTGCTTAAAAAGTATTGACAACCATCAAGGGTTACTTTTAGTTTAAAGACCAGAAATCACGGAAGTGCGAAGCTCACTGGTGGGGCTCCCGGACTTCAAATCCGGTGTAGGGCGTTAACACCGTCCTAGGTGGGTTCGATTCCCATGCACTTCCGCCAAATTTCTTTCGTTTCGTTCAACGGCATAGGACATTATAACAAACGACCGGTTCCTGCTTGTTCTTAACGTAAACCTCCCCCCGGCATTCGAAATTAAAATCGCAGGCACTTTTCCGGAACGTATTTTCGCCGATAAGGATCTCCCCCCCTTTGGCCATCTCCTCCAATCTGGCCGCCACATTGACGCAATCCCCGATAACGGTGTAGTCCATTCGGTTTGAGGATCCAATGTTGCCGATGATGGCTTCTCCCGTATTGATGCCGATACCTATATCAAAATATTCCTTGTTTTCCCTGTACCTACGGGCCATGAGGGTCCGGTTGGCCTGCTGCATTTCAAGCGCCGTGCGGATCGCATCTTCAGGCGGGGTATTGGCATCTGACTCCATAAGCCCAAAAACGGCGATCAACTGATCGCCCACGAACTTATCCAGCAAACCGTTGTTCTTGAAAATCGTGTCCACCATGATACTGAAATACTGATTGAGCATCAAGACGACGTCGTCCGCCTCCATCCGCTCGGCGATGGCTGTAAAGGACCGGATATCGGCGAACAGGATCGTCACTTCCCGACGCTCGGTTTCCAACAGAACCCCGTCTTTTAAATTGACCAGCTTCTCGACCAAATTATTACCGACATAGCGGCTCAATCGGTTCCGCAACGCCTCTTCCTGTTTGGTCTTCTGATAGGATAGGGCGAGGTCCCGGGAATAAATCATCAATTGCGTCGCCTGTTCCTGATTTTTCCGCTTCATCTTTTCGAGTTCTTGCATCATCTTATTGAAATGGCTCGCAATTTCATTTAACTCCCGGTCGCCTTGAATCTGTATCGGACCGTTTTTTTCCCCGGATTCCAGGCCGGCGATCTCCTGGCTGAGAAAAGACAACTGATCGGCAGAGCGGCGAAGCAATGAAAAGCCCGCCAGAATGGATATCAAAATAAGGGGGAGAAAAAAAATAAATGTTTCGGTAAAGTCTATCTGATTGTTAAAAAATAGATAGATCAACAGCAGATAGGGAATGACGGCCATCATGACCAGCGCCACGACGATTTTACCGCCGAGGCTCCGATAATCGCGATAATGAACTGGCTTTCCCCTCTTCATTCCTTCATCTCGGTATCGTTGCTGTCAATCCGCTCAAAATCGAATGTCCGATCAAATCGAATCGCCACACGAACCGGCCTATCCGCGGAATCCTCCTCTGCCCCTTCCACACGGACAATCGTTGCCTCCGTACGAATACAGGCTTTGACGTCATTGGTTCCGGCCAGATAGATGGTCGCCTCAATCTGCTGCCCCGCGTAATATTTTTCCGGCTGACAGGGAAAGAACATGGCGCCACCGCCGGATATATTCTGTAATTCGCCCTCATCCCGGTCTGGGACTTTGACATTTCCGGAAAATTTTACTGAAACATCAAATTCAGCGGGAAAACGCCTAAAGACCCGTTTATTTTGTTTTTTGGCCATTGATGGTTCGGAAGATGTCCGGAAGGCATATATCCAGCGGGGAAATAGACGATTTAGAGGCGCCTGTAGTAAGTTTAACAGTCTGTTTCCCATTGAAAATTTCCATCTCAAGTAATTACGCAGACCCGGCGAACTTCATTAATATCCGTCAACCCTTTGAACACCTTTAGGATTCCATCCTGCATCAAAGTGGTCATGCCTTCCTGCTTGGCCTGGTTGAAGAGTTCCTCAGCGCTGGCCTGTTTTTTGATCATCCGTTTAATCTCTTTACTCCCATCCATTAGCTCATGTATGCCCAGCCGCCCCTTGTAACCGGTCCCGTTGCATTGTTCACAACCGACCGGGGCATACAGCTTCAAATCGGATGTATGCTTAATGCCGGTCAGCTCGAACTCATCGGCCCCGTAATCCTTGACCAATTCGTCAAATTCCTCTTTGGATGGCGTATACTCCTTGCGGCAATTTTTGCAAAGTCGTCTCAACAGGCGTTGGGCTAAAACCACCAGGAAGGCATCCGAAAAGTTCAGGGGGTTTAACCCCATATCCAGGAGTCGGGTGACGGTTTCAGGGGCACTGTTGGTATGAAGCGTCGAGAAAACCAAATGACCGGTAAGGGAGGCTTCAACGCCGATGGAGGCGGTTTCGTAGTCCCGCATCTCACCCACCATGATCACATCCGGGTCGGCCCGGAGAAAAGAGCGCATGATCCGGGCAAAATCCAGGCCGATTTTGTTTTTAACCTCGACCTGCCGCAGGCCGAGCTGGGAAATTTCCACCGGATCTTCAGCCGTCCAGATTTTGCGTTCAGGACTGTTAATGTGGTGCAGCGCCGAATGAAGCGTCGTCGTTTTCCCTGATCCGGTCGGGCCGACACATAAAATGATCCCATAGGGTTTATTGATGGCTTTTTTCAACAGTTCATAGTTTCTCTCCGTCAGTCCTAGGTCCTCTATCTGCATAGCGCCACTGGTGGCCAGAATCCGCAGGACGGCGTCCTCATAACCGCCGGAAGTCGGTAGCGTGGCCACCCTGAGTTCGAACTCGGGGGTCCCTTTGCGTTTAAACTTGATTTTTCCATCCTGGGGCATCCGCCGCTCGGCAATATCCAGATTGGACATGATCTTGATTCTTGAGAGCAGGGCATGGGCGAATGAATTGGGAATCTCCAGAAAATCCTGGCAAACCCCGTCAATACGAAATCGGATCTTGGTCCGTTTGGTCACCGGGGAGGGCTCTACATGGATATCCGAGGCATCCTTGCGGTAAGCGGAAATCAACATCTGGTCAACCAGACGGACGACCTTGCTGGAGCCCTCGTCAATCTCGTCAGAATCGTCTTCCTGGTCCTCTTCCTCTTCTTCGAATGAGATATCCGAAATCTCGTCGAGCGCCCCCGGACTCGACCCGCCGCCTGTCTGCTGCCCCCCATCGTGCGTTTTTTTCTCTTTGAAGAACAGGTTGATGATTTCCTCGATATCCTCCTTAATACCGACGGAGAACACGAATTTATTGGTATTGAACAGGGCCTTGGCATGATCCAGTTTTCTCAAGTCTTTTGGATCATCCATTAAAATTTCAATATGCCCGACATCCCAATGCACCGGCACCCACAGGTCCTGCAGCAGAAAGGGCTTTTTCAAGTTGCTGATCAGCTCATAGGGCACTTCCATCTTCGGATCGAATGTCCGGAACTTACAATTATAATAGGCGGCAAGCGATTGGCCGATATTCTCCTTAGAGACCTTGAACTGATTCATGAGAATGAACTCAACACTCTTCTTCATTTTCTTGGCTTGGGACAATGCCTTTTGAAGCTGGGTGGTCGAGACGATCTCATTTTTCAGCAGGTAATCGTATCGGGATTCAAACCGCCGCTCCGGCTGTACAGACTCGAGCCGTTCTTTGATTTTGGGGTAGACCGGGTCGAGATTTTGCACCGCCTCGAAACATTTGACAGAGAGTTCCTTGTAATCCCTTTTATCCAGCTCCTGGCCGAGCTCGAATTTGATAGCGGCCTCGGTCTTTTGCGGCAGCTTGTTTTCTTTTGCCATCCGATCGATCTCTTCGAAAGCCTCACCCGGCGGATACACCGAGAGCAGACAGTCCATGAAATCCTGTATAAAATTCTCAATCGAATAGTCCGTCTGAAAAAGCTTCTGGTATTCGGCCACCGCCTCTTTATAAAGTCCCAATTCCTTGAAGGCGATCGCACTGTCACAGATTTCAGGGCCGCTCTCACCGATGGAAAGACCGGTTTTGATATGGCTTACATCCTCAGAGGTGAGGTCATAATCCGGCTCCTGAGCATCGTCCTCAATCTCCTGCCGCAGGGCGTCGATCCGGCTTTGGAGATCATTTCGTCTGGCCTCATCATCCTCAGGCAGCTCGGATAAAACCTGCTGATATACGGCCAGCGCCTCATCATACAGACCATGGGATTCATAGGTGTCTGCCGTTTTAAGCCTGGCCTCTATATCATTGGTTGACGTTTGGGCGTCTCCCATCCTGATGCCTCCTTTATCGTCAAATAACTATAAAAATGCCCCTTTTCGGCATTTTTATATCGATCCATAGTCCCTTTCGGAACCAATTATAATAATAACGCATTCGGATTGTTTTGAAAAGAATAAAGGGCGTTTCGGGCAAATTGGAGTAGAAAAATGGGGCAGGCTTCCACGCCGCCGCTAGACCCCCATGCGCATGTCCAGGCGACGCCGCTTTTAATAGATTTTGAGAGGCCGCCGTAGCTAAAAAATCTTTTTTCGCAGCAGCTGGCTGATGCCCTTACCGGCTTTCTGTTTATCAAGCACCGGCAGCAAAACCTCACAATTCAATCGAACCATTGATACCGGCGCATGATCCTCGAGGATCACCATCAAATAGCCGCTGTTCGTTTTTCGGATATAGAACCGGCCCTCGTCAAACATTATTTCAGCTTCAGCAATACCGGATAATTCCCCAACCATGGAAGACCAGTCCACTCCCTTTATTTTTTCCTCATCAGATTGATAATCTGTTGTAAATTGGGATACCGACAGAACCCCCTCTTCTGTCAGGAATAAAACGCCGTGAACCCCCTCAATGCCAAGAACATCTTTAAAAATATCCGCCATGATCAATCCCGTTTATCCGATTGCTAAAGTACAACTCAACTCACAGCCCCTATGATTCGGTCTCTTGGGGCATCCGGGTCGATTGAGATAACCGTTGTTTCCTCTTCCGGCATAACCAAATATTGCCCCTGCTCGCCCTTATTCGCATATATCACATTCAATTGGCCGAAACCAAAAATTTCTCCGAGATCGGATAAATCAGATACGATCTGATCCCATACGCTATCCGAATAGACATCCTTAACCCCCCTATCATTGCCCAGCGCGGATTCCAGCTGCCGGCGAAGGGTCTCAACCGCCGAGAGTTGTTCTTCGGGCGCCTCCGGCGCTGCGGGTTGGGCCGAAGGCTGCGCCCCCTCTGCCTGTTTCTGGGGTTTTTCGCTTTCGGTTTCTTTTTCTGCCTCACCGCTTACAGGCTCATCCAAAACGATCTCGTTTTCCTCAGCTGCGGCCTGATTGGCTTCTTCTTCTTCGTTTTCATCCTTTGAACGCATGGCATCCAGTAAAATGGCCTGTAGATCCCCCTCAACCAGCTTTTCCTCGTATACGCACTCATGTTCTATGGAAACGGATACGCTGGACCACGAAAGGATCTCGTATGCCGCCGCCTTGCCTTGTCGCCCGCCGATGCGGGCATTAACGATATCCCCCTCCCGAAAAAACAGGACCCCTGCCGTATTGCCGGCCTTATTGCTCACCTGCAGCGTGCAGGTTTGCTGCTCCATTTCCACCAGTTGAAGAAACGTCTCCAGGGAAACATTATGGAGATTCCCGCCCGCCGATTTTTTACGCAGTATTTTATTGACTTCTCCGGCCAAAATATCGGAGGAAAACGGCTTGGTCAGATACCCGGCGGCCCCGCTTCGAAATACCACATCCTTCGTTTTGGGCCGGTCATAGGCAGTAACAATAATCACCGGAATATCCGGGTAGGCTGACAGAATCCGCGATAATAGATCAAATCCGTCCATACCCGGCATGCGAAGGTCGGAGACGACCACCATGATGTGTTCCTGCTTAAGTATGGCCAGGGCGCTGTCGCCGCTATCCGCCGTCCTTATTGTAAAATCTTTCGCATAGCTCGCCAGCTCTTTTTGCATCAGGCTCAGCCATGACTGGTCGTCATCAACAATTAATACTTTCGGCACCATCTATATATTTTCCCTCCCGGCAAGATCGCTTTTTCTCTAGATTTCCACATTGAATGTATAGATCTCATCGATATATTCTTTATGCCAGGATGCCAAATACTTGCGAAAACTCCCGGCGATACCCAGCTCTGATACGATTTCCCTGACGCATTCGACCACCCCGTTAACCAGTTGGGATTGTGGGGCGTTTCCGGTAAAATACAGCTGGCCGTTCAAATACTTAAAATCGCCGGCAAACGGATCGAGAAAGTCATATTCATCCACTTTATCCATGAATTTTCGATTCAGCATGGTCTCAAAGTCCGTGCGGATTTTTTTATTCGCCCGAACCACCTTCTCCAGTAAGGAAAGAAGATTTTGAAGCATCAAAATTACCCGCTGCTGATCTGCTTTGGCCTCCGGGGATTTCTGCTCAGCCGGCGCCTTCTCAGGCTTTCTCCGGGGGGCTCTTTCAGGCTTTTTTTCAGCAGCAGGCGATGGTGATGCTGCCGCCTTGTTGGTGGATGCCGTACTGGCCAGATCGGTTTTCCAGACATTGAATAGGCCGCTGGACTCCCGGCACCTTCGGATGAGATCGTCCCGATATTCCCGGCTTCTATCCACATCGCTCTTTCCCTGCGCCGAGGATCCGCCGATGACCTCCCCATTATAAAAAAATAGCAGCCCGCCCCCTAAATTGTCGTTTAGCTGCACGTCGATATAGCCGGTGAGCTTTTCATTCTCCATCTTCTTTATCAGCCCTTCCAGATCTGTAAACTCTGAGCTCAGGTCACTGTACAGGGCGTTGGAGCTCGTCAGACGCGCCCAGTAATAGAGCCGATCCGGCTGAATCTGATATACGGATACCGAACAGTTGCTTTCCGAGGCCGCCTTGATAATCCGATCGATAGCGGCTTGACCGGTTACTTGGCTCCGCTTGTCCTTGTAGGACCCGTTCAATATATTTTCATCGTCAAAAAAAACGACCGCCTCCACTGTGGGGGCCTTAAAATAAACGCCGCCGCTTTCAAGCGCCCCCTGGTAATGCTCCAGCAGTTTATCAATCTTCAGGTAATAGCTGTTCAGATTTTCTATAACCGGCTTCTCCTTTGGGATAATGATCATCTCATTTGGACTCCTGTAATCATAATATCACATTAAATGGGTATAGACAAAACAAGCAATGCGGGATCATTTTTCCGCATTGCTTGTAGAATCATTTTTCCAGCTTTCAAAAAAGCCTATCGACGACGCCTCAACCGCTCAATGGAGAATCTGAGGCTATCCTGCATCCGGGAGATCGCATCTGCCAGGTTACCAATTTCGTCCTTGGATTTAACCTCGATTTCGGCCTCGAGATCCCCGACACTGATCCGGTCCGCAGCCTCCGTCAGATACTGGATATTTCTGGTGATCCGGTACCCATAGATGGTGATGCACAGGCCGATAATTATAATAGCGCCGATAAGAATCCCGAAGTTGATGTTCCGGGTATTCATGGCCATCTGATCGGCGGATTCTTCCAGACTCTCCGTCTTCTGGGTAAACTCGTCAATGTAGGCCGTACTCATCGAGAAAAACGGTTTGCCTTTGATCTCGATCGGCGCCACGGCCATATACTTCTGCCTGATTTTTCCATCCGGATCTTTCCAGCTATAGAATCCCTGGGTTTCTTTCATACCCTGGGCGCCGGTAAGGACCTCGTAGAATTTGTCGAAGTGCGGCCCCAAAGCTTTTCGGATCATCTCGATATCATCAATGCCAACGATGTTCGGGTTGGGATGTGCCCAGATGGTCCAGCTCTGACCCGTTTCCGGTTCGGGCTGCTGAATCAGGCAGGTATATCCTGTTTCACCGACGCTTTGAACGGCAATACCGGCAAATTCCGGAGCATAATTGAAATCGTCGCGCTCCAGATTCGGATGTGCCCGCAGATAGATTTCGCATTGCAGCGCCACGTCCCGGGCCTTCTGCATCAGCTTTTCTTTACCCTCTTCAAGCACCAGGTCGGTACTCTTGGAGGTAATACTGGACGCCAGTTTATTCAGTTGCTGCTGGGAGAAAAATCCCGTGATAGCAATCAATAAAATCGGAATCACCAGGAACAGGAACATCATCTTGCCCCGTAATCCCAAAAATCCGGAGGGACGAGCGGCTACCGACTCAGCGCGAGGGGTCTCCTCACGCGGTGGCGCGCTCGGCGTCTCTTCGGCAGGCTCCCTTGAAGGCTCTTCAGCAGCCTCCGTTCCGGCGCCGCCTTCAAAAGGTTTTGAAGCCGCGGCTTCCCGCTCCTGCTCTTCGATGAGTTTTGACAGATTGGTCACATGACCACATTCACTGCATCTGACCCGGATATTCTTCCCTCTGTACTTTTCAATCTTATCAGGGTCAAGATGGTAGACCTTACCACATTCCTCACAAATAACCGTCATGACTCGCCCTCCTTATCAAAATTGGCAACTTTACTATGATTAACGCTTAAAATTCTCCATTTAGAATCCAAAAGGGCTAAAATTACCCCGGATGCATTTCAGGTCTCGATTTCCCTGAGCTTTTTAACCATGGATTGTTGAAAGGCCACTTTTCTCTCTTCACGGATTATCTGACGAGCCAACTGGTCAACTAACTCAGCCGCCCGATGAGCAGGGAATTTTGACGGATCTTCGCCCATATCATTTATTTCATCTTCGATCACCACGTCAGCAATCGGCCCCATTGCCCGGGAAAGTTCGTTTGAAAGCACAGTGAAAAAATCCCGACCCACCGTCGGCATCGCGTCCCTTGCGACCTCAATGAGATGGAGTTTGTGCAGTTTGTTCAGCACACTCCTCAGGTGCTTCATATTGACATTCAACGAGCGGGCCACCTGAGCAAGATTCTTGGTTCCATCCAATTCCATCAGGACCTGCAGCATTTCACTGTCCAATGAGACTTCACCCAGATCCGCCCGAACGGTCCGCTTCATTACAAGCCTGGAAATATCTCCTGAAAATTCTGCCATGTGTATCCGCCTCCGAATGCATATGATAGTGTCTGAACGAAAACCGTCTTTTTCGCCGATATCTGTGTCAGGCTCAAATTTTAATCCTCAAAATACTTCGCGTATATCTGCGGTTAAGATTTTCGCCTTCCTTGATCTTGACAAAAAATCCAGGTTTTCGTTCAGACACTATGACAGCAATCATTTAAAATTATAATTCTCCATTGCCATCCCGAAGATCGACTTCTGGCAAGACTTGTCGCCTTTGGCGGATGGCAACCCAATCAAGCGCCCATATTCTTAATTAGCTGGCGCATAATCCGGAATTCCTCCTGAAGCGTTTTTTTCACTTCAGAGAGGATATAATCCGCCATCTCCCGGGACTCCGGCGACAAATTGGGCGGCGGTTGGCCGATCTGCCCGGCAGCCGCCGGCTCTTCGGCCTCTAAAACAGGTTCGGAAGTCGCCGGGACCTCTTTCCTGGCAAGTACGCGTTGCTTGAACTTCTTATATTTTTTAACCTCTCCGGCAATTATTTTTTTCTTTTCGGCCTCGCCCATTTCCGAAGAAAGGAGCGCTTTTTCAAATTTTTTATATACTGATGTGACCAGCTTGATGGCATCCGGATGCGCCTTGGCTTTCTTGGCCTTGATATATTTGCCCAGGGATTCATGAAGCTTTAGGAACAGGAGAAGTATCCGGTCATCCTCGTACTGGGCCTTTAATCGTCTAACCTCCTGCAAAAACGCCTTCATGGTTTCATCGTTAATCTCCCAGTCGATTGAGAAGACCAAGGCTTTTAAATTATCAATCGGTGTGGCCTCACCTGACCTGGCTTGTGTTGAGGCGGTATCTTCTGCATGGGAGGCCTTTGCATCCGAGGCACGGCTCGATGGCGTATCAGAAGTATCGGCCTCCGAAACTTCCTCCGGCCCTTCCCCTCCGAACAACTCATCTAATCGGCTGGATACTTCCTCATTGAGGTTGTCATCTTCATCTTTGGGACCCAATGGTTAACCCTCCTGTCGGTAGTTATTCGAGTTTTTTTCTTAACGACGTCACGGTCAGAGCAATGATTTTCTTCATCGTAGCCGCCACATTGTCGCCTTTTACCGCACTTGCCTCGAAATACGGCGCCTTCAAACGATTGTTCAGATCCTTCTCTAGCGTGTCCACGGATAGAATCGGAATCCCCTCTTCCTCCAGATCCCGTTTGTTATATTGTATCACCAGGGGTATATTGAAAATGTTTTTATTGAATGTCTCCAGATTCTCTTTGAGATTCTGCAAAGACCGGATATTCATTTCCCGCCTCAAATCCATCGAGTCCGCGACAAAAACCAAACCGTCCACGCCTCTTAATACCAGCCGCCGCGTGGCGTTGTATTTAACCTGACCCGGCACTGTGTATAACTGGACTTTTATGCTGTGGCCTTTTATTTCTCCGATATCAAAGGGCAAAAAATCAAAAAAAAGCGTTCGGTCGCCATAGGTTTTGACGGTGACCATTTCATTTTGGATGCGTTTTTTGAAATGCTGATTGATATACTCAAGATTCGTTGTTTTCCCGCCTCGGCCTGGACCGTAATAGACGATTTTGACCTGAACCTCCTTCTTCTTCGGATTTATTAACGCCAAATCGCTTTCCTCCAGAAATAATAAGTTAACAGTTGTGAAAAACTCTCCCGGTTTCTCGGCGGTATGCTAACAACAGCCGGCGCTGCCTTCCATGTGACAATTGGACGGATCGCATTAACAGCTTCAGATTAAAGCAATTTTTGAATTCGCTTGATGGCCTCGGCGACTTTAAGCCTTAAAAATCCAAGAGACACATCTTTATTGAAAATGGTCAGTAACAATAAATCTTCAACGACCTTACTGAAATGGATACTCTCTTCTTCACCCTTATGAAAAAGCAACGAGAATTCCTGCTCCCCGATTATATTGGCCATCGCACTGACAGCCCCGTAGTTACCGGCAGCCAGAGCGGCCAGCGAAAACACATCGTGACCCTTATCCCCGCTGTCCAGATTAACAATGACATTGCCGGCCAGATCCATCAAGATAACACTCTGAACGCCCATATCGATCAGTTCCTCCTGGAGGATGTTCTCGATCGATTCAATCTGCTGCTTATCAAACTCAATCGTAAAATCCATCTATATTCACCTCTTAAAATATCAATTTCCCCCGTGCTTCAAGGGTCGGTTACCATTGTCCGGGTTATAATTCGGGAGCCGCATTAAAACCCAATCTGCCATCGCTGGCTTCGTAAAAAACGGTTTATACCGTCGCCTCGGCATTTTTGCAGAAAGCCAAATCCCCGTCCTGCGCTTGCGGCCCCATAAATCCCGTGTACGGCTGGCTGCGCTGTATACCTCGGGATTTGCGCGGCTTGGTATTGAACTTTTTACTTGGCCAGCCCAAAATCGACTTTTTCCGAGACTGTCATAGTTAATTAGCGTAAAGATCCCCCCGAATCAAATAAAAAAATGCCAAATAAGCCGGTTTTATTTGAAAAACCTATGCCCCGACAAGGAGATTGATCGCTGAATTCTATTACCACCCAGTTTTCACATTATAATTCTTTTTTTTAATACCATAAACATTGCGCTGTATGCAAGGAGTAATCTTCTACTTATGAACAGCCATATCGCTATGGGGGCAGCGTAAAAATAGTTCGCCCCTTTGCTTTTCCCAGCCCAAAACGGCAAATGAATCCGCCCGTCTGTCCTTTCAATGCCTTTCAATGCCCTGTTTGGAAAAATACCAATCCACCAGCCTTTCCGCAAGGCCGGTGTATTGTTCGACCCTTAATCGATGCAAGCGTTGCTTGACCTCTGTCGGCACGTTTTCCAAGGAATCGATAAACTTTTCGATATCCGCCTGGTTTACGGAGCGCCCCCGCGTCAATTTTTTCAGCTTTTCATAGGGATCCGCCTCTTTATACGCCCGCATGACGGTCTGCAACGCCTCGGCAAGAATCTCCGGGTTGGCATCGATATCCTTTTCCAACGCCGACGGATCGACGCCTATCTTATCCAGGCCCTTCAGCGTGCTTTTGAACCCGATCAGCAGATAGCCGAAGGCTGTCCCCAGATTGCGCATTACGGTACTGTCAGTAAGATCCCGCTGAAATCTGGAGTTCAAAAGCTTGACCGCCATATGCTCCATAAGCGATATGGCCATCCCCATGTTGCCTTCACTGTTTTCAAAGTCAATGGGGTTGACCTTATGCGGCATCGTCGAGGATCCGATCTCCGCCTCCACGGATTTCTGCTTGAAATAGCCAAGCGAGATATACCCCCACATATCCCGGTTCAGGTCAATCAGGATGGACGCGATACGGACGAGAATATGCAGAATTTCGGAGATATAGCTGTTTGGGTTGATCTGGGTGGTCAAAAGAATCGGCGTAACCCCGAGATATTGGGAGATAAAATCCTGGGAGGCGGAAATCCAGTCGATTTCGGGAAAGGCTATTTGATGGGCACAAAAATTCCCGCTCGCACCGTTCATTTTGGCCTGGATATAGGCAATGCGAAGATTGCTGTTCTCAAGCCGCAGCCGCCAGGCGAAGTTGGCCATCTCTTTTCCGACAGTCGTCGGCGTCGCCGGCTGGCCATGGGTCCTTGAAATCATCGGCGTCGCCTTGTGCGTCTCCGCCAGCGCTTCGAGCCTCTGAAAGATCTTCGCCAATTCATCGAGCAGGTACTGCCGTCCGGCCTTAATCATCAAGGCATAGGCGGCATTGTTGATATCATCGGACGTGCAGGCGAAATGGACCCATTCTTTCAAATCGGCGAGCCCGAGCTCGAAGAGACGATCCTTGATATAGTATTCAACCGCCTTGACGTCGTGGTTGGTTATCTTTTCCGTTTCCTTGACGGCTTTTGCCGCCGCCACGTCAATATTTTCGGCTATGGCCCCGATTTTCTCCAGCGCCCCCCTATCCGCCGTATCCAGGTTCAATTCTTTGAGCAGAAACTTCAGCCACTGGATCTCTACGTATACGCGGTAGCGGATCAATCCGTATTCGGAGAAAATCTCGGTCAACTCTTCCGTATATTTTGAATATCGGCCGTCAAGGACCGAAATCGCCTGAATGCTTTCCATTAAAGTTTCCCTTCTAAGTAACTTAAAAATATATATTAATATTCCAGAAGCTTAGCTCTCTGTCATTCCGAGGAGCGAAAGCGACGAGGAATCTTGTTTGTTAAAGATTTCTCGCTACCGCTCGAAATGACAAAATTGGATGAATCGTCTTAGGGCCTTAGGGCCTTAGGGCCTTTACCTCGTAACAAAAGTTACTTTTAAGCTCGGTCCCGGGCGCGGCCCGGGGGGAACGCATATCTTCAATTTCGGTAGCAAAGGTATCATCTCGGTCCCGGGCGCGGCCCGGGGGGAACCCTTCTAAGTAACTTAATTTTTCACGAAGCCAACAGGGTTTAGGGCTAAGAAAAATTTTAAGCCGCCGTCTGGCGACCGTTCAGCTTCCTGCGCCCTCGCTCAGATGAACGCCATACCCCGCTTTAGGCTCCATATCGTCGATAAAGTTTGAAATCCCCCTGACTATCCCGTCACACACATCCGACTGATAATCCGAATCCGTCAGGCGGCGGCATTCCCGCTGGTTGCTGATAAAAGAGGTTTCAACCAGGATAGACGGCATTTGCGCCCCTAAGAGCACATAAAACGGCGCCTGCTTGACGCCCTTGTTATTGATTCTCGAATATTTTTCGGATAAGTGGCGGCACAATGACCCCTGCACGTAGGTCGCCAACCGGCTGGACTCATTAATTCTTGCGTTATTTAAGAGATCCTGGAGGATTGAATCCAGCTCACTGATATTTTTCCTGGATGTGGCATTTTCGCGGGCGGCTACGGCAATAGCCTCTTCATCGCTGGTGAGGTTCAAGAAATAGGTTTCAATGCCGAATGCGCGATGCGTCCTGGCCGCATTGGCATGCACCGAAATAAACAAATCCGCCTTTTCAGTATTGGCAATCGCCGTGCGCTCCTCCAAGGTCAGATATTCATCCTTCCGCCGGGTCAACAGGACCTCGCAGTCAGTATTCTGCCTTATGCTTTTCGCCAGCTTCTTTGAAATCGATAGCACCACATCTTTTTCATACACACCCCGGATATAGCCCGGGGCACCACAGTCTTTTCCGCCGTGGCCCGGATCAATGACGATCAGGTCAACCTCCAGGCCCAAAGACTTGACGAGCGAATCTTCGAGTACCGTTTTCGAGGCGGCAGCCGGTGCTTCCGTCTCTCCCCTGACATCAATAACAATTCGAAAGGGGTTTTTAAGCGAAAATATATTGTAATCCTTAAAGGATTTGATATCGACCACAACCCGCACGACATCGTCTGTGTATTGGCCGGCCCGCGCGGTTCTGAGCAGACTGTCATTGATGGGTATCTTTTTCTCAACCTCCCCCAGACGGGTATTTTCGAGGTCAACGTAGAGCCGCTGATACGGTTTACGGATCGCGGGGTCTTTGTTCAACAGATTGTTCTGAAAGCTGGTTTCCTTGGTAGCGTCAATGACCACGCGGGTATATTCCGGGTTTGACCAGTATCGAATACCCGTGACCCTAGCCATTTTGGAATCTTTGGCCGTTTCGCCCCCATCCGCTTCAGGACGGCGCTTAGAGGTTTCTTTTGGCGCATTCGACGTGTTGATGGCCTCTTCAATGGCGTCAGAGAGTTGATCAATCCGCGTCATGGCCTTTTCCCGGTACTCACTTTCCGGATACTCGTCGATCAGCCGTTCATAAATATCAATGGCTTTTTTTCGGTCCTCCGGATTGTATGAATGCGCGTGGAGCTTTTCATAGAGACGTCCGCTCATAAACATCGCCGCCGGCGCCCAGGGGTTTTCGGGGTATTGCCGATAAACGGCGGCAAAGCGGTCAATACAGGCTTTCCAATAGCATCTGTATTTCTGCCGGTCTGAGTGATGGCGAAGGGCCTTGTAACGGGCCTCCGCCTTAAAATACGCCTTTTTGGCCGCCCCCCCGGAATCGGGTTCGACCGCCGGCAACCGGGCAAGGGCTTTTTTTGCCCGATCCCGGTATTCGCTCTGCGGATAATCCGAGATAATCTGCGAAAAAATGGTTTCCGCGATACGTATATCTTCCGGCCGGTAGGAATGCTCATAAAGCTCCGCGTAAAGTTTCCCCTTCATGTATAAACCAGCAGCCGCCCAGGGTCCATGCGGATTGATCGAATGGACCCGTTCAAATTTGGCAATGCATTCCTTCCATCTGGAACGGTATTTCTGCCATGAGGGGTGCCCGCAAAGCTCGTGGTAGCAAGCCTCCCCTTTAAAATAGAGCTGTTTTGGCGAGTCGCCGCCGGCCGAATGCGAATGGCCGCAAGACAATAACAGGACAAGGATAAGAATATTGATAATGACTGAGGGTCGACTGTATCTGAGGCGGGCCATCATTTGCTCCCTAGCCCCTGTTTCTCCATCTTTCACTTTAACAGCCTGTAAATGCGTCAATTGTTACCTGACATCGCTTTTTCCGTGTTTTTCCCCGTCACCCGAATGGTTCGCCGTCTCTTTGAGCATATGGAGATAATTGATGGCATCCATCGGCGTCATTGAGGATATATCAATTTCCCTTAATTTATCAAGTATAACCTGTTCCGGCGGCCTGAAAAGGCTGAGCTGGACATAGCCTTCCCCTGAAGACGGCTCATCCGTATCCGCCTGCGGGGATTTTCCAAGCGGATAGCCCGTGTTTTCAACGTTTGAAAGGATCTTTTTCGAACGCCGGACGACCTTCTCGGAGATGCCGGCAAGCCGCGCCACCTGGATACCATAGCTTCGATTGGTGGCCCCTTCAACAATCTTATGCAGGAAAATGATCTCGTCATTCCACTCTTTGACCGAAATATTGAAGTTTTTTACCCGGGGTTTGATCCGGGGAAGCTCGGTGAGTTCGTGGTAATGGGTGGCAAACAGGGTTTTAACGCCTCTGCCCCGCAAGTCATGGAGATGCTCGGCAACCGCCCAGGCAATGCTCAGCCCGTCATAGGTGCTGGTCCCCCGGCCGATCTCATCCATCACGACCAGGCTTTTGGGCGTCGCATTATTGATAATATTGGCCGTCTCCTCCATCTCCACGAGGAACGTACTCTGTCCCTGGGCCAGGTTATCCAGGGCGCCCACCCGCGTAAAAATTCGATCGGTAACCGATATAGCGGCTGAGGCGGCCGGCACGAAAGAGCCCATATGCGCCATTAAAACGATAAGCGCCACCTGCCGCAGCACGGTCGACTTGCCCGCCATGTTCGGCCCGGTGATAATCATTATCTGCGTCGCTTCATTATCCATGGTGATGGTATTGGCCACGAACCTTTCGCCGGCGACCAGTTTTTCGACGACCGGGTGGCGGCCATCTGCAATATCAATAGCCCCGTCTTCATTTATCGTCGGCCGGACATAGTGATTCATATCCGCGATTTCAGCGAGATTCAGCAGGCAATCCAGCCTGGCAATGAACCTGGCGGCCGATGCGATCGCCGCGTGGCGATCGGCCACCCGCTGCCGAATATCCCTGAACAGCTCGTATTCAAGCGCCACCCGTTTTTCCTGGGCGCCCAGCACTTTGGATTCAAAGTCCTTCAACTCTTCGGTGATATAGCGCTCGGCATTGACCAGCGTTTGTTTTCGGATATAATGGGCCGGGACGGATTCCGAGCGGCTTTTTGAAACCTCGATATAATAGCCGAACACCTTGTTATAGCTGACCTTTAAAGATTGTATGCCGGTTCGCTCCCGCTCCTTGCCAGCCAGTTCGGCCAGGTAAGACTTGCCCTCGGTGGAGATCCGGATTAGTTCATCGAGATCACTGTTATAGCCGCGCTTTATAATCCCCCCCTCGTTAAGTGTCGGCGGCGGATCGGTTTCAATGGCATTTTCAATCAGCTCCGCGACCTCCCCGAGCGGTCCCAGCAGGGCATCCTCCCATTGATAGAGCTCCGCGGTCAATGGGTTCAGATCCTCGTTGATGACCGGCAGCATCGTGAGGGAGCGCTTGAGCGCCAACAGATCCCTCGCATTCGCGTGCCCCATGGCGATCTTACCGCCCAGCCGTTCCAGGTCGGCAACCGATCGAAGATTGTCTCGGATAGATTTCCGCAGGGAAAGCTGGTTTTTCGCCTCTTCGACCGCGTCCAGGCGGGCCCGAATGTCTGCCGCGTCCTGCAGCGGATAGCGAAGCCATTGCCTGAGCAGGCGTCCGCCCATGGCGGTCATCGTGGCGTCAATCACTTCGAGGAGGGTCCCCTTTTTTGCGCCGGTGCGAAGATTTTGCAGAAGCTCGAGGTTTCGACAGCTTATATCGTCAATAAACAGATATCGGTCCAGGTGATAGGTTTCAATGCCCGATAAATGGGAGATATCCTGTTTTTGGGTGTCGCGAAGATAGTAAAGCAGAGCACCGGCCGCCCCTATCCCTGCCGATGCCCTTTCGCAGCCGAATCCTTCCAGGCTCTTCGTATGAAACTGACCGATCAATCGATCGCGGGCGTTTTTAACGTCGAACACCGAGTCTTCCAAGAACGTAATGGCCGTCCCCTCAAAGGAATGAAAAATATTTGAATACACAGGATTCTCCCGGGCGGCCTCGGGCATTACGATCTCACTCGGGGCAATCCGGAGCGCCTCCTCGAGAACAGCGCTCTGGTTGGCGGATTCCGCCAGGTGAAAGGCGCCCGTGGAAACATCCAGACTGGCAATCCCGTTTACTTTTTCCCCGAACCAGAGGGCAATGACAAAATTATTGGTTTTCTCGTCCAAAAGGGCGTCATTGATTATCATGCCGGGGGTCACCACCCGGACCACATCCCGCTTGACCAGCCCCTTGGCCTCTGCGGGATCCTCTGTCTGATCACAAATGGCCACTTTATAGCCCTTTTCGATCAACCGGCCGATATAGCCCTCCGCCGACTTGACCGGAACCCCGCACATGGGGACAGCGGCCTTTTCGTGCTTGTTCCGGGTGGTCAGCGTAATCTCAAGCTCCCGGGATGCAATCTTGGCATCATCAAAGAACATTTCATAAAAATCCCCCATGCGGTAGAACAGAATATATTCGGCATACCGCTCTTTTATCTCCAGGTACTGAGTGATCATGGGGGTTATTTTGGTTTGTGCCATGGCTGCCGTCTCTGTGCGCAAAAGTCAGCTTTGACAATCTCGTACCTAAATTGAGCGTTTCAATTTTTTGAAAATTTAATTTTTATTTTATTTTCAGGCTATTGAATCATTTTTTAATCAAAAAATTGACGATCTCGTAAAAAGTCTATTTTAGATGGCAAAGAAAAAAGTTCAAGATCAAGGCGACGCAAATTTCGAGGAATGCAGCGTACATAGGAGTACGTGAAATTCCGAGAAATGCAGCGCAACGCAGATATTGGACTTTTTACGAAGCCATCAGCTTTGTTGGCCTTGTCCGGATGATGCGGATGCGTCGGCCGATGCCGGGGGAGCGGATGGCGCAGAAGTTGAGGAGCCGGCTTCTTTGCCGCCCAACCGGGATTCCAGATCGGCCACCTTTTTCCGCTCGGCGTCCAACGCCTCGTTCAGTTTCCGAATGGTCTTGCGGGTCCTAAACCGCTGGGCCAGGCTCAGAAAGTAGGAAACCAGAAGCCCGGCAAGGAAAAGACCCAAAAGAATAACGCCGATGTTTAACTCGGCACTGTATTGTTGTATCCAGAGATTTACCTCGATTTTTTGCGGGGTCATTAAGAACTTCAGGTTCTGATAAACCACCAGGGCAATCAAGCCCAAAACCGCCAGCCATAACACCAGCTTTACTTTTTTCATTTGCCTCCCCCCTTGATTGGTAGGATCCTCTTAATAATTTTCCGGTATAAGGTTTTGGGGATAGGTTAAGACAATCAAAGTCTTGTACCCAAACTGACGCCAACAATACGCAGAATCCCTTAAAATTTTAAACTGTCTTTTTTTTAAAAAAAACTCAACCGTTTTTCAAGCGGCGCAAAATAACTGGAAAAATAGGATGCGCATCTGTTTTCACCCATTCAACGGGACAAGCGATGTGTTTCCCCACACACCGATACGCCCACCCGAAATGATGGTAATTGCTGAGACGCCTTTGATTCGCTTGCCAAAATCAATGGCCCTGTCTATATCGTCGGCCGATGCCACCCGGTTGCCGATGGCAGTGGCTGCAGCATCCGCAAGCGAGCATGAATCGGATGTCACGCAAACCGCATCGGCATTGCCGTAGCTGGTTGAATGACCGATCGTCGCCGAGGAAGTACAAACGCCCAGCGGATGGGCCGTCGCATCCAACCGCAGCCCGATCTTATAGCTGAAAGACGACGGACCGGCGTCAATTGCCAATGTAAAAGGCTGGTCTAACTTGACAAAAATATCGCCGCCGTTTTCCACCATTACCTCCTTTGACTCCTTCAAAAGCGCCTTGCCGACATATTCAGCCATAGCACCGGCAACGGCCGCCATGGGACCGACATCGGCGGCCCGCGCCGCATCCGCCATATCCCGAATGATCCAGGGCGCCGGTCCGGAAAGTGACAGGGGCGCAACAGCGCTTAAAAATTCAGGATTCTCGGAAATGTAGGCCTCTATATACCCCCGATACTTTAGGACCCATTCCCGAACCAATGCTGCGAGCGGTTTTTCGGTTTGCACCCAGAGGTCGGTCTCCTTGACACAGACCCGATAGCCTACCAGTTGAGGGTTGCCCAAACACTTCCGGTAAACCCGTTGCTGTCCCACGGCGTCCTGCCTCAGGCCAAAGGCGATGCCGGATGGAGTTCCTCCGGCGCCTGTCTTAGAAAATACTTGTCCGTCATACCGGAGATAAAGTCTCTCACGATTTCTTCGGGCCGGTGTGAGGATATATACCGACCGGCCATCCCGTCAATAAAGTTTTCATATACGGCGGAGCCTGAGCGCCGGTGATAGACATCATCGACAAAACGATCGAAAAGGACTTCATAAAGCCGCTTGATTGATGCAAAATTTTTTTTAAGGGCCGGATTCATATAAATCCGTTTATAGTTAAATGTCTTTAACTCCCTCAGCGCCTCGGAGACTTCCGGGCTGAAGGCGACGCAGCCTTTGTCCAGGCTGTTACGAATAATGTCGGTCACCAGGCTGTAGACAATGGTACCATTGGTATCACCCAACTGTTCCACGCTTGTCTTTGGCAATTCGGATCGGTCTATCAAGCCCAGCCGGATCGCATCTTCGATATCACGGCCGACATAGCTGACCGTATCGGCAAATCGCACCACACATCCCTCGAGCGTCATGGGCACAAGAGGGACATCCTCTCCCGCCTGCTTCCGCTCCATCTCGGCCCCATGATCGGCAAACGTCTTGCCCCTCGCCGGCGCCATCTGTTGGTCATGGACCTCGCCATTATGGCACAAAATGCCATCGAGCGTCTGAAGGCAAAGATTCCAGCCCTTGCCCTTTCTTTCCACATGGTCCAAAAAATGAACGCTCTGGACGTTATGATGGAATTCACCGATCTGGCATTGCCTGCACAGTTCGGACAGGCAATGCTCACCGTCGTGGCCAAAGGGCGGATGCCCGATATCATGGCCAATGGCAATGGCCTCGATAAGGTCCTCATTCAAGCCGAGAAACCGGCCAATGGTGCGGGCGACCTTCGATACCAGCTGGACATGAAGCATTCGGTGGGTGATATGGTCGTTTTCAATCAGGTAGAACACCTGGGTTTTATCAATATAGCGGGTATAGGCCAGGGAATGAAGAATTCGGTCCACGTCCACTGCAAAATTCTGGCGGTAGTCGGTCGCCAGACGCGCTTCTTTCCGCCGCCTGACGCCGGCCGCGCTGTCCACGGCGGATTCCGAGAGCTGCTCTGCCTCCCGCCTATCAAGAATCTGTCGGAGTCCCTGCAGATCAGATTTTTCCATCCCGGATCATCGCCTCCATCAATTTCAAATAGTCGATTCCTGCTTTTTGAAATCCCTGTTTGCCGTATTTCATGTTGGCCTCCAGTACGTAATAGCTGCCGTCGTAAAAACAGATATCCAGCCCCACATCATTCCAGCCGCATCGGCCGGCTGTTTCCAAGGCCAGTGCCCGGGCTTTTGCCGGGATCCCGTCGAGCCGGATTTCACCGCCCTGTTCAATATTATTCCGGAATTCTCCGGCTCCGGCAACCCGCCAATAGGCATGCGCCACCTGGTCGCCGATCACGACGACCCGAATATCCCTGTCTATCGGCAGATAATCCTGAATATAGGCGACTTTTGAAATTTCACAGTACCACTGGAGCTCCGCGGGGCACCGAACCAGGTAGACCCCCCGGCCAAGCGCGGATCCGCGCGGGATCTTGGCGACAAACGGGTATTCGAAATGCTCAAGAATCTTTTCCGCCTTGTGACGGCCATAGAAAAACCGCGTCCGCGGCGACGGCACCTCTAGCAGCTGAAACAGGGTGGTCTGCTTGATTTTATCCTGAACGAACCGGTACGTATGGATACTGGGAAACGTTTTTTTCCCCATGGCCTGGAACATATCCGCATAATAGGCGGACGGATAGTAGATTTTATCCGCCTCCCGGATCAGAGCGGCCTCCTGTTCGGTATAGTCCGTAAAATTCGGCCGAACCCCCAGGGTCACCACGTTTTGGCAGCCGTTCAAACGCGCCTCCAGCGCCACGACGGTTTTTTCAGAAATCGTCGCGGAGACCTGGGAGACAGCGGTCATGCTTTTATTTGAATCGCCCATCGGTTATCCCGAAGCCACTAGGCTATATCCGGTCCCTTCAGCAGCAATGAATATAACACATTGGATGGATACCCCCAAAAACCATTCCATGCGATTGGCGGCCGGGCCTGCCACGGCCGTTCATGCCGGCGAAATAGAAAACTGCCGGTCCTTGACGTCTACATTCGGCCAGTATCGGTTGATACGAATTTCAAATCCCGCAGACTCGCCGTTGCTGATAAGGATTCGCCCGGGTATGGAAAAATCGCCCCGTTTCCGGTATTCAGACAAACGGGCCCGATAGGAGAGCCCGCGCCAGTCATAGATGCTTACCGATTCAACGGCCGTATGGTCTTGGGTCAAAGCGATCTTTTCGATTACGCCGCACCACGGCCTCCGCAACAGCAACTGATCGGTGCGCGACGGCCCGGTTTGACGTAACTGCACCCGGCCGTGCGCATAGACCGGGAAGCGACCGCCCAGAAAAAAAACCAGTTCGCGGATGCTCACGGGAACGTCGATGACATGGCCAAGCCCCGGGTTCCTGGCCTTATGTTTCTCTACCCCCTCGCCGTCCATCGAATAATGGTAAAGATATGCCCCATCATATGCCAACTTCATCAGGGGACGACCGGATGGCCCCAGTATTTCGACCCGCAGCCTTCCGCCGACTTCTCCGAGCCATGCCATACGGGCACTTTGGGAGCCGGAAGCGTTCCATATACGAATCCTGCCGATACCTTTGAATGTCTTCAGGGACTTGTTGCGCTCATATAGTTTTGAAAGGAGGCGTTCGGCATTGGTCGTCGGCTTGCCGAGATCAGGCGAGATTCTGGGATGGCAGGCATAGATAGAAACGACTGCCAGAAATAAGACAAGGCCCTTGCACCGCATACAGCTTATAATCCGTTTTCCCTTAAAGCCTCGATTTTGCTTTCAAGCGAATCGGCATTTTCAGCTTTCTTTTCAAGGGCCCGTTGATAGGTATCAAGGGCTTTTTGAGGCTTGCCCAGCTTGTCATACACATCCCCTAAATGCTCCAGCACGACGGGGTCGTCCGGGATCAGCCGGGCGGCCTTTTCAATATACTCGGCCGCCTTTTCAAACACCCCTTTTTTGTAATAGACCCAACCCAGGCTGTCGATGATATAGCCATTTTCCGGCTTATGTTTCAAAGCCTTTCTGACCAGCTCTTCCGCTTTTTCCAGGTGGATGCCCTGATCCGCATATGTATAGCCGAGGTAGTTCAAAGCGTCCGCATGGTCCGGATCCAATTCGATTACCCGCTTCATTTGTTCGATCGCCGCATCCGTCCGGCCCTTTTTATCATAGAGCACGCCCAGTTCGAAGCAGAGCTCCGTATTTTTCGGTTCAATTTTGAGCCCCTTCTTTAGCAGGGCCTCGGCAGCATCCAGTTCCCCCTCTTCCTTGTAAAAAGAGCTCAGATAGGGAATAATTTTAACCTTTTCCTCGTCGTCAACCGTTTCCAACGCCCCCTGTAAAACATCAACGGCCTGATCCAGCTTTTTTTGCTGATAGGAGATAATCGCCCGATGAATAGCCGCATTTGGATAAAAACTGGATTCCGGCGTCACCGCATCGAATGCGCTCCTGGCCTTTTCGTTTTTATCGAGGCTATAGTAAACAACGCCTTTTGCATAGTGGAGCCCGGGATGATTCGGCGCCCCGGCAAGCATTCCTTGAAGCACGGTCAGCGCCTCATCATACCTTTCTTTAAAAATCAGGCGCTGGATAACTGTTCGAATTATACCGGGCTGATCCACACTGCGGCGGCCCAAATCGGATAAAAGCTCGTCCGCCGCCTGGGTTTTGAAATGTTCATAGTAGGCAAGGCTCAGCTCAATGGCCGCAACCGCATTGTCGGGGTTTCGCTCAAGAATCGCCTCGTAGAGGGCGATAACCTTTTGCCCCATATTTTTGGCCTTGTAGAGCTTAATCAGCTCCCAGCGCGGCTGATTCAAAGAAGGGGTCAGTTCAATGGTTTTTTTAAACTCGGATTCAGCCTTTTTAAAATTGTCCTTTTCGGCATGAATCTTTCCAAGATAGAAATAGCCGACATAGGCCTCCGGAAAATGTTCGAGCATTTGCCGGAAAACTTCGGCGGCCTTATCAAGTTTTCCGGCATCCATGTAAAGCTTGCCCAGTATATTGTATACCTGCTGGCGCTTTGGATCAATGGAGAGGACCTTTTCATAGATCGGGATGATATCCGCCTTCGAATCCAGCGCCCGTAGGATAGAAGCCTTCATAATGAGGATATCCGGGGATTTGGGTTCGGTATCCAGGATCTTTTCCGCTATTTCAAGCGCTTTTTGATAGTTTTTCTTATGCAGGTATAAAACGACGAGCTCTTTTTTCAGATAAACAGCGCTCGGGTCGGCGCTGACGGCCGCTTCAAGGTATTCAATGGCCGCGTCTATATGCCCCCGGCGCCTCTGTAGCTGGGCCTCGATATAGTAATAATAGCTGTTTGCCGGCGGCTTAGCCTCAACTTCGGATGGCTGTTCTCCCTGTGGCTCTGTCTCGGGCGCCGGCGCCGTCTTTTTTTCAGCCGACTGGATGGCGCATCCGCCGCTCAATACCCCTGTCGCTAAGGCCAGCATTGCCAGCCAACTGATTATCCGATGCGTTTTTAACTGCATTAATGCTTCCATCAATTATTCTCTACCCCGCCTTCAGCTGTCTGTCGTATTCATAGACGCGAAATCCGGTATCTCCCGTTCAAAGAAGGCTCTCATCTTTTTGACGATATTTTTTTCCAGCTGCCGGACCCGCTCCCTGGAAATATCATATTTGTCCCCGATATCCTGAAGGGTCTGGGGGGTATCTGTAAAAATGCGCTTGTCGAATATCTCGAGTTCCCGCGGCGATAACTGCTGCCTGAACTCGGCGACTTTTTCCTTCAGCAGGCCTTCGACCTCTTTTTTGGCCATCTGGTTTTCCACGGACTCCGCATTCGAGCTAAAAAACTCGCCGCGCTCCGTATCCGAATCGTCCTTCAGCGGCTCATCCAGGGAAAGATCCCATCCGTCCAACCGCTGGTCCATTTCGTTGATTTCCTGCTCCGACACCCCCAGACGATCGGAAAGCAGTTTGGGCTGAGGAATAAATCCCTGGTCGATCAAACTCTGTTTCTCCTTCTTCAGCTTGAAAAACAGCTTCCGCTGACCCTGCGTGGTGCCGATCTTTACGAGCCGCCAGTTGTCCATGATGAACTTTAGGATATAGGCCTTGATCCAAAAGGAGGCGTAATATGAAAACTTGACATTCTTGTATGGATCAAACTTCTGTACGGCATGCATGAGCCCGATATTGCCTTCCTGGATTAAATCCAGCAGATTCTGCATCCATACGCGCTGGAACTCCAGCGCGATTTTGACGACCAGCCTCAGGTTGGCCGTTGCCAGCGTATAGGCGGCCTCTTTGTCCCCATTTTCGCGGATACGCTTGCCCAGGTCGATCTCTTCCTCCCTGGTTAACAGGCGGTATTGATTGATTTCAGCAAGATATCGCTGGAGGGGATCATACTCAACCAGGCTTTTGTCGCGCTCTACAGTGGCCGCCTTATTTTTGGCCTCTTTTTGCTGCACTTCGGTTTCTTCCAGCACCCCGTCAAGGGTTTCGGCCACCGCTTTATCGTTGTCCTCTTCCTTTGAGGTTTTCTTTTTGGTATCTGCCATTATTTTACTCTAAATCGAATGGATTATATATAAGACGCTCGGTCTATCCCTATGCCCGGATTACGCGGGGCGTTTTTTGATATAGACAAAACTTGCCAAGCGTGCTAAATAGATTAATTTGAGTTTATGCGATGCGCCTGTAGCTCAGTTGGATAGAGCAACGGACTTCTAATCCGTAGGTCGCGTGTTCGAATCGCGCCAGGCGCGCCAGTAAAATCAATATACGAATCACCTCAAATAGTGCCCGTCCATAAACGGCGTATTCACGGCGTAATCATGGACGGGCGCTGGGCAAAGCTGCCGAATCAATTTTTTAATCCTAAATTGAGCGATTTTCAAGTTTACCGCAGATACAATGAAAATGATGTCGAGCGATAGTTGCCTATGCGAGACATCATTTGACGCAGTAGATGCGGTGAAATTGGAAATCCCGGAGGGTTTCAAATTTTTTGATTAAAAAATGATTCAATATCCTAAAAATAAAATAAAAATTAAATCTTCAAAAAATTGAAACGCTCAGTTTAGATAATATTATAATATAGCATGAACAAAGGCATAATTCAAACCCCATCGACAAGATTGTCAACAAGATGTAAACGGCCCCGGGGCGCTAATAGGCACGGCCCCATTTAAAGGCGATGAGTTTTCGTAACCTAAAAGCGACAGAACGGCAGGGCCAAAAGGGGCCGGGCGAACCAACAGAATAATTTTTCAGGGCTTAGAGTTTTTGGCATGGATGAGCGTCCAGTACCCCAGCAGGTTCACAGGCATCGACTCCACTATATCGAGCGCGTTGTCCGCAATAAAACGATCCTTTGAAAATCGGGGACGGAACCCGAGGTATTTTTGAAGCGGCGTCAGCATGGTCTCGATAAGTCCCGGCACGAGATGGGAGTTGCTGAAATGATTCAGGATAAATATATCCCCCCCGGGTTTAGAGACGCGTTTGATTTCATCCATCATCACCTGGGGATCGGGAACAACGGTTGCCACATACATGGCCGAAATCTTATCAAAAAAATTATCCGGGAAACAGATTTTCTGGGCATCCATGAGTGAAAGAGAAATGTTTTTTAACCCCGCCTGTTCAATATGCCGCCGGGCGACGGCCAACATATGCGGTGAAATATCGATGCCATACACCTGGGTGAAAAACGGATAGTAGTTGAGCGCCAAACCGGTGCCGATTCCCACCTCCAGTATTCGGTCACCGTTGCGGCAGCTCATCCTTCCGACCACTTCTTTGCGGCCCTGTTCAAAAATACGGCCGAAAATTCTATCATACGCCCCTGAAAACCGCCTGTATGTATTTATAATCGATGATTCATCCATCTAAAACCCCGTTCTCCATCTTCTGAATACATCCCTTTGCTGCATAAATAAAAATAATGACATTATGATAAATAAAAATTATGAGTCAATAAAAACAAAAAAATTATTTACCATTTTTAAAAGTGCTTTATAAATAGGATCAAGGGAGTTCATCCGGTTGGAAAGCGACCTGCGAAACAATCCTAAAACTATTTCAGGGAGGCCTTTATGTCCTACAATACGATTATTTTTGAAGAAGCGGAAGGCATCGCCACAATTACTATCAACCGTCCGAAATCCTTAAATGCGCTTAACACGGAGGTCTTTGGTGAGCTAACCCCCCTGCTCGAGGATATTTCAAAAAATGAAGGTATCCGGGTACTTATCATCACCGGCGCCGGGGAAAAGGCATTTGTAGCGGGCGCCGATATTTCCGAGCTTGCTGAATTAAACGCCCTGCAAGGCAAATATTTCAGCAAAACGGGCCATGATTGCATGGGCAAGCTTCAGGAACTGCCGATACCCGTTATTGCAGCGGTTAATGGATTTGCGCTGGGCGGCGGGCTCGAGCTTGCGCTTGCCTGCGATTTTATTTATGCCTCGGAAAATGCCAAATTCGGTCTTCCCGAGATCACGCTCGGCCTCATCCCCGGATTCGGCGGGACACAGCGCTTGGTCCGAATTGTAGGCAGGAATATAGCCAAAGAGATGATTTTTACCGGCAAGACCATCTCTGCAGAAGAGGCTCGTGGACTTGGGGTTGTGAATAAAGTCATCCCGCAGGCAAGCCTTCTCGAGGAAACGAATAAGACAGCAAAAAGTATCGCCCAAAAAGGAAAGGTATCCCTAAACGCCGCCAAGCATGCGGTTAATAAAGGGGCGGATGTGGATCTGGCGACGGGCTGCAGTATTGAAATCGATGCCTTCGGGCTGTGCATGGCCAGCGAAGATGCCCGTGAGGGGACGACCGCGTTTCTTGAAAAGGGCAAACCGAATTTTAAAGGAAATTTGAAGGGATAAGCGATTTTTTGCTTGACAAACCCAATGGCATTGGTTAGAAATCCATAATTTTTTAAAAACTCCAGTGCAACTCGGGAACAGTTAGAATATGAATCCACAATGCGGTTCCTTTGCTGGTGATGGGAACTATTTCTTTTTTCACTAGTCTTCCCATGGACCAGCGACGAAACATATAAACGGGCTTGGCACGCATACAAACCATGGGGAGACGGCAAATGGCTCCATGGTTTTATTTTTTAAGGCTGTGGGGTAAAAAAACTCCGCAGCCTTTTTTATTTTGCCATCACATATGAAAACGCCGTAAAATGACAGGAGGGGTAAGGATGATCTTCGATATCGAATATGAAACCATGCCACGGGAGGCCCTTGAATCCATCCAGCTTAGACGGCTTCAAACCACATTATCAAGGGTTTATGCGACGGTCCCCTTTTATCGGAAAAAATTTGATGAGGCCGGCGTACTGCCCGGAGATGTGAAATCACTGGATGATTTGAGGCGGCTGCCCTTTACCATGAAACAGGACCTGCGGGATAATTACCCGTTCGGCATGTTTGCGGTGCCCATGGAAAACGTGGTTCGCATCCACGCATCCTCGGGTACTACCGGCAAACCTACGGTAGTTGGATACACGGCCCGGGATATCAATACATGGGCCGAGCTCATGGCCCGGTCTCTGGCATCCGGTGGCGCCTCCCGGGGCGATATCATCCATAACGCTTACGGATACGGACTTTTCACTGGCGGCTTAGGCGCCCATTATGGTGCGGAAAAACTGGGCGCGTCAGTGATACCGGTTTCCGGCGGGAACACCAAAAGGCAGGTCATCATCATGAGGGACTTCGGGCCGACTATTCTTACGTGCACCCCCTCATACGCGCTACATCTGGCGGAAGCTGCAGAAGAGGAGGGCGTTTCCTTTCGGGATTTAAAATTTAAAAGCGGCATTTTCGGCGCTGAGCCCTGGACTGAAGACATGCGCCACGAGATTGAAAACAAACTCGGACTGACCGCCATTGACGTCTATGGATTAAGCGAAATCATTGGGCCTGGCGTTGCCATCGAATGCCATGAGGCACAGAATGGCCTCCATATCTTTGAAGACCATTTTATACCGGAAATCATCGACCCCGAAACCGGCGAGGTGCTTCCGTATGGAGAAACCGGAGAACTGGTCATTACCTCTCTTACAAAAGAGGCATTTCCGGTGATTCGATACCGGACCCGGGATGTCACGTCACTCAATGTGGAACCCTGCATATGCGGGCGGACGCATTATCGTATGAGTAAAATCTCCGGGCGGACAGATGATATGCTGATCATCAGAGGGGTGAACGTATTTCCATCTCAGATCGAAAGCGTGCTCATGCAGATCGAAGGCGTCGAGCCCCATTACCAATTGATTGTCGACCGGGAGGAGAACCTTGACACCCTCACCGTTTTCGTGGAAGTCAGTAAAGAGGCTTTTTCGGATGAAGTAAAAGGCCTTCAACAGTTTGCCCAGACCATCGAAAAAGAAATCAGGGAATACCTGGGCATATCCGCCAAGGTAAAACTTGCAGAGCCCAAATCCATCGAACGAAGCCAGGGAAAAGCCGCACGGGTGATTGATAATCGAAGCTTCTAGACAAAACGCTAAAAATCAGATGAATAAAACACGACATACCTTTCAATCGTGGGCCTTAATAAGGAGGGAGCCATGAAAGCCGAGCAAATTTCGATTTTTCTGGAAAACAAGGCCGGTCGAATCTCTGAGGTAACCGGGATACTGGCTGAGGCCGGCGTCAACATCCGGGCCTTATCACTGGCTGATACGACGGATTTCGGGGTGCTAAGGCTGATCGTCGACGACAATGCAAAGGCCGAGGAAGCCATGAAGGCGGCCGGCTTCACCGTACGCATCACCCATGTGATCGCCGTGGAAGTCGACGACCGACCGGGCGGTCTGCATTATATCCTCGACACCCTGACCCAGGCCAATATCAATGTCGAATATATGTATGCGTTCGTCCAGCAAAGCGGCGACAAAGCGATCATGATCTTTCGTTTTGACCAACTCGAGCAGGCCATTTCAGTGCTCGAAAAACATAATATCACCGTCATCAGCGGCAGCAAGCTATATACCATGTAGCTGAAGATGGTTAGCGCCCATCCATAAACGGCTGATAATTTCTGTGGCAGGCTCAAATTATCTCATTTATGGACGGACACGCGTTCAGGCGGTATCAAGGGGCTCTCAGGCGAGCCTGCGGAGCCCCGGACAGCCGGCTATTACGCCTCAATCCCGCGAAAAAGGAGGTATTGTCATGCGCCCACTCACCAAATGTAAATTAAACTGGATGCCCGTTTTTATTGCCGCCGTGTGCCTTGTCTTTTCGAGCGCCGCGTTTTGCGGCGCGGCGGAAAAAAATTACAAAATCGGCGGCATCTTCTCTGTCACCGGGCCCGCATCCTTTCTGGGGGACCCGGAAAAAAAATCCATGGAGATGGCGGTCGAGCAAATCAACAATAACGGCGGCATTGACGGCCACATGATAGAGGCGGTGATCTATGATACCGAGGGCGATCCGTCAAAAGCCGTAATGAGCGTCAGCAAACTTATCAATAGGGATAGAGTCCTCGCCATTATCGGCCCCAGCCGGACGCCGACCTCCCTGGCGGTAATCCCCCGGGTCCAGCAGTCTGAAATCCCGTTTATCAGCTGCGCCGCCGGCAATAAAATTGTAGAGCCGGTCAAGCCCTGGGTCTTTAAAACCGCACAAAGCGATATACTGGCGGTCGCCTCGATTTATCAGCATATTAAGAATCAGGGAATGAAAGCCCTTGGCATTATCACGGTCGAAAATGCATTCGGGGAAAGCGGAAAAGAACAGCTCCTTGACCAGGCGCCGGAATTCGGGCTTCAGGTGGTCCGCTCGGAAACATTCGGCGGCAAGGATTCGGACATGACCGCACAGCTGACCAAAATCCGAAAGGAAGGCCCCGATGCCATCATATGCTGGGGAACCAACCCCGGCCCGGCGGTGGTTGCCAAAAACATAGACCAGTTAGGCATTGATATCCCCTTGTATCAAAGCCATGGCGTGGCCTCCCCCAAGTTCATCGAACTGGCCGGCAAGGCCGCGGAGGATATCCTGCTGCCTACCGGAAAAATCCTGGTTGCCGATCTGCTGCCGGAAAGCGATCCTCAGAAGCGGGTTTTGACCGACTATATCAAAGGCTATGAGAATCGGTACGATACGTCGGTTTCGGGATTTGGCGGCTATGCATATGACGCCGTTAACCTTTTGGCCAAAGCGCTTGAAGGCACCGGCGGCGACCGTGGCCAGATCCGAAAAAATCTTGAAAACATCAAAGGCCATGTCGGTGTCAGCGGGGTTTTCAATTTTACCCCCGCCGATCACAACGGCCTGGATCCGGATGCCTTCGTCATGGTCCGGATCAAAAACGGCACCTGGACGCTGGTAAAATAGACCCCCGTCATGCAGGAGGTTCTTCAGTACATCTTCTCGGGTATTACCAGCGGGGCGATCTACGCAGTCATTGCCGTGGGTTTCTCTATGCTTTATAATTCCACGGAATTGATCAATTTTGCCCATGGTGAATTCGTGATGCTGGGGGCGTTGAGTTTCGTCACCCTGAGCGGCCCATTCCAACTGCCCCTTATGCCGGCGTTTATCCTATCCGTTGCCGGCGTCGCCCTTATCGGGATGCTTTTTGAACGGCTTGCCATTCGGACCGTGAGGAACCCCAACCCCATCGTATTGATCATCATTACCGTGGGGGCGTCTATCTTTTTAAAAGGCGTCGGCATGCTGATCTGGGGAAAGGACGCGCATACCATGCCGCCTTTCTCCGGCCACCCCCCGCTTGATATAGCGGGGGCCAAACTGCTGGCCCAAAGCCTATGGATCGTGGCCATCCTTTTTATTACAGTAGCCGGACTCCACCTTTTTTATAAAAAAACTCTCACGGGAAAGGCCATGGAGGCCTGCGCCATCAGCCAAAAGGCCGCCTGGCTAACCGGGATTCCTTCAAAATTCATGGTCCTTCTGGCATTCGGATTGAGTACTGGCATGGGCGCAGTGGCAGGCGTTATCATCTCACCGATAACCATGAGCAGCTATGATATGGGGACCATGCTCGGCTTGAAGGGATTCTGCGCCGCTATGCTGGGCGGACTCGGCAGTCTATGGGGCTCAGTGATAGGCGGGCTGCTGCTGGGAATCCTGGAAGCTCTGGGCGTCGGTCTGGTTTCCTCCGGGTTAAAGGATGCCACCGCTTTTCTGCTGCTGCTGTTTATCCTCTATGTCCGGCCAAGCGGCATCATAGGCTCTGTGGAGGTGGAAAGATTCTAGAAAATGGATAACCGTTCGAACTGGCACCAAATCGCCTACGCGGCGCTTATAGTTATCGTTGTCCTGACGGGAATGCTGGTCAGTAATGCCTATCATCTGCAACTGCTGACTTTTATCGGAATTAACACCCTGCTGGCCCTCGGGCTCAATATGCTGATGGGCTACGCCGGGCAGATTTCCCTTGGCCATGCGGCGTTTTATGGAATCGGCGCCTATACCACCGCCATTTTAACCGTGCATTATGCCATTTCTCCCTGGCTCGCTCTGCCGGCGGCGATTCTAATCGCTATGGCCATCGCTTACATTGTTGGGGTACC
>Ga0209925_1000010_pt1 | contig 92710 bp, 103 predicted proteins | sample SalPonR2_A_D1_MG_FD_185702 | JGI IMG/M metagenome (GOLD analysis project Ga0209925, IMG submission 185702) | Salt pond soil microbial communities from South San Francisco under conditions of wetland restoration - Salt Pond MetaG R2_A_D1_MG... ... | reverse complement strand
CATATAATTTATAATGTTTTAAATTTAAACCACAAGAGTTACATCAGATAATGTAAACCCTTCATACCATATAGGAGTTCTACCTATGGTAACTTGAAAGTTGCCGTGTAATTCATTTACTCCTATAAAGTTACACACACCTACTACGGTGGTGAACCTGTTTGTAGGGTTACAAGGAAAGTTATTACTCCTAAGAGGAACTCTCACTTGTACCCTTTTACCTAATAAATTTTCCATAATCCTACTTTAATTCGTAAATAAGAGTTATTGATTATTTCTTTTTACTATTTATCCTACGGCTCTTATAAGCCGTTTTATTCCGCAGCCTACGCTTTGCAATTTTATTTTTTATATAAGCATTTCTGCTACTTTTGTTTTTAGTATAAGAAGTGGTAGATTTACCTACTTTATCATTTTCCATTGTTTTTAGTAGTCTATACAATAATCTGCTTTTCATAATATTTTGATTTAATTAAAAAATTGTTTAAGATTGTATTGTCCTTTGACTAATACTTATTTAATTAAATAAAATAGAGGTTATGCTAGCTTTACATAACCTCTTTGGAATTTACTTCATCTGATGTAAACCTAGCTTTGGTTTATCATCATTAGAAGCATAGTGTCTATCCCATACTTGCTTACGTATAGGAAGTGGCAAAGATATGGTGTAACAGTTTACACCTAATGAACTACTAGCTAAGTAGTCCATATATTGAACACTCCATTTAGCAGTAGGTACGTGAACCCATTGCATTTTACCTTGATATTTCACGTAAACATCAAGGTTGTTACCTCGTAATCTTACTATATCACCTACGTCTAGGTAATCTAGGGGAATATAGGTGTACCGAGAGTGTTCTATGATTCTCTTGTCATCTTGCACACTATCTTGTGCATTGCTAGCAGCAGGTATAGATATAAACATACCCAATAATATTAAGGTTAGCAAAATCTTAAAATTATTAGGATGAGTTCTTTCATACCTACTTAAATGCAACAATATTAAGGAAGCTATCCCTAATATAAACAAGTAAGTAGAATGCCCTACACCTTGCATACTGACATACGTATCAGCAGGTCTTACTTTATTATACTTATTCTTATTTCTGGATAGCCATTTCCAGAAAGAAGCTGTAAGTACGAAGTTACCGTTCTCATAATATACTCCATTTGGCTTAATGGAGAGATTTATAAGAATGATATTGGTTGATAAATCTTCTACCCTTAGCCATTGGATAGAATCTTTACTCAAAAATACGTCTTCATGAGTAGTAGCTATCCACTCATTAGATGTAATAGTTGTTACAACAGTATCAATTTGAGGAGCTACCTCATTAGATACTGTTTTTAACTCTTCACATTCTACAAGAGCTACTTGTAGTTTTGTGAAGTTTTTAGTTAAACTATCAATAATTGCTTTTTGGTTATTCACAACTTTATTACAGTTATCTATAACAACCTTAGATACACTAGGTGTTCCTAGTATTACCTGGTTGTTTCTTTGAGATACATATATCTCATACAGTGTTGTAAATCTAGTGTTATGTTCAGCATTATACTGAACAACAACCTTTGTATTACCTTCATAAGTGCCATTAGCACTCATAGTTTGGTATACAAATGTTTCAAAATCTTGTTGCTCTACCTGTGCGTGTAACACGGGAGCAGCTACCATATATGATAAGATGATAGCTATAATGATGATGATTATTTTTCTCATAATTTTATATTTTAATTTTATTTATGTGTATTCTTATTATCCACTCACTACTCTACTAATGTAGCCAACCCTTGTGAAGTTGGAATGGTAGTTTAAATAATAGACAGTTTTATGACTTATCTAGGTCTTAATTAATCATTTAAGGTAATTAATTATTCAGGGTATTCAATTACCCAGAATAAACATACTACTTTTTTCCCACAACAATTTTCTGTTTTGAACTTTTTATCTTTACTGATAAAAGTTCCTTTTAATGCAAACTCATGTTCTTTCTCTTCTACGCTTTCAACTTCAATTACATAATCAAAATTGAAATATCCAACTGTTGTAGCAAAAGCTACTGTTTTACCTATTAGTTGTGGATAGACTTCAGCAGCTGTTCCGACTATTGATGTAATTTTTCCCCCTGACTCTATTATTTTGTTAAAGTCAAGATTGGCTTTAATATTTTCACTTTTTTCCCACATGTAGAGAATGTTTAATTCTCTCATATCAGCAAGAGATAAAGTTTCATCAATATTTTCACAATCTTTTAGAATCTTATTCCACTTTTCTTTAGTAGAAAGATTACTCCACCATAGTAGAGCTTTTTCAATATCTTTATTCATAGTTTTTTAAGTTTGATTAAAAAAAAAATGGACAGTATATACTGTCCATTCAAGTTATCTAACCACGCTTCATCATTTGTTTGATGGCATACTTTCTATCTACATAGCAGATAAACCCTTTGTGGTAAGGGTAAAATAGAAATCATCAGGTAATCAATAAACTACTTATTATATATTTATAGAAGTAAGTCTATTTTGACCTGATGATACTAATTCCTGTTATTTCTCCTAACAGTAAGAGCCCTTACTATCCTCATAGTAAGATATTACACCTAATTAAAGGTGTCCGCACAATATTAACAATTATATTTGCAACTATAATGTTAATTAGGATTATATATCTTTTTTTACTTGACGGGTCTAAACCTGTTACCCCTATGTCTTTGTTTTTTATACAGGAATAAAATTAAGATATATAAAACGCAAGTATCCAACTTGCTGCCTTCATTTGAGTATAAGGAATTTATAACTCAAACTTATCCCATTTAAGGGCTTACATTCTCCATTTCTGGGAAATATCAGCAGACTTCAGTGAGATTTGCACTCACGCCTAGACACCACCACGTGCTACTAGGTATTCCTATACTCTTAATTGAGCAAACGTGTCAATAAGGTCTGTAATTCGTGTACTTAGAATTACTTTCCATAATTAGACTTGGTAAATCTAATTGACATAAGAATAACAGGGTACTACACCTGCTTTGAAGCCATAAAGTATGTAAGTTTACGAACTCTTACAAACGCTTGAAATATACAAAACTTTTAAAAAGAAAACTAGATTAATACGTTTTTTTAATGTATAGGACTTACATCTTACGAATGCCTATGATTTAGAGATTAAGATATTTGGCAATCCCAATCTAACCCAATTTCTAAAGGAGTATTTTTCATATACTCCTCTGCTTCTGCTTTTGTGCAGAAGCTACCACCACGTGCATCATTTACAGGATAACCAGATGACTGGTCAATAACCTGTAAATTATATGTAGTGATAGCAACAGTCCAATAATCGTAGCCATTTTCATCCTGTAATACAGGAGATAATGGCAAGTTGAACTTATCACATATTTCTTGGGCAACTTTTTTTGAAGGATTGCCCTTCGTCATTAGGTAATATAGTGCAGTTTCATCACTATCAGCTTTCCAACAAGGCTGATATTTGAATGGCTCTCCTTCTTCAGGTGATTCAATCATCCAGATACCATTTATACTTGTTGCTAAATGGTATCGGTTGTCAGCAGGGTGTTTTATGAAGTTGAAACACCCCACATCTTCTACTGCTGAAGGGTTAAAAAACCCTTTTACTCCCGATTCTGGGAGCTTGTTTGCCAAATAATTGGCATCCATTAGCTTTCCTTCTTCACCTGCTGCCAGAAGTACTTTTTGGACAATTTTTGCTTTTTTTGCAGGTAAGATAGGCAATTCTTTAATCATCAAAATTGCCTCAACTAGACTATATTTTTTACTGTCTATCATAGTAATATGAGGTACAGTATTTCAACTGTACCTCTTTAAAGTTAAATAATAATTTAGCGACAGTAGTAGGATTTGAACCTACCATAAGGTTTTTTACACCTATCACCAATTCCTCTGCCAGGCTTATTACTTGGGTTCAGTACTGTCTTTTAATTCATAAGAGAATTACACTCCACATTTGGTTTATATACCTCACTTCTACAAGAGAGTTATATTTCCTTAAAGCTATATGTGGATAGCTATTAAAAGTTTAAACTTTTAGTTTCAGAACATTATACGAAAGTTCTTGTAGTTCTGAAACTTGCTTTATTTTTTTACACCAAATTCTGATGTTTACATCAGAACTAATATCAGAAACAATATTTTCTGATATTAGTTCTTTCTCCCAAGCAGGAAGATTTTTTACGAAAAATTCTGCTTTTTCAGCAGCGAAAACTTTTTCAAATAAGAAAAAGTTTTCATGTAGGTAAGATACACGTGCATTTTCTGCATATTGTATATCTTTCTTTAATCTGGAAGTTTCTTCTTGCAGTTTTAATTTAGCCACTGCAATAGCATTTTCTAATTTTTCTAAATCCTTCATAATATCTGTTTTAATGTTAATAATAATATTGGGCAGGTTTAATTACTTACCCTATGGTCTTTCATAGTAACTTCTACATTATATTATATGTAGTGAACTCTTACGTTCTTTGGGTTAAATACCGTTAAACTGCTTTATAGGTTGGCAGTAGGTATTTATATGGTGTATATATTTTGGATATATATAGACCAATAATGTATAATATCTAACCTAAGTTCTACGCATACTTGCAGGTAAAACTAGATACTACGAGGTTATCGTAGGATATTATAGTGATGTGTGGAGTGTTTATAGGGGTGTGATAAGGTAGTTTCTACTACTTACACATAACCAAAAAACATCCACCAAAATCAACTACATAATGTTGGGAACATTATTCTAACAAACCTAAGTCCTATACATACTTGAAGATTTGCACGTTGATTGTATGTTATAGTACTATACTATAACACCACATCAATAAATAAAAGAGGTGTTCTTAACAGTATAACCCTGTAAGGGTGGTTTTAAAAATACATACCCTATTTCTAGGGTATGTATTGTGAAACAGGTACAATTAAAATAATTGAATACCTGTTTCCTCTTGGAAGTTCTTTTTAGCGTTAAGAATGGCAGTTTCTTTTCTTACTAATTCTTTGTTGTAGGCAGCGGTTGTATTAATGATTTTTCCTACGTTCTCGTAGATTTTATCATTAAACTTTTTTCCTGTTAGGGTAACTTGTAAGGTATCCCCTGTTTCAAACTTACACCATTCTCCAACATACAATGTTCGTGGGTGGTTTTCTATACTAACGGCGTAGCGATTGTTGCCGTTAGAATCTTTTTTTTCCATAAGACTTTTTTCTATGCAAAGTCCTGTTAAAATTCTGCTTTCTCCTTCTTCTAACATTTTCATATTATTAACATTTAGTGCATAATGCACAAGGATTGCCTTTACAACCCTGTTTTTTAAATAATTAAACTCCACAACTAAATGAGGTGTTCCTCATAGAATAACCCTGTAAGGGTTAATTGTAAAAAAGACCCTCCTAGTATCTACTAGGAGAATCTTATAACTTACAGGACTTTATACCAATCCTGTAAATTAACACGCTCATTAATACAGTAGTGCTTTACTGCATCAAGGAAGTTGAAAGCACTGCAAAACTTGACGTAACTACCTTGGTTGGTAGTAAGTAATAAGTACTTACTACCGCTAAATACCAATCCATTGGAGGTCTTTATATCTTTTTTAGGTCTAACGAACCCGTTACTTATTGTGGCTGTTACACCACGTCTACTTATAATCTTCATAACGATATTTAATTTTAAAAGTTGAAAAAACAAAAAAAAAAGCCCTTCTACTAGATGCTAGAAGAGCTTTGCAATTAATCCCCGTGCTTTACCAGCTTTTCAGCTGGAAATTGACAGAGTTTTTTTTCCAAGCTGCTATACAAAATAGCAGCTTGGTCAGTGTGAATAGAAAAACTTTGATGTTCCATTACGTTCATCTTTGTAAGAGCGTCTACAGCTTCATTAATACTGTCAAAGTATCTTACTCTTTCAATTTTACCTGTAATGTGACAGGTGCTAAGTATGTAATACATAACTATATAATTTTAAAGTTGAGAGATAAGAATACCTTATCTCAATATATAAATGAGGTGTTCTTAACAGAAACAACCTGTAAGGTTGTTCTTTAAATATACCCTACTCTTGTTAGAGAGTAGGATATATAAGACAAATTATTTCCATATAAGCAAGTACTTGTCCTTTAAGTCGTAAGTCCCGTAAGGGAATCTTACGAATCTTTTAGGGTTTGCATTCCATTGCTTCTCCAAATTTAGCAAAATCTTTTCATCTTTGATGCCGTCTACAGTATTATAAGATTTGCATATTTTCTTAGCGTCTTCAAGTGTTTGTATATTCTTCATAGTTCTATGTATTTAATAATTAATTTAAAATTCAATCAAACTATGTATGAGGTGTTCTTCAAAGAGAAAACCTGGAAGGTTTTTCTTCCATCTTTGTAGACTCTTGACCCTGTGGTGAAACCTAGTGGCAACGTAGAATTGTAGGCTGTGGAAACCTAGTAAAAATAATTGTTGTTAATTTATTTTTGAGGGGGATAATTGGATTTTTGTTTTTTAATAGGGAATTTTTTGTAAAATAACCCCACACATTTACAAATACGCTAAATTTAAAAATACTCCAAATTATAAGAATAGGGGGGATATAGTATTACCCACATAAGAATCTCATAAATTCCTCATTGTTAAATAATATTTTTCAAAAATTATTTTTAGGTCTAGGGTATTATATTGATGGTGTATATACTACAAGTAATTATTATAGGAACAGCTTTTACAATACAGGATTTCCTAGAAGTTCCTAACAAATATAGGGTAGTTGTTAATGTTTTGTTAATAACCTATTAATAGGCAACTTTTTCCCTCTGTAAAACGTTAGTTTTACAAACAGGTAAACACTTGTTAAACGTTAAAACAAGAAACTATAAAACATTTAATAAAACTTGTTTGTAGTACTTACACTACGTGCAGTAAAACGTTACAGCTGTATCTCTGCCTTTTTCACACCTAAATATAATAGCATTTTATTTCCCATATTATTTGTAGATATATATAGTTTTAACTATGTTTGTAAAAACTGTATAAAATTATGAATTTATTAGATGATTGTATATTTATTCCCAACAATGTTCCTAGTTCTAAGAACAGTAAAGTTAAAACTTCTAAAGGGGTATTTCATAGTAAGACTGTTAAAAAGTATTTACAGAAGTTAGGGGTACAGAAGTTCAGTGTTAGTAAGAAGGAATACACTAATTATAAGACTAGGGATAATGAATTTGAAAAGATATTTAAAGATGTAGATATAGATAGGAGTTCTCCTATTATAGTTAAATTTCATTTTGTAAGAGATAGTAGGAGGAAGTTTGATTTCCATAATGTATGTCAGATAGTATTAGATTTAATGGTAGCACATGATGTGATAGAGGATGACAACATGGATTATATAATTCCTGTACCTATGTATTATAATGGTGGGTGGTATAGTATAGACAAGGAATCCCCAGGTGTTTATATAAGTTTCCAGAGTGAGCAAGATTATCTAGGAGGTAGATTAGATGCTAAGTTTGAAGAATTAAAGAATATTTTATTGGAAGATATTAAATTAGAGAATAGTACTGAATTAGGTTATCGTATAGAATATTAAATATAAAATTATGAAAAGTAAAAAAGCTAAAAAGATACACCGTAAATATATTGATAAGATGTTAAAATACCCACACATCTTTATTGAGCAATGTGGTGAGATATTGAATAAGTATCCTCAATTAAAGGATATATATTATGAGAACTTAGATTCTTATAAAAAACATATTAATCAAAATATGATAAATAGGACAATTAAACATTATACAGAAGATGTCAAGCAATATTAAAATATCAGATGATGATATAATACCTGACTATATGGATAATAAGTTAGAATTACTTACTGTTAAAGACATAGAGATTAATGGTGAAGTTTCTAAGGTTGTATCATTGAGAGAATTGTATAATGGTTTAGGATTACATCCTAGTAATTGGTCTAAGTGGGTAAGACGTAATTTAGTAGGTACTGCTAAGAAAGATACGTTATTTAATAATGGTATAGATTACACACCTATTGAGGATAGTAATACAGGTAGAAAGTTGAAGGGTAATATAAAGATGGACTATGCTATTACTTTACGTACAGGGCAGCATTTAGCTATGATGGCTAAAACAGATAATGCTAGTAGATACCGGGATTACCTATTGAATTGTGAGAAAACTCTTGTAAAAGTACGTAATGAGATGATTAATAAGTTACCTTCTAGTTTTTCAGAGGCTTTAAGGATGTTAGCTGATACGCAGGATATGTTAGAAAGTGTTAAACCTAAGGTTGAATTTTTTGATACTTGTATAGATAGTGATACTAATTTATATAATATATCAGAAGTTGCTAATATAATGAGGCAGCGTAATGTGGGTAGGAATAACTTATATTCTTTTTTAAGGGATAAGAAGATATTAAATAAAAATAACATACCTTATAGAAAGTATATAGAGTCTGGATATTTTGAATATAAAGTTGGTAAAGTTGTAAGGATGACATCTAAGGGTATTAATTGGTTATATTCTTTAATTTTAAAGGAGTATGGTAATAATACTATTGAACGTAGTTCTTGGAATATATTTGATATTCAAGGGGAATTAGATAAATCTTTTAGTAGGTTAAAGTTTGTAGAAGATACTCATACTTATACTGTTGAAAATAACCAAAGAGTTAGTGTTACTACCTTTAATAAAGGTTATGAAAAGTATAAGGATTGGGATATGATAGCGGGTAGATGTGTTGGTACTAAAAATTATAAAGGTTTTACAAAAGAGCAGATTATTGAGAAGTGGGATAATAATAGAGATAGGGCTGCTAATGAAGGTACTGTTGTGCATTATGCTTTAGAAGAAGTTGTTAAGTATATGTATAGTTGTTATAAAATTGACATAGATTATGCTTTTAATGATAAAGTTGATACTTTAAGAAATAAGTTGTATAGTGCAGTAGTTAGTAAAGCTGATGAGTTATCAGTATCTAATGTAGAAGTTTGTAAAAATAAAGCATTATATGGTTTAAAGTTTTTAATAGATTATAGTAAGGATTATTGGTATATTGTACCAGAGTTAAGAGTTTATAGTGAGAACTATAATTTAGCAGGTACAATAGATTTACCTATGGTATCCAAGCATACGGGTAAATTGTCATTAGGTGATTGGAAAACTAATGCTAATTTATTTAAAAATTATTCAGAGTATTTACTTAAACCTTTTGATACATTGGTGGCAAATGCTTTTAATAAATATCAGTTACAACTAGGAACATATAAGGTATTACTAGAAGATGCTACAATATTTGAGATAGATGAGTTAATAGTTATTCATCTTAAAGAGGATGAATATTTTAGATATGATTGTGATGATTACAGTAAAATATTAATAAATTGTTATGAGAGTGAATAAGAATATTATAGAAGAAGTTGCAGAAGATATAACTTTTGCTGAATTAGGTAAAGAGTTGAATGATGACTTAGGGGTATCGGTTAAGGATGTTAGATTAGTATTTAATATTATATCTGATTATTTAGAGATGCACTTACGTACTAATAATGATAAAGATGTATTATTACATGGGTTAGGTAGATTTAAGATTAATAAGAATAGGTTGCATAAGCATCTTAATTCACAAGAAAAGAGAGTTTATAAAAAGAAGAAATAATGGATAGACCAATTAGATTAGATATGGATACAGGGGAGATATTATTAGCTCCGTATATGTTACACTATGATTGTTATAACAAATTATGTTCTAGGGATTATAGGAGAGAGTCTGGTAATAAAGATGGTAGAAATGATAAGAGAATATCTGCACCAAAAGATGTTAGAGCTTTAAAGTTTATATATCATTCTTTTAGTCCTACTTCTGAAATAGATTTAACAGAAGATGAAAGAATTGAGGAAGCATTATATGTATCTGAATTAGAGAGTAAGGATGATAAATATAGTTGGGAGAAGGATGATATATTATTGGAATGTATTAAGGTGTATAAGAAATTAACTCGTGATATTATATATGATGCACTAGAATCTACTAGGAAGGCTATACATAGGTATATTAAATTTAATAATAAGATAGCTGAAAAGATAGATAATGATTTAGAGAATTTAGATAAATTAGAGAATGATGAGATAGCTAGTGGTTTAGATATGATTAATAAAGCTAATGCAAATGCTAAATCTTTTAAAGTATTATTAGAAACTTTAATGGACTTAAAGAGTAAATATGTTGAAAACAAAAAAGATAATACGGATAACTATGGTGAGATAGATGAAGGTGAAGACTTCTAGGATAAACTTATAGAATTATGGATGAACTTGAATTAATATCTTTTATTGATAGAGAAATAGAAACACCGTTTGGGTATACATTGAATTATGATTCAAACGGTGATTTGATATTAACAGAAGATATAAAGGAGATATTTGATGAATTTAATATAGAGGCTAATGAAGAAATCTTATCTGATTATATGCCAATGTTACCTAATATGTATCATAATCATAAGACTCCTTCTACATTTAGAGATACTCATAAGTTATCTGAAGCGGCTAATAGATTTATTGAAACAGGTAAGTATTGTGAATATAGGCGTAAGAGTAGGAAATATAAAGAGTTTTGGGAAGAAGAATATAGGAGATGTAGAGAAGGTTATAGTATTAATGTAGGTACTCCTGACCAAATAGATATTACAGGGTTGCACTATTTTTTCCTAAATTATAGGAGGATGCAAATTACTGTTGAAGTAGATAAGGAACTTGGTATAGGTAAGAAGGTGGATGGGTTTCCTAAATTTTGGATAATACATTATCATTTCTTTTGGGCATTACAGGAAGAAGCTAAGAATAAGGGTAAACATCTTAGCGTTGTAAAACCTAGACGTACAGGATTTACAGAAGTTATGGGGTCAATAGGGGTTCACACTTACGTTACAGACTTTAAAAAGACTGTTATATATTGTGGGTATACTAAGGATATGATTAGTGGTGCTAAAAGGATATTAGATAAGGTATGTTGGGATACTATTGATTTTTTAAATATTAATACTAATGGTGCTATGTTAAAGCCACATCAAGTAGTAAATAGTCCAATGTCTAAGATGCACCGTAGAGCTAGTAAGTATGATAAGAGGAAGAATGAGATATGGAAAGGTTCTGAAATACAAGGTGTAGCATTAAGTCAAGAAAAAAAAGTTAGGGGATTAGATGGATTATATGTAATGTTTGAAGAAGCAGGTTCATTTCCAACATTGAAGAATGTATTATCCGCTAGTAGACCTTTGGTAGAACAAGATGGTTATGTTATTGGTACATTGATTCCGTGGGGTACAGGTGGTGAAGATGGTATAGGAATTATAGGATTAAGAGAGATGTTTTATACACCTACTGCTAATAATATGGTAGAATTTATTAATTATTGGGATAAGGGTAGATATGGTAAGAAGTGTGGATTCTTTTTTCCTGTTCAATATTGCATAGGTTTATATATGGATGATGATGGTAACATGGATACTTTACGTGGTTATTTACATCATATTAAGGAAAGACAAAAGATTAGAGCTAGTGGTAATGAAACTAATGTAACACAATATGCAGCAGAATATCCTTTTTCACCAATGGAGGCTTTACAGCGTATTAAGGGTAATATATTTCCTACTAAGTTATTAGAAGAGCAGTTAATTAGAATACAGAGTGAGGATTTAGATAAGTTATGGACACATGGTAAATTAGAGAGAGCTAAGAGTGGTGTTACATTTAAACCTGATAATAATTTAATACCTTTTAATGATTATCCTGTAGATGATAGAGTGGATAATATAGAAGGTTGTATTAGTATATTAGAAACACCTAAAAGAGTTGTATATGATTATAAGACAATTAATTCTCACGGTCAAGAACACTATGATAAAGTACGGAAGATACCTAAGAATCTCTACACTATTGTAGTAGACCCTTTTGCTTCTGACCAAACAGATAATTTTACATCTATTGGTGCATGTTATGTTATAAAGGAGTATGATAGAAATGTTCCTATTAATTTATATACAGGTACTATTGTAGCTAAATATATAGGTAGACCTGATTTAAAAACTTGGTGGTCTAATGTATTTAAGTTAGCAGAATATTATAATTGTAAGATTAATTTTGAAAGACGTGGGGGTGGTCAATCTGCAATAGATTATGCAAGGGAATGGAAGAAGACACATCTACTAGAACATTCATTAGATATGCTAGACCCAAAAGAAAGGTCTAGGAATAAGAACCTTCCTCTTGGAAATACTTTTACTGATGAGATGAATAAGTTGGGATATAAATATTTAGCTGAATGGTTAATGGAGGAAGTATCTGTTGTAGACGATACTGATAAAAATAAAACTGTATATCAGTATAGGTTAAATACTATAATGGATATTGGTTTCTTAAAAGAATGTATTAGTTTTGTCATAGACGGGAACTTTGACCGTATATCTTCAATGAGATTATATATGTTTTGTCATAAGCAATTTATGCAAAATTTGAATAATACGGTAGAAAAAGGAGTTTACAATGATATATGGGAAAATATGAAACAATATATAAATAATCAATAATGGCAAATCATTTATTAAATACACAACGACCTCCTGCAAAACTTTCAGAACGTGAAAAGATGAAAGATAATTTTGATGTGATGAAGGATTGGATAGAGTATATATATTCTAATAGTAGATTTTATGGAGATTTAAACAGGTATGACCATTATGATGAATTAACAGATTTATATGATTTAGCAGCGGGAAAAGTTCCTAAATCCTGGGTAAACACCGTAACTAATCCTACCAATGAAAAGAATAATGATAAAGGTAATGAGAGTAAAGTAGATGATTATAATTTATTATATAGTAATTTTGCATTACTTATAGGTGAGATGATTGACAGACCTTTATCTTATCAAGTAGAGAATAAGAGTCCTGATGCTGCATCTAAGAAAAAAGAAGAAGAATCTGCATTTATTAAAAAAGATTTATTTAATAGGTTTACTGATTTAAACTTAGGTAATGAGCCTGAATCACAATCTTTGGATAAAAAGTTAGATAAGTGGAATACTTCTTATAAAGATAATAAGGCGTTGAGAGGTCAGAATATAATGGATTATTATACACAGGAAGATGAATATGAAGATAAGCGTATTGAAATGTGGAAACATTTTTTAATAGCTGGTCAAACATATTGTAGAACTGATGTTAGAGATGATGATGTAACTAATATTCCAATTAGTCCTAAGGATATAGACCATGCTGCTAATAGTAATGATTATACATATAGATTTATAGAAGATGCTGATTGGGTATGTGTAAGATATAATTGGTCGCCGTCACAGATATTAGATTATTTTAGAGATGAGATGGATGATGACATGGTTGAATTATTAGATGATACATCTCTGACAGGTATGAATAGATTAGGTTCTATTTATCCACATTATTTTAAATCTACCCAATGGAACAATGTTAGTAATGATGTGTTAATAGAAGTTATACATTGTCAATGGAGAATGTATAGAAAAATAGGTATTGTTACATATCCTGATATGCTAACAGGAGAGTTAGAACAAGTTGAAGTATCAGAAGAGTTTAAACTAACTGATGATTTAGAATCCTTAGGTTGGTCAATAGAATATGAGTGGGTAGATGATATATGGGAAGGATGGGTAGTAGACCCTTACGGTTCTCATTTTAAAAATAGAAATAATGCCAAGAATTGGAAATATCCTAATAAAAAACATTTAGGTAATGGGAAGTTTGATAGATGGAGAATATTCTTAGGTATTAATAGATTATTTACACAAACTAGGAAGCTATCATATAATGGTATATACTATTATAGAACAGAAACAGATTTTACTTCATTTTTAAAAATGGGTAGACCTTATCAAAAATTATTTAGTTCTATATTTTATAGGTTAGAAAAAGCTGTAAAAAAGAGTCAGGGTGAAGGGGTCTTAATGCCTATTGAAGCTGTTATGGGAGGAGAAGGTAGGGAAGATTGGAATTGGCAGAAATTCCTAGAAACTTTTAGGGAATTAGGTGTAGGGTTCTATACTTTATCAGACCCTGATATTAGGAAGTTGGGGTTATCGCAATTCTTAGGTAAGATAAATGTTACATCTTTTAATGAGATTAATTTTTATTCTCAATTATTATTACAGATACAGAATTTATGGGATAGATATGTAGGTATATCAGAACCTAGAAAATCACAACAGCAAGCATCACAAGCAGTGGGTTCTGTTGAACAATCTATTTCTAGGAGTATGGCAATAACAGAATACTTTTTTCACAAGTTTGAATCTTTTGAAAAAAGGTTATTACAAAAAACTTTAGATATGACACAATTTGCTTATTTAGAGGGTAAGCATTTAACTGTTGTTAGAGATGATAATAGTGTGGCTCATGTAGATATAGATGGGTATGACCACATGAATAGTGAGTATGGTATATTTATGAATAAGTCTAATGAAGAAAGACGTAAGTTAGAGAAGATGAGGGGTATTGCTGAAAAGTTAGCTACACAAGGTAATAATCCTTATGAATTATCTGAAATCATATATGCTAACAATAGTGCAATGTTAAAAGATATACTATATCAGTTAAAGAATAAAGAGGAGCAAGCAATGGCTCAACAACAGCAATCAGAAAAAGAAGCTGTTGAGATGCAAAGACAGTTTGATATGGAGATGAAAGAGTTAGAAGCTGAAATTGATAAGTTGGCACAAATGGAAATTGATGATAATAGACATGAACATAAAAAAGAAGAGTTATATATTCAAGGTCAGAACAATCAGTTAAGTTTCCAGAATACACTTGATGCAGATGGTGATGGGATAGAAGATATTAGAAATGTTGAAGAAAACTCATTAAGACGTACTGAATTAATGGGTAAAATGGCAAAAGATTCTGCTGATATTAGAATTAATCAACAAAAGAATCTTATACAAGAAAAGAAATTAGCTATGGAAGAAAGAATAGCTAAAATGAATGCAAAAGCTAAAGCAAGTAATCCTACATCAGGAGAATCTACTAAGCAAACAAATAAAGCTATTAAAAATACTAAAAACCTTTAATTAATTAGATATGCCAAAAGGAGTAAAGTTAGATTATGTAAACAATTTTAAATATATTGTAGATGCTGCAAATATAGATAAAAATTATAGAGATAGATTTGTATTAAAATACAATCACAATCATAATAATATAAATCAAGAAGGATTTGAATTAACTTATTTATATTTAAGAGAGTTAGCAAGATTATTAGAATTAGAGTATATAGAAGTACCTAATAAAACTACTAGGTTAGCATTATTATCTGATGAACCTAGTATTAAGTCTAAGACTAATGAAGTAAAAGAAGGTTCTATTGTATTTCAAGAAGATACTAGGGAAGTCTGGTTGCTAGTAGATTATCCTGCATCTAGTGAAGATAATTGGATATTATTAAATGGAAATAGTAGATATTATGGGGAATTAGCTAATGTAGATAATTATACTACTACAATAGAAGAATTTATATTAGAAGATGGTGCTTGGGCTTATGTTAGATGTATTAATACAAATACTGTAACAGGTATTACATTAGATATTAATGGTACAGGTGTTAAAACAGTTGAGAGAAAAGATGGTAAAATATTTGGAGTTGGAGAATTTAAAGCCAATCATGATTATATAGTAATATATAATAGTACAGATGATAAATATTATGTAGTTAATATAGCAGATGATGCTACTGAAACATTAAGAGGTGTTGTTAGATTAGCTACATTATTAGAATTTGAAGATAGTATAGATGTAGACCCTGTTACAGGAGCTTCTCTTGTAGTTAGACCTTCTCATATTCAAAATACTTTGGGAGCTATTGATAATATTATATGGGTAAATTCTAATTTTACTACTGACATTGCAGGTCATAAATATCAATCTTTGGAAAATGCTGTAACTTATGCAGAAGCTAATGCTACTGTTAATAATAAATATAATATATTTGTAATAGGGAGTTATAGGTTGAGAAATACTGTAACCTTAAATAATCCTTATTATAGTATAAGAGGTTTGGGAGTATTTGATTCTACCATAGATGTTGCAGAGGATGTTGCAGGTTCTACAATATTTGAGATAGAATATACAGGATTTAATGGTACGGCATCTCCATTAGGTAATATTAATATTGTAGGAGGTTCTAGTTTAAATACTACTCCTAATACTGAAGCTATTACTATAAAAGATGGTGGTGCTGGTACACAACAAGTAATATATACTAATGATATTAGAATAGATAACATTAGAACAGGTTTTAGATTAAATAAAATTAATTCTAGTAGTTTTTTATTAAATATTCATACAGGTTTATTATCTATAAGAGAGTCATTATTACGAGGATTAGATTTAGGAGAAGGTAATTATATAGGAAGTGATTTACAATTAACTAATAATACAATAGGTATTTATTGTAGGACAAATTGTAATGTTATAATAGATGGTGCTAATATTTCAGGAGATTTAACACAAACAACTGCATTTGGTACAGGTATATATTTTGAAGATGGTGTTGTATCAAAGATAGATAATACTGTTACATTATATTGTGTAACAGGTTGGGAAGCTGTTGGTGGTGGAACATTAGAATTTCATAATTGCGAAGTAAAAGATTGTACTACAGATGTTATTATATCAGGTAATCCTAAATGGGAAGTATATAATGTAAGTGTTGATTTAACAAAAGTAGTACTTACAGGAGCCGTGGAGATTGTGGGTACATTGATTGATAAAACTGTTGAAGAAGAAGCCTTAAATGTTGCACAAGAATTACATGTAGGATTTCCTACAGCAGGTAGAGAATTTGTAACAGGTAAAGGTGATTCATTTACAGTGGGAATGTTAGTATATACTGAATCATCAGGAGGTATTTTTACGGATGTTAGTAATACATTAAAGACTGTTTCTGCGGGTACAGTTACTATGGACAACATTACAAATGGAGCATTATATTTTTCTAATGTTCAAGGTTTAGCATTCACAAGTATTAAAGTTACTACTACGGTAGCCACAGCATTAGGAGCGGGTACTATGGAGTTTCAATATTGGAATGGAACATCTTGGGAATCTGTAAACTTTAATTTATGTAAAGCCACTGCTCCTTATGTATCTTATGGTAATGATTTTTTAACACAATCTCCAACTGATTATCAAGTAAGGTTTGATTACAGAATGTTAAATACTTGGGCTAAAAATGACCCTATGACATTAGGTACTACATATTATTGGTTGAGATTAGTAACTACAAGTACTATTACTACATCTCCTACAATATCAAAAGTCAAAATTGGTACAGATAGAACAGAGTTTAATGATGATGGATTTTATGAATCTTTTGGTAAAAGTAGATATTATACAAATTTAGGATTAGATAGGTTTGTTCAAATAACTCTTACAAGCTCTATATCTAATCATGATTTATATTTTTCAAAAACATTAGTTGTAGCAGGTAATCAAAATTCATTTTCTTCATCTAGTGATAGATATAAAGGTGGTGGTAAAAAATTACCTTTAAATATAGATACTTCTTGTCCACTGTATTTGACTATATATTATATGGTAGATGATGCTAGTGCTGGGAATATTGAGTTTAATCTACAATGGGGAACAAATAGTATTGGAGATGACATATATAAGACTTCTGCTTCTGCTCCTGTATTATCAATTAATCAAAGGTCTGTTAATGAAATTATATCTATTGGTGTTTCTGAAAATAATATTGTTAAAAGTTTTAGTTATCCTTTAGAAATACCTGAAGCATCTATATCTGGTTCAACAGGAGTTGTAGATATATTCTCATTAACTTATGGTAGAACAGGAACATCTATGGCAGATACATTTGCGGGTAATTTAATAGTATTATCAGTTGATATATTTTATGCTTCATGGAAAAAAGGTTCACACTTAGAAAATATGTAATTAACTATATATTATTAATACTTGGAATACATTTAATATTTAATATATTTGTAAATATAACTACACAACTATTACAATGAAAAAATTAGGAAAATTATTATTCACTAAAGATTATATAGAAAGATTATGGAATTTTATAAAGACTAATAATAATGAAAAATTTGGTCAAAAAGATACTATAATTGCTATTTTAAGATTAATAGATGGGTTATTTAAAAATTCAGAAGATTGGGATGCTATACGTATAAATCCTGATGGTGAATTAAAACCTATATCTATTAAAGATTTACCAGATATTGGTACATTAGATTCTTCAGATGTTTTAGAAATAATAGATATAACTACAGGATTACCCACTAAAGTTACTGCTCAAGAAATTGCTAATCTATATAATACAGATGCTACTACGACAGTCAAGGGATTACTAGAAGTAGCTACGTTAGCTGAAGTACAAGCAAATACTGCTATTGGTAGCACAGGGGCATCTTTAATTGCAACACCTGATGTATTAAATCAAGTATATCAAAAGAATACTTTAACAGAAGATTATATATGGGTTGGTAATGCAAGTAATGTGACAGAAGAACAATTATTAAGTAGTATTGTATACGAAGAAATAAGTTATGACGCATTAAAAGCATTAAAAGATGCAAACAACTTAGATGTATCTAAACGTTACTTAATAAATACATCATTAAAAAGAACGCACCTTAATACGAATGGGAATATTCTAATTAAACCTGTGTCGGTTAGTGAGTTAGATACAACAGCAAAATATTTCGCATTAGTTCCAGACTACCAAACCTTCCCTATATGGGAAGCAAGTACTAATGCAAATACTGTAATATGGAATGGTAAAACATTTAACTTTAACATAGGTAGTAAGAGTTCAGAACCCGAAACAAACTCAGATTGGACTGAAGTGCCTAATAGTATAACTGAAATTGATAATATTCTTTATGATTTTGATACTGATACTATTAGATATAGAGAGGATAAGAGAGGTAATCAGATGGATTGGGCTGGAATGATAGCTTTACAAAAGACATCTAACCAAAGTTTTACATTTACTACGGAAGATGGTTTTATAGATTTAGTTCAAGGCGAGCTTAGCGGTACTCCTATACAAAACAATAGTGTAATTAGTGGAGTTTTACCAACTAATAGCGTAAATAATAGGGCAATAGCAATGCAAAAAGATTTAGATGGCAATTGTTATGGTTTTGTTGTTGATAGTGCTACAGATGTGTTATATAGATTAGACTTTGGAAACTCTTTTAATAATATTCCCTCTAAAGTGTCTTTAGGAGTTTTAAGTAATTGTGAAAACGTTTTATTTATTAGCACTTTTTATAATGAAAAAAATTCAAAATGGTATTTATTATACCAAAATTCCGTATTTAATGATTCTTCAAGAAATACAATATCTATATATGAATTTAATACAGCTCTAGCGTCTTCTTTAACATTTGTAAAAAGTGTTACTTTGGATGATGGAACTGCAAATGGCGGCGGTGCTTATGGTATGACTGTTTTTGTAGAAAATAGTGAAATTAAAGTGTTTTTTGCTAATAAACATACATTAGGTGGAGATAGTTTTGATTTTTGTGTTTATAATTTTGGAGATTCAATTTTAAATATACATACTGAAGAAGTAAGAAACAGGGTTAGTTTTTCAATAGGATTCAATGGAAGAGAGCGTGCTTTTTCAACACTAATAAAAGAAAATGCAAAATATTATTTTTTCTATGCTACGGATACTGTCGGAGAAGAGTTAAATAGGCTAGATTTCGGAAACTCTTTATCAAATACACCATCAATTGTTAATCTATCAAGTTTTGGTACAGGTGCTACAATCGCTAATGTTACTTCAGTACAAGATAATGGAAAATTATATCTTTTTGTTGGAGATAACTTTACACCTTCTGTTATGCACAAAATAGAGTTAGAGAATGCAGAAGATTTATCCCCTACTATTACAAATTATTCATTAAGTTCCCTTGCCGCATTGATAGGTATTACATCTGTAAGAAGTCAAACAGAAACTTGGATTTTTTGGATAGATGCGAATGGTAATACTTTTAGTGGAAGCTCAAGTAGAGTGCAGTCTTTATATTTTTCAGAAACTCAATCATTAGAATCAAATGATTATTACTCATTAGATTATATTGATAACATTGAAAACTTCCAATGGGGTAATGATAAAGTAAATGATGTTAGAGTTAAACATGATTCTTTCTTAGAATTATTAAATTATAAAGGTATTATTAGAGATTCTAATATTGAATCCCGCAGCAAAATAATAAACTTAACATCTAACTCTAATACTGCGATACAATCCTGTGAAATATCAAATGGTAGTATAGAAAACACTGATTTAACTAATGGACAATTAGTAGCTTGTACCATTAAAAATTTCACTATAAATAATGAAACAATACCTGTATTAGTTGAAAATCAAAACTGTGTGCCTGGATTTTCTAACTTTTGGAGAACTTACGATATTACAGGATTATCTGTAATTGATTTGAGTAATCAACCCCATATTGGTAGAATTATACTCACATCCTCAAATGCAACAGAAACTATAACAGACATATTACAAGATGAAAATAGTAATCATGAGCTTACTATTGAGGTTGATGCAGGACTAACAGTAGATTTCGTACATTCTTCAAATCTAAGATTACCAAGTGCAACGAATATTTTGGTAATCGGTAATAATTATGAAATTATAAAATTTAGACAAAGCAATTTAGTTGCAGGGGAATGGTTGTTTATGTATACGAACAAAAAATTATTATAAGACGTACAATCAATTTGATTAATATTATGCCACAATTAAAAAAGAACTTAACTACAAAAGAAAAAGAAGATTTAAAAATAGCTATTAAAAAAGGGGCTATGGTATTTTCAGAAGGTTCTTATGTTAGGATAGAATATTTTAATGCTGAATTACCAATTAATATTAATTGGTTAATAGAACAAGAGGAATATAAACAAATTCAAAATACTTGGATTTAATTATAAAAATTATATAAGATGATAGAGAAAGTAAAAAAGAAATTTGAATATTTTATAGAATCTAAATTAGGGATATTTCTAATATTCCTAATAATGAATATATTATATCTTATATTCTTATTAAATACAAATAAAGATTTTACATTATATGATTTTGTAGGGTGGGTATTTTTTTATAGTATTTATACTTTACACAGAAAAGTTGGAGAATTAACACAATTACAAAAGTCAGATAAAAATTACACATCTAAATTTTTTGAAAATAAATTAATTCTGTTAAAAACGCATATAGAGGATAATATAGAAACAATAAAAAATTACACAAAAAGTAAATCAAATAATTTATCAAAAGATATAAATATTTTATCAGGACAATTAGATGCTGCGGGTAGATTATTTGATAGAAAAGAAAGTAAATTAAACAAAAAAGTAATTACTCTTGAATTTGAAATAAAGAGTTTGAAAAAAGAAATATCTAATTTAAAAAAGCAATTACAATGAAAAAGATAAAACAAGTTTTATATTATTTGACAGGTGGAGGGAAATTAGAAAACTTAAATGTTCCTATGATAGTAATAGGGATAATATGTTTAATTATAGATTTTATTATATCTCCTAGATTGTGGATTATAGAAGATTATAGTACATTCTTTTGGTTCTCTGTTGTTTTTATAGGAGCAGGTATATTGATGCAAGTAATAAAAGGATTTATTGGGAGTATAATAGGTAGGAAATGAGTATATTAGATAAATTAACATCTAGGTCATATAAGTTAGTGTCTACTATAAGTGTAATGATTATAGTATGCACTTTTGTAACTATATGGATTGGTATTATAGTTAATCCTAAAATAGTAGCTAATATAATACATACATTATTACCTATAACATCTATTATAGTTACAGGAATCTTTACATCTAATACTGATAGTAATGTAGAATCTAATGTATTACCTATTGTAGATGATACTATTTGTAATAAATGTGGTAAAAAAGTCTAATAAAACTGAATATTAGGTTTTAGCTTGTTAGTAATATAATAATGTGTATATTTGTGACATGAAAAGATTATTACTTATATTATTATTAGTTGTACTAGGAACATCTATTAAAGCACAGGATAACGTACAAGCTCTTGAAAACAATTTACAAACAGCTTATAGTACTTGTTTTAAAAGTGTATCTCCTAGAAAACTTAGAATTATTAAAAGAACTTTAGTTAGTTTAAAAAAGTTAGATAATACTTCTTTAAGACAGCAATTAAAAGCTAATTGGCAATTGGCTAAACAACGATATGCTGCTGTTAAAGATAGTATGGATTTAGCTGTTAAATTAGCTAGAATAGAAAAACGTAAAGTTCTTAGATTACAGGATGACAATATAAAACTTTCAAGAATACAAAAGAATCTTGAAACTAAATTAGCTAAGGAGAAACGTAAACTTAAAGCTGAAAAACGTAAATATGTTAGAACTTTAACTTGGTTAATTATCATATTAATAATTCTAGGACTTCTAATACTATATGTGTTGGGTAAAATAAAATTACCTTTTTAATTATAATAACTTAATAAAATAAAATTATGGCAAACGATTTAAAAGAATTATTGAATGGATTATCAGAGAAATCTAATGAAAATGATAATATAGAAGATACTGATAATGATTTAGATAATCCAGAAGTACAAGATGATGATTTAGATACCCCTGATGATTCTAGTACTGACGAGGATGAGCTAGAAAATTCAGAGGATGTTCCAGAAGATGATTTAGAGGATGATATTGAAGATGGTGAGGAAAAACCTAATTTGTTTAATGAACTTAATAAATTACTAGGTTTAGAATTAGAAGTAGAGGATATTGCTGATAATCAATCTGTTGAAGGTGTTGCTAAATATATTACTGATAAATATGGTAAATCTTTACAAGAGTCTATTTATACAAGTATTCAAAAAGAACATCCTGATATATATAATTTATTAGATATTGCATATAAAGGTGGAGATGTTTATAATACAATGTCTAATATAGTTAGTGCTTATAATGAAACAGGTGAAATAGATTTAAAAGAAAATGATGAAGTTTTATCTGAAAAGTTAGTAAGAGAGGAAATGCAAAGGGGTGGTTGGTTTACAGAAGATGAAATCAACGATAAGATAGGTAAAATGAAAGATGAAGGAGATTTATATGATAAGGCTAAGACTATTGCTGAAAAAAGAAATAATGAATTTACTGAAAAAAATCAATTAGCCATTCAAAAAGAGAAACAAAAATTGCAGTTAAAACAAGAAAGATTTGATAAAAATATTGATAGATTGCAAGAACATATTGATAAAGGTGTTGCTGGCAAATTAAAGATTCCTAATTCTGATAAAGATAAGTTTTTAAAATATATAGCTACAGGATTAGAAAATCAAAAAATTGTACCTAATGATAATGGAGATTTAGTAGTATTAACACCTCTTGACGAAAATGGTTTAGAATCTTTATTTTATGAATATAGAGGAGGTAATATATCAGACATTGTAGAAGCAAAAGCTGCTACAAGAAGTGTTCAAGATTATTTAAAACGTAATAAAGTATCTAAGGGTAAAAAGCGTAATACTAAACAGGGTAATTATGATAACCCTAGTACAATTATAGAATTGGCACAACAAATTGCAAATAGTAATAAAAGAAAAAAATAAATTAATTTAACTATACAACTAAAATTTAACTATTATAACTTATGAAAGATTTAATTAAGGATTTAAAAATCCTAGATACAGAAGTTAATAATTCATCAGAATTATCTGTTGGTGATTTTTATGGCACAGAATGGATGAAGCCTGAATTACTTACACAAACCACTACTCATTTATTTGGTAATCAGTTTGAAGGTGAATTACTATTACACCAAATGACTATCGGAGAAGCTCTTACTAATGGTAGAGAAACTTCTAGGTCAGCTAAAAAGATGAACACTATGGATTACGAATGGTTAATCATGGGTCATGTTCATAGAATGGATAGTATTAGTAGTACTACATATCAACCAGGTGATAAAGTAGGACAAGATTATCAGACATTTGAATTAATTTTTGAAACTGATACATTTAAAAAAGGTTATACTATTGAATCCGAGAATGAAGTACGTGTACGTATTCAAACAAGTGCTATTCCTGTATCTGCTGGATATAAATATACTTGTCAATTAGATTCTAATAAATCATCATATTTCTTACCAGAAGATGATTGGGCAGTTGGAACTAAATGGGCAATGATGTGGAGTAGTCATAGTGAAGATAAATCAGAAGCACCAGGTTCAGGACACAGAGTATTACCTGGTAAAGCTACTAATCAGATTAATGTATTAAGAGCTTCACGTAATTGGAGAGGTAATGTAGCTAATAAGCAACTTACTGTATCTGTACCAGCAGGTAATAATAAGACATCTAATTATTTAATTGATCAAGACCAATGGATGTTTGAACTTGATTGGATGAGAAGTAAAGAAACAATCATGTGGTATGGTGAGTATAATAAAGATGAAAATGGTAGAATCCATTTAACAGAAGCTAATAGTTCTGGTGTTATTCGTCAAGGTGCAGGGGTATTACAACAAATTCCTAATAAGTTTGAATATACAAGATTAACTTATGATTATCTTAATTCAATTATTATGGATGTATTCTTTGCTAATCCTGAAACTAACGGCAAGACTGTAAAATTAATTACAGGTCAAGGTGGTATGGAAGAATTTGATAGAGCTATGAAAGATTATTTAACATCTAATGTTGCAGGTTGGAATACAACTAATGATAAAATGTTATCTAATGCTAAGGATAATTCTAATAATATGGAAATGGCTGTTGGTGGATATATTACTAAAGTATATTTCATTGGGGGTTATAGTGTAGAGGTAATTCATAATAGATTATTTGACCACGGTTTAAGAGCTATTAAATCGCCTAGACATCCTAGAACTAACTTACCTTTAGAATCATACAGAATGGTATTCTTAGATGATGTATCTATGGATGGTGAAACTAACCTTCAGTATGTATATGAAAAAGGTAGAGAAGTAATTGATAAAAATCAACCAGGTATGGCATCTTATCCCTCAGATATTCAAGTAGCTAATAATAATATTACTACTACTGATAAGGATGTTAGTGCTGCACACAGAATTGGTACTTGTGGTATTACTATGCGTAGACCAAATACAAGTTTACATGGTATTATAAAACTATCATAATTCGCATAATTTTATTAAGTTTAAATAAGAACTACCATTTTGGTAGTTTTTATTTGGCTTAATTATAGAGTTTTTATATATTTGTAACAAAACTTAATATACATTATGGCTAAACAGACAAAAAGTACTACTAAAAGTACTAAAAAAGAAGAAAATGTTGAAACACAACATTTAAAAATATATACGGGAATTTTTAAAGATGAACCTTTGGGAAGTAATAAGATTCAAATATTTCCTGTAACTACCCCTTATCAGTATTATATGAATAAATATAATAATGAAAAAGGTAATAAAGATAAAGTAGCTCCTCAATATCAAAACATGGTTACTTCATTTACTGTATCATTAGATAAGAGAACAGGTAAACCTAAAACAGGCTTGGAGATTGGTGAGAAAGTTTACCTGTTTCAAAAACTGTTAGGGATTAATGATTATGGTGATAATAAGGGGTATTTTAATGAACAAATAGATGAATGGTATTATAACGTTAATGTTAGAGTATCTAGTACAGGTGGTATTGAATTAGAGATTGGTTTTAAAGAAATAGAATTTGAAACAACTGTTGATAGAGATGGTAAAATAATAACTGAAAAATCTTATAAAAAAGAACCTATTAATTTCAAAGACTATATTATTTATAGGTTTATTAAAGAAAAAAAGAATGTTGCTAAGGATATGACTTTAATAAATATAAAGCATGAATATTATGTTCATAATGAAGATAGTATGACTGATAAAAGAATTGAAGAAATTAAACTTAGACGTAAAGCTAATGAACAATATTTAGCATTAGAAAAAGAAGATTATCCTTTATATATCCACTTATTTAAAGATAAAGGTGTTGCCGCATTGAAAACAGATAATGTAACAGAATTATGTTTAGATGAAGGTGCAACATTAATGAAAATGGATGATTTAGTTAAATCATACCCTGAAGTATTTTTAAGTATTCATGAAGATAATAATAAAAAGAATAAGTTAAAACTATTCAAATATGTATTAGCAGGATGCTTAGATAAAACAGGTGAGAAATATTATCATGGGGAAACTACAATAGGTGATGAATTAGCAGCTTTACGTTGGATGAGTAATCCTGTAAATAAGCAATTTTTAATATCATTTAATAAACAAGTATCTCAATATGAAACATCTATTCAAGACCAATATCATAAGAAGGTACAAGATTTATATAATCCTAATAGTAATAGAATTAACTTAGACTAATAGTATTTAAACTTAATAAAATTATAGAATTATGAAAGATAAAAAGAATAAGGATTTAGCAATGGAAAATGCTAATAGGGTTAGATTTGTAGAATTAATAAAAGACTATGGAGAAACTACATATCTTGATATGTATGATACCTATAAGGATGTCCAGAAGATTATGGAAGATTCTGGTGAACCCTTGTATAAGTATTTACCTGATGGTTGGGCAAAAGTAGATGGTAAGACTGTTGCAATAGTTGAGGGATTACCTGTAATGGCTACATTAGAAAATGATAACATTTTAGTTACATCAGGTTATTTTGAAATATATGTTCCTAATACAGATATTATAGCATCTGCATTTATTAGTGAAGGTAAGGGAACATTTGTTCAAGAAGTTGGTCATACTGTTGTAGGGTCATCAGGAGATAGATTTGAAATAGGTCAGAGAGTTATATTAGATGCTAGATATTATCAGAATTATAGAGGATTTATGCACAATGGAGTTAGATTCTTTTTAATAAGACCTGTTGATGTAATAGCTACCCTAGAAGGTGATTGTCAAGATATTACAGATAAATTACATTTACATCATAAAACTCTTGAAGATTTGGAAGATAGAAGAAATAGTATTAAATAACTTTATACTAAGTTTTCTTGGTCACAATTATTATAGTTTATATCTTTGGGTATAAACTATTTTATTTAACTATTATAACAAAAAAATATTAGATTATGTTAAAAGAAACAAAAAATAGAGTTTGGAAAAGAAATATTAACAGAGCTTTTATTACTGCTGCTACAGCATTAGCTTCTGGTGATACTACCCAAACTATGAGCGATAAAGAAGTACAATTCTTTACATACAATAGCTCTAACCGTAGATGGGAAAGCACTACTTCCGCTATTTCAACAGGTACACCATTTTTTATTGGACAAAGAGTTGATAGTGAAGATGGTAATCATTTTATGTACCGTAGTCATGAAATTGATATTGCTGAATATGATGTTAATAAGCAAGAATATGTAGCACCTGTTAAGCAGGTAAGTTATATTGGTTATGATGATGTTAATGCAACAGGTTCATTAGGTATTACTACTTTAACAAAAAATGATTCTTTTGTAGTTAATATTAAGAACCTTACAGAATTGACTTATCCTGCTGATGGATTTACATTTCAATATGTTGCTACATCAGCAGATGTAACTGCTGCATCTTCTACAAGTGAAGATTTTGTTATTGCACAAAAATTAGCAAGTAAAATTTCAAATGATGACAATGCTGCATATCATAGCTATAATCAGGTAAGAAGATATATTGCTACTGTATCATCTAATGCTACAGGTTCTGCATTTTCTGCATCAGCTACTGTTGCTGCTGTAAAAGGTGCTACAACATTGACTACTTCTGCTGCTCACGGAGTTGGTGTAGGAGATTATGTATCACTTGGTGGAGATGTTTACCAAGCTGTAACAGGAACTACAGGTACTACTCTAGTATTAGACCAACCTTACAGAGGTGAAACTGCTACTATTGCTAACGCTGATACTGTTGATGCTGGTGCTACTGTACCTAGTGAAGTTGGTATTAAAATTACTACTGCTGATGTAAATGTTGAAGAAATATTTAGTACATCTACAAGAGATGATTTAGATGTTGCAACTGTATCTGATGCTGTTGTAGGTAGAGTAACTGAAGCAGGTTCTTATAAGCAAGTTAAAGGTTATGAAGAATTTAATTCTATTAATTTAGGATATACTTCTAAAAATACTATGCACAAAGATAGTTACCCACAAGCACCTGAATTATCAGAGATTGGGGCATTTTATAGTGTATATACTTTAACTAGAAAAACAACAGGTATTAATAAAAAAGATTGGGATGAAGTTCCTGAAGAATTTGTTATTTGTTGTAAGCAGACAAACGCAACTACTCCTAGTGCATTAAATGCTGCAATTGATACAGTTTTAGGACTATAAGTTTTTCATAAATATAGTAAGTATAATTATGCTTACTATATTTTATTTTAATATTGCGAGATAGAGCAGTCAGGTAGCTCGTCAGACTCATAATCTGGAGGTCGGAGGTTCAAATCCTTCTCTCGCTTCTAAACTTCACATCTTATGTTAGTACAAGAATTACATATTAGATTTCTACAAGGGTTAAATAAAATAGCTTCTTATCAAGATGTTACTTTTACAGAAGATGAGATAGATATGTATTTAACAAGAGGTCAATTAGGGGTTATAGAATCTCAATGGAAATTACATGGTAATAAGATAGATAAGAATAGTGAAGATTTTTCTAATATTCTTACTAAAAATAGAGTGTTAGATTGTTATGTTATTAAAGAACCTCATCATTTATTTGAACCTCACGTAAACACTTTTTATTTTCAACTACCTGGTAATCATTTATATACAGTAAACGTTAAACCTGATATTGATGCTGGAAATAAATGTAATCCTTTATCAGGTAATAATATAACAGATTCAAATGTAGATAAATTTATATCTATTGTACCAATGAATAAAGATATGTTTGCTACATTAAATAGTTATACTATTAAGATTAACTATGACCAATCAGGTACTCCTATAACATTATTTGATTCATCAGATTATAATTGGACTATTGAAAGTTGGAATGATGCTTACCATGTAGTTAATCATATACTTGATTTCTTAAATAGAGAAAATAGATTAGATATTACTACTGCATCAGCTATACGTAATAATCCTGCTGATACATTCTTATTAGATGAATTTCTAAACTTAGAAGTATATTGGGAAAGATTTGATGATTTATATTACCCTAATAGTTTTATATTTGTATCAGATGATGAAACTTATGCAAGTGGTAAGTTTATGGAATTAGAAATTAATTCAGGAGGTGCTTCATATAGTGTTACACCTACTGATTCTAATTATTATATTATAAATGATTATAGAAGTAGGGGTATATTTAATGCTGTTCAATATACTACTAGAAATGTAAATTTAGCAAATATTCCTTTTGAAGGTACAGGTATAGGTAGAAATATTGATATAAAAAAGACTTATGAATATATAGATTCTCCAATAGATAAGCCTAGTAAAGATAGACCTTTATATAATAGGACTAATAATAATATTATACTATATGTTGCAGATAATGTATCTATCAACAAGGTTTACCTAGATTATATAAGAATACCTAGACCTATAAATTTAAGGTCTGGGTGGAACTCGGAACTCAATGAAGCCTTACATCAGAATATAGTAGATAGAGCAGTAGATATTGCAGCATTAGAAATGCAATATCAAGATATGCAAGCTAAGGCTATTAGTACTCAATTAGAACCATAAAATTAAACAATAATGGCAAATATTACAATAAATACATTTGTTCATACAATAACTAAAGACACAGCCTCTAAATATACTATTATTACTCCTGCTGATTTAACGGGTACAACTACTCCAACTATAACAGCTAAATTAGTAAATTTAGATTTAACAGTAACATCTAGTACTACCTATGTTAATGTAGATACTTCTACAAGTTATGAGTTTGAACTAGATGAAGGGTTATATCTTATAGAATTTACAGGTTATCATGCTAGTAATGTATATTATATACTTGTTGGTTCTTATCAATCTTTATTAAATTGTATGTTAAAGATTACTAAGAATTTAATAGAGAATAATTTATGTAATGATTGTTATAAATGTTATGATAAAGATAAAGTAATATTATTTACAGTTCTTAATTATATGGTTAAGTTAGACCATTATTGGACAGATGTTCAGACAGAATCTGCTGTAATTACTACTATTGATGAGATAGCAGCATATAGTGAAGATTCTTCTAATTTAGTAAAATTAGTATCACGTATTGCGACATATTGTGATGATTGTTATAAACCTTGTGGATGTTAAAAATATGGAATTATTAATAGAAAATAATGAAGCTCCTATATTAACAGAACATTTTAATAAAACATTTTGGGATGTTATAGATATGGATGTTTTATTTAATAAATTTTGGTCATTAGAAGAGATTACTGCAAAAGACCCTTTATGGGTTAGAACTTTTGATTTAGAATTATTAAAATGGGCATTTTTTGCCTTTATGGAATTAGGTGGTAAAATTACAGAAGTTCCTACTTGTAGTGATTTCTTTGCAGTAGATTTTAGTAAGTATATAGAGGAATATGGGTTTAATTATACAGATAAATATGATTTAAAAGATGACAATTAAAGAAATAGAATATGAGATTATAAACATTTTAGGCAGAGATACTGATGAATCTATTATTAATACAATAGGTAAATTGGTTGTTCAAGAAAGGGCTAGGATGTTGAAGCAGCGTATTAAGAAGGGGGATGACCCTTCTAAGTATGAATCATCTATTACATTTGAATTAGAATCTTCTACATTAGCTAATGAATGTAATTTACCTATATGTGCTGCATTAAAGACTAAATTACAAATACCAACAGCTATTAATATAGAGGGAATGCCTCAATATAAAGTATCTACTGTAGATTTACTTAATTGGATAGGTTATATTAATCCACAAGAGATACCATTTTTTAAGCACAGTAAATGGACATCTAAAGATTTAAGGTGGACATTAATTAATGATTATGTATATATATTGAATAATCAATTATTAACTAAAATAAATATTGTAGCGGTATATGATGACCCATTATCTCTTGAAGAATATGATTGTTCTGATTGTAAACCTGATAAGTTACATGTTTCAGATGATATGGCATCACAAATTATTAGTAATATTTATAGATTACTAACACCATTACAACCACAAACACAACATGCTGAAATTGATGAAGATTTAAGGTAATAAATAATAGATAAAATTATGGGAAATAAAAGTGTTACTTTTACTGATATTTATAAATGGTATAAAAATAAAGCTAAAAAAAATAAGGTAAAAGATATTATGCAATATAATCTATTTAGATTAATTGCTGAAAGAATGATGAAAAAAGCATTAGATAAAATCATTTATCAAGGTAAATCATTTTCATTAGGTAGAACTGTTGGGTCTATTAATGTAATTAATTGTGAAAAGGTATTTTCTTTAAATGATGAAAATAAAGTTAAAAATGCTAAGGTTAATTGGGGAAAATCTAATGAGATTAAAAGGAGTATTATAGCTAGAGGAGGAACTCCTTATAATAAAAAAACAGCACCTGATGGTGAGAAGTGGTTAGTATTATATGATAATAATAGGTTTTTAAGATTTAATTGGGATAAGGGGGAATTTGGTAGAATGTGGCATAACTTTAAACCTACTAATAATAATACTCCTGATAAACTTGGTGCTAAGGGTTTATTAGTTAAAGCTAATAATGCTAATTCTAATTTAATACATAAATATAAAAAGATTAATAGAAGGAAGAATTTTGTACGTTAAATATAGATAACAATGATAGAACGTTATACATCAGTTAAGACTGTAATATTTAAAATTATTACAGATATAGGTAAAGATGCAAACTATGACATTTCTGCTATGAAAGGTTGGATAGCTGAAGTTATGGAAAAGATTAATTGTGAACCTACATTAATAAGAGGTAATATTAGTTTAAATGTGTCTGACCATACAGCATATATTCCATGTCCTGTATATAGAACTATTGCAGTAACTCACAAAGGTTGTAGGTTACGTTATGGTGCTGATGTACGTAATCATAATTCTAATAGACGCTGGGGTATTTCAGAAGATACTAGGGATTCACAGGAAAGTACAGCAACAACTTGGACTGACAGGCTTTATATAAATAGAACTATTAAATTTGATGAAGATGGTAATCAAATATCTACAAGTTTGGTAGATAATAGAGATACAGGATTAACATTACAACGTGTTCAACCTAGCACTACTATATCAGAATATTATTATATAGATGGAGATGCTTATAAGTTCTCATTTGAAGAAGGAATTGTTGAAATAGATTTTATGACTTGGTATTTAGATTGTGATAATTTTCCAATGATACCTGATTCAGCACATCTTAGAGATGCTATGTATTATTATGTATTACAAAAGATGGTAGGTAGGGGTTACGAACATCCGGTATTTAGAGGTGGTCAAGGATTTATGTTATTAAAACAATTATATGAGGAAGCTGTATTGGCTGCTAGGGTAGCTATATCATTTCCATCATCAGACCAAATTAGAAGTTTCTCATCAGAGTTTGTTAAACTCATACCTGATTGGAATATTGAAGATTTTTATAGACATAATGCAGAAAGTATTTATACAGAAAGAAGTATTACTAGAACACAACAAGAATGGTAAAAGGTATTCAACAAGATAGGAGTCCTCATAGAAGGCAAGAAGGTGAAGTAAACTTTGCTAAAAATATAGTATTATCTGAATCATTAGATGAAGCGTCTAATGAATTAGGTAATAATCTTATATCTACTGTAACAGGTACTATTATAGGAGTAGTACCTCTAGGACAATATAGTATAATCTTTACTACTACTCCTAGTATCTACTTGCAGAAACCTGATTTAACTGTAACACAAATTACAGACGTAGGTGGTATAATAGCTTCATTAAACTTTAATGCTGATTATCCTGTGGTAGGTAAATCTGAATTTAATAATGATAATGAAATTATTGTAGCATTTACAGATGATTTTAATACACCTAAGGTTATAAATATTGGTACTCCTACGTCTAATATAGTTACTAATGCTGATGACCCTAATGATATAGAGATGTTTCCTAGTAGTAATATAGCTAATATTACAACAGGTATATCAAAAGAAGGTTTGTTACGTAGTGGTACATATTATATTACATATAGTTATGCAACTATTGATACAGAAACATCTGAATATAATGTTAGTAATCCTATTTATATAGTATCAGGAGATTTTGCAGCACCTGGTTTAAGTGGTGAACAATATGAGGGTGATGCAGGTAATCAAATTACTGATAAAGCTATAACTGCTACATTTACTAATTTAGATACTCGTTATGATTTTATTAAAGTAGGAGTATTATTTAATGGTGGTACAGGATTATTAGCTTATAAATCAGATTTAATATCTTATAATAGTAGTACTAAATCTATATTAATTACATCTCTTAATAACTATAATAATACCACAGTTGAAGATTTATTAGTTCCTGAAATCAGATATAATAAAGTTAAATCATTAGCTCTTTTAAATGATAGATTATATGGAGCTAATTTAGAACAAAAAGACACATTAGATTATCAACAATTTGCTAATAATATATCAATAGGTTGGACAATTGTAGATTATAGGTCAATAAATTTTCCATCAAATACATCTTCTGCTGAAGAAATGAATGCTTTACAAGAGTTTAATGGGTTTATGGCAGGAGAGGTATATTCATTTTATATTAGATTCTGGTACAATGATGGTACATATTCAAGAGCTTTTCATATACCTGGTAGAACTCCTACTGCATCAGATACTACGGTATTAACACAAGCTCAATCAGGTGGATGGTCTAATAAAAAAAGATTTCAAGTACAAGATACTGTTACAGGTGTTACAGGTGGTGATATGGGATATTGGGAAAATAGTAATGAACAATATCCCCCAGGCTTTCCTAGTTTAGCAGGAAATAATGTTAGACATCATAGGTTTCCTTCACAGAGATACCTATATGATAATCTTAGACCTACTAATTCTGATATATACAAAATTGAATTACCAATATTAGGAATAAATGTAACTAATGTAACTAACATCCCTTCTGATGTTAGGTATTGGGAAATATTATATAGTAAGAGAGATAGTAGTAATAGCACTGTATATGGTATGGGGTTAGGTAATATGGTAGCAACGCCTGGTACATCTGGTGGTTATGATGTATCTGAATTATGGACTACGGGAGGTAATTGGAATATTGATTATAATGGTACACCTACTCCTGCATTATCAGGTAATGAAGATAGGTTTATAGTTGATGAAGCTATATCAGGTGCCAATAATCATGAATATTTAAGATTTAACTCTTTTGATACTAGATATGGATTACCTGGATTAATAGAACCTTATATAGAAGGTGTTTGTAAGTATGAAACAACAGCAACTGTTGAAGAAGGTTCTACAGGAACTGTTGATAGAAAAACTGTTGAATATAGTCCTGTTCAATCATTATTAAACTCTAGTTCTGCTATAACAGATTCACAAAAAAATAGAAGGATTGATAATTATCAATACATGTCTACTAATAGTAATTCAGATGTAGGTTTTGCAACATTTAGAAATGAATCTTCTGAATCTACATTATATTTACAAGTATATAATGATGGTGTATATACAGAAGATTTTGAATTTCAAGATACTATGGTATATCCTAGCGTAGGTACAAATGATGCTACTAATGCTAGTATTAATGTTCCAAATCATTTATGCGTATTAAAATCTGCTAGGGAAGATTGTTATTCTACTTATGATTCTCAAACACTTGTAAGTACAGGATATTATAATTCAGGTTCATCAGGTACAGATATATTAGGTGGAGATTGTTATCAAGGACAATATAATTATATAACATATTCTAAGAATTATCCTTCTCAAACTACACAAGATAGCGGGTCATTAGGAGGGTTAAGAAATGTAATATCTCATTGTGCTGAAAGTAATTATAATTTACAATTGCGTTATGAATTAGGTGGAGATTTGGGTAGTAGATATTTTCCCAAACAATCACTAGATACATTATTTGGTGATTATGATTCACAAATATATACATATTATGATTGGACAGTAGAACCTAATAATATAGGTTATAATACATTCTGGAATCTTTTAAATGATTTAAAACAGAGTTTCATATATAATCCTATATCAGATTTCAATGAAGTATCTTTACCATATAAAGTAATAAGAAGTTTAGAACAAATACCTGAATCTCCCTTAATTAATTGGAAAAAGTGGTTATCCGCTGATTCTTATGAACAGACTGCTAGAAATAGGGGAGAGATTATCAACATACAAGAATATTTCCCTAATTTATTAATACACCAAGAGAGGGGATTATTTATAACTAAAGATAGAACTGAATTACCTACAAGTGCTGGTAAAGTAGAATTAGGAGCAGGAGATATATTTGCAATACCACCAACAGAAATAATTACTACACAAAATGGATATGCTGGCACACAAGACCAATTAGGTTGTTTATTGAGCAAAGGGATATATGTATTTCCTGATTCACAACAAGGTAAATGGTTTATGTATGCTGGTAGTAATAATTTAAAAGAAATATCAGGTAATGGTTTGCGTAATTATATGAAGAAATATTTACCACATTATGAAACTGATATATCTGTTGCAACTGTAAATGTTACTGCTACATACAACAGTGTACTAGGAATTACTACGATACCCAAAAGAAGTATATCTTATATAGATGGTATAAGATGTGTTGTTAATTATATACCTCCTGTGGGTTGGGTATCAGATTATGACAATGAATATTATTATATATCAGGAGATTCTTCTGGAACAACAAGTGTTACATCTGTTACTAGGTGTAATAAGCGTATTGTAAATAATATTGATTTAGATAATCCTTTTACATCTAATGGATATAGTGTTGCTTATGATGAGTACAATAATAGAATTATATTAGCTAAAACCTATGATAGTGTTAATCATACATATATAGATGATGATATAAAAATACGAGGAGTATATAGATTGGCAGATACAAGTTTTATTAATAGTCTTATAGTAGGGGATATAGTATTAGATGAATCAGATAATGCTATTAAAGAAGTTACTTCTGTATCTCCAATAGTATTAACAGAGTATAACAGTGGAGGTTTTATATGTTCATATTATCCTGATAGAGATATGATAGTATCTTTCCATGACTACAATGGTAAGTATTTTTATGATAATTATAATATAGAGTCTAACTTATTTGCAATAGAAGATAGTAAAATATATTTGCATAATAGAGGAAAATATAATACTTTTGGAGATATAACTTATGATAGTATTATAGATTATGTATTTTATAATCCTGAAAAGTTACAATGGAGAGAGATATTTTGGAATACACAAGTTATAGATGAGAATGGTATTCCACAATATGATGATACTTTTAAAACTATGAGAGTGTGGTGTGAGAAATTTACTACACCAACAGTTCAATTAAATCCTAGATTAACTATTAAGTTAGATTATACTCTTACATTACGTAGAACTATGGATGAATGGCATTGTAATATTATTAGAGAAGATACTAAGAATACCTTGTGGAATAAAGATTTTAATAGACCTCCAATAGATGATTTTAGATTAGACGAGGGTGTTCTAGGAGATAAAAAGTTTTATAAAAGACAAAGGTTTAATACAGATTGGATAGTTGTTAGACTTACATATAAAGATGCTGATAAGCAAATTATAGTACATAATGTTAAGCCTAATGTTAAACCTACACAAAGATAGATTAAAATATATTGATTATGAAAAATAGATTAAAGAAATATTTAGCAGGTGGAGCAATTACAGCAGGTGCTGGTGCATTAAGTGGTTTATTAAGTAAAGGTGGAGAAGAAGGTTCTTTTGACCCTTCATCATTAGTCATGGGTGGTACAGGAGCTGCTATTAGTTTTATACAGGCTATGAAAGAAAAAGAAGAGATGAAAAAACAAGCTAAGTTAGCTAATGAAGCTAATTTAGTAGGTATGAATAATCAAGCATATATGAATCAGAATCTTAATAGTAATCCATTAGGTATGAAATATGGTGGTAAACTTAAAAAGTTTATGATGGGTGGTAATGCTATGAATGCTAATATTACAGAAGGTGGTATGGTAGACCCTACTAGCTCACAAGGAGGTATGGCTGTTGGTAGAAGTCATGAGATGGGTGGTATTAAAGCAGATACTGATATGGATGGTCAAGAGGATGTAGAAATAGAAGGTAATGAATTTGTTAGAGAAAATCCTTCAACGGGTGATACTGAAATATCATCTGCTGCATTAATTATGCCATCAGGTAATACAATAGCTAGTGCTACTGAAAGGATAGAAAAGATGAGAGCTAGGTATGAAAAGAAGCCTTCTAATATGATTAGTAAATATGGTCATAATCTTGATAAAGTATTTAATAAAGCACAAGATGCTATTAGTCAATATCAAGAGATGATTAAACCACAACCTCCTGCACCATTGCCTGAAGGTAATGTTACTGACCCATCTATGAGGGAAGGTAATCCTATGGAAGGCAGTCCTGCACAAGAAGCTGCAACAGATGTTGTAGAGTCAGGTGTAGCTAGATATGGTGGTAAATTACAGAAAATGAGATTAGGTGGTAAACCATTACCTCCTAAAATTATGGAAACAATTAAAAATTTAAACCGTGAAGATGTAGAAAAAATATTTCCCAAGTTTTATAATTATGATAAAAAAAGAAATTTAGATAATATAGATATTGCTGATTTAACTAGAAAACCTGCAACAAAACCAGGATTACCTGAAGATTTAGAAATGGTGGATACTCCTGCTTTAAAAAAGCGTAACGGTTTAAGAAATATATTAGGTAGAATTAAAAAAGGTGCTAAGGAAACAATTGGTGAAGATAATAATGTATTAAGAGATTTAACATTAAATGCTGATACATTGGGGTATTTCTTTAATAGAAATACAGGAGATGTACCAGAACTTAATACTTCTCAATTAATGAATTATGAAAAAGCAAAAGAGTTTACACAACCTATTGAACAAAATTATAATACTGCTAGGAAAGCGTTAAATAGACGTAGAGGTAGTAATGCTTCTGATTTAGCAACACTTACTTCTAGTAAATTACAAGATTTAACTAAGGAGAAATTTAGAGCAGATAGTCAAACACAACAAAATAGATTAAATGCTGCTATGCAGAATCAACAAATAGGTACACAGAATAATGCTATTAGGTATCAAAATGCTTCTGAACAATTTTTATTTGATAAAGATAAAAAGACTCAAAGACAAGATTTTCTTAAACATTTAAGTTTAAGAGGTCAAACTAACTTAAGAGATGAAAATGCTGCTAATTTATCTAGGGAACAATTAGACATGATTAAAAAGTATTTTAATGATGGTACAGTAGATGTTACAGATATTGATAACCCTAATGTGCAAACTAATAAATATGGTGGTACTATTACTAAGAATAAAAGAAAGAAATTAAATAAGTTGTTAAGAAACTATAAAATGGGAGGAGTATTACCTAATATGAAATCTCCTATTGGTAATAAATTAAAGTATAATTATCCATTTGTTACTAACAGTATTTAAAATTTAGATTATGGCAAAGAAAGATAAAAATATAAGTATGTCTGACCAACAGTTGCAGTTGGCAGAACAAAAAGCTTTACAAGCTGAAAATGATGTAAAAGTTGCACAGACAGGTATATTCCAATCTGTTACTCCACCTAAACAGTATTTCCAAGATTCCCCAGGAGTACAGAGTTCTCCTATGGGTTCTAGGTTTTCTAGTAGTCTATCGTATGCTCCTACATTATCTCAATATATGGGAGATACTGTTAATGTAGAAAAAGCTATTATGAATTTAGAACAACAATATGATGCAGCACAACAAGCCATAGGAGATGCTGTAAATATTGGTAAAGTATTAAATCCTGATGTAATACATAAAAAAGAACGTTTAGATTTTTATAATGGAGAAATAGATAAAATTGCTGAAAATGAAGAACTTACTAATAGGCAGAAATATATAGCTATTGATAAGTTACATAAGAATTTTAAATCTGATGAGAAGATATTGTCAATGTATAATAATAGACGTACTAGGGCAGAATATCATGGTATGATAGATGAGATGGTAAAAAAAGGTGGTAAAGATGGTGGGTTAGATTCTTATACTGCTGAAAATTTAAAAAGGATTTATGACCAACAATATGCTAAACAGGAAGGTGTAGGTGCTGATGGTAATGATTTAGGTGCTTATGGTATGTATGACCATAATACTCCTGCTGCTTATGTAGATATGACAGAAAAAGTTAATGATGCTGTTAAGAATTGGGCATCTGACCAAAAAGAAATAGCTTCTGCATCAGCTTCTTCAACAGGAAATGGATATATTGTTACATATAAAGGTTCTGATAGAACAGAATATATACCTTTTGCAGAAGTATATAATAGGATTAAACCTATGTTAGAAAATGACCCTATGGTCAAAGCCTTTTTAAATCAAGAAGGTTTTATAGTATCTAGGAATGCAGACATAAAAAGTTATAGAGAAAACTTAAATAATTTAGCAAATACTGATAAAATAGATAAAGATGAAACAGACGAACAAGCATCTTTAAGAAAGGCAAAAGCTAAAGCTAGATTAGACATGTCAGATAAAGAATTACGTAGAGAAATATCTAGGGATGTGGTTGAACAACAAATATATGATAGTGCTAATTTGGGTGCTGAAAAAACATCATTTAAAAAGACTTGGCAAGATAGAGATGCAAATCGTACTGCTGACTCTATTTGGATTTATAGAGCTAAACTTGCTAGGGAAAGAGAGAAAAATAGACCTAGAAATCCTACATCTACTGCAACAGTTGGTAGAAAAACAGGTGCTGGTAATAGATTACAAAATCTTAAAATTGGTAAAGATGGTAGAATTATTCAACAAGGTAGTGACAGTAATAATTTTAAAAGAAATGTATTAAAAATAGCTAGAGGAAAACAACATCCATTATTAAATACTCCTGAATATCATACTAAAAATCTTTATGAAACAAATGCTTTATTAAAAAATCCTAATGTTAATAAGTTTTTTGAATTTATGGATTCTGGAGATATAGAAAATGCAAAAAAAATATTATTACAAGATGAAAGTTTTGATAAAACTGATGTTAATGAAATGGTATCTTCATATAATGCACATAAACAATCTTCTGAACTTATGACTAATATATTTGGTGTTGCTACTACAACAAAAAAAGACCCTAATGAGCAAATAAATACTATGTATGAAAAATGGGGTGGACTTGATTTTAAATATGATGCTACACCTGCTGAAAAATTAGCCTATGTTCAAGAAATAGATAAAAAGAATAATGAGAGAGCTACTTGGCAATTAAGTGGAGGTTCTGCATTTGATGAAAAACTTAGAAAGAACTTTGGTAACTTTGCTAAAATAGCAGCTATGGGAGAAGTATTTTATAATGGAAATAGATTAACTATTCAACAATTTGAAAATAAATTAAAAGAAGATTATCCTACTACTTATGGTAAAGCAGATGACCCTATTGCAGCATGGCAAAAAGATATATCTACAAAAGGTGGTTTTGGATTAGGTGTTCAAAACTATTTAGAATCAAATGGTAAGTTCTCTCAAAATGTAGGAACTATAACAGTCAGTCTTGGAGGTAATGAAGTAGCATTATATGCAGAAGATGGTATTAATCAAACATTCTCTCCAATAGCTAAGGTTCAACAAGATGTATTATATAATGTAGATGATGATATTAGAGAAACAAAAGGACAACCTATTGGTAGTACGGGTAAATATCTACATGGAAAAGTACAATATGTAGATGGTGATGCACAACTATTATATACTATATCTGACCATGAAAATAGACGGGCTGCATTTAATCAAGATACAGGTTTTGTACCTGAAGCTACTGTTGGAACGATATTACTTAACAAGTATGTTCATGGTGATACTCAAATGGAACTGAACTTAAATACTACTAAAGAAGTAGTTTCTGAAAATATATTAAAATAATAAAACATAATAAAATATGCCTGACCCTATAAAAAAGGAATATAATCCATCATCAGATGCTTTAGATAGAGCTATAAATACTACATTGGGTGGTGGTGCAGCAGATTATACAATAAATACAGAATATAATCATGGTAAATCTACATATTATGAAGATACAGGATTATGGAAACACGCTTATGATGACCCTACACGTAGTGTATTTAATGATAGAGCTGATATAGATGCTGCAAGAGCTAGAAATCAAGGATTTTTTAGTGAGTTATTAACTGTTGGTGCTAATTTAATAGCAGATATACCTATGGGTATAGTGCAAAATGTGGGTCATATAGGAGCAGGTATAGGTGGTGGTGTTGGTGAGTTATTAGGTGTTGTAGACCCTGGTACTACAATGGAGATGCAGAAAGATATTCAAGAAACTTTTGAAGCTGTGCATAATCCTTTTGGTAAATTACATAGAGCTAATCCTAATGCTACATGGGATTTAGGAGATAGTGCTTGGTATATGCAACAATTTTCAGGATTACTTGAGAGTATCGGAGAATTTGCTGTAACAGGTGCAGGAGTTGGTAAATTATTAGGTTCAGGGTTTAGAGCTATGGGTCAAGCATACGCTAATTCTAAAAAAATAGCTAATTTAATGCAAGCTAATAAAGTTGGCAAAGGTATTAATTATGCTATTATGAAAGCTCCTAATCAATTAGCACCACATGTAGCAACATCTGCAGCATTGTCTTATACAGAAGGTGTAATGGGTGGTGTAGCAGCAGCAGACCAAGTAGAGAAGTATTGGAAAGATTCTAAAAATAGAGATAAGTTACAGAAATTAAGTAAAAAGAGAGGTTTAACAGAAGAAGAATTTATTAAAGAGCAACGTATTAATGGTTATAGTACAGCTACTAATATTAATATGATGATGAATATGCCTTTAAACCTAACATCTGTTGGCATGTTATTCAAATCTCCTAAACATATAGCTAAAGCTAGAAGGGCTGCTAAAAACGCTGTTGCAGATAAAGCGGCTTTTAAAGCTGCTCCTACAGCTACTTTGACAAAATCTCTTGATAAAGTAGAAGAAACTATCAAACCTGAAAACTTTAAAAAAGCAGTTTTATCTGAAATGGGTCAAGAAGGTTTAGAGGAATTAAATAATCAGTTTGCTGAAAAAACAGGTGTTCAAGCAGGTATTGATGGTAAAAAAGGAGTATCTAGTATATTTGCAATAGATGCTTTATTGACAGAGATGGAACATTATGCTGATAGAACTTTTGATGAAGAAGGAGCATTAGCTTTTACATTAGGTGCATTAGGTGGTGGTGGTCAAAAGGTTATTATGAATGCTATTTCAAAACCTGATACTAGCACAGAAGACCTTAAAGAGCAATATGGAACTCTACGTAATAGTATGATTTCTGATATGCAGGCTTATGAAAATATTACTAATAAAATATCTAACTTGTATGATAAAGTTAATGATAGTGGTAACTTGGAAGATATGGAGAAATCTAGGAAAGGTTTGAAGAATCTACAAGATGACTTATTTGAATTAACTATGAAAAGAGCTTTTTCTACAGGGGTGGGGGAGCATTTACTAGCATCATTTGAAGAAGCTCAAAAAGCTGATAATAGTGTTACAGAAAAAGCTAAATATCTTGAACAACTTTCAAAAGATTATGATACTTTAAAATTTGGGGTAAATATGTCTGAAAAAGATTTTCAGATTATTTTAGACCAAAAAGATGAAGCTAGAATTTCAAAAGTATTAGAGAGAGTACCTGAAAAAGATAGAGAAGCTCTTGATAAATATGTTAGTGATTATAATAATTTAGAAAATGTACCTGACTATACAGAGGCACAATTAAAAGGATTAACTGATTATACAGATGCTGAATTGGAGAAATTTGGTGGTGAGAATTATAAAGATATAGCTAAGAAAAAAGCTAAGCATGTAAAAGAAGGTATTAAGGTATTATCTGATTTACAAGCTATGCAACAATCAGATGATATAGCTAATGCTTTATATACAGGACATTTATCTGCATTTATTACAAGGGCTAATATTATGCAAGAAGATGTTGTAAAATCTCAAAAGTTCTTAGAAGATTATACACAAAAGGAAGAATTTAATAATACGGTTAATGATATATTAAATGACCCAAAAGAAGTATCTAATGTATTTGGAGAAGATGCTGCTAAAGAATTAGAAAAGATTAATAAGAAAAGAGAAGGTATTACTGATAAAATAGAAACTCTTAAAGGAAAAGCTCAAAGTAAAAATGCAGAACTTGCTAATGCAACAAAAGATGAAGAGATTAATAAAATAGATAAAGAATTAGATTCTATTAAAGATGAGTTACAAAGTTTAATAGATGAAATTAAACCAGAAGAAGCAACTGAATATTTACAAGGATTAGTAGATAAAGATGTTACTAAAAGAGCTGTTGATATTGCATTAAATAAAGACGACAGTAAAGAAGTTAGGTATCACAAGGGTATCCTAGAAAGTTATAGTAACACCTTGGATAAGATTAAAGATTTCCAAAAGAATAAAGAATCTATTATAGAAGGTTTTAGAAAAGAAGGTAAAAAGACTGCTAAAAAGATAGATAAAGCTAATAAAAAAAGAGATAAAGAAATTAAGGAGTTAGCAGTTAATGAAGCTACTACTAATATAAAAAATAGTAAAACAGCAGAAGAATTAAAAGAAGAAGCTAAAAAAGCTGAAACTAATTTAACAGAAGCTAATACAAATTCTCTTGCTGTGCAATCTGCTAAAAGTACTACAAAAGCTAAAATTGATAATGCTCAAAATAATCCACCAACTGAACCTGAAAATGTAGGTATACAGAAAGAGTTTGATATAACAGATGCAACAGAAGATTCTATATTAGATAAAGATGGTAATTTTGGAAAAGAACAGTATGACCAATTATCTAAGAAACAAGTATTTGCTATACAGCAGTTATCTAAATTTTTAAGTAAATTAACTGATGCAGAAACTAAAGGAAAGAAAAATGCTTTTATGGGTCTGTTAAAGGAAAAAATAGTTTCGGTAAAAGAGTTAAAAGATGTATTACGTGAAAGTTTTTTAAAGAAACTTATAGAAGCAAATGGTAAAGTAGAAGGTATTGAAAATGAAGATTTTAAAACTTATGTAGAAAAAGCTACTAATGGCATCAACTTTAAAGATATAGATGTATCAACTTTTGAATCTTTATCTAAATTAGCAGATAATATATTTGATAAAATATTAAAATCTTCTAATTTAACACAAGTTTTTGCAGGTAAAGAAGAACTTAATAAACCAAATAAAAAGGGAGAAACTACTACTACCAAAGATGATATTGTACCAAATATTGTAAATAAATTTATAATTGATGTTAATAACTTAGCTATTAATAATGAATGGGAACATACACCTGTTGCTGTAAAAAGTAGAGAAGTACCTACTGAAAATAATGATGGTACTGAAACTGTATTAACTAATGAAGATGGTACAATAGAAGGAGATGATGTTGTTAATAATAATCAATCAATAGATTCACAAAGAACTAGAATAGAAGATAATAGAAAAAAAGCAAAAGCTAATATTAAAGGAATAAGTTGGTATCGTAGAGGGAAATTAGGAACTTCTTGGGGAATTTCTATACCTATAGATGAACATAGGTTTAAAAATACTGATACTAAAGAAGCCCTTATAAAACAAATTGATGCTAAATATGATGCAGAATTAGAAGCGTTAGAATCTACATCTACTCAACCTAATGTAAAAGATACTACAACTACACAAGAAGGAGAACTTACACAAGAACAACAAGATGAGATAAAAAAATTAGAAGCTGAAAAAGAATCTGAATTAGAAAATAGTTCAAAAGTAAAAGCAAAAGGGCTTATAAGAATGGCTCATTTAAAAGCTATAGACGAGTCTGTTTTTGAAGGTAGAGCAAAAGAAGATTTAGAAAAACAGTTAAGAAATGAAATTAGAGAAATTTTAACTTTAATAAAAAGAGAAAAAAACAAAGGAACTTCTGATGAAAAATTAAAGAAAATAATTGCACATTTATATTTAAACAGGAAAGATGGTAGTAAAGTTATAGCTTTTTCTGAAGGATTAAACTTTGTTCAAGAGCTTATAGATAGTAATTTGAATGACCTGTTATTTGAAGATGAAATCAATGCTAAATACAATGCTAAAATAGCTGAAGTTAAGAATAGAAAAACTTTAAAAGAAAGTAATCAAGATTCTAATTTAAAAGAACAACAACAAAATGAGATAGAGAAGTTAGAATCTGAAAGAGAAGCTGAATTAGATGCCTATGATGCTAAACCAGATATGGTTTATCAAAATGTCAATAATATAAATATAAATTCTTCAAATATAGAGAATCTTAAAATTATTGGAAAAGTAGGAGATAAAATAGTATTAGAAGCTAGATTTGATAAAGATGGAAATATACTTGTAACGAAAAAAAATCAAAATGCAGATAGAATAGAAGATGTAATAAAATCAATACTAAATGGAAATTCTAAAACTACCCAATCTTTGGAAGTAGTAAAAGCTATAAAAAAACAGCTTGCGTTAGATTTAAAATTTGAATTAGGGGTAGAAGCAGATTTTCAAATTGCTTATGATAGGATTAATGCTAAATATGATGCTAAAATAGCTGAAGTTAAGAATCAAACTCCTCCAAAAGTTAAACCTCCTACACAAGAAAAAGGTGATAAAGAATATGAAGATTTAAAAACAGCAGCTATTAAGAATTTAAAAAGTACTACTAATGCAGCAGGAACTCAAGAAGTTTATTATATAGAAGGTTTAAAATCTTTAAAAATTGATGGTATACCATTAACTTGGTTTAGTAAAAATGAAGCTAAAGAAGATATTAATGATGGAAAATATAATAAAGATTTAATTAAATACTATAAGCCAGAAAATAATAAATTTACACAAGAAAAACCTAGTACCAAACAGGATAACCTAGATGATACTAATGAGCAACAGGAGAAAACACAAGAAGAATTAGATAATGAGAAAAAGAGAAAAGCTAATAATGATAAAAAAACAGCTGAATCATATACTAATGAAAAAGATTCACTAGATAAACGTTCAGATAATGTAAAAGAAGTATCTAAGTTAGAGAATACAGCAGATTCTATATCATTTATGTCTTGGACTAGGAATACATATAAAGAAGCTGTTAGAAGTCATGATAATAGTATATTAACATCAGATACAAGTAGACAATCTAAAAGTGTCAATCCTGTAAGATTAAAACAAATAGATAAACATATATCTGACCATATATCAAAAGGTGGTGGTAAATTAAAAGTAAAAATAAGAAGTGTTGAATCTCTTAGAAAAGAAGGATTATTAGATGATTATTTACAAAGAAGTAAAGGTAAAAATAACAAATCTGTATATGCTGAAAATATAATAAAAAAAGCTATTGATAATAAGAATGTTACTCATATAGCTGTATTTTTAGATAAAGATGGTAATCCTGTTATTAATACTACTAGAAATAAAAAAGATGTTAATGGTAATAGATATATTCCATTATTTGAAGCAATAACTGATAAAAATGTTAATGATGGAGATGTATATACTATTACGGCAATGTCTAGTGGAGAGTATATTAAAATGGATTCTCCTGTTAGTGTTAGAAAAGCATTGGATGATAAAAATATTCCTAAGTCAAGAAAGTTAGTACCTGTTATTATAGCCCCAAAATTAGATAAAAATAAAGATAGCATACCAATAGATGAATATAGCTTTGAATTTGAAGTAGATAAAAAAACAGGTAGGAATGTATTGTTACAAGCAGATGGTAGGTTGATACCTGTTACAGAAAAACGTTGGGGAGATGATGAGCAAGATTTAAAAACTATAATTGAATTAGTAAAACATGTATTAAATCCTAAAAAAGAGGTTTCTAATACTACTATAACATTACCTACTGTTGATGGTAATGATAAAACTATTAAATTTTTTAGTGATAAAAATAATATAGGACTTATTAATAGTTTATTAAACTATGGTACAGGTGCTATAGTTACAAAGGATGGTATTTCTTATGAAGTAGGTAATAAAAATCCCAAATCTCAAATATCATTTAATTTTACTGACCCTAAGAATCCTACTATTACAATCCCTAATTATGATAACACAACAGATTCAGGAGAATTAGGTGATTTTATTGAAGATGGTAGTCCAATAGTTATTAGATTATCTGATTTAAAAAATAATAAAGGGAAATTATATAACAGATTAAAAAACTTTTTAGCTAATAAATATAAGAATGTTAGTGTAGATATGGTTAATAAAGATATGTTAAATAAACCATTCTTATATCCTGTATTAAAAAATGGAACATTGAAGTTAGAACAATCTCCAACATATAAAGATTACTTATTTGATAAAGTACTTAATACTAGGGTTTATAATGGTATACCTTTGAGGAAATATAATATAGAAAAGGTAGCAGAAAATAAATCTGCTGTATATAATGAATATGAATCTACTGAAATACCTAATGTAAAACAGGAGATTATAGAAGAATCTAGGAAAGAACCTTCTAGTGAACCCCAGAAACAACAGGTTAAAAAAGATGTTGTGGAAGATAGTAAGAAAAAACCTTCTACAACAGTTGATACTTCTGTTAAACAAGAGGTTGTTGAAGATTCTAAAAATGTTGCTACTACAAAAGATGAACTAAATAAAGAAAAAGATAATGCTTTAAATAATATTAAAGAAGAAACTATTTCAGGTGAAAAGGTGTATAAAGTACCTGGTTTTAAAATGGGTTTTAAAACTGAACAAGATGCTAAAGATGCAATTGATAAAGACTATAATGAAAAATTAGCAGAATTAGAGAAATCATCTGACACAACAAAACCTGATATTAATAATATAGATTTAGGTAATGTGACTTTTAGATTACCTATATTTAAAAAGACTAATGTAAAAATATCACCTAAGCAAATAGAAAAAGAAACCTCTTGGTTTAAAGAAAAATTCCCTAATGTACCATATAGTAGAGTTGATACTTTAATTAGAAATAAAGGTTTAGGACTATTTACTTCAACAGGTGAAGTTGTAGTATCTAATATGGAAGAAGGTGGTACTACATACCATGAAGCCTTTGAAGTTGTGTGGAGAAATGCTTTAACTAATAAAGAAAAACAAACATTAGTAGATGAGATAACAGATACTGAAAGACAATCTAGGTTATACAAGGATATTCTACAATCTTATGGAGAAACCTTAGCTGATAAAGAATATCTTGCTGAAAAGTTTAGAGAATACATGTTATCTGATGGTTCAATTCAGCCAACGGCTAAAACTCGTAAAAATATATTTCAGCAATTATGGAATATGATAAAAAGCATTTTTGTTAAAAAGACTGTTACAAGAGAAGATATATATAAGAATATTGATGCTGGTAAATATAAAGATACCACCCCACATAGTCAAAATCCTACATCACAAGAAGATTATAGAGCTATTGAATTAGATGATATTAAATTAACTATTGCTGAAACAGAAGCTCTTATGAATGGTATGAGTGCTGTTTTAATGAAAAAGATATTTAGTGAAGGTACAGCAGAAGATTTATTTTCAGGTAATAGGGATTTTAATTTATCTGAATTATATGGTTATAATGCCATAGATATTAAAGATGGTAGATTGAATTTAGCAAAAGAAGATTTAAGAAATATTACTATTAGTCAAATTGTTCAAAAATTTCAAGCTACTAATGATGCTGAAACAAAAGAGCGTTTAAAAAATATAGCAAACATATTAATGCAAGAAGACTCTTGGAGAGAAATAGTAAAAGAACATACTAATAGAGTAAAACAATATGGTATAGAATTTAAAGTAGATGATAATATAGATGAAAAGAATGAGGAAGTAACAGATAATAAAGAGAAAAATCCTGATGATTATGATGAGATAAATGACCCATTAGGTAAAGCACATATATATTTCAGTTCAAAAGATGGATTACCTAGACCTATCAAGATGTTGGTATACGGTATTCCTAAAATGGTAAAACAAGATGGTAAGATAGTAGTAGATAGGAATAACGTTTTAGGTACTCCTGAATTAGTGAATCCTTCTGCATTCTTTAATAAGATTATAAATAGTTTAGCTGATACACCTAGTAATAATTTTAGTAACTTCATTGAAAAAATAGATGAACTTATTGATAAAAATGATTCTGATAGATATTCATTAGAATTATTGAAAGAGAGATTAGGTAGTAAATTAGGTGTTAAAACTGTAGTAAAAGGTGTAGATGAAAATGGTAATAGAGTTACAGAAGATGTTGTAGATGCTGAACACGCTAGATTACAGATACAGTTTATGCAATCATTTGGTAAGAATAAATTAGAATTTAGAATACTTAATAGGACAGAAGATGGTTCATTCCAAATGATTGATGCTGTTGGTCAAAGAGTAGCTAAGAGATTAGTAGATAGTTGGAAAGCTAATATAGAACAACATTTTAGTAAAAATGGAACATTAGATTTTACTAAATTATCTAACATAGGTATTAATATCAATAGTGCTTATTATGAAAATCTTGAACAAGAAGAAGAAGTTTCTTCTGTAACAAAATCATTAGTTAATATATTACCTGATATTAAATCAAAAGAAGATTTAGAAAAAGAATTAAAAGGCACTGTAGTAACCAAACTACTACTACGTTTAGCAGATATTCAACAAGAGTATGAAGATGAAATAGAATTACAAGCATTCAATAGTGAAGGTGAAACAGAATATGCTGTTGGTCTTAACAGTTATTTATCATTAGTATTTAATAAGATAAAACATACATCTAATAAGGCTGATAAAAATAAGATATTAGATAAGTTGAAAGAAGATGTACCACAATTATTTAATATGCAAACTAATAATAATAAGATATTAAAACTTATTGGTGAAGGTGTTAAAGTAGATGTTGCATTATTAAATGGTTATCAAGATTCTAATAATGTGGGTAAAAAGACTAGAAAGTTATCAGATATAGATAAATATGCTGTAAACTTAAATGCTACTCTACACGGTTATATTCCCTACCTACGAGCTGCTGATAGAGGTGTAGAGTATTCTGTATATGTTGGTAAGGATAATTTATTACCTATTAGTTATGAGAATGTTGTAAGTCTTATAGCAAAAAGAGAGAAAAATAAAACTGAAAATGATAAGAATTTAGAACATTCAATATTTAATATATATAAAGACCATCTTATCAATGAGATACATTCAGCCAGACAATTACATTTTAATAAAATAGGTGATGATGTTAAACATTATAATAAGAAAGGTAAAGAGTTAAGATTCTTTAAAGATATTAAGATAGGGCAATTGTTTAGTGATGAAACTCATGAATCACTTGTAGAGGATATAAAGAATATGACTATACAAGAATATTTGAGTAGTGATGCTGGTGGTAATATATTACCTAGAATAAATGAGAATGGTAAGGTTACTAATAATGTATTTAAGCTAAATGATACAGGTAAAATAAATACAGAAGCTGATATGGCTTTCATAAGAGAGTTCATTACAGGTGAAGAACAAGATACTAATACTGCTAATATTTTAAGAAAAGCTCTAACTAATTATATGTTAAAGGAGGTAAAACAAGAAGTTGCTAGGATTAGAGAGTTGGATATAGTAGATACTGTAGTAAGTAAGCAGTTTATAGATGAATACATTAAAGCTAGAAAAGATATTGGAATAACCCTTACAGCAGGTGAAGCAAAAGCTGCTTTAATAGCTAAATATGTAATTAATAGGGAAGCATACTCATTAGAGATGTCTAAGTTAATACACGGGGATTTAGCATATTATAAGAGTACTGATGATTTTACTAAACGTGGTAGTGCTACTAATGGTACTAAAAAGACTTCTGCAACAGGTGAAGAAGTTAATACATTCTTAGATAGACATTTCCCTAGAATGTTTGATGGTGAAGCTAATACTGATATAGAGAAAACACTAATTGTAGATGATATAGAAGTTGATACTAAACAAGCTACTAGGGAGTTCTTAGAAAGTATGTTTAGAGATGAGTTTGAAAAAGATGGATATAAGGGAGATATAGATAAGAAAGTATCTGCTTATATGAGTGCTTATTTAGGTATGGAAGAAGCAGATGGTCAAGCCTTTGGTACACTAGATATGGTAAGGTCTACTATGTGGAGAGCAGGAGATTGGTTAGATACACATCAGAAGTTATATGAGGATGAGTATGACTTATATACTAAGATGTTAAATGAGAGAGAACTTAGAGAAAGTTCTCCTAATAGTAAGGAGCATAAACAAGCTATTAAAGAGATTGTTGAATGGAAACCTAGCGTAGACTTTAATGTTCAGGTATTAAAGACACAATATTTTGGTAATGATAATACATATAATACTGATGCTAATGAGAATCAGAGATTGTATAAACCCACTATGTATAAGCATTCCGTAGCACCATTATTACCATCAGCTATGTATAGTGTAGATATGGATAGTGAAGGTAATCCTAGTATAAGATATAAGAAGTCATTTACTATGATGAAGCAGATGGCAGATTCTGGTGTAGGTATGTTACAGTTTGAATCTGCTAATAAAGTAGGTAGAAAGTTAGATAATAAGAAAGAGGGTGCTAAATTATATGATGATTTAGGTAATGTAGTATTAAAAGATTATACATCAGCCACACAAGGTGTTAATTATAATTACTTTGGAATACAGGTAGATATTAATCCTAAGGTTAAAAAAGAAGTTACTGCTGGTACACAGTTTAGAAAAATGGCATTATCTAATCTTATTAGAGATGGTGTACCTATTAATGATAAAGCTATAGAACTTATTAAAGAATACAATACTATACAAGATTACTTATATGAGGAGGCTTATAATAGAACTTTAGAGAAGTTAGGTATAGAAGATATTAAAGATGAAGATGGTACTGTACTAGGGTATAAGGTAGATAATAAAGATAAACTTGTTAAAGTACTAGAAGATGAAGCACATAGTAGAGGTTCTCATGATAATATAATAGATTCTATTAGACAGTTACGTAGAGGTGGTATAACTATAGATATGTTATTGAATAGTAAGAAGGTAGAGAATATCTTATTTGCTATAATGAACAAGGTTATACAAGAGAAAAGACCAGGTATGTCTGCTATTCAGGTAGCATCTACTACTTTTGAAGATGAAAATGCTGCTAGGGTAAAAGGGCAGTTTTTAGAAAGTAATGATTTATCAGTATATACCTTAGAAGATGGTAAGACTAAGGCTATGGAAATTAGATTAAGTTTACCACCTAGTTATAAGAACTATGTTAATAGTCTAAAAGGAGGTTTACAGGAGTTTAATAGGATGATACGTAATGGTGAAGTAGATGAGAGGTTATTAACCATAGTAGGATTTAGGATTCCAACACAAGGTATTAATAGTGCAGCTAATATGAGAATTGTGGAGTTTCTACCATCTAGTACAGGGAATGTAATACAGTTGCCATCAGAGATAGTAGGTATTGCAGGGTCAGATTATGATGTTGATAAACTTACTACATATTTACCTAATGTATTAACTATTGATGCTACACAGAAAAAGTTAAAAGATAAGTTATCTGATGCTGTGGAATCTGTTAAATCTATGCCTGATATTAATAAGCAATCTTATGATGCTATGAAGGTAGCTTATGATGAAATGAGGATATTTGAACAAGAATTAACTGAACATAAAACAGAATTAAAGAATTATATTGCTGATAATATTAATGATGTAGAAATGTTAGAAGGTATTGAGTCTGATATATCTATGGCAGAAGGTTTATATAATGATGCTAAAAATAACTTCTATGAAATATTAAATGCTAATGAAACAAAAGAAATGCAATTAGCTGTTCAAAAAATTAAAGATGCTACAAATGATTTAAAAGAATATCACGATAATAAAGAAGATTTTGATACTGAATTAGCATTAACATATTATGAACCTATTGAAACTTATGCTCCTGTAACAGATGATGTTGATACTTCTAATGATTCTTTAGATGATAAAACTTTAAGAGAAACATTACAAGACAAACTTACAAAATTATATCCTAAAATATCTTTAGATATTACCAATGACCCTAAATTGGAACAAGAGGATAATAATCAAATTAATTATAGATTAAAAGCTGCAGATTCTTTAGCATCTCCTAAGGCTATTCAAATATTTAGTAAAGGAGAGAAGAATAATTGGGATTTAAACAAAATTCTTACAGAACTTCAAATACCTAAAGAGCAGAAAAAAATTATATTAGATGAGTATAAAGATAAAGTTTTTGAACAAGAATCTGAACAAAAGTTTAAAAACTCTCTATGGAGAGGGCAAGCTAATAAACCTAAAATTGACAATGACGGTAATTTAATTTTAAACCCTTCTTATGAACAATTATCAAAAGACTATGGTAAATCTTTTACTACACAAAGGTTTATGGCAGAATCTTATGGTAGTAGATATTCTACTAATCCATATTTTATTGAAATTAACGAAGATTATATAAATAATAATAATTTTAATATTAATGAGGAAGATGTTGAGGGAGAAAAAAGAATTGTAGGAAAGCAACAAATTAAAATACCTAAAGGACAATATAATGTAATAACCCCATCTTATTCAGAATATGAAAATAAAGATGTAGATGATTTAATCAAAACTTACATTTATAATGATGGATTAGAAAATTCTATGGATGAAATGGTTTTTGGAGGAGAGGTGTCAGCATTAGAAGGTATAAACTATTCTCCTACAGAAGTTATTTTAGACGTAATATTAAAAAAATTAAACACTGATGGTAAAGGTTTACTTCACTATATTGCTAAAAAAAATATAGAAAGTACGCAAGAAATTTTAGATAAGTATGAAGGTTATGATGGCGATATTGATGACGCATATTATTTTACAGATAATCCTGCATCAAGTTTAGTCTATGATGCAATGTCTAATTATGATGAAAATTATATACCCAACGTAGTAACAAATACGCTTAGTAAAAACAGTAACATACGAGAAGAAATTATTACATCTTTATTAGCTGATAATAGTTTTACTGATGAGGTTAATGCTGCTAAAGCTAGTACAGTTCTTATTGATGCAATTAATCAAAAAAATAATACTTTGCTTAATGAATACGCACATCATTATATTGCATGGTACAGAGAAACACCTATTGTTCAAGAAGCTATAAAAAAATGGGGTAGTGAAGAATCTTTAGTCCAAGCTATAGGTGAACAAGCTGTTAAACAAAAAGGTGAAGCATGGTCTTGGTGGACAAAGTTTGTTAATTGGTTATTAGGAGATTTAAAAAAGTTATCTAAATTAGAAAAAGAACAATTAACTAAGGTACTAACTGATGCTTTTTTAACAAGACAAGATTTGAATGATTTACAAATTAAAAAAGAATCTCCTAGTTCTGACCAGAGTAATCAAGAGTATAATAATAACTCTTCTAAAAATCAACAAAAACCTTTAACAAAAAAGAATTTATTTACTGTAAAACCAAAACAATATGCTGATAATAAAGCTGCTATAAAAGCAAGTGTAGCTACACAATTTATAGGTTTTGGAGAAGGTATCCCAAATAGTTCTACAGAGTTATACAGGCAACAAGCAGGTAAATATGCTAATACAGGTAATTATTCTTCTAATGATGTAATATTTGTATCTATTGGTGGTAAAAGAGGTAACAATCAGATTAGAAAAGAACAACAATATAAAACTATAACAGAAGCATTAAAAGCCTTAGAAGCAGGGGCTACTTTGATAACTGATAATGAAGATTATATTCATTACAATCCTAGAACTAAACAACAAAGACCTATTGATTTATCTTCTGATGAATTTGAAAAAGAATATGGTTTATACAATTCAGGTGAAAAACGATTATATGAAAATTTAAAATTTGAAGGATATAACTATTCAGAGCAAACAGTTGATGGGCAAGTATTGGGAGTTTGGACTAAAAATGAATCAAAACCTCTTAGTCCTGCTCAACTTAATCAAGAAAAATATAATAAAGCTATAAGAGATTCTCTTAGTGAAATATCTAAAAGAAATCCTATTAATCCTAAAATGAATAGGAAATCTGCACAAAATAGAATGTTAGAATTGCAAAAAGAAATTATGGAATTACCTGAAAATGTAAGACAACTTATGTCACCTATATCAGATGATAATATGAAAGATATAGTTAAAGAAATTAGAAGTCTTGAATTAGGTAAACCAAAGAGTGAGATAGACGGTGCTTATGATAAAATTTCAATGAATCAATTATTCAGTGTATCTACACAAGATGGATTATTTAGTAATTTCTTAGCGGGTAAAGAGCTTATAGGTATTGGTGCATTACACGGTACATCTCACGCATTGTTTAGTAATTATGATATTAAGTTTGATATTGAAAGTCTTAGAAATAAAAAGACTAAAAAACTATTTACAATACCTTTTAATTATAATAAAGATGAAGAAGGTAATCCTATATTTTCAGGAGCAATAGATGTAGATGGTAATCTTATATCTGAAACATTATCGGCATTACTTAATTCAGCAGTAGATGTTGCAAAAGACCCTTATATCTTTTACCTAAATGTATCTCCTACAACAGCTGGTGTATTTTATAGTATGATAAGAATGGGAATATCTCCATTAGTAGCTGCTAAGTTTATGAGAAATCCTGTTATTAGAGATTATGCAAAAGCTAAAAGAGATGCTGAATCAGAACTTACTAGCTTAGTACCATCTGCTGTTAGAAATAAAGTATTGAGTAAATATAATGCTAATCTTAAAACTCCTATAAAAGATTATAATGATATGGATTCTGTTTTAGATTCTATGTTAAAAGGTTCTGAAATTGATTCATCTGATGCTAGAACTATGATATATATTTATGATAATATGAATAGGATAAGTTCTAATTTATCAAAAGTTATGAGTGGTATAAATGCTGATACAAAAGGATTTAGAAAAGATATGTATACTTTACATAAAGCTACGGAGGATATGTTAGACCCTGCTTTTGAAAACTTTTCAGGGTTAAAAGACGTTCAAAACTATTCAACAGTTAGTAAAGCTAATTCTATAGTTTATGAGGGTAAAAAAGCATTGGCAGGGTATTACAAGATGTTTAATAAATCAGCATATCGTAATACTATTAAATTTATAGAAGATAATGCTAAATTTCAAAAAGGATATAATGCAGAGAAATTAGTTAAAACTATTAATGATGATTTTAAACAGTACTTATTAGAATATAATAAGAGAGATTTTATGACTAGGGGGAAAGTCTTATTGGATAGTGCTAATGAAGATTCTTTAGGAAAACGTATTATAGCATTACGACAAAATGATACATATAAAAATAATGACTTCTTTAACTCATTAGATGTTCAACTTAATTATAATAAAGAAGGTAAGGATTTAATTAAGTTTACTAATAGGAAATTAGACTCTATTGAAGCCAACAAATTAATAGATTCTATGAGAGAATTATCTGAAATTAATCCTGAATTATATAAAGATTTAATAGCAGTTAATTTATCACAAAATGGTGTAGGTAATACATTTAGGTCATTTATTGAATTAATACCTGCTGAAGATTTTATAGGACTTATGTCAGATAGTATTAATGATATAGAATCAATTATTGGTAATTTTCCTGAACAATTCCTTAGACAAAAAAAGAATAGAGAATTTGTTGAACTCTATGATTTTAATAATTTACCAAAGGAATTACCAATAGTATATTATACAGTAGCTAACTTTACAGGTATGCCTGAATATTCTTTGCAAGCTATGGATTCTTTAAAACTTAAATATACCACAGTACAACCATTAGGTACATCACAAGTTAAAAATTATAGTACATCTGTACCTGAAAATTATACACCTCCACAATCATCAGAAGTACAAGCTGATGAGAAATCATATAATAAAGTAGTACAAGAAGTAGCTAATAGTTTTGAAGGATTAAATCCAAAAGAATTACCTAGTTATGATACCTATATAGAATCTAATAATTTATCTCCTGTAACATACTTGAAGAATTATATAAACAGCAGGAGTACCCTAGATTTATCTGAAAAAGGCTGGAATAACCTGAATAATAAAGCTGATGAAATATTAAAGAATTGTTTTTAACTTAATAAATTAAATGTATGAAATGTCCTAATATGAGTCATCCTTTTTATAAAGCAATTAAAGAGGATTTTGATAAAAAGAATAAAGAAATTGAAGATTATAATAGAGAAGTTAAACAAGAATATCAAGACTTAAAGACCGCTGGTATTACTGATACACCAAAACCTGATTATAAAGATTTAATAGATACTAATGCTGTAATATCTAAAGCTGCTGCATTGGTAGAAACTCATGCTTTTCAAAAATGGAAAGGTGATAAAGGAGAATTTGAATTACCTACTTATGAAAAAGGTCTTATATATAACAACTATGGAGATGTATTAAACTTTTCATTATTAGCTACGGGTGTTGAATTAGAGAATATAACTGAATCATCAGTGAGTAAGTTAGTAGATAATTTAGAAGGGTTTAATGAAAAACGAAACTCATTACTTACTAGAATTAATAAAATAAAGAACCAAATTAAAATTGTAGAAAAAAGTTCAGGTGATGCACCAAAAGAATTAGTAGAATTAGTAGAAAAATCAGAAGAAGCATTAGATTCAGCATCCATAGATGAAGCTATATATTCCTATATATTACTAGCTGAAACATACACGGCATCTGCTATGGAGAAATTGATGGAAATTAATGAGAGATATAAGAGAGAAGATTTAACAGATAATGAAAGACGACAATTATTTACTAAGATGTTTCATATTTATAAATCTAATGTATTATTTCAAGATACAGGGCAATTATTTGAGTTAATGGATGAAAAAGAAGGGTTTGGTAAAGGTGATATGGAAAATACTGCTGAAGAAGCTATAATGAATACTGCTAAATTTAGTAATAAGATGAGTACTATTTATAAGAGTTTAGCAATTAAACATATATCATCATTTCTTAATTCATATAATCTTAACCCTAATCTTAATAAAAAAGATATTAAACAATTATTGGTATCTACAACAGAAGATATTAGCTATGCAACATATATGAGTAATAGTTTAGGTACTGCACCTGACCAAGTATTACAAATAGTTAATAATATAATGCAGTCTAAGAAAGAAAGAGTTAATCAAAAAGTTGTAACAACTCTTATTAATGGAGAATTAGGGGATGCTTATAATGCTTTACGTAAAAGTACTAGGGTTAGAAAACATGAAAAGTTATATGATTTTATGTTAGCAAGAGATTCTGATGGTAAACTTACAGGAGCTATTAAAAAACCTAATGAATTAGATGATGATTTAAAAAAAGAAGTAGAAGAATTAACTAAGGTATACGAATCTAATGAGGAATCTTTAAAAAAAGGTATAACAATAGATGAAATATTAGAAGATGGTAAATTCTCTGGACAAGCTAGATTTTATGTAGCATATAAAGTCAATAAAGGTTTAGCAGAATACCATTTACCCAATCAATATAAAAGAGGTTTCCAATTAATACCTATATATAAAAACTCAACAGACCGTATATATGATGAATCAGGTGCTAAGAAATTAGGAGCTATAAAAGAATCAGCCTTAGATAACTTTACATTTAGAAAAGATAATGAAAAAGATTTTGTATTTGTAAATGCTGATGGTACAGAACATAAATTTATACCTATTAAATATACATCTACAATAGGCAATAAAAAGCATAATATAAGTCCTAATGATGTATCATTAGATTTATTTCAGTCATTAATATCATTTTCTCAAATGAGTGAGAATTATTCAGAAATGTTAAATGTATATTCTGAAATGGAAACTCTAAAAGATATAATGTCTACTAGGGAATACAATGGTAAAACTGACCAATCTGGGAATCCTATACAGATGCAAGGTATTGAGAGTAAAGCCTACAAGCGTCTAGTTAAAGCTATTGATATGATGATGTATGGAGAACGTAAAAAAGTTGGTAAAACTATTACTTTAAAAAAAGGAGTAGTGTGGAATAAGGAGGATAATTTATCTGAATTACCTGATACTATTAAAAAAGATTTAGATAAAAAAGTTATAAGTTATGATTCAGATGGTAATATGATATATAGTTCTTCTGGGCTATATGTATATAAAAAAGAACCATTACTCACATCATTACCTAAAATTGGTGATGGTGTAGCTAAATTTACATCTATTATAGGGTTAGGGTTTAATATGTTTTCAGGAGTTAATAACCTATTAATGGGTACATTAATGAATAGAATGGAAGCTAGTGGTGGTAGATTTTATAATAAAAAAGATTTACGTAAAGCATATAAACAATATGCTGGTAAAATGAAAACTTTGTTTAAAGATAAATTTACAAGAGTACCTAAAAGTAATTTTACTAAATGGATGATGGAACATGATATTATTCAACAATTTAATGAATTTGGCACAGCTATGTCAGAAGATAGAGTATCTAAATCTCTTACATCAACAGATACTTTATATTTCTTATCATCTATGGGAGAGAATAAGATACAAGTAACTATGGCAATGGCTATGATGAACTCTCATAAAGTATTAGAAAATGGTAAAATAGTATCAGCAGATGAATGGGCAGATATACAAGGTATTGACCCATTTAGTAAAGAAGGTAAAGCTAGAATTAAAGAAGAATTTAATAGTTTACCATCAGTATATGAGAAAGTAGAAGCTGGTGAAAAAGTAGACCCTTATCAAATGACTTTATTTACTAGACGTGTAAAAGAATTATATAGACAGAATCATGGTAACTATTCATACCAAGACCTTACTGTAATGCAACAGTATTCTCTAGGTAGACTTGGTATGTTATTCCGTAAGTGGGTAAAACCTGGATGGGATAAACGTTGGGCTAAATTAACCTATAATGGTGAAGATAGATATAATCAAAATCTTAGGTCAGAAGAAGGTGGTATGTATATAGCAACCTTAGAGTTCTTAAAAAGTGTTAAAAAAGATGGTGAAATACTTAAAATGTTTTTTGGTAGAACTAAAACTAAGGCTTGGCAAGAATTACCTACTTGGAAAAAACGTAAAGTTATGCAAACTGTAGCAGAATTAAAATATGCAACATTTGCAATATTAGCAGGTATGTTAATAGCAGGATTAGCAGAAGGTGTGGGAGATGATGAAGATAAGAAATTCTTACAATTCTTAGAATATCAAGTACGTAGATTAAATTCTGAATTTTCAGCATTTACTAATCCTATGGAAGCTCTTAAAATATTAAAGACTCCATCAGCTGCAATAACCGTACTAGATGATACTATGGATTTACTAGATAGAACTATAAATCCTTTTCATACACCTGGATACATCTTTGAAACTTATGAAAGAGGTAGATATGCTGGTCAATTAAAGTTATGGAAAGAAACAGGAGATTTAATTCCTGTATTAAATCAGGTAGATAGATTATTTAAAGTAGATGAAACTTTATCATATATTAAAAGATAATATTAATATACAGTAGAGCTATGGTCTAAAAAAAAGGAAGTCTATTAAACTTCCTTTTATATTTTATACATCTAATTTTTTATTAAAGTATTTTAACAAATTATTATTAAATTCAGCTATAACTAATTTACCATTAGTTATGCAATCAATTTTACATGTTAATATATATTCAGACTTAAATATATCTTTTAAATAATTATATCTATCTATAACAACAATAGGGTGAATTACAAGAGGTTCTTTATAAGAAGAATCTACTTTATCCTTTACAATTTTATCATTTATAAAATCATAACTACTGCTTACATTAGTAATTAATTTAGAATCTTTAAATACTGTATATTTTTCAAGTATTCTATTGTATATAACTTCAGGGTAATGTTCTATTATATGTCTTGCAAACTCATTAAAATAAAAATATGAGTATGAAATATCTCCTAACATACTTCTGAATAATTCTTCAACATCAATTACACGACTATCATCAAAATAATAGTTCTGTTTATTTAAAGCGTCTAATATATACTTTCTATCACCAACAGCTGAATCATTTAACTTATCATATATTACTAATATCATATTATATATTGTTTATTATGTGGATTCTCCAAGTTTCTATATACTCACTATCTATTATAATTCCTGTCTTAAACACCAATCCTTGATTAAACATGATTCCTTCTAAGGAATCACTGTCCATTTCAGGAATACCTTTAAATCTAAGATACTCCCAAGTAACAGGAGTATCTTGATTATCTAATATTACTTTACTAATTCTCATATTAAGGTGTAATAAATTTAGGTTCTTTAAATGTAGAGGTTTTTCTAATTTTACCATCTCTAATACGTTTAAGGTATCCATAACCTTTATCATTATCATATTCAAGAAATACCTGTTCAACTTCTGGATTATTCAAGTTGTACTTAGATACTTCTAGTTCCCCCTGCTCTTTATCAGTAATAAGTTTACTCATATTACTTTCATATACAGCATCTATTAAATCTGTGGGGTTATAACCTTTGGTAAAACTATATTGTATTACTGTCCATAATAAATCAGCTATACCATCCATTATTTCAATTTCATCATTCCTAGCTATTGCTTCACATAATTCTTCATATTCTTCTTTAAACATTTCAAAAGCTGCTTGTAATTTTTTAGATGAATCTGTATTGAAAGGTCTATTAAACTTAGTCATCCATTCTTCTACTTTTTTTACTATCATAATTTTAAATCTCCTATTTTATTGTTGAATTTATCTAATAATTTATGAGTATTTCTTACATACTCGGCTTCTTGTTTTTCAGATACTTTATCGTATATCTTTTTAAGTCCTTCATCTAAAATTTTATATTTAGATTCAGGAGATTTACTTATTTTATCTTTACCACATTTCTCACATATAAGTACTCTATATTTCTTAATATAGTTTCCATCTTTTGTAGGTATCCATTTCTTATATGTAGGAATATATTTATGATTACACATTATAATATTACATTAAAAATTAATAATATAACTATAAGATATATAGTAGATAATATACCAAGTAATAATCTACCGTATTTACCTCTAAATAGTTTAACTCTCCATTTACCTTCTAAATATTCAGTATATTTAGGTTCATAATTTATATCTAAGTTGTTACCAACATTAATATATCTTTGAGATATATAATTAAATATACTTATAACACAAAATCCAAAAGGTAATATTAATAAACTATACCAACTATACTGACCAAAAGGATATACTGCTAGAGATACTAGAATAACCGAGATATTCATAAGAATATCTTGTTCTATCTGTATTATATGTATATTATTATAATTAGCTATTAAATCTTCTCTAATATTTAGATATTCTTCATCAGTAAAGTTACTATTAGAATTTATATAATTTCTAAAATAAAATACTGCATTTTTAATTTTTTGATACAGTGATATTATAGAAAATCCCAATAATCCTAGTACCAAATAAATTAATTGTTCCATTGCTTTTCACTTTTATAATTAAATTGTTTTTTCCAAGAATAAGCTCTTAACTTTTTATTCTTTTTTACATTTCTATTTCTATATTTATAACCACATTTAGAATTACAATACTTTTTAGGTAGTAATGAATAAATTTCATTACCACAATTTAAACATTTATTGTTTTTCATTATCTTTATTATTATAATACATTTCTAATTCAAAATCAATATACTGTTTAGCTTTTAATAAATCTTCTTCCAAAGAATTATTCTTCTTTTTACCAGCTCTTACAACATATTTAATAACATTTCCTAAATTAAAATTCAAATTCCATTTAGATATGACTTTATAAGGCTCATAATTACTATCTTTTTGAGAATAGTGTGTGTTATTTTTCATTAATTTGTATCATTTAATCTAAACCATATATCTTTATGATTAAAACATGGTAAATGTGTATATTCTACATAGCCATATTCTCTACCTCTATCAATAAATCCATAAGCGTATTTATTAGCTACATCTATATTGGTAGTAAACCCTTGTGCAGGTTTACTATTACCATCATCTAGTATAGTAAAGAAACCTCCTTTTATTATAGAGGTTTCTAATTTTAATATTATTTCATCATTATCATTTTTAATAATAACATCTGAAACATAAAGTTGTTTATTCATTTTATAGTATATTACTTATATATTCATCACCCTCAATATAAGGGATTAGTTCTGAATTATAAAATTCATTTTCAGCTTCTTCTATTGTATCATACATTGGTAGAAAAAACTTCTCATATATTATTGTTAAATACTCTTTATTATCTATAAGACAATAAACTATATAATCTGATATATAACCATTCTTTGTATATTTCTTATAAGTAAGTCCACTATTTTGTGCTATATAATCTCTTATAGCTAATGGTATCTTACTTCCTTCACCTGATAAAAGTTTTAATGCGTATTTATGATTCTTTTGCCTTATTGAATAAATATAACAAATGTATGTTGTATTATCAATAATATGATTATACTTTCTAACATAATTATCATATTTACTATTCTCCACTTTACAAAATACATGTAATTGTAATTCAACAGGGTCTACATATACGTTATATAATCCCTTAAACATGGTTTTACTAAGACCTGCTAAAGGTAATAATAAATATGTAGACATAGTGTGAGGATAATTGTTTTTATTTGGCAGATGAATATTCATTTATTATTTTTATTAAAGGTTCTCTGAATATCTTAAATAAATAACTTTCATCTTCTGAATTTAGATTCAACGTATCTCTTTCTTCATTAATAACTTCTTCTATTTTATTAATCATAGTATATCCCATAGATTTAATCTCCTTTTTGGGGTTCTTAGATTCAACAGGTTTTTTAGATTCAGTTTCTTTTAACATATTATGTAATAATGTATAAAGTATTACAGCTCTTGTACCACCATTAGCAATGCTAGTTAAAAATTCTTCCGTCAAGTTCATAATAATATTTATCTTTTAAATGTTTCTTATATATCTCAATTAAGGTTTTCAAACCATATCTATAATCTATATTTAAGTAGGCTACAATAAAAGGATTATCTATTGCATTATACTCTTTTTCAACAGGTTTATATGGATTAAACATACCATCTTTCAACATACATTCTTGTAAAGTATAGTCATTCATACAAGCCATACAAGAGTATTGATGTATATTAATAACTTCACTATAACCACTATCGTGTATTCCTACAATAGCCGTTCTTATTTCTACTGTACGACCTTTTAATAAACTTCTATAAGATTTTAATATAACTTCTAAGTATAATGATAGTTGGTCAATATATCTATTATCAATTATCTTTTCTAAAATATTACCAACATAAGTTTTATAATCTAATAAAGTTATTACTATTTTATTATCAGTGTAATATAAAGATAAGAAATCAGGTTTAATCTTAAAAACTTCATCTTCCATATCAACTACAATAGGTTGTTCTATCAATTTAACAAATTTACCATCACCATCAGGTTTACTTGTAAGTTCTAGGTATTCCTCATTACTATTTAGCATAGTTACTGTAGATTCTAGTAATATAAGAAAATCGTGTATCTCACTTAAATCTTTAAAATACCTACCTTTATCATTACCTACTTCATTAAGACATATAGTACCAGGTTGATTCTTTTTATCATAATATTCAAATAAACTATCTTTAAACATTAAGTTTAAATCATATATTTTTCTAACTTCTTTTTTACAACTATCTGTATAAGCTGCATATAACTCTTTAAAATTATCAACACCTTTCTCATTCATTTCTATAAGTAGCTCATATAAAGTTTTTGCATCTTTATAATCATTCTTTAACTTATAGTGAATACAATATCTCTCTAATACTAAATCATCATAATTAACTTTAAATCTAAAATCTGTTGCAGCTATTGACCATAAATCATAATATATGTTAGGTATTTTAGTTCTATTATTCATTTCAGGAACTTTAATATACCAAAACTTTTTAATATATTCTGGGTCATATAATACATTATGTATTTGATTACCCCTCCATATAGCATACCCTTCTTTTACTCCTTCTGATGATTCAATAACTTTATCAAAAGTTCTTTTATAACAATGATTATTGATATGTTTCAAGAAACTATTAGATAATCCAATAGTATTAAAGTATTTCCTATCTTGTTCAGAAAGATTTTTAAATTTATTATTTACTTCCTCTATTGTCATAATATATATTATTTATGTGTATTACTCTTTGTGTACCATTCTTTATATTTTCTATATAAAGATATTCTTTACTCAACACTTCTATTACCTTAGATATTTCAGCTAATTTATGTTTAATATCTGTAGTATCTAAGTATGGTGGTATATATACCACTGTATCATTTCTTTTAAATTTCTTCATCATATTCATATATTTCTAAGTTTGTTACTTTATTACTATATTCAGTATCTATTTCTACTGAATATCTATTTTCTATAAAAGCATCTATATATTCTGATTTAACAGATGTTTCACTTATTAAATCATATAATCTACTTCTTAAATTATCTCTAACATCATCTTTTATTCTAAAAGATTTAGCCTCATATACTTCTAAAAAAGTCTTTAAATCCTTTTTTGTAAATGGAATATTATAGTCATCAAGTATGAATAAATATTCATCCCAAGAATCTACTATTCTATCTACTTCACCGTAATTAGAAGTATATATACCACTTTCTGAAACATCATATTCTGCATGCAATATATCATGTAATACCCAAGTTAAGTGTTCAGTTTTAATCTTTACTTCTAAATTAAAATGTAAAGCTACTAGCTCATCATAATATAAAATTAAGTAATTTAAAATAAGTATTATATTATCGGCATTATCGGTATAATATTCTTTATAATAGTTATCAGATAATTCTTCCTCTATTTCGTTTATGTTTGGATTATCATAAAAATTACACATCATTAATACAAATATGGTAGGTACACATAATTCATAAGCTCCTACAGATTCTGTATCAACATCTGTAATATCTACATTAAAGTCTATCCCTTCATATTCAAACTTATAAGTTTGAATATTGGCTTCTTCTATTAGTATATCCATTACCAATCCTCCCCCATAACATATCCATCACCATCACTATTATTATAACCATAACCATAGCCATAACCATAACCGTAGTCATAACCATAACCTCCACCATCACCGTCTTCATAACCTATACCGTAGCCATACCCTTTGCCATTACCTTCATCATAGTAGTCACCAAAGCCATACTCGTTGCCATCACCATATCCTTCACCATACCCATCACCATATCCATCACCCCCTGCATCATACTTTGTACCAAAGAAAACATTTTTAATTCCTTGTGATTCTAGGAGCATTAAACCAAGCTCTTTGTTTTGCTTTTCATCAGAAAATACCATATCGTAAACGCTACTATTACTCATATTCACAGTTTCACTCCTTCCTTAATTTCTATAAAGTGTAATACTTTTTTCACAGGAATATGTGTAGTACCTTCGTAATCAAGGACAGTTGCTGACGTTTTGCCTTGGGTAGCTAATTGACCTAATCCATTTTTAGTTCCCCAAACTCTAATAATATAATTATTAGTAATTGTATAAACTTCTCCAAAAATTTGATGATTGTTTCTTACTACTTCACCAATTCTTACAAAACCAGATTCTTGTACTATAATATATCTTTTTTTATTTTCTATTTTCATTATTTATTTTTTATTTTAACTTGTAAAAAAAAAAGGGTAAGGTTATATTCATACCTTACCCTAAACACTATATGAATGCTGGCTACAACACTCGGTTACTGTTTATATACTTTAAGATTCTGGACATAAAATTCCTAACCCTGAAACATTACCAATAACTATCTTAGGTTTAGTTATTTTTATATCACTTACATTTTTACATTTTATACATTTCACCAATATTTCACCATTTGAACGTTGAAACAATAAATGTTTTTCTTCTCCACATTCTCCACATATTAATTTCTTTAAGTGAACTTCCATATTAATTTAAGAATAAGTCTTGAATCTTCAATATCTCATTAGGTTGATTATCTACACCTCTATTACGATTATAATCAGTTATAGCACTAAACAATTTCCAATCACTGTCAGGCATAGGATAATATAGACTATCCTTGTTGCGTAATTGTTTTTCTGCATGTACTACATAAGGTAGCATGGTAGTATTCATATTACTAAGAATTTCACCTTTTCTCATATTAAAATCTTCTGTAACAGTATACGTTGTATCTTTCATACGCTGTATATCATCTAACCATTTATTTTTATTAGTTTCTAACTTAATCTTAATAAATGATAACATTTTAGATATATCAGCAGTACTAATATCAGCAGTATTTAAAGCATCAGCTCCAAATACCATAAGGTTTAAACAGGCAGTTGCTCTTGCTCCTGCATATACTGTAATAATATCCTTAGTATTAGAGATTACAGCTCCTACTTTACCTTCATGACCTTCATAATCATAATCGGGTACTGTATATTCTAATAGGTAAGACTTGTAGCTAATAGAGTCACCTTTGTCAGTTCCATTAACTTGTTTATTACCTAGAGTAACATCTATATCTTCTTTATTAATACCTAAGTTGTTACTAAAATCTGACAATATATCTTGTGGATGTGGCATTCTATGATGTTTACCATTCTTTAATTTAATATATTGGTCAGATGCTTGTAATTCTTGTAAATTGGTTATAATATCCATTTAATTTTATTTTTTTAATGTATTAAAAACTGTATTATATGCTTTAAATTATCCTCATTTAATAGAATAATTTTCCATGCTTTAAATGTAATTTTTAATTCTTCTACTTCATATTCTAATTTATACCAAAATTCTGGATAATATTTTATTGTTTTCATAATATCTAAGTTAATTTTATAATAGCTATATAAAGCAAAAAGGAAGTCTAGGACTTCCTTCTGCTAATACAAAGAATACACTCAAAAAACGATTTCTTAAACTCTATTTAACTATCACAACTATACAAATATATATAATACTTATTAATTATCCAATTTTTGTTCTGACTTTAACTCTTCTACAAAGTTTTCTATTAATTCTTGTAGTCTATCCTTGACAAATCTAGGATTTCCTACAATTAACAAAGTTATATCTAGTAATAGGTCAGAATCTTCATTTATTACATTAGCAGTATCACTATTAAAGTGTTTCATTATCTTATTCAAAAATACATCATTGGCTTTTATTAATTGATTAAAAGCCCTTTTAACTTCATGTTTGAACGTATTATTTAATAATGAATCTTTTATATAGTCTATATTATATGAAAACTGTAACAATGTTAGTACAGATGATATTTTAGATTGTTCTTGTATATCCATTATTTAATTATAGTTATTGTATCATCTAATCTTAAAAATAAAGAAGTAGAAGATTCTAATTCTATAAATGCTAAAAACTCTTCTAATGTAGTTTCTCTAACATTTACAATAGTATCAGTCTTTACAACAATATGATAATTATTTTTTAATGCTAATTCTATTTGGTTATCAGTTAGTTCAAAAACCCTAGATATTTTATCATACTTATTATTATCATATTTTTCAAGTAATTCATAATATACTATTTTTTTACCAATCAATTTTTGAGATATTTCTTCAAAAATATTTAATTTTTTTATTTTCATCTAGTTATTATTTATATTTAATTTTTTTATATTAATATCCTATTTTTTTTATTTTATCTTCAGTTTGTTTTATTAAATCTTTTAATAAATTCTGCATAAAATATTCATCAGTTTTATTTAATTTATTTTTTAACCAAAATAAATCATACTTCAATACTCTATAAATATGATAATTTTTAGGGAGGTAATCTGTTTCAGATGCCTTTTTCATTTAATTATTATTTATATTTAACCTTATATATAATTCCCAATCATAATCTTCTAAATCATCTACTAATATTATAACAGGGTCATTAGCATTAATTTGAACAGCCTCTAATACTGTTATATTAACACCATCAGTAATACCTATAATGGTTTCTTCAACCCTCATAACTATATCAGATGAACCTACTTCTACTAATAATAGGTCATCTACTTTTAAATCTTGCTCATCCATTTCTTCCATAATTTATACAATTCATCAATAGAATATACTTTAACATATTCATACACATCTTTACAATCAGGAAGTTCTAAGATGTTAATATTAAATAGTTCTTTTAATTGTCTACTATATTGTAATCCTGGATAATCCATATCCCTCAACATATACCTAGTATTTCCTAGCAGATTATCTGGAATATAAGATTCACTTTGATAATTATACGTATAATATTCATCATCTAAGTTATATTTTAATAACATTTGCCTAAATACTAACCTATCTTTTTTAGATGTAAATAGTATTTTAGGAGTATCATTATTATAATCTTTATTAGGTGATTTATCTATCCTATTACGTAATGTATTATTTCTCCATTTATACTGTGAATCCAAAGGTTTATATATTTTCCACTTAGATACATTAATATTAGCATATCTATATCCATAAGTTGGATTATTATTAGTGTTAGATAATTTAGGCATAATAGCTTTATTAATCCACACTTTATTTATAGCATAAACACCTTCATCTATTAATAACTCTTTTGATATAGGATACCAATATTGTAAATCCTTATTATTATAAGACCTTACTGATACTTCAATCAAAGTATCACTTTTAAATTTATTATCTAAACATTTAATTTTACTATTTAATATATCCCTAGGTATTTCTATTATATTACTAGATAGAACTAGGTCATCATAGCATCTTCTAATAAGTTCTGTATAATCTTTTTGAGGTATATTAGTACTACTATCATCAATAGAAATATATTGATAATATAATGATGCTGCTACCTTCCAATCTCCATAAATATATGTACCATAATCAGAAAAGAATAATCTATTTCCTACTAATGTAAACCCACAACTAGGAGATTCATCTTCTCTGTAAGCATCTAATGGTATTAATTTATCAGATACCTCACATTGTAGAAAGTACTCCATTAATTCTATTTGAGAATATTTACTTTCAATTTCTCTAATTAATTGTATAGGGTTAGTAATTACATCACTTGGTGTAGTAGATATATTAAACATGTTGTTATGATAGTTAAAGTAAAAAAGATAGTACTATAAATACTATCTTTTTCTATTAGAATATTAAAACTTAAATTTCATTTTTGCATCACCTGATGGAGCATTTAACTCTTTTTCAGATGTAGGTATATTAAGTACAGGAGTTGCTTCCCATTCCTTAAACTCATAACTATAATCTCCTTTTGGAACATTATAGTCACTCTTATTATGATAATCTATAAACACTTGTTGCTTATCAGTAGCTCTACCAAACATTTTAGTATCAATATTTTGATAGTGTTTACTACCATCTTGTGAATGTGTTACTGTAAATAGTACTTGCACATCATTATCAAAAGCCTTTGCATCTTTTAAAGATTTTTCAAAATCTTTAACACCTTCTTTTGACTGTAATTTCTTCCATTCATCTTCATTTAACATGAAATGTCCAGGATTACCATCAATATCTCTGGTAGGTAGATTTAGCCAATTAATAAGAAGATTCATCAATACTTCTTCTCCTTCTTTAATTACTCTCATTTTAGAAATCTCCTCTTTTGTAGGAGGATATTTACTATTATGAATATCCTCTGGATTCTCTAACCATAAAGTTTTAACTTCATTAGCTTTGAAACCACCATAGATATACTGCTTTTTACCTGTAGAACTATCTTTCCTATCTCTATCAGAAATAACAACTTTAATTCTATTCTTAACCGTAACAGGTTTTTGGTCAATAATTTCAGTTCCTTCTACTAAGAAATGTAATTCTGTAAATGTATCATCTCCACCATAAGTATTAACCTTATAATATTGAGGTTCTTGGCTATCTTCTTTAATATTGTACCCAAGAGCTTTAAGCTCTTTCAAGGTTGGGTTAAGAGCTACTACTTTTACATTCATTAAGCCTGTGTATAGACTTTTAGTATTTACAACTTTTTTGTCTGAACTTTGAACTTTAAGATTATTAAACATAATTTTATCTTGTTTTATTAATTAATTAAAATATATACTAGAAAAAAATCTAAATTAATAAAGATGTATCATAATAGCAATATTATAATACATCTTTTTTGTTAATGAACAGTTTTATTTAACGAATACTATCAATTGGCATAGTATCATCTATCATTTCAGGTTTAGAAAATTCACCTTCATAATTTTCATCTTTAAAATATTCATTTACTGAACCATTTTCATCAATATCCGTAATATCTGAATCTGTTAAGAAATAACAATTATCTTTAAATTCTTCATATACTTCAGGTAAATCAAAAGTAGTTTTAGCCAATGGCTTAATATCAATATCTTTTTTATTAATATCTTTTTTCTCAACAAGTTCTAATAAATGTTCATGATATGCTGCATTACTTTCACTACCTCTAAAGAATGTAACTAATGATTCACTTTTAGGAGCTTTAATTAATAGAACCCCTCTATCTGTAACATTATCATCATCTATTACAATAAACCCATACTCTGATAATTCTAAGTTATCAAATCTATCTTTTGAAATTACAAAAGTTTCTACATCATATCTTAATACTTGTTTTGTAACACCTTTTTTAGCACCTCTCTTATATGTATACATCTCTTTACGTATATTAGGATACTTTTCGGAATATAGTTCAAGAGCGTCATCTATTGTAGTATTTTCAGGAATAATCAAGGTTCTAGTACGATTTTCTATTTTAAAGTATGATTTACCTTTTGTAGTAAGTTTACTAGATGATTTTTTTACAGCAGCAGTTTTTAATGATTTGAAATCCATAATTTTATTATCGTTTTATTTTTGAAATATATACTAAGTATAACTAAATGATTTATTACTATAAATCTTTACCAAATATTAAATCCCATTTGGCATTACTACCATCTGTATCAGCAAATAGTATATCTTTACCTCTTAAATTAGGTGTTCTACTACCACACAATATTTCATCAGATGATTTGAATGTTATATGTAATCCATCATCTTCACGATACATATATGCAATAGCATCTACATTACTATTAATAAGTTGCTTATTCTTACCTATAAGGTCTATATCAGTAACATTAACTTCTTTACCATTCTTACTAATACTAGAATCTTTTACATGACCTATATAAATAATATGTTCAAATAATGTATTTAATACATCTACCATTTTAATAAAGGCTGTTCTAAGGTAACCATATCCTGCACCTCTTGGTAAATTTAGTAAATCACTATCTTCACCTTCCCAATTTTTACCTATTGAGCTATTCTTATACAATCTAGCACCTGCTGATATTGCTAAATCTTCTAATTTACTAATAGTATCAATGACACCATATTTGAATAATGGTTTACCACCATTATCTTTATTTAACATCATTAATTCACCAACAGCTTGTTCAAAATCAGATAGTGTATTAATAGCACCCGTTTTTACTACATCTAAAAAGTATGCTCCATTATCTAAATCTACCATAAGATATTTATCTTGTGGCAATTGTGAAGCAACAGTAGTTTTACCTGTTTTTGGTTTACCATAAATTACTATTGATTTAGGTGATGTATATTTCTTTTCAGTAACATCTCCTACTTGTGGAATTAATCCCATAATTTTATTAATTTATTGATTTATATATAATATACTATGAATTTTCTATAATTTGTCTAGCTTCATCTATACCATCATATATTATCTGCATAGCATCACTATCATAAGTAGGCATTTCTTTATATGTATTATTAGCACCATTAAATAATAATGGTACAAAAGATGTAGCATTTCCATATAATCTATCTTTTAAGAAGAATAAGAAAACACATTGTTCTTTTAGCTTAGTAATATCATATCCTAGAAATTCCGATATTTGATGTTTGTGTGGCATAAATAATCCCATAACTACTCTATAATCTCTACTAACAGTTCTATTCTCACCTAATTCTGCTAAGGAAGGCATAACTTTTTGTATAACTGTTTCACCCTTATAGGTATATTGTTCCTTAGCACTATCTAATGCTTGTTGGTGTACTACAATAGGTATATACTTTAATACTTTTTGAGCTTTTTTAAGTAAATATTCCCTAGACATCATCTCTATTGCTTCTCTAAGATTTTGTTTATTTTCAGGTTTCAATAAAGATATATGGTCTATTATTATAAATACATATTCATCTTCATTCTCTGGATAATAATAATCATAAGATTGTGATGTCTTTTCACCATTATTAAACATCTTAGGTAATGCTTTAATATCACCATCATTATCTAACTTAGCAAATTTACCTTTTATGTCAGCATATTGTAAAAAGTCATAATATATACCTGTTGGATGATATATATAATCTATAACTATAATAGATTTCATCATATCATCTAATATAGGCTTTATTCTATCATAAGCTTCTAGTTGTTCCTTAGATAACCTATTAGTACCTAGTGATTTCAAGGTCTTTATAGATATATTTATATCACATACCTTATACATCAACATACAAGTTATAGATAGCCAAAACTCTTCTTCATCTTCTTCTAAAGCATACCACCTCAAATGAAATGGTATATTATTATCTTTACAAAACTTATAAATACCATATACTGTAATAAATTTAGTGAACTTAGTTTTACCTACATTAGTACTAGCAGTAATACAATAATATTCACCTTTTACCCATCCAGGATATGTATTCATAAGACTAGGAAATTCATCAGGTAACATAATACTATTAAACCCTGTTTCACTTCTAGTTTTAGATTCTATAATTATATCTCTTAATGTATCTGCATTCATCTTTTACTCCAACCTGTTAAGCCTGTAGTATTATCTTTTTTACTGATAGACCAATTTGAATCATATAGTTTATCTGTTATATACCTATTGAGTCCAACAGGGTATTCTATATCACCATAGTAGTTCCTAGCATTTTCTATAAATTCTTGATTAAATATACCTTTATTATATAAACTGCGTAATGACCTCATAGTATTACTATTTATTCCATCAATACTATAAGATTTTTTAGTATCTTTATTATACCTCATAGGGTTTCCTATACAAGTTCTAAATCTTTTAACAGTTTCAGTAAAACTTAATTTAGGTACAACTGACAATTCATTATCCATTTCTGTTTCTGATAATTGTGTATCAACAGTTGGAATTGTATTATATAGTTCTGATAATGTTCCATCTATTTTATATTTTCCATTTATTTCAATAATAAGCTCTGATAAAAAGTCAAAAACCTCTTGTCTACTATTAAAAGTAGATGCTAATAATCTTCTTTTTTCACTATCCTTCATATTCTTCATATTGTATTTTGTTTTTATCTATATCTTGTGTAGCAGAATGAAACCATTTTTCATCTTGAGTATCTTTTAATACTGTAATGTATAAAGTATTCATTTGCTCACTATCACCTCTAAGTAATCTACCTAGACGTTGAACTAATCTCCTCTCTTTACTATTAATTTGACCAATAATACCAACCTCTACATCTTTTAAATTAACTCCTTCATCTAAAGCATTAACTGCAAATAATTCATTAGTTACACCATTATTGAAATCATCTAATGCTTTAATTTTAGCATCATCAGTCATCTTGCTATGGTATGTGCTAGAAGATAACTCATTACACATATTAATAGTTCCTACAAAACATATAAATCTTTTATTTAACCTTCTCATTTCATTAATAATCTTATTAATATAAGTCTTTTTAGTAGGAGATTGATATATTAAATCTTTTCTTTTTCTCATATAATTAGAGAATAGAAACCCTCTACTTTTAAGAAATTTATCTTTATCAGAATTACCTGTATTAACCTTTTTTACATACGCTTTATTAAATGCCATTTTAAAAGGGTCTAAATCATTTGCATAAAATAATTGTTGTATTTTAGAAAAGTTATCATTAATATAACTATAATTATCTCCTTCTGTAGTATAAAATGTTTGTTTTTTACCATTCTTACTATATTTAATAGGTATATTTTTATTCTGATAATCCATATTTAATTTCCATACTACCATACGATAATCTGGTAATACCTCGTTATCAATAGCAGAATCTGTTGTAACTCTAATAGTATTAATCTTATTAATACCTAATTCAAATAATAATACTTTTTTATCAGTATCAACAGTAGCACTAAGAGCTATAATATTACTATTCAAATCTTTAACATATCCTAAATTATTACTTGTAATATGATGACATTCATCTAATACTACAGCATCATATATATCTTTAACTTTATGTAATGATTGATAAGTAATAATATCAGATTTACCTAACTTCTTACCGTTAAACCATTTCTTATCCTCATTTTTCCAAGAGTCTTTAATAGAATCATAGGGTACAACAATGAGATTCTTTTTTCTACCATCTAGTAATTTAAGAGCTAATGATGTTTTACCAAAACCTGTTGCAAGTTCTAATAATATATTATGATACTCATTAAATATACTAGACGCTTGTTTTTCTATATCTCTTCTTTTCATATATTGTCGTTTATTATTTCATTATTATAGAAATTTGATATATCTTTAAAATTAATTACATCTACACTAACTAACCATTGTAATAATTCATCAACATCTTCATCTTCTGCTTTTTCTACATCAAATACCTTATTAGATATTATCATAAAATTAGTAGCTTCCGCAGTATCATAAGTAATAGTACCTTCTAACCTACCTCTTATATTACCATGTCTATTAGTATTACTTTTATCAGCAATAGCAGAATTAATAAGCATTTCTACATAAGCTACTTTATTAGAATATTCTTCAACATTCTTATTCATATAATAATATTCTAATTCTTCTAATTCAGTAGTAGAGAATTTTCTATAAGGAGTTATAAAATCAGCAGTATTAGTAGCTAATCTTCTAACATCTTCTTTATCAGTAGATGTAAAGTCCATATCTTTTACAGATACTACTAATTCATTATTATAGTCTGAAATATATATCTTAAAATATTGTTCTAATATTTCAATAATAGAATCTATTACGTTATCATAGTCATCATTAGATACTTCTAGTTGTTTCTTCAATAGTTCTATAGTTACCTGATGTTTATTAATAGATTCTTCTAATTCCTCTATTTTATTCTGTCTTTCAACAGTATTATGACTACCTTTACCACCTTCTTCTAACATTTGTTTTGAAGATTGCATAGATTTTAAGGTGTTTATGTGTTTATCAATACCTAAATGTAATTCATCTACTTTATTAACAACATCTCCTAATTTATCAGATATTTCTAATAATTCTTCATAAAACCATTTAATTTCAGTATCATTTCTTGTTAAAGTATGATAACTATCAAATACATCCTCTTTAAAATCATCTTTTTTGACCAAGTTCAAATGCTCTATTGTATAATCTAATACTTCATCTAATAGAGTTTTATAATGTTGTTCTTGAACTTGGTCAGTTACTTTTTTTCCTTATCCTTTTTTTTAACTTTAACAGGAACACTAGATTTAGTAGTAGAACTACTAGAATTTACTGTATTATTATTGGAAGTACTAGCTGTATTTGTGGATTTAGTAGAAGTATTATCTACTACTCCCATTATCTCTTTTACTTTTTTAGTAGCCAATAATCCTAGTATTACATCTACTGCAATACCTAATGCTACATTAAATATAGCTAATACTTGTGCTTGACTATCTAAATTAGTTGTTATAAGATTATAAATTATAAATCCTTGTATAGATATAATTAATCCTCCCATAACCATAATAATAACACTCTCTATCTTAGAAGTGTTTTCTTGACTATCCATATATTTAATATTAGGTATTGACATTCCCATAATAGATGCTATGGCAGACATACCTAACCATTGTAATATGCTAGTATTATTATTAGCTGTTGCTAAATATGATGATACATTATATATCAACAATAAGTTTAATGCTAATAATAATGCTGTACTAGCAGCTATAACATATATAATAGGTGCTGTACCTATTGATTCTACTTTTTCCAAAGACTTTTTATTCATTGTTGTAGTTATTTTAAATTTTTTTTATTATATCTAGGAATTTCATCAAAATCTGATACTTGGAGTGTAAAAGTATATTCTCCATATATTTTATTTAATGCTTTTTCAACTTCTTTATATACTTCTTTCTTACTCTTCTTAGTACGTCTGACATAAGATTGTATATCTGATTCTTTTTGTACTCTAATAGTTATTAAAAATTTATTCATAATTTTATCTATTATTTCATAACATTTTTTAATATAATAATCATATTTAAGATTACCATAATATCTCAATTCTTCATTATCTATATCATTCATTAAAGTAACATATTCATTTGCCACAATAGATGTAGTTCTATCATCATTTTTTTTAACCAATGTTTTACCATCAGTACTGATATAAAATCTATTAATATGTTGAACTTCATTATCTCCATAATATACTTTAAACTGTTTACCAACTTTCTGTGAATTACAAAAGTCATATATTGTAAGACTAGGATTTCCTACATTCAAATAGTCTTCTATAGAAGTATCTTTTAGAAAATAGGCTTGTAAAGCTAACGGTATAGCTCTACTAAAATATCCTTTGGTTAATGATATATCTGTTAGAAAATCATTTTTATATTTACAATAATCTAAGTTGATGGTATCATTTACAGCGTATTGTGGAACAGCTATATAACTATTAACAGATGTTTGATACATGCTGTGATATTCAGCATATTCTAAATCCATTTGCATAATAGATTCCCATTCCTTACATATATCATAGTACTCTTGTTCCCTAGATATAGGTACTTTTGTAGTAAAACCATCAGTATTAGCTGTAAATACTTCAAAACCATTTATTTCCATCATATATATTAGATACAGTATTTCTAATTGATTATTAACTGTAACTTGTAATAATGATTTAGGGTCATATAATAAGAAACCTTTTTGCTTATATTTACCAAAGAAACTGTTGATAACAATTTTTCTATCATCTGATTCCTTTTTATATTTATTAGCTAATTCAGCATTAGATTTCTTATACTTAGAATACAAAGCCTTGTATTCTAATCTGTCAGATATTATAGTTTCATACCATTTTAATAATCTTTTATCCAATTTAGGATTTATAATACTTCTATTAACAATCTTATTAGGGTATTGTGATGCTACATCAGCATCTATTAATTTATAACCTGAATCAGGTATTATAAACCTAGCATCATCTTCACTATGTATTCCACCATAACCTAATTGATAACTTGTATTATTCAATTTTATAGGTAATATCTTACTAGATGATACTGTTGGATATTCAAGAGTACTGTAATATCTATACCAATCTTGTATATCCCATTGATTACCTACTTTATCCCATAGTTCCCTATTATGTTCTAGGATACATTCTTCTAATAATATAAGTCTATCGTTATTAGCCAATGATTTAAGATATTGATAATCACATCCTGTAATATTCATATAGGCATTTTTAATAGCTTTACCTGCTAACCAACTATCATTATCTGATAAATAATCTAATTCAGAATTACCAAATAACTTACCTTGTCCAAGTCTACTGTTAAGTTTAGATTTTACCTTTTCATATATTGAATGTGTTATTTCAACATCATTTTTATTATAAGACATAATAAGTTCTATATCATTTTCAGATATATTATTATGTGGGTCAATAGGTAATTCTTGTAATTTAGGGTGATTAACTTTACATCCCATAAGTTTAAGACTATCAGGTACACCATTGAATATGTGAGTAGCTAAGTCAATAGATTTGGGATTATTATTCCATAATCTTTTAGAATTTTCTATAATATCACAGCTTAGCCTGTAAACTCTACTATTAGACTGTGGTACATTAGAACTCTTAGTAATTTCATTTAGAATATGTATATCATAGTTATTACTATTATATCCTATAAGAAATCCTTGTTTAACTATAAGTAAATCTTTGTATTCTATATTTCCTTCCCATATACCATTTAGATAATAGAAATATAACCACGTATTTCTATCAACATCATAAAATACTATGGAATAGAAATTAGGATATACTTCTATATCATAAATGTATTTCATACTTATAGTGTTTTATATCCTTTGTTAATAATGTAATACTTATATGATGTAGTATTCATACTTATCATATATTTATATGCTGTGAGATATGTGCTAAATTCTTTTAACACTGTACCATTACTATTAATATTTTTATATCCTAATAGGATATAAGTTTCTTCAATGTTTTGCATGTTTTTATTCCTTTATTTAATAATTTATTATAATTTAATACAAAATATATTGCTATATAATCAGGTAATAACCTAATTATCATCTTCCTACTAACATCTTTATACATTTTATATGAATGATTTTCTTTATATCTTTCATTCATAAGCACTGCAAATTCTTCTAATATAATATTATCCTTATCTAATATAGATAAAGTATTCCATAAATCTTCATTTACCTTAGCTTTTGTAATATCTTTCTTAATTTTATTATATGTAGGTGGATTCTTTAATATTTTATGTAAATCATCATGGTCATATTTCCTATCTACATAATCTTTAAAGAAATCTTTATTATCAACATTCATAGAAAATGGTTGCCTTATCTTATCCCAATATAATCTAAGAACTCCTAGTATTTCATAGTAAAGGCTATGACCTTTCTGTAATAGAAATCTAATATCATTTAAAGTTTTATTAAACCTATTTTTATTAGTTTCATATATTATATGAGATACTTTAATAGTTAGCATTAGATTCATAGATATTTTACCATCTTCTAACTTATGTTGTATAAGATTTATAGGAAATTGATGAATATCAAGATTATGATTAAGTTTAAGAAAATCTAATAGCTCTTTTGTAATACTATCTTTTTTAACTAAATAATCATAATCTGAATTATCAATATTCCTATAAAAATCAGGGTATATTTCTTTAATCCTTCTTGACCCTGTCAGTAGCATTTAATTCATCTTTAACGTTATCAACAAATTGTTCAAGAATTTTTAATAATTCTTCATTAATATCTGTTTGAATATAATTATCTTTTGTTGAATAATATTCCTCTCTTACTACTATTGATTTATGTACTTCTGCTACGTCAGGCTCAACAGTAATTCCTTCCCAACTATCATAATATCCTTCTCTACGAAAATATACATCAGCATTATCAAATTTGAATATTTCATGATAATGTTCCCCATCACCTTCACCACCACCTACTATTTCAACAAATACTAACTCTCCTAATGTATTTAATATCTCAACAACTCTTTCTTCTGTAAGACCTGATTCCTTACCTTTTTCACTAATTTCTAAACCTGTTTTATCTTCTGTATACTTAAAATAGTTATCCGTGTCAGTTAGATAAGCTCTTTTATCTTTATTAATATAAAATTCCCATAAATCTTGATAATCCCATTGTTCTAAAGTATTATTCGTATCAAAGTTCAACCCTAATTCTTCTAGCAATATTAAAATTGTTACAAATGATAATTCTTTCATAATTTTATTATTTAATTGTTAAAATATACTAAGTTAATTTTTTTTAAACCTTTAATTATTTGAAATGCTAAGTTTATTGTTCCTTTGTCTTGACTATTTACCATTTCTACAAGTGTTTCAACATCTTTTTCATCTATGTTAAAGCTAGTAAATACAATCCTTAAAACTGTTAGAAAACTTTTACTTCTCCAACTTTTGTTAAAAGTATAATTACCTAAATATGCAAAATCTCTAAATATTATAGCAAGTCTATTAATGTCTTCATTATAAAAATAACGGAAAGATTCTGATTTATACATATTTATATTTTCTAAAAACCATTCTTTAGTTATGAACTCTGTATATCTTAATGATTCAGAATGCTTTATTGTTAATTTTTTCATTATTTATATGCTAAATACATATTATGACTATGAAAAATTATAGGACTAATTACATCTTCAAAAAAAGAATTTAGACTTTTTAAATCTTTTGTTTGTTGTAATTTATTAGCACACATATCTTGATATTTTTTAGGTAAGGTATCTTGTCCAAAAAATGGTTTTTCTCCTTTTGATAACTCTTTTAATAATTCTATTATATTCTCTCTCATTTTATAAATTTTTTAAAACTAAATCAATAGATTCATAATCTATATTTGATAATATATCTCTCACATCTACACCATTCCAAGTTATACTGCGTATATTTTTATCAGAAAAATAACTTATATGTAATTTAATAGGTATAGTAACTATATCATCACCATTCTTTTTAAAAGAAGGTGTTATGTTGTACTCTTCTATTGTATCAAATAATATAGATATAGCTTTATCAAAACCAATATCTTTTAATTTTTGTTCAGTTACTTTTAAACATTTCTTTTTACTTTTAGGAGCATATTCAATAAACGTTCCTGTAACAGCATCAAATAGCTTGTATTTTTTAGTACCTTTTACCTTATACCAATAAAAAGGTATATCTTCTATAAATACAGGTTTAGATTCTCCTGTATTTATTAAAGTTTCTTCACCATCTACTATATCTACAATATAATTATCAGGAGATATTCTTTTTACTCCTAGTATTTTATGATATTCTTCTTCTGTCATAATAGTTTGTCATTAAGGGTTTTTATAAAATCTTCAATATCTTTTTGTTTAACAATCTCCTTTATCGTTGTATCTATTTCTGTTGTAATACCTATACCATGAGATATATGATTTTTTACATTTAAAGATTCGTAAGAGCATTTAAGTTTTAAAACTACTTGTTCTAAAACGTTAGTTTCAGTAATATCTGAATATTCAATTAATCTAAAATATATAGGTAATTTTTCAAAAGATATAATATACTTTTTGTATATTGTTACATCTGAAAGTTTCCCTTCTTTTTCAAGAACAGAATTACTTTTTCCTAATAAATCATATATTTCTTTTTGATAATCAGATATATTACTACTTTCAAAAAATTCATTATAATTATTAACCAATAAAGGTTCTTTATAATTGAATATTTTGATTATTGCTTTTATTATTGTTTTACTTTCCATTTATACATATTTATAAAATATCCAATACCGTGCATTGACATCCATAAGTTATAATTAGTCAATGGTATATCATGTTGTTGTAATACAACTTCATGAGATTTAATAACTCTATCAAACATACTTTCTTGTTCAATAGGTGATAATATTTGTGGTATAATACCAAATTTATTAAACCATATAGTATTTATTTGATACTTACCATAATCTATTGTACCATTAGTATTATAATTTATAGCATTATAACCACCTTTTAAAGACGATTCTCTATTATACTGTAAATCTTTTATAATAGTATAGCTGTAGGTGTCAGTACTATGAAGTAATGTATCACCATAAGTAGCTATAAGATTTCTTTGATGTTGATTCCCTTTTATAGGAACAATTACCTTAGACATCTTATAGATTACAGGAGGTTCTACAACTTCTACCACTCTAACAGAGGGTGTTCTAGGTGTTTCAGCCAATAGCTGAAATGTATAATCTGATTTATTAGGTGCATATAAATAAGGCACATTAATAAAACTTATGGATAAGAGTACTAATACCCTTATCCATTTAATATGATAATTCATAAAATTAATTTTGGTTAAACCATTGCCATCATTAAATAATGATGAAGATTATTCATCATTAAATCTTCTGATAGACCATCTTTTTCAGCAGCAATTACTGCCTTATCATATTGTTCCTTAGTAATATTATTAGAAACAATATTGTTTTTCTCTAAATTATTAGCCACAACATTAGGTAAATTAAACTTATTTAACTTAGCTGTAGCTATTTCATTAGATAGCCTTTTTGCAAATCTATAAGATTTTTGCTGTTCTGCAAAAAGTTTTTCAATTTTCGCATTATCAATCTCTTTAAAATCTACTATCATTGGCATTTTTTTGAAGTACTTATGAATAATAGTTCTATCTTCCAATAGCACTAGATTATGATAATCCACGTGTTTCCCATTGTCTTCTAGCTTTTTAACAAGTTGTTCTTTGAATGATACACCTGTTGTAATATTAAGGTCAGCATTTTCAATAATTACTGACCTCTTGCATACAAAAGTATTAGCTGTTGCAAAAGCAACCCTATTGTTAATTTTAATAAATGCAAAGTCAATTTTATGACCATTGTAGTATACATTACCTTCTTTAAAGTACTTGATACCACCTCTTTTAATAATTTTACTACCTACACCATTACTCTTATAATAGTTGTTCAATGATTTGGATAACTCTTTACGGTAGTTATTAAGAGTTGTTTGATTTGTATTTAGTAGAGCTTGTAGTTCTTCTACTGTAAAATCTTTTGTGAGTGATTCATTAGATACTGTCATAATTTTAATATTTATAATTTTATTGAAACTCATTGTAAGGGGAGTTTCTTAACCTTAGTTCAGATATAACTTTATAATTATATCTATTATTAGGATTGATATACATTGTAGGTACATCATCACTAATCCTGTGATACCTAAAAGATGATAGATATACATAAGAAACTCTATATAATATAGAACCTATCTGTATAACATCACCATTATTTATATCCTCTATTGTATTAAAATAGAGGATATAACTTTTATAACTTAACTTGATACATTTCATTATAGTAATTCTGCAAGGTTCATAGGCTTTTTACCAGGCTTTAAGCTAATATCTCTTACCACTAAGACATCAGTACCTGCTTCTTTACCTTCACCTCTATCGTGCTTTCTAGTATAACTATGTACGTGTGCATCAATAATTTCTCCTTTAATAGGTGTTGGTCTATCACTATCTACGTTTACACGCATTGCAAAATTGTTAAGTTGTTCATAGTAAATACCTTTACTGTTATTACTTTCTACAATTTGTCTGATAGCATCTACATCTGCAAAGTTAATAGCTTTGAGATTAATGATGCGTTCTTCTCTATCTAAGATAGTATTGGTAAAAGTCTTGTCACTTACAGTTTGCACTTGTAATTCCCACTTACCTTCTTCTGTAATAACTTTATATTCATTCTTAAATTTATCTAATGGAATGATTGGGTAATTACTTACAAAAGTTTCAGTTTGTTGATTATCCCCTTTTTTATTTTGAGTGTTTACATTATTTTGATTATTCATCTGTGTATTATTAAAATTGTTCATAAAAAAAAAAGCCTCTTATTTCTAAGAAGCTATAACTATATATCTATTAACTGTATATACTATGCTAAATCTAACAATGTATATGTTAATAAATTACCTTGTACCTTTTCTAGGTTAAACCAGAAAGGTACTATCATATCATGTATATCACTACGATATACTTGACAACCCTGTGATAGGCTGTTCACTATATTACTTAAATGTCCTCTCCAACTATGTTGATTAATACCAAAATAACCTGTTTGAACAGTATTTTCATCATAATCAATGAGCCAATCTTTTGTACCATCACGGTAAACACTTACTTCACCTACTTGCATCAAGTAAGTTTTACCTGACCAATTATCAAAATATGTATTACCCATAGGTTTTTTAATACCTTGTAATCTGTAACACTTTTTGTATTGACCAGGCTTCATTACTGCTACACCGTGTCTACCATATACAGTTTTAGGGTTTAATACTCCACCAAAACCGTATAATCCTGGTAATGTACTACAAGGTAATATCCTAGTTTTACTAGGAGTATCTCTATTTAGTAGTATATACCAATCAGTAAACTTATTAGTGTATGTCTTAGTCATACGTAATCCTATAATCTCATGAGAGTACCAAGAATATCCTAGATTGTTATATCTAGTATCTAGCTTTTTTATTAAAGTTCTTATAGCATTTATTGACTTAGTTCCAATTATACCATCTAGCACTAAATCAGAATTAATAATCTGATTCAATGCTTGTTGTGTTATTTTCTCTTTCATAATTAATTTTTTTAACAAATATAATTAATAATTATTACTTTCTATGTATATGCCATAACCATTATCAGATAAATGGTTTATTATTTCTAAAAACTCATTATCTGTTTTCCACTCTTTACTCTTACTTCTTATTACTTGTTGTGATGTTATATATGCACCACCTAATGTCATAGGTATAAACTTAGACAATAAACGTGCATGTGTAATATCAGCTTTTGGTACAAGTAGTTCAATAGTATTAGTGTACTCACTATTTATATCAATAGCATATATAGTATCACATTCAGCTATAATGTAGTCGTTTACATCTAACATGAGTTTTGTAGGTACAACTAGGTAGTCATTGTTTCTTACAGCTATATCTTTTGGATAACTGTAAGTTATACGTACACCTAACATGTCTTCATTAAATTGCTCAACATGTTCTTCTACATCTTGCAAGTTACTACAAGATGATAGGACTACTAATAATAGTAGGATTGTGTTAATTATCTGTTTCATATTTATTTAATTTATTTTACCGTTTTTAAAACTAATTTTATCTAAATCTTTTAATTTAAACTTTTTTAATTCGTAATTCGCATCTTCTAATTCATATTTTAAATCATAATTTTTATCTTGTAGTGAAGAAATTTTATCTTCTAAACTTTCAATAGTGTTTTCTAAATCATCTATTGTATTATTTAATTCTTCTATTTCTTCATTTTTAAATTCTTCCCAAGATTCTTCTATTTTAGAATCTATTTGCCATTGAATTTCAAAGAAACTTATATCAAGACCTGAATTACTTAATAATTCTTCTAATTCAAGTCTATCTTTTAAGGTATTATATTTTACAGCTATACAACTTCTAAATGTATAGTCTTCAATAAGGTCATTGAATGTTTCTTCTAATATATTGTATATCATAATTCTTCAATATTATATTTGTTATTTATCCCTTGTAATATACTAACTAATTTAGAATCTTCCAGAGGAATACCTGTATTTAACAAGGTATTCCTAATATCTTTAATGTTAGGCTTAGTTTTATAGAAGCCTGCTATTACGTTCTTAATTGTTAATATATACATGATAAATAGTATTCTTGTTCCATTTCTTTATAAGATAGGTCATCATAGTAGAACCTTAATGATTCTAATCTATCTTTTTTCAATTTATCTAAATGGTCTTTTTGTATAGCTCCTGCTATAAGACCTATTGTTGCTGCTATTATTAAGTACTCCATAATTATTTATATTTTATAATTTGTGTAATCACTATGATTGGTGATAAAACTATTGTAATGTATTTTATCTGTTATTTCTAACATTATTTTTTGCAATTCTTCAATTTTCATAAATTGAAAACCTTTATTATAATACTTTTTAATTCTATTGCAAGTATTACGATTTATCCACTTATTGATGTGAGCCATATCAACTTCTAATATCTTATTCTCTATTTGATATAAAACATTAGTATCTCCTGTTATTATCTCATCTAAAGTAAGTGCTATTTTACAACAATTAAAATCAAATGTTTCAAATAATTCTTCTATGCTATTATTTTCATTATATATTATATCAATAAAAATATTATTTATACTGTAACCTGTGCAATAAGAAGTTTCGTATTTTTTAAAGTTATTTTTTAATCTTTTATTAATCTTGTCATATATATCTTTATTGATACAGTAAATATCAACATCTCTAAATTTTATATTATTTAGAGAATCTACAATACTACCACCTGCTATCCAAATAGGTCTATGTTCTCCTATTTTATCTGGGAGATTACAGTAGTCTGTTATATAATTTAGTGTATCATATAACTTTTTTAATTTGTTTAATACTATTTTCATTTTCATTTTTTTAATAAGTTATATCTAATGAACATATATGTAACATATCCATAGATAATTAATATTATTATCATAATTCTTTTACATTAGGTTCATCTATTTTACAATGAACATCCTGCTCTGTATCTTCTTCACGTTGAGAATCATAATACTCACCATTTTTTAACTTGTTTTTTGCCGTTTCTAAATTTGGGGCGTTTACATAATATGAGTATTTTACCCATACTTGTTCCCATCTTGTTATTTTGTAGTTACCCATTATTTCTTTTGTTTATTTTAGTACAATTAGTTATTCTACCATTTTTAAAACTAACTCTATCCAAATCTTTTAGTTTAAATATGCCATAACTCATGTATGAGCCACAATCTCCATATTTTAAGTATTCTCTATATTCAGATATAGGAAAAATAGCAAGATTGTGATTACAGTTACCACAATTATTATTATACCATTCTGAATCTGCAACATTACACAAATCTATAAACTCCTTTTCCTTTAAGATTTTAGGCTTACTCATATAATTATATTTTTGAATCTATTATTAATATAATTATGTAAAGATTTAATATCTTTAATGTGTATTTTCTCATCTATTAACCTCCCTAATGGAGTAATGACATTATATGTTATAGTGTCATTTTCAATTTTAGTAATGAGAAGAATAATATGAGGTTTAGTCCACCTATATTTATCACCATCCCAATTATTATCTAAAAAAGTCTTGCTTATAAGATACAAATTTTTCTTTTCATCTATATCTTGTTTAATACCATTAAGTATTCCTATTAATACTATGGTAAATGATACAATTATTACAATATATATTATCATTTTGCTTTTGTGTTTAAGTTTTTACGTAATTTTAACAAGTTGTGTGCAATTTCTTTACACATTTCTTGTCGTTCTCTTTTAGGATACTCTTGATATACATCTCTATCCCAAAAAATGTTTTTTAAAAACAATTCTTCTTCTATTTGAAAAGTATTATTTCTAATACTTTTTTCAATATCTTTAAGTATTTTTAACATTCTGTTAAGATTCCTATAATCATAACAGATTATATAAGTCCTTCTTTTCATAATATGTTTAATTTATTTTATTCTCCCTCTTTGCCAGGTTAGCCAAAGGTGCTTTTTCCAATCTTCTTCTTTCCAATCTAAGTAATTTTGTTGAAATAAAAATATTCTCAATTTCTCTAACTTTTCAATTTCCTTAGGCAAACTTGTAAATTCATTCTTTTCAAAATCTAGCTTTTCTAAATTACTTAATTTGTCAATTCCTTTGGGGAAGTTTGTAATTTGATTACTAAATAAATCTAAACCTTTTAAACTTTTTAAATTGCATATTTCTTTTGGTAATTTTGAAAGTTGATTATTATTTAAAAGTAACCACTCCAAATTCAGTAATTTACCAATTTCTTTTGGTAGGCTTGCAATTTTGTTTTTATTTAGCCTTAAAACTTTTAAATTTTTTAAGTTGCCTATTTCTTCAGGTAATGCTGAAAGTTGGTTATGTTTCAAATTTAGCTTTTCTAGTTTTGTTAAATCGCCAATTTCTTTAGGTAAAGTTGTGATATGGTTATTTTTTAAACACAAATACTCCAAATTCTTTAAATCTCCGATTTCTTTGGGTAAACTTGTTATCCGATTGTGTCCTAAATAAATAATTTTTAAATGTTTAAGTAAACCAATTTCACTTGGTAAAGTGGTTAAGTTTTTTTTTGATAACCTTAAGTCATCTTGAGATAACTGAATAAAGTTTATATTCAGTTGTTTAGCCAACTTTTCAAGTTTACCAATGTATTTTTTTATATCAGGCAATTTCTCAGCAAGCTGTTTAGCGAGTTCTATATTTTGTGAATCTCCTGAAAAAAGCAGGTCTTTTATTTTTTCAATCATTTTAATATTTTTCATTAAAGGTTTTTATTACTTCATTTATTTCTTTTTTACTTCGTTAAACTTTTTAATTGTCAGTTTCATAATATCAATTTATTAGTATTATAATTTAACATAAGATAATCATCATACTCAATAGCATAGAAGCTACCTGATAATTTACATAATATATCTAACATAATTTTATCAATAATAACAATCTTATTATTATTAATAATTTTATGTAACTTAACTATATCTGATGGTTTCATAGAATTTTTATAAATTCTTAGATATAGTTCTACGTAATCTTCCTCCAAATATCTAGGAGTACCTACGTGTTTCAGGTTTTCCCTAGATTTATCTGTAATACTTTGTGATGTAATTAAATATATTACTTCCATAAGTTTTATATTTTTTAAATATTAAAAATCAGTTCATACACTTAACCATTATTTGAAACAACATCTTTGCAAGCTCGGTGGTCTTCTTTTTCTAAAATACTTATAGCTTGGTTTAATTCATGTATTTCTTCTAAATATGAATCCGTGTCAGGTATTGAAGAAATTACAGGAGATGCCCTTTTAATTAAGCAATTCTTTATAAAAGTTTTTTCTACTTTTTCTTTTTGTTCTTTTAGTTGTTCAATAATTTTTCTCATAATTAAAATTTTGGCTAACACAGTATAAAATATAGAAGAGTAAGTGCTGTGTTAGCCTTTATTCCACTTAATCTACCTTTTTTTGTTTAATAAGTTATTACATCTCTTCTACATTAGACTCATCAACGTTACAATGAACATCCTGTTGTATGTCATCTTCACGGTAAGCATCATAATATTCACCATTTTTTAAATGTTAAAAAACCTCTACAAAATTAATTGTAGAGGTTTGCGTTCATACAGATGCTAGGTCTATTGCTTTTTTATATCTTCTAACAAGTTCACTCAATATCATATCTGTATCATCAGGCATTGGGGGTACGCACATTTTATGGCTTTTTCCGCCTGTGCGTGCAAGTTCAAATATCTGCTTTTCTGCTTCTTTTATAAGTGCTTCATCAGGTATTGATTCTTGTAACTCATTTAATTTTTTGCTCATTTTTCTATTGTTTATTGTCCACATACCTAAAAAGAATAGCTACTGCCATTACCTCGTCTAAATGGAATTTGCCATTGTGGGTAACTATTTTCCCACTGTCTTTTGTTTTTTATTTATTTATATACATATCAAACTCAAGCACTTCTATTACTGCATTGGGTGCTACCTTTTTTACTATTTTTTCCTTATTTTCCTTATATATTCTATCAATATGAGGTTTAGAAAAAATAGTCACAAGCTGTACCCTTTTTACAAAGGGTAATACTATATCACTTTCTGTAAATTTTTTAAGAGTATCTGTAGGAAACATTACAAATTCAATTTTGTTATAGTTTACCTTCTTTATATTTTCATAATTACACCAAAGGGGAAACTTTTTCTCCCACCAATAATATTCATCTATTGTATTTACTTGATTGTACCTATCTAAAGTACCAAAATACTCATCTAGTGAATATTTATTTCCACGGAAAGGTTGCTGCTTAATATAAAGAGTTTTTAAGTAAGTTTCTATATTTTTTAAAAACTCACCAATTTCTTTTACCTCCTCTCTTAAATTTATTACGGCAGTTCTATCTTCTCCACCGTTTAAGAGCATTTGCTTATATACTTTCATATAGCTTCTTTTAAATTTTGCATATACGCTATTTCAATTTCTGCCGCTATCTCTTCTACTTCAATCAACGCATCTTTCATATTATCAACTGAAGTAACAAAAGATTGTTCTCCATCTTTTGTCAATTTTGATATTACCACGTGGGCATGATGTTGAGTAAGTACTATTTTTACACCTTTATACTCTATTATCATTTCATAGATAGATGTACTAGAAAGTGTACTTTTTCTGGTTTCTATGATTGATAGATTATTTAAAGTGTTAAAAAACTTATGAATTTTTTGAAGAGAAAATGGAGAAACATCCCCCCATTGTTCTAGTAACGTTAGTCTAGTATTTTTTGGTTCTCCTATCATATTTTTTTTTCTTTTAAAATTGTTTCAAACTCACTCAATCTACTAGGTAAATTTCTATAAGCCTTGTCATCTTTACCTAATGACCAATATCTGCAATCCTCTAAATCTGCATATACATACACAGTTAGAGTACCATAATTAACATCATCTGCTACATGTCTTCTGATGTCAATATTTTGAATTGGTGCTCCAACTATTTCAGAGGCAACCTTATAAAAAGGTTTGTTTACCTTTTTGTTAATTGTTGAAAATTCTATATCTGTATTTTTCATTTTAATATTTTTTCAAGAGTTTTAAATTTATAATTTTAATATTTAATTGTTTAATATAAATTCTTTAAACATATCATTCTCACAAATGATATAGAGGTCTTTATTACCTTTATAAGATTCTAATATAGTTAATAATTGTGAAGGTCTATTAGTTTTAACTAATATTTCTTCACCATTAATATTAATATAGACATCATTAAAGTCTACATTAATTTTATTTACATCCCCTTTTATGATGGTAAACTTTGTAGCATCATCTTTTAAGTTTTTACGAATTGTTACTTTCACAATGTATATATTTAATTGTTAAACCATAAACCCCTAGTATATACTAGGTAAAACTAGGAGTTTCTATAATATTAATAGTTGTAAGTAGCCTTATTCTTACGACTCTCTACAATCTTACGGGTTTGTCTAGTAGCAATAGAGTTATCTACCCTATTTGTTACCATTTTAAAAGCCACAGTAGGACTGTAGCCTTTTTGCATTAGTTTGTTAAACTGACGCTTTTCTCTTAATGTTAAAATTGATGTATTCATTGTTTTAATTTGTTATATAATATAATAATTTTCAGGGTCAGTTACATTGTAGAAGCTCACTTCTTCAGAATATGCACCATTAGACTCTCCAAACCATCTAATGTCCACATATCCATTAATTGTTGCAAACTTATAAAATGTATATGTTGTAGAAGCATAAGATTCTAAGTCTTTATTAGACACCATTTCTGCAGTTAGGAGTGGTGAATATAGTAAGTCCTCTAAATCACCACATATATCTTCTATAAATACTTCTTCACAACACTCAAATTCGTGAAACATCTTATAAATGTTTCCACAAGTTGTAACAAATTCTATTTCTTCAATATCATTAAAACCTTTATTAATATTGATTTCTTTAATAGTTTTACCTATCAGTTCTTCAAATATTTTCATATAATTTATAATGTTTTAAATTTAAACCACAAGAGTTACATCAGATAATGTAAACCCTTCATACCATATAGGAGTTCTACCTATGGTAACTTGAAAGTTGCCGTGTAATTCATTTACTCCTATGAATTTACACACACCTACTACGGTGGTGAACCTGTTTGTAGGGTTACAAGGAAAGTTATTACTCCTAAGAGGAACTCTCACTTGTACCATTTTACCTAATAAATTTTCCATAATCCTACTTTAATTCGTAAATAAGAGTTATTGATTATTTCTTTTTACTATTTATCCTACGGCTCTTATAAGCCGTTTTATTC
>Ga0209925_1000009_pt1 | contig 93082 bp, 118 predicted proteins | sample SalPonR2_A_D1_MG_FD_185702 | JGI IMG/M metagenome (GOLD analysis project Ga0209925, IMG submission 185702) | Salt pond soil microbial communities from South San Francisco under conditions of wetland restoration - Salt Pond MetaG R2_A_D1_MG... ... | reverse complement strand
TTTTCTTCTTTTTCCTCTTCCTTCTTTTTTTTGTCTTCTTTTTGTTTTTTGTCTTCTTTAGCCATATTATTATTTATTTAATTTATTGTTTATTAACCTTTATTTGATCTAAAGCATATACAAGAGATCTCATATTCCCTTGCAATACATTAACGAAGTTTGAAATTGGAGCATTAATACTACCGACTAATCTTGCTAATAACTCATCTTTACTTGGTAATTTAGCAAACTGAATAACTTTTTCTTTTTCTCTGACTTTTTCTTCGAAAAAGCCACCTAAAATTTCAAGACTTTCATTTTCTTCTGCGAAATCATATACTATCTTAGCAGGAGTAACTAAATCTTGATAACCAAAAACTACTGCTAATTCCCCTTTAAGTTCTCTAGGATCAACCTGTTTTATTCCAGCCTTATTCAAGGCTATTTCCATTAATGTCTTTTTAACTACTTTTAACTCAGAACTTTCCTTTTTAAGGTTACTTCTTAGTTGATTAATATTATTTACTTTAACTCCACTAATTTCTACAAAAAACATTGCTTTTTGTTTTTCAATCTTTTTCACTAGCTCCTCAACTATTTTTTCTTTTTGCTCTCGTGTTAAAGCCATTTTATTTTAAATAATTATTAATTCAATTAAAAACTACGACCTAAATGTCGCAGCAAACTCTTTTGATTTGTCTAGAGAGGTCTTATAAAGATGCCCCTGGTCTGCGACAATAGTATTTAATTTAACTTACTTTTATTTACCAAAAAAATATTTTAATGTCAAGCTATCTTAAATATTCTTGCTTTGCTTTTTTGTGTTGAATAAAATTTTCGCTAAAAATTGTTTCTCCATTAGGGGCAGAAAGATAATACCAATAATTACTTTCTTTAGGGTTTATGGCTGCTTTAATACTTTCCAGTCCAGGATTACAAATTGGTCCAGGGGGAAGGCCTCTATATTTGTAAGTATTATAAGGCGAATCTATTTTAGTTTCGCTAGTTGCAACTTTAGTGCTTTTTTTGCCAGTTAAATAAGTAATAGTTGCATCCATTTGAAGAGGAATTTGCTCTTTTAGCCTTTTCCAAGCTATTCCCGAGACTATCCTTTTATCTTTATAGGTTTGAACCTCTTTTTCTAAAAGAGAAGCCATTGTCAAAATTTTATGAATATTTTTTTCTTCAAAGTTTTCTTCTAATTCTTCTTTTAAATTTTTCTGTAAAGTAAAAACTAGCTTGTCTATTATTTGTGTAGAAGATACCTGTTTATTGAAAGTGTAAGTATTAGGAAATAGATATCCTTCTAGGCCTTGTTCTTTTGGCTTATCTTTTAAAATACTTAAATTGCCTTCATAGTTTTTAGTTGTCTCAAAGAATTTCTCTTTTTTAACTATTTTTTTATCTTCTAAATATTGTGCTATATCTTCTATTTTCCACCCTTCAATAAAAGTTAAATTTAATTTAATAGTGTCCCCTTTTATGATTTTTTGAGCTATTTCTGCAATGCTCATACTAGAATTTAATTTATAATGTCCTCTTTTAAGGTTATAAAAATCATTTTTAGCAATTACATAAAACTCAAAAAGGAGATTATCTCTAATTAAATCCTCCTTCTTTAATTTCTGAGAGATTTGGAAAAGTCCCTCATTCCTTTCAATTACAATAATTTTTTCCTGAGATTTGTTTTGAGTTTGATAAGGAAGACGGGCACTTAAATAAAAAAGTAATGTGGTGATTATAAGGAGCAATATTAAACTAAAAATTATTTTATTTTTCATTTTGAACTAAAGGTACAAATTTAAATCCTGGGTATTTCTCTATTGTATTATTTTTGTTTTTAATATACAAAACTATTGAATTTTGAAGCGGAGCTACCAACCTACCCTCTTTTTTTAGCTGTGTCTTCCACTTTTTTTGAATCTCTTTGGCAGAAGCAGAAACTAAAATTCTGTCATAGGGAGTATTTTTTTTATAACCTTTACTTCCATCTTTACAGATAAATTCCACTATTCCTTTTTCTATAAAATTATATTTTCTAACATTTTTTTTCCCAAACTTCATCAGTTCTTCAATAATTTCTATAGCGATAACTTTGCCTTCTTTTCCTACAATTTCAGCTAATAAAGCAGTAGTCCAACCCGAACCAGAACCAATGTCCAATATTTTTTGGCCCGGTTTAGGATCTAGCTTTTCAAGCATAAAAGCAACTACTAGAGGTTGGGAAATTGTTTGATTATGACCTATTGGAAGTGCTTGGTCATAATTACTTGCATCTTTTAGATTAGGCCGAACAAAATCCTTTCTATCAATTTTTTTAAAAGCTTGAATAATTCTATTAGTTTTAAGCCAGCCCTTTTCAATTAATTGATCTAAAAAATCCATAAATAAAAGTACCTTCGGTATTCTTTTGAATTAAAAAATTAAAATAAAAAAAGCAGGGACTGAGGGATTCGAACCCCCATCAACGGTTTTGGAGACCGTTATTCTGCCATTGAAATAAGTCCCCGTCTAAAAAAACCCTTTACTTTGTTTTGTGTTTGGTGTGTTTTTTGCATTGCTTGCAGAATTTATTCAATTCTAAATCTCTTTTTTGTGATGTACCAGGATAATAGTAATTTATTCTACCACATTCAGTACATTTTAATCTTATTCTATTTTTCTTTGTTTTTGCCATGATTTATTTAGTTAAAATTTATCTGAGCCGACAGGGAGAATTGAACTCCCGACCTTCTTCTTACCATGAAGACGCTCTACCTCTGAGCTATATCGGCTTTACAACTTAAGAATGTGGGCAGGGAGGGATTTGCACCCCCGTAGGCATAATGCCGTCAGATTTACAGTCTGATGCGTTTGTCTGCTCCGCCACCTGCCCCTAAATACTGCAATAAGTATAGCAAAACAAAATTACTTTATCAACCTATTTTCTCCCCTTTTTCTTTTCTCCATTTTTCAATTTTTTTATGGTGACCAGAGAGTAAAACTTCTGGAACTTCCCATTTTTTCTCATCTTTAGTTTTAAAAGTTTTAGGTCGAGTATACTGAGGATACTCAATAAACTTTTTATCCTCTGTTACTCTTTTATCTAGTATTTTCTTCTTTCCAATTACGCCAGGAATTAATCTTGCTGTACTTTCTAAAACTATCATTGCTGGAAGTTCTCCTCCCATTAAATCATAATTACCAATTGACAGCTCTAGATCTGCAATGTGTTCTGCTACTCTTTGGTCCACCCCCTCATATCTACCACAAATCATTATTATATTTTCTAGATTAGAAAATTCAGTAGCTTTTTTCTGATTATATTTTTTTCCCCGGGGGGTAAAAAGAACCACCTTTTGCTTTTCTTTATCAATATTGTTTTTCTTTTTAATATCTTTAACTGCTCTATAAATTGGGCCAACTTTCATTACCATTCCAAGGCCACCCCCGAATGGCTTATCGTCTACGGTGTTATGCTTGTCGTTAGTCCAGTCTCTTAGATTATGTATTTTAACTTCCAAAAGGTTATTCTCTCTAGCTTTTCCTATTAGAGAAGTTTTTAAATAAGAATCAAAGAGTTCTGGAAAAATTGTAATAATATTAAATTTCATAGCTTATATAATCAAGAAGCTGTGCTAAAACAGCACAGCTTCTTAAATTAGGGTTCTAAAAAAGGTTCTACGATTTAATCATTATTTAGTGTAATAATGATTAATTTGATTAAGATTACTTAATCAAATTATAACTTCAAATCGTCAAGATCTTCGTCGTCTTGACTTTTCTTTTTTTCACTACTTCCGTTGGAACCCCCTTTCCTTTCGTCAGGCTCTTCAATCTTAAGATTGACGCGAGCTCTGCTTTTGAGTCCAATAATTCTTACAAGAGTTCTAATAGCTCTTGCAGTGTCTCCATTCTTGCCAATTACTTGACCCATATCGTCTGAGTGAACTCTTAGTGAAAGTAGAACTCCCATTTCATCTACTTTCCTATCGATTTCAACCTCATCAGGGTAATCAACGATACCCTTTATGATATATTCAAGGAATTCTTTTGCTGAAGGTCGATTGTTATCAGCCATTTTGGTTATTAATTAAAAAGATTAGTCTTTCTTACTGATGGTAGCTCAACCTTTTTTCAATCCTGCTCTTTTTCTAAAAGAAAAAGAGATTCAAGAATAGAATACATATTAACTAGTTGTAAAAAAATAACTAATTAATATTGAAAATAGCTACTCTGTATTTAAAATTGTAATTTAAAACCTTGGTTTTGTCAAATTTTTATTTCTTTTCTTTGTCCTCTTCTTTCTTGTCCTCACTTTCTTCTTTATCCTCTTCTTTATCTGGAGTTTCTTTATCTTCCTTTTTGTTTTCTTTTTTAGGAGCTCCTTTTTTATGTTTTGGTCTTTTTTCACCTTCAATTATTCCTTCTTTTACAAATAAATTATAGACAGTGTCTGAAGGTTGTGCTCCATCATCTAACCATTTTTTAGCTTTTTCAGCATCTATTTTGCACTCTTTTGTAACAGGATTATAATGCCCTAACCTATCTAAAAACCTACCTCCTTGAGGGGGATTTTCTTTTGGGGTAACAACAATTTTATAGGCTGGTTGATTTTTTTTACCTACTCTGAATAATCTTATTCGTACCATAATATATATTTATTTTATTAAATTATTAATATTTTTCTCTAAGGCTTTTTTAGCTGCTCTTTGTTCTGCTTCTTGCTTTGAGGCGCCAATTGCTTTTTCTATTTCTTTATTATTTAATTTAACAGCAACTTCAAATTTTTTCTCGTGATCTGGTCCCCATTCTTTTGTTACTGTATAGATTGGAGTAATGCCAGTTATCTTTTGAGCTTTTTCTTGAAAAGTAGACTTAGGGTCCCGATATAAACCTTCTTCAATGATTTTAGGCAACTTTTTTAGTAAATTTTTTCTAACAAATTTTTTAACATCCTTCAAGCCTTTATCCATAAATAATGCTCCAATAAAAGCTTCAAAGGTATCGGCTAGAATAAACTCTCTAGCCCTACCCTCTTCTTTTCTCTCCCCATTAGATAATAAAAGATAATTATTAAGATTTAATTCTTGAGCTATCTCCGATAAAGTTTTTGTTTTAACTAGGGCTGCTCTCCATTTTGTTAATTTGCCTTCCGGGTCTTCAGGATATTTTTTAAAAAGATATTCTGTCACTATTAACTCTAAAACTGCGTCTCCTAAAAATTCTAATCTTTCATTGCATCCTAATCTAAAATCTGGATTTTCATTTAAAAAAGAACGATGACAAAAAGCCTTTGTAAGTAACTTTTTGTCATTAAACTCTATTTCTAGGTCTTTTTCTAATTGTTCAAAGTTAAAATTATTCATCTTGACTTTCTTTCATTTCTTGATAAATAGTCCCTAAAACGCCATTTACAAATTTACCAGATGATTCTCCACTAAAGTTTTTAGCTAGCTCAATTGCTTCATTTATTGCAACTTTAGGAGGAACCTCTTTTTTGTCCGCAAATAAAAGCTCATAGAGCCCTATTCGTAGAATGTTTCTATCAACAATAGCCATCTGTTTAATTGGCCATTCTGGAGCTGCTTTATCAATAATTTTATCTAATTCTTCTATTTTTTTTAAAACTCCTTCTATAGTTTTCCAAATGTAAGTGTCTTCTTTTAGCCCTGGACCAAAATGTTTAATATTTCTATTAACAATCGCTTCAATCTCTTTTTCTTTTTCAAAAAAATCCCACTCGTATAAAGATTGCATTACAATTGATCTTGCTAAATGTCTACTAGCCATAGTTTATAATTACTTTAATGCCTTAATAAAGTTTAGATCTTTTATTGTGAAAGATTTTCCATTGAAAGCCTTTTTTTGTCTTGTGATTCTGTTTCTTTTTCTTCTTCATCTTTCTTTTTAGGCTTTATCATACTTTTACCATTATAGAATCCACAATTAGCACATGCTCTATGAGGCATTTTTTCTTCTCCACAATTAGGACAAGTAGCTATCTCTTGTTTTTTGAGATAGATGTGCATTCTCCTTTGATCCCGTCTAGATTTTGTTTTTCTTTGTTTTGGTACAGCCATAATTACTTTAGTAATTAATCTTTGCGAAGCTAAGATGTAATTATTTATTTTACTTTAGTAATTAATCTTTGCGAAGCTAAGATGTAATTATTTATTTTACTAATTTATACTCTCTATTTTATATCAAAAAATGCAGTAAAAAGCAAATTTTTCTAACTTAAAAAATGATCTATTCTTAGTTTAAAAACTATTTATTCCAAATTATAAGAATAATTTAATTTATTTAATAATATTAATTTTTAATTTTTCTTTAGGATTACTTTGTAGCCAAAATATTAATTTTTCAAATTGTTGATTTTTAATTCCTTCTCCTGGAAATCCTACTCCTGTATTTTTTTCTAGAACATGTCCTTCAGGAAAAAATTCTTTATTAACCAAAACAACCGTATTGTTGCTGTAATTCATTATTGAAAATTCAATTTCTTCTTTGATATTAATGCTATCTTTTTCAAATCCATCATCATTTATTTTAATTTCTTTTTCGGAATTTATTGGTTTTATTGATGAAGCTGCTTCTTCATTTGAAGGCGTTGAAATAGACTTAAATAATTTTTGTTGAAAATTATTAAAAAAAAGATAAAAACCAACAAAAATAATAATAATTAGACTAATTACAATAAGTATAATTTTTTTACTCTGCATAATAATATTAATTGTTTAAAACTAAACTAATTATAACATTTTAAGCTAAAGGACCAAAACTTTTTCTATGAACAAAACAAGCTCCCTTTTTATTTATATGTTTAATATGATCTTTAGTACCATAACCTTTGTGTTGTTTAAAACCATAACCAGAATAAATATCTGAAAGTTTTCTCATTAATCTGTCTCTAGTTACTTTTGCAATAATGGAAGCTAGCATACAAGAAAAGATTTTATCATCTCCTTGAATTACTGCTTCTTGGTTTAAAGAATTTTCTATAGTAAAGTTCCCATCTAATATTAAAAAGCTATTTTTATCATTTAAATTATAGGATCTTTTTAAATTACTTAATGCTTCTCGCATTGCTAATTTAGTAGCATTTAAAATATTAATTTCATCTATTCTTTTATGAGAAATTTTACCTGTTCTCCAATAAATACCTTTTTGATTCCATAATTTATTAAATATCTTCTCTCTTTTGTTTTCCGCTATTTTTTTAGAATTATTAATTTCTTTTAAAGTTGCTAAAGGAATTTTTTTAAAGTTTTTACAAAAAACAGCAGCAGCAACAACCGGACCAGCTAAAGCTCCCCTCCCTGCTTCATCAATTCCAATTGTATATTTGTATCTTTTTTTTCTTAAGTTTTTTTCTTTTGAAAGCTTATTCATTAGTATAAGTTTAACATAATATTTATCTAGGTTGAATATGGGCCTGAAAAAAGATAAAATATTAAAAGATTAATAAATATTTAGAAATTCTCATGGATTTTACTCATTTACATGTTCACAGCCATTATTCATTACTAGATGGACTTCCTAAAATTGATGAATTAATCAAAGATGTTAAAGAAAAAGGGATGGATTCTGTTGCTTTAACAGACCATGGAGTAATGTATGGTGCAGTTGAATTTTTTAAAAAAGCAAAAGCGGCAGGAGTTAAGCCAATTATTGGTTGCGAGGTTTATCTTGCTTATGAAGGAATGGATCAAAAGAGACCAAATGTAGATAACAAAAGATATCATTTAGTATTATTAGCTAAAAATAGAAAAGGGTATCAAAACTTAGTTAAATTAGTTAGCAAAGCACACCTTGAAGGATTTTATTATAAGCCAAGGATAGATGAAGATTTATTAAAAGAGCATTCTGAAGGTTTAATTGGATTGACCGCTTGTATCCAAGGTAAGATTCCTCAACTTATTATTGCAAATAAAAAAGAACAAGCTAAAGAAACTATTAAAAAGTATAAAAACATATTTGCCGATGGTGATTTTTATCTTGAAATTCAAGATCATCCTGAAATTAAAGAACAAAAGAAGGTTAACAAAAGACTTAAAAAGTATGCTAAAGAATTTGATCTACCCTTAGTTGCCACTTGTGATGTCCATTATTTAAAAAAAGAAGATGCTGAAGCCCAAGACATATTAATGAGAATTAATACTGGTACTACTGCAAAAGATTCAGAAAGACTTAGTATGAAGGAAAGTGATTTTTCTCTTCGCCCTCCAAAAGAAATGGAAGAGGCTTTTAAAAATACTCCAGAGGCAATTAAAAATACTCAAGAAATAGTTGAAAAATGTGAATTTGAATTTGATTTAGGAGACCTTCAACTTCCTAAATTTAAAGTTCCAAATGGAAAATCTGCTGAAGACTACCTTAAAGATTTAACCTATAAGGGGGCAAAAGAAAGATATGGAAAGATAACTGAAGAGATTGATGAAAGACTAACAAGAGAACTTAATTTAATTAATGATAATGGTTTTTCTACTTACTTTTTAATTGTTCAAGATTTTATTAATTGGGCAAAAGACAATGATATTGTAGTGGGTCCAGGACGAGGAAGTGCTGCAGGCTCTCTTGTTTCATATTGCTTAAACATTACCACTGTTGACCCTTTAAAATATAATCTAATTTTTGAAAGATTTATGAATGGAGAAAGAATTTCTCCTCCAGATATTGATATAGATTTTACAGATAAAAGAAGAGACGAAGTAATTGAATATGTAGCTCAAAAATATGGTGAAGATAAAGTAGCTCAAATAATTACTTTTGGAACAATGGCAGCAAGAGGTTCAATTAGAGATGTAGGAAGAGCATTAGGATACAGTTATAATTATTGTGATAAAATTGCAAAAATGATTCCTTTTGGCAATGACCTTAAAGAAACTTTAAAAAAAATAAGTGAATTTAAGAAGATTTATGAAAACGAAGAAAAAGCTAAAATATTAATTGATTACGCTCTTAAATTAGAAGGTTGTGCTAGACATGCTTCTACTCATGCTTGTGGAATTGTAATATCTCCTACTCCTTTAAATAATATTATTCCTACTCAAAATCCAAGCCAAAACGAAGATCATATTATTACCCAATATGAAATGCATGCAGTTGAAGACCTTGGTCTTTTAAAGATGGATTTTTTAGGGCTTAAAAACCTAACTATTATTGAAGAAACAATTAATAAGATTGAAGAAAATATTGGAGATAAAATTAAAATTGAAGATATTCCATTAGAAGATCAAAAAACATTTGAGCTTTTTCAAAAAGCAAATACTACCGGTGTCTTTCAGTTAGAATCTCAAGGAATGAAAAGCTATCTCAAACAATTAAAACCAACTAAATTTGAAGATATTATTGCTATGGTTGCACTTTATAGACCTGGTCCAATGGAACTTATTCCAAAATATATTAGAAGAAAGCATGGTAAGGAAGAAGTAGATTATATTCATCCTCAACTTAAACCAATACTTAAATCTACTTACGGAATTTTAGTTTACCAAGAACAAGTGATGAAAATAGCACAAGAATTAGCAGGTTTTTCTCTTGGAGAAGCTGATGTATTAAGAAAAGCAATTGGAAAAAAGATTAGAAAATTATTAATGGATCAAAAAGAAAAATTTATAAACGGAATGATTAATAATAATATTGATAAAGATATTGCATTACAGATTTGGAATTGGATTGAACCATTTGCGGAATATTCGTTTAATCGTTCTCATGCAGCTTCTTATGGAACTATTGCTTATCAAACAGCCTATCTTAAAGCTCACTACCCAGTAGAATTTATGGCTGCCCTGCTTGCTTCTAAAAAGAATGATGTAGATAAAATTGCAAAATTGATAAAAGAGTGCAAGTCAATGGACATTGAAATTCTTCCTCCAGAAATCAATGAAAGCTTTAGAGATTTTACAGTTGTAAAAGGAGATAAAGATAAAAAAATTAGGTTTGGACTTACAGCTATTAAAAATGTTGGTAAAAGCGCTGTTGAATCTATTATTAAGGCAAGAAAAAAAGAAGGAAAATTTAAAAATATTGAGGATTTTGTTGCTAAAATGGATACAGGACATTTAAATAAAAAAACTATGGAAAGCTTGATTAAGGCTGGTACTTTTGATAAATTTGCAGAAAGGAACAAATTGTTGTTTAATTTAGAAAAATTGCTTGAATGGGCAAGAGAAAAAGAGAAAATGAATAATGAAGGTCAAAAAGGATTATTTGATGGTTTATCTGAAGAGAAACAAAAGGGTATTCATAAATTAAAACTAGAAAATGCAGAAGAGGCTACAAGAAAAGAAAAATTAAATTGGGAAAAAGAATTACTCGGCTTATTTATTTCAAGTCATCCTTTAAATAGCTTTGAAGGTTTTTTAAAAAAGAAGGCCCTCCCTATTTCTAAAATAATAAAGGGGGAGAAATTTACAGAAGAATATGTAAGGGTTGGGGGGTTAATTGCAAGCACTAAAAAAATTACAACAAAGAAAGGCAGACCAATGATGTTTTTGAATTTAGAAGACTTAGAGGATACAATAGAAGTAGTTGTCTTCCCGAGCGTTTATAAGCAAAATTCTTCTAAACTTGAAGAAAACAAAGTTGTGCTTATTTCAGGAAAAACTCAAAAAAGAAATGGTGGTTCTAAAATAATTTGTGAAAAAATAGACGAAATAAAAGAAGCATGAAATACTTAATTACAACAACTTTAGGTTTTAACACAAACCCCCTTTAGGGGAAGTAATTAAAGCTGCATATCTAAATAAAAGTAATTAAGCATTAATCATTAAAATTTATGAATAACTTAAAAAAAATAGAAAAGATCCGTCATTCTTTAGCTCACGTATTAGCTTATGCTATAGATGAACTCTTTAATGATGTTAAATTTGGAATGGGACCTGCTGTTGACAACGGCTTTTATTATGATTTTGAATTTAAAAAAGAAGATATAAGCAAAGAAGATCTTCCTAAAATAGAAAAGAAAATGAAAGAATTGATTAAAAAAGATATTAAATTTAAAAAAGAAAAGGTTAGCCGAGAAAAAGCTAAAAAATTATTTAAAAATCAACCTTACAAATTAAATTTATTAGAGGAGATTGAAGATGATCAAATTTCTATTTATAGAAGTGGGGAATTTATAGACCTTTGTAAGGGGCCTCATATTAAGTCTAGTAAAGAAATTAACCTTAAATCATTTACTTTAACTAAAATAGCTGGGGCTTATTTTAAAGGGAATGAAGAGAACGAAATGCTTACTAGGATCTATGGATTAGCGTTTGAAAATAAAAAGAGACTAAAGGAATATCAAAAAAAACTAGAAGAAGCAAAAAAAAGAGACCATAGAAAAATTGGAAAAAATCTTAAGTTATTTATGTTTGATAAGGAGGTTGGGCAAGGACTTCCATTATATTTACCTAAAGGAGCAAGAGTAAGGCATCTCTTAATTGACTTTGCTTTAACTACTTATCTTAATCGGGGATATGAATTAGTTTCTAGTCCTCATATTGGGAGTGAAGAACTTTGGCAGCATTCTGGACATTTAAAATTTTATAAAGAAGATATGTATGGTCCAATTGAGGTAGATGGGGATAAATATCGCTTGAAACCAATGAATTGCCCTTTCCATATTAAAATGTATAAAGATGAAATTAGAAGCTATAGAGATCTTCCTATTCGATGGGCTGAAATGGGGACAGTTTATAGATATGAAAAATCTGGAGAATTACATGGCTTAACTAGACCAAGAGGATTCACTCAAGATGATGCTCATATTTTTTGTACTAAAGAACAATTAGAAGATGAAATCTTAGAAGCTCTTAAAATTACTAAATATATTTATCATACTCTTGGAATGGAAGATTTAATTTTTAAATTATCTATTCGAGATCCAGAAGAACTAAATAAATACTTTGGCACAGATGAGCAATGGAACAAAGCAGAAGATTCTTTAAAAAAAGCATTAAAAGAATTTAATCAATCAGATTATGAATTAGATGAAGGAGGAGCAGCTTTTTATGCTCCTAAAATTGATATTGATGCTGTAGATGCAATGGGGAGAAGGTGGCAATTATCTACTATTCAAATTGATTTTAATTTACCTTCTAAGTTTAACCTTGAATATATAAACGAAAATGGAGAAAAAGAAACTCCATTTATGATTCACAGAGCTTTGCTTGGATCAATTGAAAGATTTTTAGGAGTCTATATTGAACATACAAAAGGAAACTTCCCTCTTTGGCTTGCGCCAGAGCAAGTTTGGATTATCCCAATAGCAGATGATCATGAAGAATATGTTGAAAAAGTTGCTCAGAAATTAAAAGAAAATGATGTAAGAGTTAATATAAAAAGAGAAGATAAAACTCTTTCTAAAAAAATTAGAAAAGGAGAAATTATGAAAATCCCCTACCTTCTAGTTGTTGGAAATAATGAAGTAGAAGATAACTCTGTAAGTATTAGATTTGAAAATGAAGACAAAGGAACTCAAAAAGTTGATTCTTTTATAAAAGAGATTACTAAGAAAATAAAAAATAAAAAATAAATGCCTAACCAATTATCTCCTAAAACTGAAAAGTTAGTTCGTAGGTATAAAAGTTGGTATAGCTCAAGAAAAAAAGAGGAGGAAACTTCAACTATTCATGTAGATGAGGTAGCAGCAAAAGCTGCATCTTTCTATGAAAAAATTAGAAAAGTAGTAGATTGGAAAGAAGAGCACTTAATGCGAAAAGCGGCAATTGAAAGGAGATTAAAAAGGCGTTTCTTTGTTGAAGAAAAAAAAGAAATAGCTAAGCCTTTGGTTCATGAATTAATTCGGGCTGGCTATTTTTCAAACGATCAAATCCCAACTTCTAAAATAGAAGAAGTAAAACGATCTTTAGATAAGTATCTCTATATTATCCAAAACAGCTCAAAACCTAAAAAAGAAACTAAAATTCAACTAAATGATTGGTTTCTTAGTATGGCAGCTTGCGAAATTGAAGAAATCCTAGATCCTCCAATTAGACAAAAGGCTTCTATTGATTTTATGTATGAAAACTTAAAAGGAAGAATTAAAATAAATGAAGGGGCGGTTGCAATAAAAAAAATTAGTGAAGAAGATAAAGACACCCAATTATATATTGCCATTGAAAAAGCTTTATTTAATTTAGATGATACTTTAATTGGTTATCATCTTCTTAAAAGAAAATTCCTGGGTTGGAAAAATTATTCTGATAAAAAAATTAAAGAAATAACAGAAAATGCATATGAAATTAGAAAAGATGTATATGATAAATTAAATCATCCTCTAGGTGATAAATTTTACAAAATTGCTAAAAAATACAATACTCCCTTTTTATTATTAAATGATATATTGTCTGATAATCCTCTTGAGAATGAAGAAATAATTAAAAATTCAGAAAAGTTAGAAAGTCTTGTTACTCAAAAATATAATAAAAGATTAGGCACTTTAAAAAAGAGACTCGGAAGAGCTGCTTTTTATTCTACTCTTTCTATTTTTCTTACAAATATTTTATCTCTGTTGGCACTTGAAATTCCAATTTCAAAAATGTTAACTGGATCCTTTAATAAGATTGCAATACTTATAGATATTTTAGGCCCTACTTCTTTAATGTTTCTATTAGTTTCAACCGTAAGAACCCCTAAAGAAGGAAATTTAGAGCAAGTAATTTTAGAAACTTCTAAAATTACTTATGAAAATGGGAAAATGGGTGCTATTGAGATTAAACCTTCTCGTAAAAGAGGGGCTATTTCTAATACTATTATTACCCTTTTCTATATTCTAACTCTTAGTTTGTTTTTAGGTGGTGTTGCTTTTATTTTCTATTATGTTAAATTTCCTCCTTTTTCTTATATTATTAATACTATCTTTTTAGCTGTAATTGCTTTTACAGGGGTTAAAATAAGAGAAAGAGCAAAAGAGTTAACTATTATTGAAAGAAAAGAAAGCTTCTTTACTTTTATTATTGATATCTTTTCTTTACCAATATTAAATCTTGGTAAATGGTTTTCTAATAAATGGAAAAAATATAATATTCTTTCCGTTATCTTTAATGCTTTAATTGATATGCCTTTTTCTACATTTATAAACTTTCTTGAAAGTTGGAGATCTTTCTTAAAAGAACAAAAAGAAAAAATTCACTAAGAAAAAAATTTAAACCCGGGAATTTTTTTATTCTCGGTTTTTTATTTAAAATAAATAAAGTATGAAATATTCTATTATTACATTTGGTTGTGAAATGAACAAGTCAGACAGTGAAAGAATTAAAAGAGTTCTAAAAAAAGAGGGACTAACCTCCACTGAGGATAATTCTAATGCTGATATTATAATAGTTAATGCTTGTGCTGTAAGACAATCTGCTATGGATAGAGTTTATGGTCAAGTTCAAAAAATAAAAAAATGGAAAAAAGATAACCCTGACCTTAAAGCAGGAGTCACTGGTTGCTTATTAGAAGAAGATAGAAAAAAATTAAAAGAAAAATACGACTTTCTTTTTGATATCAGAAATCTATCTGATTTACCTAAAATATTAAACCTTTCTCAAAAAGAAGGAAAAGAAAATTACTTAGATATTAAACCTGATCGTAATTCTAGTTTTTCAGCTTTTGTTCCAATTATGAATGGCTGTAATAATTTTTGCAGCTATTGTGCAGTTCCTTACACAAGAGGAAGAGAACAATCAAGGTCAGTTGATAAAATTATTAAAGAAATAGGAAATTTATCTAAAAAAGGATATAAAGAAATTTGGTTGCTTGGTCAAAATGTAAATTCTTATAAGCCTATATCTTTTGCAGAATTACTTTATAAGATTGAAAAAATATCAGGTGATTTTTGGATTCGTTTTACCTCTCCTCATCCTAAAGATTTTACAGATAGTTTAATTGAAGCAATGGCAACCTGTGATAAAGTTACTCCCTATTTTAATCTTCCCCTTCAATCTGGTAATAATGAGATATTAAAAAGAATGAATCGTAGCTATACAGTAGAGGAATACAAAAAAATTGTTCATAAAGTAAGAAAAAATATACCATCTATTACGCTTTCTACTGATATAATTGTAGGATTTCCAGGAGAAACAAAGGCACAATTTCAAAACACTTTATCTATTTTTAAAGAAATAGGGTTTGATATGGCCTATATCTCTAAATATTCGAAAAGACCAGGCACTAAAGCAGCTCAGATGGAAGATAATGTTAGCTTAGAAGAGAAAAAAAGGAGAGAAAGAGTCTTAACCCAAGTTCTTAAAAAAAGTGCTCTAAAGAGGAATAAAGAGTGGATAGGAAAAAAAGACAAGGTTTTATTTGATCAATTTAAAGACAATACTTTAATTGGGAAGACAAAACACTATAAAACCATCAAAGTAGAAAGCGTGAATCAAAACTTTGTTGGTAAAATAAAGAAAGTAAAAATTAATCAAGCTAAAGCTTTTGGCTTAAAAGGTGAAATAATATGATTAATAAGTTAGTAGTTATTTTAGGTCCTAACGCAGCTGGTAAAAGTAATTTAGCTGTAAAGCTAGCTCAAAAATTTGATGGGGAAATAGTTTCAGCGGATTCACGACAAATTTACAGAGGATTAGATATTGGAAGTGGAAAAATTTCAAAAAAGAATAAAAAAGGTATCTCTCATTACTTATTAGATATAGCTGATCCAAAAGAAAAATTTACTGTAGCAGAATATAAAGATTTAGCTCTAAAAAGAATTAAAGAAATTCAAAAAAAAGAGAGGCTACCTTTTTTAGTTGGAGGTACGGGCTTTTATATCCAAGCGGTAGTAGATGGAATTTTTTTCCCGAGAGTTGAACCAGATTGGGAATTAAGGGATAAATTAGAAAAAGTAGATAAAGAGCAATTATTTAAAAAATTAAAAGATCTTGATCCAAGAAGAGCACAGAATATTGATAAAGAAAACAGAAGAAGATTAATTCGAGCCTTAGAAATTAATATTAAAACTAGTAAACCAGTTCCTCCCCTTTCTAAAAATCCTCCTAATTTTGATATTTTAGAAATTGGGATAAAAAGAGAAAAGGAAGAATTAAAAGAAAGGATTAAAGAGAGATTAGAAAAAAGATTTGAAAAAGGAATGATGGAAGAGGTAAAAGAACTTCATAAGGAAGGAGTCTCCTATAAAAGACTAGAAGAACTTGGCTTAGAATACGAATATATAGCTAAATATCTTCAAGGTAAATTAGAAAAGGGGGAAATGAAAGAAAAATTAAGAAAAGAAATAGAACACTTTGCTAAAAGACAGATAACTTGGTTTAAAAAAGACGATAGAATTCATTGGTTAAAAGAAAAAAGAGAACAGCAATCTGCTGCTCTTATCAAAAACTTTCTTAATTCTTAAAAACTTTACTCTTCTAATTTTTGATTAAGTATTTTTTGAGTAGTTTGAGGATTAGCTTTACCTTTTGTTTTTTTCATGACTTGCCCTACTAAAAATTGTAGAGCATTCTCTTCGCCATCTTTATAGTCTTGAACTGGTTCTGGGTTTTCTTTTATTACTTTATCAATAACATTTTCAATTTTATCCTCATCTGAAATTTGTTTTAATCCTTCTCTTTTTACAATCTTTGAAGGATCTTCCCCTTTTTTAAACATTTGCTTTAGAATTTTTTTAGCAATTTTACTTGAAATATCTCCTTTTATTAAAAGAACTATAAATTCAGCAAAATTTTCTGGATTGATTTTACATTTTTTTATTTTTTCAATATTATTTTCATTTAATAAGGATTGAAGATCAGTAATGAGGTAATTAGCACTTATTGTAATTGTTTTTTTAGTTTTTTCTTTATCAATATCTTCTGCTTTAATCCAGTTTTTTATTTCTGAAACTACATTTTCAAAATAATTAGCTAAATTAAGATTTTGAACAAGAAATTCAATTTGTTCCTCTTTTAAAGAAGAATACTCTTTTTTAAATCTTTCCTCTTTTTGGTCTGGTAATTCTGGTAGGGAGTTTTTTATCTTTTCTAGTCTCTTTTTTGTTCCAAGATGAAGGATTGGCAAGTCAGGTTCTGGAAAGTAACGATAATCTTTTGCCTCTTCTTTCACTCTTTGACTAAAGGTTCTTTCTTTTTTATCATCCCAACCTCTAGTTGCCTGAATTATTTTCTCACCCTTTTCTAGTTTTTTCTTTTGCCTCTTTATTTCATAATCAATTCCTTTTTCTAAAGCCTTAAATGAATTTAAATTTTTAATTTCTATCTTGGTTCCAAATTCATCATCCTCCTCTTTCTTAAGGGAAATATTAGCTTCACAACGCATTTGCCCTTTTTCCATATTAGCATCGGAAATATTAAGGTATCTTAAAATTAACCTTAACTTCTCTGCAAATCTTTTAGCTTCTTTAGCAGATTCTATTTCAGGTTCAGTAACTAATTCCATTAAAGGAACCCCTGCTCTATTAAAATCAATTAGAGAATAATCTTTGTCTTCTGGATGAATTAACTTACCTGTATCTTCTTCTAAATGGATTCGAGTAAGATTTATCTTCCTATCATCTACTTCTAAATGTCCTCCTTTGCATAAAGGTTTATCGTATTGAGAGATCTGATATCCTTTAGGAAGGTCAGGATAAAAATAATTTTTTCTATCAAATTTAGAATACTCTGGGATTTCAGAATTAAGAGCTAAACCAGCTTTCATTACTTTTAAAATTGCTTTCTTATTTGCAACAGGTAAAGTACCAGGATGACCAAGACAAACCGGACAAATATTAGTATTTGGTTTAGTTTTCTCAGGATCATTCGGACAAGAACAAAACATCTTAGATTTAGTTTTTAACTCTACATGGATTTCTAATCCTATTACTGGTTTATACATATTATTTTCTTTCTAAAGTAATAAATTTAAAATTATTAAAATTTTCCTCCTCTATTTTCTTCCACTTCTCATTATTATAGTCTGGAAAATAAGTATCTCCTTCAAATTCTTTATCAATTATAGTTAAATACATCTTCTTTGTTAAAGGAAGGAATTGTTTGTAAATTGAATCTCCTCCAATTACAAATGTCTCTTCGAACTCTTTAGTAAATTCTAAAACTTTTTTAATAGAATTAAAAGTTTTGCAACCTGGAATTTCTAGATTCTTCTTTCTCGTTAATATAATATTTATTCTATCTGGTAGAGGCTTTCCAATCGATTTATAGGTTTTTCTACCCATAATAACTGGCTTTTTCAGAGTTAATTTTTTAAATCTTTTCATATCTTTTTTGATACCCCAAGGAAGCTGATTATCTTTTCCAATTACTCCATTTTTAGCTAAAGCTGCAACAATTGAAATCATTATACTGCCATTTTTCCTTTAATATGAGGATGATGTCTATATTCTTCTAAATGAATATCTTCCATCTTAAAGTCATCAATATTATCAATGTCAGGATTTACCTTCAAAGTAGGCAAAGATTTTGGTTCTCTTCCTAGTTGAGTCTTAACTTGATCAAAATGATTTTCATAGATATGAGCATCTCCCATTGTATGAATAAATTCATAAGGTTCTAAGTTAGTAACTTGAGCTACTAAGTGCAAAAACAGAGAATAAGAAGCAATATTAAATGGTACTCCTAAAAACATATCACAACTTCTTTGATACATTTGTAAAGAAAGTTTTCCATCATTAACATAGAATTGATAAAGAATATGACAAGGCGGTAATGCCATTTTATCTAAATCAGCTGGGTTCCATGCAGAAACTATTATTCTTCTACTATTTGGATTATTTTTTATCTTATCAATTACATTTTTTAGTTGGTCAATTGATCCTTCTGAATAAGGAGATTGAAAAGAACGCCATTGTACTCCATAAACTCTCCCTAGATCTCCTTTAAATTCTGCTTTTGGTTTCCAATAATCTGCTTCATAATTAGCATCCCAAATATGACAATCTCTTTCATGTAATTCTTTAATATCGCGGCTTCCACTAATAAACCACAATAATTCTGCCTTAACTGAATTAAAAATTAGTTTTTTAGTAGTAACGGCAGGAAAACCGTCTCTCATATTATATCTCATCTGCATTCCAAAAATACTTTTAGTATCAATTCCAGTTCGATTAGGTTTAATAGAGCCTTCCTCCATTACCTTTTTTAAAGCATTGAGATACTGTTGCATAACTTTTAATTAATTTAATCTTTTAGCCTCTTCTGTTATTTCTACTCCAGTACTTGTTCCAATAATATCAGCTCCTGCTTCTACCATCATATTTAAATCTTCTACTGTTCTAACTTTTCCTGCAGCTTTTACGGTTAACCCTCCAGAATGCTTTTTCATCATTTCTACATGTCTTGCTTTTTCCTTTAATTCATGATGGCCTAGAGGGTCTTTTTCAGTAGCGGTTTTAACACAATCTGCTCCTGCCTCTTTAACTAATTGAGAAGCCTTTTTAATTTCTTTGTCGGTTAAATAACCTGAACCAATAATAACTTTTGTATAAAGAATTTTACTTATCTCTTTTAAATCTTTTAGTATCTTATTGTATTTTTCGTATTTTAAATCAATTACATTTAAAACTATATCAATATTATCTCCCCCCTCCTCTTTTATCTTTTCACAAATTTCAACTCTTTTTTCATGAGGACTAAGTCCCATTGGTGGATCAACTAAAACTACAGTTTTAATATCTGTTCCTTCTAATTGTTTACTGACAAACTCTGCCCACTCAGGATTAACACATACTCCTCTAAAATTATATTTTTTAGCTTCATCACAAACTTTTTTAATTTCTTCCTTTGTTGCATTTTTATCAATGTTTGTATGATCGATATAAGATGCAATTTTTTTAGGATCTTTTATCATAATATTTTATTAATTTCTTTAATTACTTTTTTATTTATATTTTTGGGTTTTAACCATTTACCTTCTTTATTTAAGCATTCAATTAATCTAAACTCCTTTGGGTAAAGTTTGGCAATATGCTTATAGGCCTTTAAAGCATTAGCTAAGTGTTCTAGATCTGTTTCATGAATATCTTGCTCTTTATTTTTTAGAAAACTACTTTTCTTTTTTCTTTTCTTTTCGTCTTCAACTCTAGCTGCCATTTTTTTAGCTAGCTCTACTGAAGTTTTTAAAATTATAGTTAAATCAGGCCGAGGAATTTTAAATAAATTATATTCTAGATTATAGAGCCATTTAAAAAACTCTTCCCTTTCTTTTTTATCTTCTATCTTTCCCCCTTGATGGGCAATATTTGAAGCTAAATAACGATCTACTATTACTACTTTTCCTTCTTTCAGCCATTTTTTCATTTGAAAAGAAGCATCAAATCTATCACATGCAAAAAAGATTGAAGCACGATATGGACCTACTTCTTTAGCTGATCCATATTTTTCATTTAAATAATTTTCAACCATTCCTGCAGCTTTAGTTCCATATTGAGGAAAATCTATTTTCTTAACTTCTATTCCTTTCTTTTTTAAAAACTTTGTTAAATAATTAGCTTGAGTAGCTTTCCCTGAACCATCTATCCCTTCAAACACTATTAATTTCCCTGGATGCTTTTTTTTAGTCATTATTAATATTTGCTAAATAAGTATTTTTTAAAAGAAAGGCAACAGTTAAAGGACCAGTTCCTCCTGGTACTGGTGTTAGAAAAGAAGCTTTTCTTTCTACGCTTTTTCTATCTATATCTCCTGTAATATTTCCGCTTTTATCTCTATTAAATCCGGCATCAATTAGAGCTGCTCCTTTTTTAATATCTGCCTCCTTAATTAAACCTATTTCTCCTTTAGCGCTAATTATTATATCGCTTTCTTTTAATCTTTCTTCTTTTTTTTCTTTAAGATATTTTACTTTTATCCCTTTTCTTTTAAAATACATTTTTAAAGTTCTTCCAAAAATATCAGAATTTACTAAAGCAGTTACTTTACTTTCTTTTAAATTTTCTCTATTTTTTTTCAAAATAAAATAAATCGCTTGTGGTAAAACTGGATAAAGATAAGGCTCCTGAATTTTTCTTTCTAGAAGTTTTAAATTTTCTTTATGAAAACCATCAACGTCTTTTTTGGGATCAATGGTACTAATAATTTTATCTGTATTAAAACTTTCAGGCAAGGGTAATTGTACAATAATTCCATCTATAGCAGATGAATTATTTAATTCTTTAATTTTTTCAATAATAGTTTTTTGATTTACTAAAGGTGGAAATTTAAAAACCTTCACATTAATCCCTATTTGCAAGCCTTTCTTTTTTTTATTTTCAATATAAATTTTAGATGCTTTATTTTCTCCTACTACAAAAACAGCTAAAATTGGAGTAATATCCCTTTCTTTTATCTCTTTTTTTAAACTATTTAATATTTTATTAGCTTCTGTAGTCCCATTTAAAATCTTCATAGACTGGGTATTAATCTTCTAATTTTTTAATTTCTTCCCCTATTTATTTTAGGATCTATTTTTTTTATACTCATTAGTAGTTAAATCTTAGGAAGAGTTAAATCTTTTTGATTTTGATACTTTCCTTTCTTGTCTGCATAAGAAGTATTACAGACATCTTTGCCAGTCATAAAAATTACCTGGCAAATTCCTTCCTTTGCATAAATTTTAGCTGGTAAAGGAGTAGTATTACTAATCTCTACAGTAATATAACCTTCCCACTCTGGTTCTAAAGGAGTAACATTTACAATAATTCCACAACGGGCATAAGTAGATTTTCCTACACAAAGCCCAAGTACGCCTCTTGGAATTTTAAATCTTTCTACACTTTTTCCTAAAGCAAAAGAATTAGGTGGAATTATACAAACCTCTCCTTTAAAATTTTTAAAAGATTTTTCATCAAAATCTTTTGGATCTACAATAGCGTTTTGAATATTAGTAAAAATTTTAAATTCATCATCTATCCTAAAATCATAGCCATAAGATGAAAGCCCATAAGAGATGACATTTTCACGAACTTGAGAATCATTAAAAGGTTTTATTATGCCTTCTTTTTTGACGTATTCCTTGATATTTTTATCAGATAAAATCATTATTATTTAATTTAAAAAACTTTCAACCACTCTAAAACTTTAGTCTTTAATTGTTATCCCCATATTACGAGCAGTACCTTCAATTATTTTCATAGCTTGCTCAATATCGTTTGTATTTAAATCAGCAATTTTTTTCTTTGCAACTTTCTTTAGCTGTTCTCTAGTAATAGAAGCTACTTTTTTAAGATTAGGCTCTCCAGAGCCTTTCTCAATTCCAGCTTCATCTTTTAAGAGCTCTGAAGCAGGCGGTTCTTTTAATATAAAGTCGAAACTTTTATCTTTGTAAATATTAATTTCTACTGGAACAATTGTTCCTTTTCTATCTTGAGTAGCTTTATTAAATCTATCGCAAAAAGTAGAAATATCTATTCCATGCTGAGCTAAAGCAGGCCCGATCGGAGGAGCAGGATTTGCTTTTGCCCCTTCTATTTGTAATTTTACCACTGAATCAACTTCTTTTTTAGCCATAATTATTTTATATTTATTTATTTTTAAACAACGTGAATAAAAGATACATTTACACTTATAAATTTCTTTAAAGCAAAACTCAAAAGTGTTTATGGAAATGATTAAACTTTTTCAATTTGAAGAGAATCTAGCTCAACTGGAGTATCTCTTCCAAACATATCAACAAGAACTTTTACTTTCCCTCTTTCTTGATCAACCTCTGAGACTTTTCCTTCAAAATCTTTAAAGGGACCGTCTGTAATCTTTACAACATCTCCTTCTTCTACATCTATTTTATATTCTGGTTCATCTTTTTTCATTTTACTCATGAGTATATTAACCTCTTCTTTAGATACAGGAGTTGGAGTGGTTTCTGCTCCTACAAACCCCATTACATTTGGAGTATTTCTAACAATATACCAAGAATCATCCGTTACTATCATTTGAACTAAAACATATCCAGGATATATTTTCTCTTCTATTGTTTTTCTTTCTCCATTTTTCATTTTAATTTTCTTTTCTTTTGGCACTATAACTTGAAAAATCTTATCTTCCATTCCTAAAGACTTAATTCGCTGATTTAAATTTTCAGCAACTGCATCTTCATATCCAGAATAAGTGTGAATCGCATACCAATTTTTCTCTTTTTCTTGTGTTTGTCTTGGCATTTTTTAAAAATTAAATTAAAGAATTAGTCTTTGAAGTAAAGTGCTAAATAGAAAATCAATTGTACCTAAAAAAGCAGCTACAGCACTAGTCACTATCAAAACTAAAACAGTATACTGCAATGTTTCTTCTTTAGTAGGCCAATTTACTTTTTTCATTTCAGCTTTTACTTCTTTTAAAAAAGTAAAAGTTTTATCTAAAATTTTCATGAAATTAAACTATTTTATTTTCTCTTATTTTCGAGTAATGTGAGAAACAAAGGTTTTGGCTTTGGTTCTTAATTTTGAATGATGTGAGAAACGAAGGTTCTGGCTTTAGTCAGGTTCTTATTGCTTGTGAATTTTAGCAAATAACACTTAAATGTCAAGGTTAGAAACCTCTTTTGCGTGAGTTTGAATAAACTTTTTTCTTGGTAAAACCTCAGACCCCATTAAGGTATCAAATACTTTATCTGCTTCAGCTGCGTCTTCTATATTTACTTTTAGTAGTACTCTATTTTTAGGGTCCATAGTTGTTTTCCATAATTGATTTGGATTCATTTCCCCTAACCCTTTAAATCTTTGAATATCAATATTCTTATATTTTTTCTTTATTTTTTTCAATTCTTTTTGTTTTTCTTTTTCAGTATAAACATATTTCATAGTTTTTCCTGCTTTTAGTCTATACAAAGGAGGTTGAGCAATATAGAGATAATTATTTTCAATTAAAGGCTTAAAATAACGATAGAAAAGAGTTAAAAGTAAGGTTCGAATATGAGCACCGTCTACATCAGCATCTGTCATAATTATTATTCTATGATAACGAGCTTTATCAATATTAAAATCCTCTGCAATAGCTGTTCCTAAAGCAATTACCAAAGATTTTACCTCTTTGGAATTTAATATTCGATCCAATCTTGCTTTTTCTACATTTAAAATTTTACCTTTTAGAGGTAAAATAGCTTGGAATCTTCTATTTCTTCCTTGTTTTGCACTACCACCAGCTGAATCACCCTCTACAATATATAATTCTGATTCCTCTGGTTTTCTTGAAGAGCAATCAGCTAATTTGCCAGGAAGAGATAAACCTTTTAGTCCTTGTTTTTTAATAACTGTCTTTCTTGCAAGTTTAGCAGCTTTTCTAGCTTTTGCAGCAACCAATCCTTTATTAATAATTTCTTTAGCGTCCCTTGGGTTCCTCTCTAAAAAGTCCATTAAATGTTTTGAAACAACAGATTCTACTGCAGACTTAGCTTCTGGATTTCCCAATTTAGCTTTAGTCTGCCCTTCAAATTGAGGTTCTGGAATTTTTACAGAAACTACTACATTCATTCCCTCTCTAATGTCTCTACCAGAAATATTAGAATCATCTTCTTTTAAAAATCCGTTATCTTTAGCATATTTATTAATTGTTCTAGTTAAAGCAGTTTTAAAACCTGTCAAATGACTACCTCCTCCTTCTGTATGAATATTATTAGCAAATCCTTCAAGAAATCCTTCGTATTCATCTGTATACTGCATAGCTGCTTCTACAATAATATTATCATTTTTGTCAGAACAATAGAAAATACTATCATGAATCGGTTTTCCTTCTTTATTAATATATTTTACATAAGAAGCAATTCCTCCTTCAAAGTAAAAACAATATGGTTTTACTTTTCCTTTTTCTCTTGCATCAATTAAATTAATCTGAACTCCTTTTGTAAGATAAGCCTGCTGTCTTAAATGATCTTTAATTTTCTTTAAATTAAATTTAAGATTATTAAAAATTTCAGGATCAGGTTCAAAAGTAACTGTAGTTCCAGTTTTTCTACAATTGCCCGCTTTCTTTAATTTAGACTTAGTCTCTCCCCTTGAATATTCTTGTACATATTTTTTTCCGTCTCGACAAACTTCTGCTTTAAGATATTTTGATAAAGCACAGACTACAGAAACACCTACACCATGCAATCCACCTGCAACTTGATAAGCTTTACTTCCAAACTTTGCTCCAGCATGTAAAGTAGTCATTACTGTCTCAAGAGACGATTTTTTAGTTTGTTTGTGTTTCCCTACTGGAATACCTCTTCCATTGTCTGAACATTCAACTCTATTATTAGAAAGAAGTTTTATAGTTATTTCATCTGCATATCCACCAATAGCTTCATCTATACCATTGTCTAAAACCTCCCAAATTAAGTGATGTAATCCTTGAGTCCCAGTAGACCCAATATACATACCAGGTCTTTTCCGAACTGGATCTAATCCTTCTAATACATAAATATCTTCCGCCCCGTATTCACCTTTTTTTCTTTTTTTTCGTTTCTTTTTAGCCATTTTTGATTAATTATATTTATTTAGATTTTCTTCTAATTTATTTGTTAATTAAAGATAATTAAAATTTTCTTACTTCCCAATTGGGCTTATTTTCCAAAGCCTCAATGATTTTATTATGTAAACCTTCGACCTCCTTAGAGGTTAAAGTTTTATTGGGTGATTGATAAATGATATGAAATGCTAAATTTTTCTTTTGATTTGGTAATTCATCTCCTTGGTAAATATCAAATAAATCAACATCTCTTATCAAGTCACCTTTTATTGAATTAATTGTATTTAAGACTTCTTCTACTTTTGCTCTTTTTGGAACTAAAATTGCTAAGTCACGTACAGCAGATGGATATTTTGAAAGTGGTCTATATTCTTTTTCTTCTATTATAAACTTCTTTAATTTCTCAAAATTTAAATTAAAACAAACAATTCTCTCTTTGATACCATACTTTTCACTAATATTAGTTGAAATTTCACCCAAAAAGCCTAATTCTTTTCCATCTTTTACTTTAATTTCAGCAGATCGATGTAAATGCCAAATATTATCTTTGTTGTCTTCAGAAGTTGGTTTAAATTCATCATACCAAATATCTGTGATTCCCAATTTTTCGAATAAAAAGTCTATTGTTCCTTTTCCTGTATAAAAACTATCATCTTTTTTAGAATTGTAGATTATACCAGTTAACATTTCTTTCTCTTTATCTGGGTTTAAAAATATTTTTCCTAATTCAAATAGTTTAATGGTATTAAAATTCTTCTGATTTTCTCCAGCCGTTTTTAATAAATTAGGAATTAGAGAAGGTCTTAAATGAGTATTTTCTTTGCTAATTGGATTTGAAACTTCTATAACCTCTTTTTCTTTGTAATTAAAAAGGGCTAAATCTTTTTTATCTACAAAAGAAGGTGTATAAACTTCACTTAATTGAGCGTTTTTTAATATTTTTCTAATTTGTGTTTCCCAAAAGAAATTTATATTCCTTTCCGGAGGAATTAGACAAACTTCAGGTAATTTAGGTTCTATATTTTCATACCCATAAATTCGCCCTACTTCTTCAATTAAATCTTGTGGAATTGATAAGTCTAGTCTATAAGTTGGAATTTCAATTTCAAATTTATTCTCTTTTTCCTCTATCTTAAAGCCAAATTTTAAAAAAATTTTCTTTATTTCTTTATTTTCTATCTCTATTCCTAATAAATCTCTTATTGATTGAGCTTTAAGGATAATTTTTTTAGGTTTTCTTTTTTCTTCATAATTATCTACTCTTCCTTTTGTTACTTTTCCATTACTAACTTTTTGGATAAGATAAGCAGCACGATCTACTGCTTTTCCAGTTAAATTAGGATCAATTTTATTTTCAAATCTTGTAGAAGCTTCAGTTCTAAGATTAATTGCTTGAGAAGTTTTTCTAACTGAAACAGGGTCAAAATTAGCAGATTCTAAGACAATATTTTTAGTTTTATTTGTAATCTCTGCTTTTTTACCTCCCTTTATCCCAGCAATAGCTAAAATTCCTTCTTTGTCACTAATAACAACAGATTTATTATTTAGTTCAAAATTTTCTCCATCTAAAGTTGTAACTTTTTCATTTGCCTTAGCCTTTCTAACTTTTATTTTATTCCCTTTAACTTTTTCAAGATCAAAGGCATGAAGGGGCTGTCCCATCTCTAGCATTACTAAATTAGTAGCATCTACAATATTGTTTATTGGTTGAACTCCACATTTTTCAAGTTTTTTCTTAACCCATTTTGGAGACTCGCCTACTTCTACATCTTTTACAACTCTAGTTGTATATCTTCTACAGTCCTCTTTCTTTTTAATTTCTACCTCAATTAAATCTTTTGTCTCTTCTTTAATCTCTTTAAGTTTTATTTCTGGTAAATTTAATTTATCTTCTAATAAAACTGAACATTCTCTAGCTAATCCAATATGGGATAGACAGTCTGAAGCTCTATTTGGTAAAACATCAATATCTAAAATATAATCACCTTCTATTTTTTCTATTTCTTCTACTTCTAAAACATGCTTAGTAATTAAATCACTAAGTTTTTTAGGATTAGGTAAATCTTTTTTTAAAAATTCATTTAACCAGCTGTAAGAAAACTTCATACTTTAATTATTTTTAATAATATTAAAATTGAGATAAAAACCTTAAGTCACTTGAATAAAATAATCTGATATCATTTATATTATATTTAAGCATTGCTAATCTATCTAGTCCTATTCCAAAAGCAAAACCCTGCCATTTATCAGGCTTATACCCAACAGATTTTAAAACTTCAGGATGAACCATTCCTGCCCCCATTAATTCTAACCAGCCAGTTTGAGAACAAACAGAGCAACCTTTTCCTCCGCAATTAATACATCTCATATCTACTTCAAAAGAAGGCTCAGTAAATGGAAAGTAAGATGGTCTTAGTCTAATTTTAGTATCTTTTTCAAAAAAACTATCTAAAAATTCCTCAATTATTGCCCTAAAATTAGCAGCAGTTACTTTCTTATCAACCATTAACCCTTCTAATTGATAAAAGTTAAATTCATGAGATGCATCCGTAGCTTCATAACGAAAAACTCTACCTGGAACAATTATGCGAAGAGGAGGATTATTACTTTCCATATATCTTATCTGCACTGGAGAAGTGTGAGTCCGAAGAAGCTTTCCATTCTCTAAATAAAAAGTATCCCACATATCTCTTGCAGGATGATTTTTAGGAATATTTAAAGCATCAAAATTATGCCATTCATCTTCCATTTCTGGCCCTTGAATTAAAGAAAATCCTAAACCTCGAAAAACTTCTTCTGCCTTATTTCCGATTTGAGTAATAGGATGAATGTGACCTTTTGTTGCTGGAATTTTTCCAGGAGCAGAAATATCTATCCATTCTTTTTCTTCTCTTTCTTTTTGAAATTTTTCTTTCTTAGTTTTTTTAGTCTCTTTAATTCTTTCTTTTAGTTCTTTCTTTATCTTATTAGCCTCTTTTCCAATCCTTTTTCTTTCTTCTATGGGAAGATCTTTAAGAGTTTTTAATATCTTATTTAGCTCTCCTTTCTTTCCTAAATATTTTTTATAGGCCTCATCTAGTTGTTTGAGGTCTTTTGCATTTTCTATTTCTTTTTGTGCTTTTTTCTTTAAAGAATTCAAATCCATTTACTTCACTTTTTTAAAAAATTACTTTAACCATTTTAACTTAATTTTTCCCTTTAATCAAGTTCATTTTTAATCTAAATTTTGAATAAAAAAAGACCAATTTTTATTGGTCTTTAAAAAGCGCGGGTGATCGGATTTGAACCGACGGTCTCTACCGTGACAGGGTAGCGCTTTGGGCCGCTAAGCTACACCCGCAAATAAGCTTGTGCCGGCGGTAGGTTTCGAACCTACGAACCTTAGCCTTATGAAGACTCTGCTCTACCCCTGAGCTACGCCGGCTTTCTCTTTTTAATTTGTGAAAACAGTGTTGCGGGGGTTGGATTCGAACCAACGTCCCGAGGTTATGGGCCTCGTGAGATACCGTTTCTCCACCCCGCGATCTTCCTACATATTCTACCTAAAATTTTGAAACTGTCAAATTAAATCCTTTTCAAAACTTTGAATTCCTTTGTAACTACTATCATACTTATCAATTTTAGGGAAATCAAGCATCTGTATTTTTTTTGAAACTACATCTATTAATTTTTTCATTCTTTTAATATCCTTCTCTTTTATCTTATAATTTAAAGTGGTTAATCTTTCTTTCTTATCTGGCTCTAAAAACTCTAATTGCCCCTCTTCTACTCTGTATTTATCTCCAAAATCTTTTGAATTTTCAATAAGTAATTTATAAAAGATAAGTTGGTTTTTATATTTCCATAATTTAATTTTTTCATAATCACCTTTTCCTTTCCAACTATTTACTGACTTACCAGTTTTAAAATCTGTTACTATCATCTCTTTACCTTTTTTTTCAATTTTATCAATTTTGCCTGTAATTGGACATCCTTTAACCTCTACTCCTCTGCTTGAAAAGTTGAATTCTACTAAATGTTCTGGTTTAAAGCTTCCTTTCTTTTCTTTGTAATAATTTTCAAGGGCTTTCTTTCCCCTTTGATGGAGTTCTTTAAACTCTCTTTCATTTAATGGTTGGTTTTTTAATAATTTTTTAAATATAGAAAAGACTTTATCTAAACTTGGAACCTCACCTTCTTTCTTTAATATCATATAGATATTGTCCATTGTTTGGTGCATTGCTGTACCAAAACAAAGTCCTGGAGTTTTTGCTTTAGGAAAGCGTAATAAATTTTGCTCTAAAAAATAATGAGGTCCTCCTTGAGTTATATCTAAGAAGTTATTTAAATGAGTAACACTTAGTTTATATTTATCTAAAACATCAGACAATAAGGCCTTTTGATTATCTGTTTCTGGCAAAAAGAATGAAGGAGTAATACTTTTTTCTAAAGCCTCAATTCTTTCTTCTTTTGTAATTTCTTTTTCTTCAGGACTTAATAGTTTAGCTGACTTACTTTCTTTTATCTCTTCTTCTGTTGTTACTAAAAATTGAAGGGGTAAAAACTCTCTTCCTTTTTCATCCTTTGCAAAGGAGGTCAATATTAATTCGTGCCGAGCTCTTGTAAGAACTACGTAAAATAATCTTAATTGATCATCTATATCTTCTTGCCCTGGTTTTACTCTTAAATTCTGTGGAAAAGGAAGAATAGAATAACGCCCCTTTTTTGCCCAAATTTTATCCTGACAATTTAAGACAAAAACTGAATCAAACTCTTTCCCTTTTGCTTTGTGGGCACTTAATAGATTTACCTTATTCTCCCCTGTAGTAAATTTACTTTTATTAATTAAAGGAAGATTTATTTCATTATGTAATCTTACAAAATCAAGTAGATGCTCTAATTTTAAAAATTCCTGTTGTTTGTAATCTCTGATTTTTTGAATAAAAGTCTGCAAGCTTGATAAAAACCAAAACTTATCTCCTTTCTCATTATTATCAAAATAATATTCCCTAAAAGGAGATCTAATATTTAAACTCTTAGTTCCAATTATAAAGTCTATCATTTTTTCTAAGGGTTCATAGTTTGCCCTATTTGATAGCTCAAGAAAGAAATTAGCAATATTATTTAGTTTCCCTTTTTTATTTAACATGCACTCTAACCAATCCCTTCTTTTTAATTTAGATTCCGAAGCTAATTTTAAGAGTTCTTCTCTTTTAATTTCCCAAAAGGGATAACTTAAAACCTCAGGAAGTAAAGAGAGTGCTTCCCTTTTTTTATTTTTTGATAAATGAATTACTATCTTTATTATTTGAATAATTTGTTCTATATAGGGCTCTTCTAAAATATTCTGCTCTCTTTCATAAGAAATTGGAATATCAAAATAAGAAAGAAAAGGAACTAATTTTTGTAAGTCTTTATGATAACGACTAATAACGGCTATGGTATCTGGGTTTTCTTTTTTTTCAATATTTTCTTTAATTTTTTTAGCAATCCAATAATACTCTTCTTCTTTTGTTTTAAACTTATAATGGTTAATAAACTCTTTTTCTTTATTTTTATTAACTGATTCCAGCCTTTTCTGAATTTGAGGAATAATATTTTCTAGTCGTTTTTCTCCTTTTTCAATAATAAATTTTGCCGTCTTTAAAACATTTTCTGAAGATCTGTAGTTTTTTAAAAGTGTAATAATTTTTGTATCTTTATATCTCTTCTTAAATTTATGAATATTTTCTACTTCAGCTCCTTGGAATTTAAATATAGCTTGATCATCATCCCCTACTACAAAAATATTAGACTTTTCTTTCCCAGTTAAAAGATGAAGTAGTCTCATTTGAGCTTCGTTTGTATCTTGAAATTCATCAACTAAAATAAAGGAGAACTCTTCTTGGATCTCTTTTCGGAAAGATTCATTTTTAGAAAGAACTTGAATAACATCAAGAAGCATATCATCAAAATCATAATATCCTTTTTCATACATTCTTTTTTGATATTCCTTATAAATCTCTGCTAAGGCTTTTAATTTTTCAGTATATTTTGTGTCTTTAAATACTATTTCGCCCTCTTCTTTTTTAGTCCATTTTCTCTTCCATCTTGTTATTGGTTTTGTTTTTTCTTTTTCTTCAGCTTCTTTTAAGGCTTTTTCAAAACTACGCCCAATAACAGAAGTTAGATCTTCAATATGAGGAATCTTATTATTCTCTTTTTTATTTTTTATTTTTTCTAAAGATTTCCAATAATTTTCAAAATTACTTTTACTGACTCTATCGCTTAAGCAGTTTTGGAGGGTAGAATTTATAAATTTAAGCTCTTCTTTATTTTTATCTAATATCTTTCCAAATTCATCTGTTGTTAAGCCAGCTCTTTTTAAAGCAGTGATTGATTTTTTAATTGGTCTTAGATATATAAAGCCTTGTTCAGAATGAGATTTTTTAAGAGGATTATCAAATTCTAAATCTTTAATAATGTCTTTAATAATTTCAGTTTGAGTAACTTGATCAGCTGGATTAAAATTAGCTCCTTTATAAAAATATTCAGGGTACTTATTGATTATATTTACACCTAAGCTATGAAAAGTACTAATATTTACTTTAAAAGCTTTGTTACCAATAAAATCTTGTAATCTTTGCTTCATATTTGATGCAGCTGAATCTGTGAAGGTTAAACAAAGTATCTCTTGAGGTAAAGTGTCTGTTTTTTTTAAAATATTAGCTACTCTAAGAGCTAAAATTTCAGTCTTACCTGCACCGGGACCAGCTACTACAAGAACAGACCCATAAAGAGAATCTGCTGCTTCTCTCTGTTCTTTATTTAAACGTTTGTATCTTATTTCAAAATTATTCATATTCTTTACTTAAATTATCATTTTTAAATAATCAAAACAAGCAGACAAATTTAACTTTGTCTGCTTCAAAATAATAACTTTTATTTAAGTTTAAAAAGCTTGAAAACTTCGAAGACCTTTTTCAAAAATACTTAAAACTTTTTGAGCCTGCTCAAGATCTACTTCATAGTTAGGGTCTCGAGCAACACTATTCCTAATCTCATGAGCTTTTAATATTTCTTTTTTATTTGGTAAAACCCCCGGGCTTAATTGTTCTAATCTTTCTTCTAAAGAATCCCCGCTATATCCCATTTCTTCTAAAACATCAATAAACATAGTTTCGGCTTCCATAATGGATAATTTATAATCCGATTCAGTTCCTGCCTCTTTTACTCTATCAGTAATTTTTTGCCATTTTTTCTGTACTTTTACAGCACCAATAGGTCGAAAAGTAATAAACTCTAAAATATTATTAAGGTAGGTTAATCTTAACCAACCTTTAGTAATCGAAATCATAATTATTGTCCCTAAAAATAAAAGAGAAATTAATATAAAAATATACTTAATAATTAATAACCAAATTGGAAAATTAGGACTAATTAAAAATTCATTTAATGTTCCACCAACTTGAGGTAAATTTTTAAGGAATAAGCTTGCTCCCATATCGTTTAAAAGTTCTGTAATTAAATTATTCATAAATTAAATTAGCTAAATCTAATATTTTATATTCTTCAAAAGGTTTACCAATTATTTGAAGTCCAACTGGAAGAGAATTAATTTTGCCAGCAGGAATTGAAACAGCAGGTAGCCCAGCTAAATTAACTGGAATTGTGCAAAGATCAGCTAAATACATAGAAAGAGGATCTTCTGTCCTTTGTCCAATTTTAAATGCAGTTGTAGGAGAAGTAGGCGTTACTAAGAAGTCTACTTCTTTAAATATTTTAGTAAAATCTTCTTTAATTAAAGTTCTTACTTTTTGTGCTTTTTTATAATAAGCATCATAATAGCCAGAAGAAAGGCAATAAGTTCCAAGCATTATTCTTCTTTTTACTTCATCTCCAAAACCTTTCCCCCTAACATCTTTATATGTTCCTTTTTTAGTCTTTAAGCCATATTTTACCCCATCATAACGAGCTAAATTTGAACTAGCTTCTGAAGGAGAAATAATATAATAAGCTGGTAAAGCATATTTTGTATGAGGAAGACTAACTTCTTTAACTTGAACTCCTCTTTTTTCAAATTCTTTAATTTTTTCTATAATTTTATCTTTAACTTCTTGATCTATTCCCTCTTGAAAATATTCTTTTGGAACCCCAATTTTAGTATTTTTAATATTTGTTTTATTTTTCTTAAATTGAACTTCCATGCTAGTTGAATCTTTAGGGTCTTTTCCAGCTAAAACATCAAATAAGATTCTAGCATCTTCTACTGTTTTAGTAATTGGTCCAATTTGATCCAAAGAAGAACCAAAGGCAATTAAACCATAACGAGAAACTGCGCCATAAGTTGGCTTTAAACCAACCACACCACAAAAAGAAGCAGGTTGTCTAATAGAACCTCCTGTATCAGAACCTAAAGAAGCATGGCATAAACTAGCTGCAGTAGCTGCTGCAGAGCCCCCAGAAGAACCTCCAGGAACTCTTTCTTTATCATGAGGATTTTTAGTTACCTGAAATGCTGAATTTTCAGTTGAAGAACCCATTGCAAATTCATCTAAGTTAGTTTTTCCTAGAATAATCGCATCTTCTTTTATTAATTTTTTAATACAAGTGGCACTATAAGAAGCTTTATAGTTTTCTAATATTTTAGAACCTGCAGTACATTTCTCTCCTTCAACCAGCATATTGTCTTTAATAGCTAATGAAACTCCAGCTAATTTTCCTATTTTATCTCCTTTATTAATTTTTTGATCTATTTTTTTAGCTTGCTTTAAAGCTAAATCTTTTGTTAATAAAAGATAAGAAGATATTTTTTTATCCTCTTTTTTAATTTTTTTAAAATATTTTTCAGTTAAATCTTGAGCAGAAAAAATTTTCTTTTTAATTCCTTTTCTAATTTTTTTAATAGTTAGCTCTTCTAATTTCATTCTTCTTTATTTAAAATAGTATCTACTTTAAAATAATTACTCTTTTTTTCAGGAGCTGAATCTAAAATATTTTTTTTAGCCTCATCTTTAGTCTCTTTTATTTTATCTTTTTTTAAAATATTTTCTTCTTCTTGAATATGCCCCATTGCTTCAATTCCTTTAACGTCAACTTCTTCTAAAACTTTAATATAGTCTAATATAGAGGCGACCTCTTCTAAAAGTTTATCTTCTTTATGAGCTCTTAGATTTAGTTTAGCTAATTCTGCAATATGTTTTATTTGTTTTTTATCTACCATATTTTTTTTATTTACAAAGAAAATTAATTGCTAAAGGATTCTATTTAGATATTTTATATTACCTTTTTTGCTTAGGTGGATCTAAATTTTGTGTTTCAATTAAAACTTCATTTAAATCTTCTATATTTTCTATTACTAGTCCGGCTCCTCTCACAACTGCTGTTAAGGGATCTTCAATAATTTTTGTAGGCATTTTTGTTTCCTTAGTAACTAGCTTATCAAATCCTTTTAAAAGGCTCCCTCCACCAGCAAATTGGATACCAGAACTCATTATATCAGCTAATAATTCAGGCGGTGTTTCTTCAATAGTAGCCTTGATCTCATTAATAATTTCATCAACTGATCTGGATAAAGCTTTTTGAATATCTTTTTCGGTAACAATAACTTCTTCGGGTAAGCCTGAAACTAAATTACGTCCTCGCATTGGCATTTCTTTTAAATCAGACTTATTCTTTTTTTCTAAATAAGCTACACCAATTCCAATTTTAATTCTTTCTGCTGTTCTTTCTCCAATTAAAAGTTTAAATTCATCTTGAGCAAACTGAACAATATCTTTATTAAATTTATCTCCTGCTATTTTTAAACTCTTTGCTTTAACTATTCCCCCAAGAGATAAAACAGCTACTTCAGTTGTTCCTCCCCCAATATCAACTATAAATATTCCTTTAGCTTCTTGAACTGGAAGCCTAGCTCCTATTGCAGCAGCCATTGGCTGTTCTATTAAATATACCTTTCTAGCCCCAGCACTTTTACCAGCATCAGAAACAGCTTTTTTTTCTACTTCTGTAACTCCATATGGAATACCAATAACAACTCTTGGTCTTAACCCAATTGATAGTTTACTTTTTCTTACTTTTTCTAAAAAGTATTGTAGCATCTGTTCTGTAGCTTCAAAATCTGAAACTACTCCAGATTTTAGAGGTCGAGATGCTACAATATGGCTAGGAGTTCTTCCTACCATTTTTTGAGCTTCATCTCCTATGGCTAAAATTCTTCCTGTTTTTTTATTAACAGCCACTACAGATGGTTCAGTAATAACTATTCCTTTGCCTTTTACATAAACAAGGGAATTAGCAGTTCCTAAGTCAATTGCTACATCTGAGGAAAAGTATGAAAGTATTTGATCAAATTTCATAATCTAATTTATTTTTAAAATATTTTCTATTTCTTCTTTTTTAATAAATTTTTCTTCTTTTTTATCTCTTTTTTTAAAGCCAATTGAATTTTTATCTAAAGATTTTTTACTAACAACTAATCTAAATGGAATACCAATTAAATCAGAATCAGCAAATTTTTCTCCAGCACTTTTATCTCTATCATCATATAAAACAGAATATCCTTCTTCTCTTAACTTATTATAAAGTTTTTCTGCTTCTTTTTTAACTTTTACAGAATTTCCCAATTCAATCAAGTGAATAGAAAAAGGAGCAATCTCTAAAGGCCAAATTATTCCGTTTTTATCATGTCTAACTTCTACTATTGTAGCCATTAATCTGCTTAAACCAATCCCATAACACCCCATTAAAATGGGGTGTTCTTCTCCTTTTTTATCTTTAAAAGTAGCTCCCATTATTTTACTATACTTTGTTCCCAATTTAAATATATGACCAACCTCAATTGCTTTTTCTTCTTCTATCTCTCCTTTACATTTTGGACATTTTTCTATTTCTCCAGTTTTTTCAATATTAGCTCCATAACCACATTCTTTACAAAGAAGTATTTTGTCTTCTCCTGATGGAGCCTGAACCATAAATTCATCTGAAAAATCTCCTCCGATTGAACCAGATTCTGCATCAACGCAAATTGCTTTGACTCCACACTTTTCATAAATTCTAAAATAGGCTTCTTTTACTTTTTTGTAAAATTTTTCTATGCTTTTTTCGTCTTTATGAAAACTATAAAGGTCCTTCATTGAAAATTCTCTTGTTCTTAATAATCCTCCTGTAGCTCTCATTTCATTTCTAAATTTATCCTGAATTTGAAAAAGTGAAAAAGGAAGATCTTTATAAGAATCAATCCTATGACGAACTATATCTGTAATCCCTTCTTCATGAGTTGGACCAAGTGCAATTTCTCTATCATGTCTATCTTTAAATTTAAATAAAGGAGGGTCAATAGTATTCCATCTTTTAGTCTCTAGCCAAAGCTTTTTATTCTGCATTGCGGGAAGATATATTTCTTGTGCTCCTAAGTTTTTCATCTCCTCTCTAATAATTGTTTCAATATTTCTAAAAACTTTCCATCCTAAAGGAAGATAGCTATAGACTCCACTAATAGATTGTTCAATAAAATCACCTTTAGCTAAATATTTATGGCTAATTGATTCTGCATCTTTCGGGGCCTTCTTTTTAGTTTTTGTAAATAGTTTTGATTGTTGCATAATTTAATTAAGCTTAATCAAGTTAAAATAATCTAATAATGTCTTTAAAGGTTATAAAAAGTAAAAGACCTATTAATAGTAGAAAGAAAAATCCTGTTATTGTTTTTTCTACATTTTCATTCATTGATTTTCCTCTTACTTTTTCAATTGTTAAAAACATTAATTTGCCACCATCTAATGCAGGGATCGGAAGAAGATTAAATATTGCTAGATAAATTGATATTAATGCTAAAAATCTAAGATAATAATTCCAGCCCAAGCCAACAAAATCAGCCATCATAGAAGTAACACCAACTGGACCCATAATTTGTGCTCCAATCTCTTCTCCAGTAATCCAAGCTTTTCCTAAATAATACCAGCCTCCTATAACTCCAACTGTTAAATTTTTAGTCATTTTAAGACCCTCTATTGGAGCTTTCCAAGCAGGGTATTTAACCATGGCTGTTCTTGAAAGAGCAATTCCCATTGCTCCTTCTCCAGAAGGAGGATCTTCTCGAGGAATTATATTTAAAGTTTTTTCATCCTCCCCTCTTTGAATAACAATTTTTATCTTTTCTCCCTCGTGTTTTTTTGTAAAGTCTTGAACCTGTTTAACTTTATCGATTTTAATACCTTTTTCATTTTTAAGCTCAGTAATAACATCTCCCAATTTTAATCCTGCTTTATCAGCCGGAGATTTAGGAATAACTTGTACAATTTGAACTTTAGGATTTTCAATTCCTCCTATTTTAGAATCTGCTATAACTTGATTTGTCCCAATATAGGCATTTACACTAAGAAGAATTGCTCCAATAATCCAAAAAGAAATAACTCCCCCTAAAACTATTAAGGCTTTTTGCCAAAATGGTTGAGCTGTAAAACTGTCTGGATCATTTATTTCTTCCTCTTCTCCTTTCATCTTCACAAAGGCTCCTAATGGAATAAGATTTAAAGAATAAACAGTCTCCCCTATTTTTTTAGCTAAAAGACGGGGTGGAAAAAATATTGCAAATTCTTCTACTTTAACTCCAAACTTTTTAGCCAAGATAAAATGACCAAATTCATGTAATGCAATTAATATAACCAAACTGAAAAGTGCTATAAAAATATTCATGCTGTTATTTTATTTAAGTAATTTTTAATCTTTTTTTATTATTTTTTAATTTTTTCTCTTTTTTGATCGATTAAATCTTTAATTTTTGCTTTATATTCATCTGCCAATTCTTGCAGTTCATCTTTTGCTTTATATTTTTGATCCTCTGATATCTCTCCATCTTGAAAAGCTTCTTGAATTTCAGACCAAAATTTTTGTCTCCATTTTCTAACAGTTTGCCTAGCTTGTTCTTGTTTTTCAGAAAGTAAGTGATCTAATTCTTTTCTATACTCTTTAGTCATTGCAGGAATAGTAATTCTAATTGAATCTTGTTCTACAATAGGGTTTAAATTTAAATCAGACTTAGCAATTGTTTTTTCAATTGGTTCAAGATAAGAAGAATCCCAGGGTTGAATCAAAATTTGCCTTGTTTCAGGACAAGATATAGCTCCTAATTCTTTAATTGACATTTTTTTTCCATAACATTCAACTTTAATGTCTTCCACTAAAGAAGGGCTAGCCCTATTCGTTCTAATTTTTTTTAGTTCATCTTTTACATATTGAACTACTTTTTTTAACTCTGGTTTGATTTTATTAATAATTTTCTTATGCATAGTAGTTTATATTATTTTTATTTTCGAACAAAGTGAGAAAAAAGACTCTGGCTTGCTATTTCTGCAAGCGAGGTCCTTATGCATATTCTTTTAATGAAATTAATAAGTTTTCTAACGCTAACCTTGGACTAGTATTAGTTGAAGAAATAATATAATTTGTTTTTTTGGTTTGTTGAATTTTCTTTTTAATTTTATCTATTATTTCATTATTTGAATTTTTATTTAATTCTGCAATTAATTGATACCTAAAATATCTTATCCAAATTTCTAAATAATTTTTAAGTAAAGCTTTATCTTTTTTCTTGCTAATTTTTTCTATAAATTTAAATCCTTCTGCAAGTGTTGTTTCAGACAAAGAGAGTTTGTTAATAATATTAATTTTTTGTTGTCTTTCTTTTAATTTTTTAGTATTTTTTAAAAATTCAATTGCCTCTCCTGGTCTTCCTAACGAATATTTAGCTATTTTTTTAATTTTTTTTCTAGGGACTTCTTTCTTTTTTAAAAAATTAATAATTTTCTTTTCTGAAACAGGATAAAACTTCATTTGTTGAGCTCTTGATAAAATAGTAGAAAGTAATTCCTTCGGATGTTCAGTGATTAAAATAATAATTGTATTTCCCTTTGGTTCTTCTAAAGTTTTAAGAAAACAGTTTTGAGCTCCTTTATTCATTAAATGTGCTCTATCTACTACAGCTATTTTATAAGGAGAATTAGCCCTTGTTAAAGCAAGTTTCTTTTGTAAGGCCCTAATCTTATTAATAGTTATTTTCTCTTTTTCTGGTTCAATTAGGAAAAAATCAGAATTCTTTTCTAGATTATAATCTTCTCCTTTTTTTAAAAGAATTTTTGTTAATTTTAATGCAATAGTTTTTTTGCCTAACTTTTCTTGTCCGCTAAAAAGCAATGTATGTGGAATTTCTCCTTTTTCTGCAGATTTTTTTAGTTTCTCCCATTTTTTTAAATGACCAATTATCATTTCTTTTTCATTACACTTTTTTTATAGGCATCAAGATTTTGCATTACTATTCCAGTTCCTTTTGCAACACAAAGCAAAGGGTCAGAGGTTAAAAAACAAGGCACTCCAACTGCTTGAGCGAATTTATCATCAATGTTCCTTAAAAGAGAACCTCCACCAGATAAAACTATTCCTTTATCCATGATGTCAGCGGATAATTCTGGAGGGGTTTCTCTTAATACTTTTTTTATAGCTTGAATAATTTTATTTAAAGTATCAGAAATAGATTCCGCTACTTCATTTGAAGTAATTTCAATATTACGAGGTAATCCAGAAATTAAATCTCTGCCCCTAATTTCTAGAGTTCTTTCTTCTTCCTCTTCTACTGCAGTTCCGATTTTTATTTTTATTTTTTCACTTGTTTGCTCTCCAACAGCAAGATTATATTTCTTTTTAATATATTCAGCTATTGCTTCATTCATTTTGTCCCCTGCAATCCTTACTGATTTAGCAGTGACTATTCCCCCTAATGATATTACAGCAATTTCAGTTGTTCCTCCCCCAACATCAACAATCATATGACCCACAGAAGAATTTATTGGTATATCAGCCCCAATAGCAGCCAAAATCGGCTCTTTAGCTACATATGCAGCTTTAGCGCCGGCATTTGTGGCAGCCTCCAGCACTGCTCTTTTTTCTGTAGAAGTAATTCCTGCTGGAACACCTATCAAAAGTTCCGGTTTAAAAAACCGAAAGAATGAAGAAGATTTATTTATAAAGTATTTAAGCATTGCTTGGGTAACTCTAAAATCAGCAATTACACCATCTTTTAAGGGCCTATAAACCCTAATTGCATCTGGGGTTCTTCCTGTCATTTCTTTTGCTTTTTTACCTACTGCTAGAATTTCATTTTCTTCTACGCTTACAGCTACAACAGAAGGTTCTTGAAGGGTTAATCCCTTTTTAGGTGTGAACACTAATGAATTAGATGTTCCTAAATCAATTCCAATTTTTTTTGTAAACATAATATTAACTTATCCTAACTTAAAAGATTGTTTTTTTCAAGATCTATTTTATCTGTTATAATTAACTAAATTAGTGTAAAGTGTAATTTAGCTAATTAGTACATTTTATGTGCATTTAATAAATAGCTTTAAATTAATGCATATCTAATTTAAGTAATTAATGTATGTCTAATTAGTTAAAATTAATAATATAATGTCTAAAAAAACAAAAAAAATAATTTTAATAATCTGTATTTTAATATTTATTATTGGAGCCCCTCTTGTAGCTTTTTATTCTAAAGGGTATCGTTTTGATGTTGAAAATAAAAAATTAACTAAAACTGGAGCTTTTTTTATAGAGGTTAAGCCAACTAGAACTAATATCTATTTAAACGAAGTAAAAGAACGAAGAACTGATCTATTTTTTGGATCTTCTTTTATTAAAAACCTTATTCCTAAAAAATATAATCTAAAATTAGTTAAAGAAGGTTATCATGCTTGGAAAAAGAATTTAGAAATAAAAGAACAAACTGTAACTGAGGTTACCAATGTCAGTCTTATTCCTAAAAATCCCGAGCAAGAAAAAATTAATTCTAAAATTGAAAGATTATGGTTTTTCCCAAATAATACTAAAATCTTACTGAAAAATAAAGCAGAAGAAGATTGGGAATTAAAACTATATAATTTAGATAAAAAACTTAAAAGTCATTTAATAGCAAAAGATGATTTTTCAACAAGCAGTATAGATTTATTAGAACTTAATTTTGGTCCTAACTCAGAAAAAATACTTTTTAAATTAGGAATTAAAGAACAAATAAAATATCAAATTCTAACAACCGAGCCTTTTCCCCCGAAATTAAAAAAATTATCAAAATTAGCCAACATAAAACCAGGAGAAAAGGTAATTTTTAACCCTAATAATACTAATGAAATAATTTTCCAAAAAAATAACAATATCTACGTTTATAATATAGAAACAGAAGAAATAAATTATTATTATCCTGATCTTTCTCAAAACGGAAAAGAAATAATTACCTTTGCAAAAAACTATAACTCTAATAACCTTATTTTTCTTACTGAATCAGGATTTATCTACAACTCCTACCCTGGGGAAAAAATTAATTCTAAAAAATTAGATATCAAAAAAGAAACTGAATATAAGATAAAAGATAGTAATAATTTTATTTTTATTTTAGAAAAGCAATCTGGAAGTTTTTATGCAATTAATAAAGAAACTAAAAAGATTACATTAGTTGATAAAAGAATAAATTCTTTTACTTTTTCTCCTCACAGAGATAAATTAGCCTATAACTCCGATTATGAAATAAAAACATTTTATCTTAAAGATCAATCCTCTCAGCCTTTTAATAAAAAAGGAGATAAAATATTCATCTCCCGTTTTTCAAATAAAATAAAACAATTAGAATGGCTTAATAATGAATATTTAATTTTTAAAGCAAATAATACTGTAAAAATAACTGAAACTGATACTAGAGATAATATTAATGTTGTTAATCTTTTAACATTTGAAAGTAAATTCAACCTAAAATGGGAGTCATCAAATAAAGAATTATTAGTTTACAAAGATAAAGAACTTTTCTCTTATAAACTTTCTACTTTTTAATTATCTTTAAATTTTTCTTTTAAATTTTCCCAGTTCATTTCTCCCTCCTCTGCTTTCTTGCAAAGTTCTTTAAATTTACAGTAGCGACATTCTCCTTTACTAGGATAACTATCATTTCGAGCCGGAACAACATTATTATCAATTTTATCTTTTAATTTAGAAAATTGTTTCATTAAGTTATTTGCAAGGTCTGGATCATAATCTATTTCAAACTCTTTTAGTTTTTGTTGGTCTTTATCTACGTAGAGAAGAATTCCATTTTGAATATTAAAGAAATGAAGATAGAGCTGAATTTGATAAAGATGTTTTTCTTTAGGATTCTTCATATAGCGAAAGGCATTACTATTTGTGCTTTTAATATCTAAAACATAGAGTTGGCTATCAATACTTAAAATAGCATCCGCTCTACCCGAAATTATAGCTTGAGGAGGAGTGCTTATTTCAGCTGCTACTACAATTCCAGATCGAATTAAACAGCTGATTAAATTTCGGTGATGATATTCTCCTTTCTCAAAAATTCTTAAAACTCTTGGTTCTAAATCTTTTGCTGGTGCATTTTTAAACTTTAAAAAGGTAGCCCTTTTACATTTTCCAGCATCAGTAACATAAAAGTATTCTCTGTCCCTATTCTCTTCTTGTTTTTTATAAAATTCGTCTATTATCTCTTTAAGCATAAGTTTTAAAATTTAAATAAAAAAGCACCAGCAAAGGTGCTTTAGTTTTTAATTTGGTAAAATGTAAATTATCTTTTCTGCCATTGTGGTGCTCTTCTTGCTCCTTTTAATCCAGGTTTTTGTCTTTCTTTCATTCGAGGGTCTCTCATTAAGTATCCCTCCTCTTTTAAGTCTTGCCTTAGGTCAGGATCATATTCAAGTAAAGCTCTTGCTACGCCGAGTCTTATTGCTTCTGCTTGGCCAGTAAGACCTCCTCCTCGTACTAAAATACTTACTTTAAAATTATTTAAGGCTTCAACTTTTTCTAAGGCTTCCTTCACTGTTTTTTGAAGAGGTTCTTTTTGGAAATATTCTTCAAGTGGCTTTTCATTTATTACAAATCCTGGCTTACTACTTTTATAAAGTCTTACACTAGCAGTAGCCGTTTTTCTTCTTCCAATTCCTTGATAATATTTATTTTTTTTCTTTTTCTTTTTAGCCATACTGGATTAGTTATTATTTTTAATTTTTAATCTTTTTATTCTTTTATCTCTAAGTTTATTCTTTGGCAGCATTCCATAAACTGCTTGTTTTAAAACTTTACCAGGTTTATTTTGAAAAATTTCTTCAAATGTTTTTTCTTTTAATCCACCAAGATAACCAGAGTGCCTAAAATATTTTTTCATTTCTTTCTTTTTCCCAGTTACAACAATTTCTTCAATATTTTTGATTTTTACAATATCACCATTATCTTTGTAAGCTTCATAACTAGGTTTATGCTTCCCAATTAGAATATGAGATATTTCTGTAGCTACTCTACCCAGTTTTCTATTTGCTACATCGATTGTATGAGTTTCTCTTTTTATCATCTTAATCATTAATTAATTCAATTACTGCTCTTTTAGCTCCATCTGATTTGCGTGGAGGTAGCTTAACTACTCTTGTATAACCTCCTTTTCTATCTTTAAATTTTGGAGCAATATTATTAACTAAATGTTTACTAACTTCAGGTGAAAAAAATTTATTTAACTCTCTAATTGCTTTCTGTCCTCCCTTTTTTGCTTTAGTAATTTTCTTTTCAATAAAAGAAGAAAGTTCTTTTGCTTTTGCTTCCGTAGTTTTGATTTTTCCTTCTTTTAAAAGAGAATTTGCTAAAGAAATCATTAGAGCTTTTCTTTGATCTTTTTTTCTATGCAATTTTCTTCCTTTTTTTCTTTTTCTCATTATTATTTAAATGAAAGATTACGTTTTTCTAATTCTTTTTTAATTCTCTTTACAGATTTTTTCCCTAAGCCTTTTATATCTTTTAGTGTTTCTTCTTTTCTACTTGTTAATCCTGCTACTGATTTAACTCCATGATCTTTTAATGCATTTTTAACTCTACTAGATAAATTAAGGTCATTAATTTCAATATCAGAGGGATCTTTTTCTTCCTTTTCTTCTTTTTTCTTAGAATCTTCCTTTTCTTTTTTTTCTTCCTTTTCTTTTTTTTCTTCCTTTTTTAAAATTTCAAAATGTTTAACTAATATTGTACAAGCATTTTCTAAAGCTTCTTCTGGAGTTAAACTTCCATCTGTAGTTATTTCAATGGTTAGTCTATCAAAATCAGTTCTTTCTCCTACTCTCATATTTTCAACATTATAATTTACTTTTTTAATTGGAGTAAAAATAGCATCAACTGGAATAGTTCCTATTTCTAATTTTTCTTCTTCCCTTGCCTTTTCTTCATCTCGAGATAAGTAGCCTATTCCTGTTTCAATATCAACTTCCATACTAATCTCTACTTTGTCATCAGTTAAAGTCATAATATGGCAATCTTTATTGATTAATTCTACCTGACTTGGAAAATCAAAATCTGAAGCCTTAACTTTCTTTTCTCCACTTACTTCTAAAGTAGCTGTCTTCTTTTTTGAAGTAAGCATATTAAAATTTAATTGCTTTAAATTTAATATTATTTCAATAACATCTTCTAGGACTCCATCAATAGTAGAAAATTCATGATCTACTCCATCTATTCGCATATTAGTAACTGCAGCACCCTCTAAAGAAGATAAGAGAACTCTTCTTAAAGAATGTCCTATAGTTAATCCATATCCAGGATAAAGAGATTCTATTTCAAATTTAGCCCAATTTTCTTTTTTTTCTATTAATTTTGGCTCCTTTGGTAATGGAATCATGTTTAAATTATTAAAAAATTAATTAACGTGAATAATACTCAAATATTGAAGATATATCAACCGGAATTGAAATATCATCAAGGGTTGGCTTTCTTTTAATAGTACCTTTTAGTTCTTTTTTATTTAAAGTTAACCAATCTGGGGTTTGTTGTTTTTTAAGAAGAGTTGGTAAGTTTTCAAAAGGTCCTTTGGTCCTAGATCCTGGCCTAACAGCAATTTTATCTCCTACTTTTACTTGATAGCTTGGGATATTAACAACTTTTTTATTAACTAAAAAGTGCTTATGAGAAACTAGTTCTCTTGCTTCACTGTTTGACCTTGCAAATCCTAATTCGTTTACAACATTATCTAATCTTGTTTCAAGATTTTGAACTAAAACTAAAGAGGCATTTTCAGCTTCTCCTTTCCCAAGAACTTTTTTAACATATCCATAAAATTGTTCTTCAGTTAAATTATACCAGTGTCTTAATTTTTGTTTTTCTTTCAACTCTTTTCCATATTCTGATAAGCGCCTCCGCCCTCTTTTTCCTTTAGGTCCAGGGGGATAAGCCTTTTTAACCAAGGCACATTTTGGAGAATTACAACGTTCTCCTTTTAAAAAAAGTTTCGTTCCGGCTCTGCGACATTTTTTACATTTTGGTTCTTTTGACATACTTTGTTACTTGGTTAATCTTAAATTTTGTTTAAGATGTTTTAATTCTTTTGTCATGCTTTTTAAATAATTAAACTCTTCTAGGTTTGGGTAGCCTGCAACCATTATGAGGTATAGGAGTAGAATCAATAATTTTAATTACTTCTACATCTCTATTTACAATAGCTCTTAAAGCCGAGTCTCTTCCTCCTCCAATTCCCTTAACAAATACTTTTAAGCGTTCTATCCCAATTTTTTCTGCTGCTGCGGCAACAATATTTCCTACTTTAGAAGCTGCAAAAGGAGTAGCTTTTCTCGTTCCTTTAAATCCCATTCTTCCTGCACTACTACTATAGAGTGTATCACCGTTTTTATCTGTAAGAGTAAGAAGAGTATTATTATAAGTTGCTTTAATATAAATTCTTCCTTCTTTAATGCCAATTTTATTAGCAGCCCTTACGGCTGGAGTATCAATTAATTCTTGCTGTCGTTTGTTTAAGTCTCTCCCTTTCTTTTGTACAACTCTTTTTTTTCCCATATTTTATAATTACTATTTTTTATTTTCGAACGAAGAAGAAAAAAGATCCTGGCTCGCACGTTTTGCAAGCAGGTTCTTATTTTGGAGTAGGAGCTTTTTTCTGTCCACTTCCTACTGTCTTTCTTACATTCCCCCTAACTGTTCTGCTATTGCTTTGGGTTCTTTGCCCTCTTACTGGTAACCCTTTTTTATGCCTTATCCCTCTGTAACAATCAATATCTTTTAATCTATTAATATTATCCTTCTTTTTCCTTCTTAGCTCTCCTTCAACAGTATGATTTTTAGAAATAATCTCATTTAACCTATTTATTTCATTGCTATTTAATTCTTTTACTTTTGTCTCTCCATCTAAGTTAGCTTGTTTTAAGATTTTTTTACTTAAAGAATCACCTATTCCGTAAATATAGGTGAGAGCAATTTTAATCTGTTTTTCTTGAGGCAAATTTACACCAGATAATCTTGGCATAAGTATTGTTAATGTTAAAAATTAATTATCCTTGTCTTTGTTTATGTTTTGGATTTTTTTTACAAATCACATAAACTCGCCCTTTTCGGCGAACTATTTTGCAATGACGACACATTTTTTTTACAGATGCTCTTACTTTCATAATTTTTTTTATTAAAATTTTTCTAACAAATCAATTTCCTTTGTCAGTATTACTGACAATTTATTTTTTTAAATTTTATAATAAATTATTCTCTATATATAATTCTTCCTTTTTCTTTATCATATTCGCTCATTTCTACTGTAACTTCATCGCCTGGCAATACTCGAATTTTATACATTCTCATTTTTCCAGACAAATGAGCAATAATTTCTTGCTCATCCTCAAGCTCAACTCTAAATTGAGCATTTGGAAGAGCCTCTAACACTGTTCCTGTTTTTTTTATTTTTTCTTTTTTTACCATTAGTCAGTAAGCTACGATAACAAACTTTTAAGAATTAGTCAAGAATTAATTTAACTTTTATTTTGTTCTTATTTCCTGGTATTTGTTTTATCCAAAAAGGCCATAAATTAACTTTTACATCATTAATTCCTTCTTGGTTTTTCAAAAATATTTCTGCTTCTGAAATATTTTTATTAATTAATCCTTTTTTGATTATCGCTTCTTTAATATCTTTATAGGTTTTGGCAAAAATGTCAAGTTTTAAACTTATTTTTCCTTCTTCTAAATTTTGATCTTTTATCTGATAATCTATATTAAGAGTATTAGAAATAATTTTATTCCCAGTAGGTATTTGGTCTAAAATATAGGCTCTAGCAAAATTTTCAATGTTACTTTCCTTAAAGCCAAGAGCTTTAATTTCTGCTTTTAAGCTTGCGGTGAATTGTTTAATTTTATCATTTTCTTTATTAGAAGTATTAAACTCTTTTATTTCAATTGAAGCAGAATTAAATAAAATTTTTAATTGATCAAATTCTTTTTGGAGTTGATCTACTGCCTTTTTGCTTAATTGTCTTTTACTAATATTAATATCTTCTTCCATAATTTGAGGATAAGTCCCTCCTCCTTTCATCTTCTGAAAAGACTTTCCAATAAATTGTCCATATAGAGCTGTTCCAGATAGTCCGGGAATAGAAAAGGTTGAAGGTTCAATATTATATTCTTCTCCCGGCTCTGCAGCCACAACCTCTACATCAACGCTTCCTGGTTTACCAGGAACAGTAACTCTTTCTGGAATCCTAAATACTTTTCCCTCCTCTGAAATTAGTCTTGTTTGGGCCCTAAAAGCTTGAGGAGCTGAGGAGTAATTATTATAAATCTTTATCACTCCCTTAGCTTTTTCCTCTACAATGCCAGAGCTTTCAAAGCTTCCATTTACGTTTTGAGTTGACGTAACAATTCTCCCGGGAATGATTTTTTTATCAAGCCAAAGTTCCCCATCAAAACCTTCTTGTTCTTTGTTTGTTATTTCTACTGTAGTGCTTATATCTTTTTCTATTTTTCTAGGCCAAATCTTAATTTCAGCTTTTGTTAAATCACAAAAAAATAAAATCCCACCAAATAAAATTGGGGTTAAAATTAAAAACCAAAGTTTTTTCCAATTAAATTTATTTTTAATAGTTTTAGAAGAATTTTCTATTTTCTTTGGTTTTGAATTTTTTTTAGGAGGTTTAATATCCCTTATTTTCTTAGTCATCTTTTAATATTGCCTTAATTCTTCTTTTTCCAGCTCCTACACTTTCTTCTTTTGTAATTTTAAACTTGCCTAGTTCTAAAGTCCTATTAATATGAGGTCCTCCACAAAGCTCTTTAGAAAATACCTCTTCTGTCTTTTCATTTACAATGCTGTATACCTTAACAATAGAAGGATAATTAGCTTGATCAAGATAAAGAGCTCCAGATTCTTTTGCTTTTTTAAGTTCCATCTCTTCCATTTTAACTTTTAGATCTTTTTCTATAATTTGATTAACCATCTTCTCTACCTCTTTTAATTCTTCATCTGTTACTTGTTTTGGATGAGAAAAATCAAATCTTAATCTTTTTGAATTAATATCAGATCCTTTTTGTATTACATGGTCTCCAAGAACCTTTCGAAGACAACGTTGAAGAATATGAGTCGTAGTATGTAGCTTAATCTCTTCATAATCATCTTTATCGCTTAACCCTCCAAATTTCTTTTCTGCTCCTGCCTTTGAAATTTCTTTATGTTTTTCTTTAGCCTTGTAAAAACCTTCTCTATCAATTTTAAAATCTTTTTCAGCAACAATCTCTTCAGTTAGCTCAATAGGAAAACCGAAGGATTGATAAAGGTAAAACACTTCCTCTCCTTCTAATGTCTTTTTATCCTCTTCTTTTTTTTCTTTAATAATCTTTTTTAATTCTTTTAAGCCTTCTTCTAATGCTCTTTCAAAATTTTTTCTTTCTTTTTCAATCACTTTTCTAATCTTTTCTTTTTTTTCTATTAATTTTGGATAATCTTCCCCATAGATCTTAATTACTTCTCCAACTAATTCAGAAAGAAAATTATCTTTTAAATTTAATAATTTTCCGTATCGAATTGCTCTTCTTAAAACCCTTCTTAAGATATAACCTCTACCTTCATTACTTGGAGTAATATTATCAACAATTAAAAAAGATGCTCCCTTAATATGATCTGTAATAATTCTAAAATACTTCTTATTTTTAGAATACTCCTTATTTGATATTTCTTCTAATTTTCTAATAATTGGTAAAAATAGATCAGTCTCATAAGCAGAACTCTCTTTTTGCTTAATAGCAACCAATCTTTCAAATCCTATTCCTGTATCAATATTTTTCTGTTCTAATTTTTGAAATTTACCCGATTCAGTTTTCATATACTCCATAAATACTAAATTCCATAATTCAACAAAACGATTACATTCTTCACAATTTGGACCACAATCTTTCCCACAGCCATATTTTTCTCCTCTATCATAGTGTATTTCAGAACAAGGACCACACGGACCAGTCTTTGCTACTGGGCCCCAAAAATTATCTTCCATTCCAAATTCTTTTATCCTTTCTTTAGGAATTCCTTTCTCTTTCCAAATATTAAAAGCTTCTTTGTCTTTTGGAATATCTTCTGTTCCTTTAAAAATAGTAACCCATAGTTTATCTTTATCTAAATTCATCTCTTCAACAAAAAATTCAAGAGCAAGCTCAATAGAACCTTCTTTAAAATAATCTCCTCCAATTGACCAATTACCCATCATTTCAAAAAAAGTATGATGAGTATCATCCCCTACCTCTTCAATGTCTGGGGTCCTAAAGCATTTCTGGATAGAAGCAAGATGTTTATCACTAAAGTCGTTCATTACCTCTTTGTCTCCTGAAAAATAAGGGATAAACTGTTGCATTCCAGCCGAAGTTAAAAGAACAGTTTTGTCTTCAGGAATTAAAGAACTTGAAGAAACAATTTTATGTCCTTTTTTTTCAAAAAATCGAACAAATTTTTTTCTAATTTTTTTACTTTTCATTTTTAAGTATACCTGTCTGCTACAGATGTAGCAGCAAAAGTATTAGGTTTAATTCTGGGTTTAAATCCATTACCACGAATCAGCCCAACGACTTCTTTAATCATATCTCTTGTAATTCCATTCTTACCAACATCAGCATGAATATATTCCATTCTGTAATTGAATTCTGTTGAAGCTTTTTTTAATTTAACTTCAAAATTTTCTCTAAAATAAGAAGCTAATTCACAGGATAAAACTACTTCTTCTAAAATTCTCATCTTCCAATTTTTAAATTTATCATTTTGGTCGTATTTTATTTTCTTTAAAAAGAAACGTCCCCCCTGCCCTTTACGGCGGACTACTATTGCTAAAGGAAAGAAAGGATCTTCTTGAGCTGGAGAGTCACATCCAACTACTATTTCATAAAACTTAGCAGGCTTTTTCTCCATATAAGTTTGAATTTCTTCCATTACGTTCTCAATATCTATTTTTCCTTTAGTCGGATTATAAAATTCCCCCTTTAAAATCTTGTTCATTTTAAGTAAGAATAGCAAATAAAAAATAAAAAATCAATCTTGTTTTTCACTCTTTACTTTTTTAATAATTGTACTAAATTGATCTGGTTTTAAAGAAGTTCTACCAATTAATAATCCGTCAATGTCCTTGTTTAAATAGCTAGAAGCATTTTTTACATTTACACTTCCACCATACAAAACTTTTGTATCAATCTCCTTTTTTATGAAAGCTACCGCTTTCTCAGCTTGATCGGGATTGCAATTATTTCCACTTCCTATTGCCCAAAGAGGTTCATAAGCAATAATTACTTTCTTTTTAATGCCTTTTATTTGTTTTTTTAAAACAGTAAAAGTTTTCTCTTTTTTCTTTTCTTCCTCTGTCTCTCCAACACATAAGATAACTTTTAAGTCATTTTCAAGAGCTTTTTCAACTTTTTGTTTAATAATATTTGAATCTTCTTCAAAATATTTTCTTCTTTCTGAATGTCCAATAATTACATATTCACATCCTAAATTAGAAAGCATCAAAGGAGAAACTTCTCCAGTATAGGAACCACTATCTTCCCAGAAGGAATCTTGCGCTCCTAATTTAATATCTTTATTTCTTAACTTTTCCTTCGCTTGAGATAAGTATAAAAAAGGAGGACATATAACAACTTCTGTATCTTGATTCCCCTCTTCTATTTCTAGTAAATGATTTACTTTTTTTGTATTAATTGGATTGCATTTCCAGTTTGCTACAATAAGCATAAATTTTAACTAATTAAATAATTTAATTTAAAAATTCCTAAACTAGCAGCAGTAACTACTACACCTGCTATTAGTATACCAATAAAAATTAAAGGAATTGCTTTTTTAAATTTAATCTTAAATAAAAAAGCACAAAGTGATGCTGTCCAGGCCCCTGTAAAAGGTAATGGAATAGCTACTAATAAAATTAAAGCAAACTCCTTTAGCTTTTCAAATTTTTCTGCATGTTTCCGAGCTGTCCTTTCAAAAATCCAATTAAAGAATCTCTCCATTAGCTTTGACCGCTTACTTAAAAATTTTTGAATTGGATCTAGTATCGCAATTATTAAAACCGGTGGGATTAAATTACCAATTACTGAAAAAAGATAAGCAGACCAAATTGGAAGATTATATACTTTTAGAGCTATAGGAATAGAAGCTCTTAGTTCTCCAAAAGGCAAAATAGCAAGTAACAAGGTTTGTAATTCTTTCATTTTAATCTATTTTTTGATTTCTAAGATATTCTGCTGCTTCTTCTGGGGCAATAGTTGAAATTTCCATTTGAGCTCCAATCTCAAATCCAGCCCAAGTTGCAGTTTTAGGCAAGATTGTAAAATGCCAATGATAATGATCGTTTTTCTTTCCATCCGATGGTGCACTATGGAGATAAAAATTATAAGCCGGATTGTCCAGACCAATGTACAACCTTCTTAAAGCCTGATAAAAAGCTTCTCCTAAAGCTTCTTTTTCTTTCTCACTAATTTCAGCAAAATAGGCAGAGTGTCTTTTAGGAGAAATAATCATTTCAAAAGCAGCTTTAGAAGCAAAAGGACAAACTACCTGAAAGTAATCATTCTCAAATACTATTCTTTTTTGAATTTTTTCATCCCATCTATTCATTTTACAATAAATACATTCTCCATGTTCTTTAAAATATTCTCTGGCTTCATTTAGAGCTACTTTCAAATCATGATCAATTACAGGAGTTGTAATAAGTTGAGAATGAGGATGAGCTATTGAAGCTCCTGCTTTTTGGCCGTGATTATGAAAAATGGATATATACTTAACAAATGGTTTTTCTTTTAGTTCAAGATAACGTTGATGATATAAATCAATTATCTCTTTAATCCTTTCTGGAGAAGATTGACCCATTGATTCTTCATGGTCACTAGTAATAATAACTTCATGATAACCAACTGCGTTCATCTTTTCATAATAAGTATCTTCCACACTCTTTTTAACCTCTTTAGAGGGAATAAAAGCAGGGTATTTATTTGGAATAGAAATTGTTGTCCAATTATTTGGAATTTTATCTCCTTCTTCAAAGTCTAACCTTTCTCCATTTGAAAAGATAACAACTGGAGTTGCCTGATCTGTAATATCACAAAAAGGACACTCTGATTTAGGAACCTCCTCTACTCCGCTGTCCTCTTTTTTAAAAGTTTCTGGCCTTTTCCCTCTGCCTGTCGCAATTACTACCCAGTCTTTTGAAACTGGGTCTAATCTTAGTTCAGAAGGAAATTTAGCAACCTTTTTGTATTTTTCGTCTCCTTTGTTACTCATAACAATTTTAATTTCTAATTAAATTATTTTTTATACTTTCCCGTTAATAAATTAAATCTAATTTTAATTAAATCCTTTCCCATTTTAAACATAGAACTAAAGCCTACTTTACTTTCAGGATCATTTTCCCAAGTTACTGGAATTTCCTTAATTTTAAATCTATCCTTTCTAGCAAGTATTAAAATTTCTGGATCAAAAGCGAATCCTTCAATTTTACATTTTGGTAGAACTGATTCGATAACTTCTTTTTTAAATCCTTTAAATCCACATTGAGTATCCCAAACTCCCCACAAGCCTAAAGTAATTTGAACCATTAAATTAAAGACGTCTCCTACTTTTTGCCTCCACCAAGGTTGTGGTGGTGTTAGTTTAGCTCCTTCTATGTCCCTAGAACCAATAACAACATCAGCTCCTTTTTCAAACTCAGGCCACATTTTTTCTATCTGATCAATAGAAGTAGAATTATCTGCATCAGTAAATAATCTATAATTTCCTTTGGCTTTTAATAAGCCCTCTCGGACGGTATATCCCTTTCCTTTGTTCTCTTTTCTGTCAATTAGACATAAATTTTTAATTTCCCCCATTAATTCTCTTGTTTTTCTTCCTGTATCATCTGTAGATCCGTCACTCACTACTAGTATTTCATAACTATAGTCAACTTTTTTAAAATAACGATCAATATCCTTTAAAGTATTCGGAAGTCTTTCCGCCTCATTATAGGCAGGAATTACTACTGATAATTTCATAATATTAATAAAATTAATTAAGAATTTTAAAACTTAGTATATTATACATTATTTTACCCTTATTTAAAAATAAAAAACTCCCTACTTTTAAGTAGAGAGTTTGGAAAGATTATTGGGAAAATATTTTATCGCCCCAACTCATTAGCATATTTTGAACTTCCTTGTCCTTTAAAAACAAAGCAAAAGGAATTAACCAGAAAAAATAAATTGTTTTCTGAATTAGAAAAGTACCTTCTATATTGCTAAAAACATAGAAAAATAAACTAATAATCCAGAAAAATAATAATATTAATTCAAGTGTTCCCAATGCACCTAAAAAGAGCTTTAAATATTTTTTCATTTAATACCCCTCCTTATTTAAATTAAAAAAACTATATTTAGTACAATTATATAATATTATTTTATTTTGTCAAGAAACTTTAACTAAAATCTTATTTCCGTCCTCTATAATTAATGCAGTATGTTCAAAAGCAGGTCTCGTTTTAATCTTGCTATTAAAGCTTAGTTAACACTTTATTGCCCCCTTCTGTAATTAGTACAGTATGTTCAAAGTGAGCAGTTAGAGAGTTATCTTTAGTTTTAAATCCCTGTCCATCTTTATCTTTTTCTAACTTATAAGAGCCTGCTGTAAGCATAGGCTCTGGGCAAAGAGTCATATTCTTTTTTAGAATTAAACCTTTTCCCTTTCTTCCATAATTTAAAATTTCAGGTTGTTCATGTAAGATCTTCCCTATTCCATGGCCACATAAGTTTCTTACTACATTATATCCTTGGGCTTCACTATGTTTTTGAACTGCATTCCCTATATCTCCGACAGTATTCTCTGGTTTCATTTGAGAAAGAGCAATATTTAAAGCCTCTTTTGTAGTTTTTAAAAGTCTCTCTTTCTCTTTGCTAATATTTCCAACCCCTAAAGTTATTGCCATATCAGAATGGAATCCCTTATAAAAAACACCTAAATCTAAAGAAAGAAGATCTCCTCTCTTTAACTTATAATCTGAAGGAACACCATGAACTACTACTTCATTTAAAGAAGTACATAAAGCAGCAGGAAAGCCATTATAACCTTTAAAAGAAGGCTTAGCTCCAGATTCCGCAATTAATTTCTCAGCAAATTGATTTAGTTGCTTAGTGCGTACTCCAGGTTCTATCTTCCCTTTTACTTTTTTTAAAACAGTAGCCAAAATCCTTCCTCCTTCTTCCATTTTTTTAATTTCCTCTTTGTTTTTTATAGATACCATTTTTTATAAATTTAAAACTGTTCGAATATCGTTAAAAACATTAGCTACACTTTGTTCACCATCAATTGTATGAACTTCCATGTTTTGTTCTTTATAATAATCAATAATAGGAAGTGTTCGCTCTTTAAACTCTTCAATTCTTACTTTAATAGTCTCTGGATCATCTAAACCTTCTCTTTTAATTAATTTTGATCCATCTAAAGGACATTTAGTTAACTCTTTAGTCTCATCATTATAAAGGATTGAGTGTCGCATTAATTTACAAATTCTCCTGTGACTATTTCTAAAAATACTTTCCTTTGGAGAAAGGGTTAATTGAACAATATTAATATCCTCTTTTCCAAATAGATCAAGTAACAAAGGATAAATTTTCTTTGCTTCAAATAAAGTTCTAGGAGAGCCAGAAAAAACAAGATTATATTGTTGTTTGTATAGTTTCTCAATCTCTTTCTTTAAAAGATAAGTAACAAAAGGAGGTGAACATAATTCTCCTCCTTCCCAAAAACCTCTCTGCTTATCATAGCTATATTCCTTACCATCTATTTTTACTGTTTCTCCTTCCTCTGCTTTGTTTAATTCTTTCTCAATTATTTTACTAGTTTCAATATGATAGTAATCAAATTCTTTAGCTAAAAGACTAGCCTGGGTCCCTTTACCTGAACCTGGGGGCCCTATAATTAAAATAGTAGATAATTTTTTTTGTGACATAAATTAAACTATTTAAACTTTTTAATAAGTTTCATAATCCCTCATCTTAAGCTGAGCTTTAATTTCTCTAGTTGTTTGAAGGACTACACTAACTACAATTAAAAGTGCTGTACCACCTACTAAAAACTGGAATACCTGAACCCCAGTTATTCCCTGAATAATTGATGGTAAAACAGCAATAGTTGCTAAAAATAATGCTCCAATAAGTTCTACTCTATTTAAAATATGAGAAATAAAATTTACAGTTGAAGGACCTGGTCTAATTCCAGGAATAAATCCTCCCATCTTTTTAAGGTTATCTGCGATTGATTCTGGATCAAAAGTTACAGCAGTATAAAAATAAGTAAACATAATCACTAAAATAAAATACAAAGACCCATGAATCCAGGGATTAGCTAAAGCTCCAGATAATCCAGTTGCAATTTCTCCTGCTAATCCTGCATTGTCTTTGAAAAAGTTAGCAATCATTCTTGGAAAAAGTAAAACAGACAGTGCAAAAATAATAGGGATTACTCCAGCAGGATTTACTTTCATTGGTAAATATGTAGAAGATCCTCCCTGTACCTTTCTTCCTCTTACTCTTTTAGCATAAGAAACAGGAATATTTCTCTTGCCTTCATTAATTAAAACAACCCCAGCAATAATTACAACTACCATTACTCCAAAGGCTAAATATCCTGGAATATTGCTTGGGTCCCATGTTAAAGCTAATTGCCTAATATTAGCTGGTGCCCTTGAAATAATACCAGCAAAAATTAACAAAGAAATCCCATTACCGATTCCTTTTTCGGTTAATAATTCTCCAAGCCACATTAAAAGCACAGTTCCGGCAGTAATTGTTATAAGTGCACTTCCTAATTCAATAAAAGACAAGGACTGCATTACTCCTTGGCGTTGAAGTAAAGTAAGCATTCCATACCCTTGAAGTAAAGCTAATGGAATAGTTGCTAACCTTCCGTATTGATTAAACTTCCTTTTTCCTTCTGGCCCTCCCTCTTTATACATTTTCTCCAATTTAGGGAAAATCATTGTTAATAATTGCAAAATAATTACAGCACTAATGTATGGTCCAAGTCCAAGCATTGCTACTGACATCTTATCCATAGCACCACCTGTAAACATATTTAATAATCCAAAAACCTGATTCTGAGAAAAGAATCCTTGTAGCTTAGCAATATCAATTGCAAAAATTGGGATATTTGCCATTATCCTAAAAACAACAAAAACCCCTAGAACAAAAAATACTTTTTTCCTTAATTCAGAAACTCTAAAAACTTGAAGTAAATTTTTAAGCATAGTGTTTTAGTTAATGAATTTCTCCATCTGCTTTTTCAATTTTCTTTTTAGCAGACTTTGATAATTTACAATTTTCTATAATAATTTTCTTGTCAATTTTTCCTCTTCCTAAAATTTTAACTTTCGGAAGTTTTCCTGAATTTCTAGCTACTAATTTTTTTTCAACTAAAATTTTTGGATTAACCTCATCTCCTTTATCAAACTTAGCATTTAGAACATCTAAATTAACTACAGCTGGTTTGTCTTTAACTGGTTTAAATCGATATCCTCTTAATTTAGGATACCTTTTAATAAATCTTCTAATTGCAGGCTCTGCTCCTGATCCAGCTCTAGCTAACTGCCCTTTGACACCTCTGCCACAGTAAGTTCCTCTTTCTCCTCCTCTTCCTATTCTTTTCTTTTCTTTCTTTTTATGTTTTGGGTTTAGTTCATGAAGTTGCATTTTATTTTTTAGATTTAGGGCTTGAATATTTTAATTTTTTCAAAGCTTTGATAGTTGCTCTAGCATTATTTAATTTATTTCTTGTTCTACTAATTACTTTAGAAGAAATATCTTCAATTCCTAAAAGATTACAAATTACCCTCACTGTTCCTCCCGCAACAAGACCTCTTCCTTTCTGTTGAGGCAAAAGTAAAATTTCAGAAGGCCCAAATTTAGCCTTAACTTCTCTACTAATAGTTCCTTCTTCTGTGATTGGTATTTCTACTACATCTCTTTTAGCTTTTTTTTCTGCTTTTTGAATTGCCTTGCTAACATCATCTCCTTTTGCTACTCCAATTCCAATTTTTCCTTTTTCATCCCCAATTGCAACAACAGCTCTAAAACGCATCTGCCGACCACCCGCAGTCATGCGGTTGGTTCTTGTAATATCTAAAACATTATTTTTAAATTTATCCTTTTTCTTTTTTTTCTTTTGCTTTTTAGCCATAAAATTTAACTTGTTTGAATTTTAGTTATCGGCATCTTTGCTGGCGATGTAATATTAAATTTTTTATATTTCTAAACCTCCTTCTCTAGCCCCTTCAATAAGAGCCTTAACTCTTCCATGATATTGATAACCCCCTCTATCTGCTACTGCTTTTTTTATTTTTACTTTTTTCGCTTTTTTAGCAATCTCTTTTCCTACTTTATAGGCTGCAGCTACTTTTGCTTTTAATTCTTTCTTTCCTACTTTTAGTTTCTTTTTAGAATCTTTAATATCTAAATCGCTAACTGCCTTTAAAGTCTTATTTTTCTCATCGTCAACTAATTGAGCATAAATATGATTCAAAGAACGATAAATAGAAAGCCTAGGCTTTTCCTTGGTTCCTGATATTTTTGCTCTAATTCTCTTATGTCTTCTTTTTCTTTTTGTTCTTTTGTCAGGCATTTTACTTTTTTAATTACTTTCGAATGAAATAAGAAAAAAGGTTCTACTTTAAATTAACATAAACTAGATTATTATTCTTCACTCATTGCTTTTTTACCTTCTTTTCTTCTTACTTCTTCTCCTTCATATCTAATACCTTTTCCTTTATAAGGCTCGGGAGGAGAAACTTTTTTTATATTTGCAGCAAATTGTCCAACTTGCTGCTTGTCAATTCCTGTAATAATAATTTTTTTACCTTTACTTTTTAATTCAACTTCAACTTCTTCTGGTATTTCAATTTCTACTGAATGGCTAAATCCTACATTTAAAATAAGTGAATTTCCTTTCTGAGAAACTTTATACCCCAATCCATGGAACTCTAATACCTTTTGGTAACCTTCTGTTACACCATGAACCATATTAGCTATAATAGCTCTTGTTGTTCCCCATAAAGCTGGCGTTCTTTTGGTTTTTATTTTTGGATTAACAATAATTTTTCCTTCGTTTTTCTCTACTTTAATTTCAGAAACAAATTTAAAATTAAGTTCACCTTTAGGGCCTTTTACTTTTATTTCCCTCTTTTTAATACTAATATCAACTTTTTCTGGAATTTCAATTGTTTGTTTTCCTATTCTTGACATTTTTATTACCAAATTTTACAAATTAATTCTCCACCAATATTTTTCTTTTTCGCTTGATCTCCAGGCATTACTCCTTGAGAAGTAGAAATAATAGACATCCCAAAACCATTTTTCACTGGTTTAATCTCATTTCCCTTAACATACATTCTTCTTCCTGGCTTAGACATTCTTTTGATTTCAGAAATAACAGGAGTTTTATCTTCATGATATTTTAAATTTAACTCAATATATTTTCTTGTTTTTCTCCCTTGTTTTCGAGCCTTAGAAACATACCCTTGCTTTTCTAAAACTTTAGCAACTTCAAATTTAAATTTTGAATGCGGTATTCGAACTGTAGGATGATTTACAGCTTGAGCATTTTTTATTCTATTAAACATGTCTGTAATTGGATCAGTCATAAAATTTTACCAACTAGCTTTTTTAACTCCTGGAATCTTACCTTTATTTACTAATTCTCTAAAACAAATTCTGCACAATCCAAAATCTCTCATATAACCTTTAGAGCGTCCACACCTAAAACAACGATTTACTCCTCTGGTTGAATACTTATGATCTTTTTTGGATTTTTCAATTTTTGCTTTAGTAGCCATTTAACTATCAATTTTGATTAATTATTTTCTTCTTTTAATGGAAAATCAAGAAGTCTTAAAAATTTAATACCTTCTTTTTTTTCTTTCGCTGTAGTCACTATAGTAACTTGAAATGAAAAGTCAACTTTGCTTTTATCTGGATTAATCTCTGGAAAAGCAACATGCTCTTCAATTGCAATATTTAGATTACCATTTTCATCAAAAGATTTTAAGTCAATTCCTTTAAAGTCTTTACTCCTTGGTAAGGCAATATGAATAAGTCTTTCTAAGAAGCTGTACATTCTTTCTCCTCTTAATGTAACCATAGCTCCAACTGGATCCCCTTTTCTTACTTCAAAGGCTGCAACAGATTTTTTTGCTCTATTTATTACTGGGGATTGACCTGTGATTAAACCGAGGTCTTTTATAATTTCATCAATAATCTCCTTTTTCTTATTTGAAGTTTCATCCTGAACTTTACCGCCAAAACCAGCATTTACAATTACTTTTTTAATTTTAGGAATAGCCATAGAGTTTTTATAACCCTCTTTTTCTTTCATTTTAGGAATCACTTTTTCTTTGTATTTTTCTTTTAACTTTTTCATAAAAACTATTTAATTTCTTTGTTACACTTCTTACAAATTCTTACTTTTCTTTTTCCATTTTCATTTTTTATTACTTTATACCCTACACGAGTTGGATCAGAACATTTAGGACAAATTAACTTTACATTAGAAATATTAATTTTTCCTGGCACTTTTACTGTTTCTCCTTTTTCTCCTTGTTTTTGTGGTTTAATTCTTTTCTTTCTAATGTTTGCTCCTTCAATAATTACTCTTTTTTCACTAGGAAAAACTTTAAGAACTTGACCGGTCTGTCCTTTGTACTTCCCTGTTATTACTAAAACTTTGTCTCCTTTTTTTATCTTCATATTATTTCTCTAGCTAATACTGTTATTTCTTTAAAGCCATAATCTTTTAATTCTCTTGGCACAGGACCAAAAATTCTCCCTCCTTTAGGAAGTTTGCCATCTAAGATCACTGCTGCATTCTCATTAAAACGGATATAAGAGCCGTCTCTGCGCTTAAATTCTTTTCTTTGTCTCACTATTACTGCTTTAACTACTTCTCTTCTTTCAATCATTTTACGAGGTTCGGCTTTTTTAACTGAGGCAACAACTATATCTCCAATTTGAGCATGTTTTTGTTTAGTATTACCTAAAATATTAAAAACCTCAATAATTTTGGCTCCTGTATTATCTGCAACTTTTAATTTTGTTCCTGGTTGAATCATAAATCAATATTAATTAACTTTTTCGATTACTCTCCATCTTTTATCTTTGCTGATTGGTCTTGTTTCTTTAATTATCACCTCGTCACCCTTTTTAATTTTATTTTTTTCATCATGCACCTTGTACTTTCTATGAACTTGATATCTTTTTTTGTATTTAGGATGTTGCTTAAATCTTTCAACCTCAACAATCACAGTTTTATCCATACTATCCGAAACAACTTTTCCTTTTAATTTTTTCTTAGGCATGATTAATTATTATTTAAAATAGTTAAAATCCGGGCAACTGTTTTTTTATCTTCATGTAAACCTTTAACGTCTTTTACTTTTCCTGTTTTTAAATTAAAATGCATTTCTTGGATTTCTTTTCTTTTTTTAGCTAATAGAGATTTTAAATCATCTTTACTCTTTTGTTTTAATTCTTCAATTTTCATAATTATTTATGAATAATAAACTTTGTTTTAACTGGAAGTTTGTCTGATGCTTTACTAAAGGCATCTCTTGCTTTTTCTTCATCAATACCTTCTAACTCAAATAATATTCTACCTGGCTTAACTGGTGCTACGTAATGCGAAACTGCTCCTTTTCCTCCTCCCATTGGTACCTCGCTGCCTTTGCTGGTTACCGGTTTATCTGGAAAAATTCTAATCCAAAATTTACCTCCTTTTTTAAGATATCTAATTACAGCTTTTCTTGCAGCTTCAATTTGCCTTGAAGTAATCCAATGAGCTTCTAAAGTTTTTAATCCATAGGAACCAAAGGTAATCTCTGTACCTCTCGAGGCATTTCCTTTCATCTTTCCTCTTTGCTCCTTCATATGTTTTACTTTTCTTGGTACTAAAGCCATACTTATTCTTCTTCTTCAAATTTTTTACCTTTATAAATATAAACCTTTATCCCAATAACACCGTACTTACAATAAGCATTTACTCTTGCAAAATCAATTTTTGCTCTTAAATTTTGTCTTGGTAAACTTCCTTCTTGAACCCATTCTCTTCTAGAAATATCTGCTCCATTTAATCTTCCCGAAACTTCAATTTTAATACCTTCTACATCTTTTCTTTTTGAGGCTTTTCCTAATGACTTCTTTAAAACTCTTCTGTAATGCATTCTCTTTTCAATTTGTTGAGCAATCCATTGAGCAGTTAAGCTAGCTGAACTCCATGGATCTTTAACTTCTCTGACTTCGATTTTAAATTTAACCCCATCACTATCAATTTTCTCTTCTAAATCTTCTTTTAATTTAGTGACTCTACTTCCGTTTCTCCCAATTACTAAAGCAGGTCTTGCAGTATTAATAATCACTCTTAAATTATTTTCGAATCTTTCAATCTCAATATTTTCTACACTTAAACCTCTTAATTCTTTATTTAAAAAATCTCTTATCTCACAATCTTCTTTAAGATATTTTTGGTAATTCTTTTCACTAAACCATCTTGAATCCCAATCTTTTAATTCTTTTATTCTAAATGCTTTTGGATTTACTTTATGACTCATTTTAAAATTTGTATTTAAATACTTTTTCTTCTAAAAAATTGATCTTTTGTTTTTTTAACATTTCCTTTAACATCAGAACGTTTTCCTCTTTTACTTGTTTGTTTTTTTCTTTCTTTAACTCCTTTTTTAGATTTTTTATCTTTGGTTCTCTTTTCTTTCTTTTTCGCTTTCTTTTTTGCTTTCTTTTGGTCTAACTCTTCTAGCCTTAATGTTACATGTGATCTTTTTTTATGAATTTCATCAGCTCTACCCATTGCCCTTGGCTTCCATCTTTTTAACATTGGTCCTTCATCAACTTTTATTTCTCTAATATATAAATTTAAAGGATTTAAATTAAAATTATTTTCTGCATTAGCTGCTCCTTGATTTAATAATTTTAAAATAGGAGTAGCTGCTTTTTTATTACAAAACTTCAGTTGCTTTCTAGCAATTTCTAATTCTTTTCCTCTAATTAGATCAGCTACAAGCCTTACTTTTCGAGGTGCAATATTCAAATAATTTAGTTTTGCATCAACTTCCATTTTTTATTCTTTTTTTATTCTCTTCTTCCTTCACCTTTTTCTAATCTTCTTTGCATTTTACCACCATGCTTACGGAATTTAGTTGTCAAAGAAAATTCTCCTAATTTATGACCTACCATATCTTCTCTAATTTTTACTTCAACAAAATCTTTTCCATTATGGATTCCGAGAATATGCCCGATCATCTCTGGAGCTACAGTACTTTCTCTGCTCCAAGTCTTAATAACTGTCCCTTTCTTGGAGTTTTTAATTTTTTCCATTAATTTTTGATCAACATATGGACCTTTTTTTAAACTTCTTGGCATAGTAGCTATTTACTAATTAATTATTTTTGAACGAAATGAGAAACGAAGATTCTAACTAGGTTCTTATTTTTTCTTTTTTCTTTTTTTAACAATATATTTATTTGTCCACTTTTTCTTATTCCTTGTTTTTACTCCCTTAGCAGGCTTTCCTTGTTTTGTCTTAGGGTGTCTTCCAGTTCCAGTTCTTCCTTCACCTCCACCATGAGGATGATCAACAGCATTCTGAGCAGTACCTCTAACCTTTGGTCTTTTACCTTTATGTCTGCTATCTCCTGCTTTTTTGTCTTTCTTAAATCTGTGTTCTGCATTTGAAACTGAGCCAATAGTAGCAAAACAATCTGCTAAAACTTGTCTTACTTCGCTTGAAGGCATTTTTAAGTTAACAAGTTTTTCTTGTTTTGCCAACAGTTTGACACTTGTTCCAGCACTTCTTGCCATTTTCCCTCCTCTGCCTGGTTCTAATTCAATATTATAAACCATAGCCCCAACTGGAATATTTCTTAATCTTAATCTATTTCCAGGTTTAGGAGTAACCATGTCATTACTAACTACTTTATCTCCTTCTTCAGCTTCTTTTGGAGCAAGGATATAACTTCTTTCTCCATCTTTATATTCAATTAAAGCAATATAAGCACTTCTATTTGGATCATATTCAAATGCTAATATTTCAGCTTCAACTCCTTTTTTATCTGTTCTTTTAAAATCTATCTTTCTGTATCTTCTTTTAGAACCTCCTCCTTTGTGGTTGGCAGTTCTTCTTCCACTAGAATTTCTTCCTCCTGTCTTTTTAATAGGAGTTGTTAATTTTTTCTCTGGTTTTTTCTTACTTAATTTCTTTGCCATAATATTATATTAATTCAATTTTCTGCCCTTCTTTTATTTTTACGATTGCTTTCTTATATCCTTTAGTAACTCCCTTCATTCTCCCAAATCCTTTTTCACTTTGTGGAATTTGAATCGTACGAACCGAAACTACATCTATATTATAAATATCTTCAACTTCATTTTTAATTTGAATCTTATTTGCTTTTGGAACTACTTTAAATATATATTGATTGCTTTCATCAGTTAACCTAGTAGCTTTTTCTGTTATATGAGGTTCCAATATAACTCTTTCTTTTACCCCTAATTTATCTTTTTTAGGAGTTTCTTTCTCTTCTCTCTTTTCTTTTTCTCTATTCTTTTCTTTTTCTTTTTTTTGTTGTTTATCTTTTCCAAATAAAGCCATACTTAAAATTTTAATTTAAAAATGTATCTTCAATTACTTTTACTGCATCTTTGCTAATTATCACATATTTATATTTTAACAAATCTAACACATTTAATTCTCTAGCTTCCATTACTTTTCCTTTTTTAATATTATTTGCAGCTCTAATAACATTATCATCTTTTTTTGCAGTAGCTATTAAAAAGCTTTCTTCTTTAATATTTAAATCTTCTAAAATCTTTACCATTTCTTTTGTTTTGGGAGGAATATCAATATTATTTAAAACTATAAGAAGATCTCTTCTCTTTTTTTCTGAAAGAACTTGAAATAAAGCCTTCCTTTTTGTCTTCTTATTAATCTTTTTTGTATATGTTCTTTGTTTATTCGGTCCAAAAGTTACACCACCTTTTCTCCAAATTGGAGAACGAATTGATCCGTGCCGAGCTCTACCTGTTCCTTTTTGGGGCCAAGGTTTTGATCCTCCTCCACTCCTTTCAGATCTATCTTTCGTATGAGCTGTTCCTTGCCTTCTATTTGTTCTTTGGGCAAGAACAACTTGATAAATTAAATCCTGATTCAAGTCTAAATCAAATACTTGTTTTTTTGTATCCACTTTTGATTTTAACTTATTCCCTTTTTTATTATAAATATCTATTTTCATAATATATTTAAAAATTACTTCTCTATCCTTAACAAAGTCCCCTTTGCTCCGGGGACTCCTCCTTTAACTGCTAATATATTGTTTTCTTTATCAATTTCTTCAATTGTGAGATTAGAGATTGTAACTGTTTCTGCGCCGGTGTGCCCAGGCATCTTTCTCCCTTTAATTACTCTCTGAGGGTAAGCACTACCAATTGATCCGGTTCTTCTGTGATCTTTTTTAATTCCATGAGTTCTATCTTGTCCAGAAAAATTATATCGTTTAACTACTCCTTGAAACCCTTTTCCTTTAGATTGACCAGTTACTTTTACTTTATCTCCTTTTTTAAATTGTAAAACATCAATAGTGTCTCCTTCTTTATAATCTTCTAGGTTTCCTTTAAATTCACTAAGATATTTAAAATGTTTTCCTTTCATTGTCTTTTTAATCTTGTTCTCTTTTTTAATTTCTTTATATCCTATCTGAATAGCTTCATAGCCATCATTATCTTTAGTTTTCTTTTGAGTTACAACACAAGGCCCAGCATCAATCAAAGTTACTGGAACTCTAGTTCCGTCTTCTTCAAAAATCTGAGTCATCTTTAATTTTTTTCCTAGAATAAACTGCATGTTTTCGTTTTTTTTAGATTAAAATAAACTGCATGTTTTCGTTTTTCCAATGAAAAACTGGGCAATTGCCCAGTTTTAAAAGAAAGGCAACCTATATCATAATCAGAATTAAATTTTGAGGTAAAACTCCTGCAAAAAGATTATCATGTATATTAAATTACATTTTTATCTCAATGTCCACTCCTGCAGGTAAATTCAAATCCATTAATGAATCAATTATTTTCTGTTTTGGTTCTAAAAGATCAATTAATCTTTTATGAATTCTCATTTCAAATTGTTCCTTGCTTTGCTCGGTGACAAAAGTAGAACGATTAACAGTGTATCTATGAATCTCTGTTGGTAAAGGCACAGGACCTACAATTTCAACACCATACCGTTCTGCTACTTTTGCTATTTCATTACAAGCCTTATCTATAACTTTGTGATCATAAGCTTTGAGTTTTATTCTTAGCTTAGATTTAGTTTTTTTGTCACTGGCAGTGCTTTGCTTTTGTTTAGGCATTCCAATCTATTAATTAATTGTTTTTATTACTCAATTACTTTAGTAATAACACCTGCTCCAACAGTTTTTCCTCCTTCACGTACAGCAAATCTTGAACCATCTTCTAAAGCTACTGGAGTAATTAGCTCAACATTAACATTTACAGTGTCTCCAGGCATAACCATTTCGGTATCATCTGGTAATTTCACTGATCCAGTTACATCAGTAGTTCTAATATAGAACTGAGGCTTATAACCATCAAAGAAAGGTGTGTGTCTTCCTCCCTCTTCTTTTGTTAAAACGTAAATTTCAGCTTTAAATTTAGTGTGTGGCGTAATTGATCCAGGTTTAGCTAGTACTTGTCCTCTATCAACTTCATCTTTTTTTAATCCTCTAAGTAGAATTCCAACATTGTCACCTGCTCTACCTTCATCTAGTTCCTTTTGAAACATCTCTACTGAAACTGCACTTGTTTCTACAGTTTCTCCAAGACCAACTAATTCAACTTTATCATCAGGTTTAACTATTCCTCTTTCAACCCTTCCAGTAGCAACTGTTCCTCTACCTTCAATTGAAAAAACGTCCTCAATTGCAAGAAGGAAAGGTTTATCAGTCTCTCTTTCAGGCTCTGGAAAGTAATCATCAATCTTATTTAAAAGATCAACTACTGGTTGAACAGCTTCATCTTCAGGATCATCAGCTTCTAATGCTTGTAGTGCAGAACCTCTCATTACTGGGGCATTATCTCCATCAAAATCATATTTATTTAAAAGCTCTCTTACTTCATCTTCTACTAGTTCAACAAGTTCTTCGTCTTCAACGGCATCGCATTTATTTAAAAATACTGCAATTGAAGGAAGTCCGACTTGTTTAGCTAATAAAATATGTTCTCTAGTTTGTGGCATTGGCCCGTCTACAGCAGAAACTACTAGAATTGCTCCGTCCATTTGAGCAGCACCAGTAATCATATTTTTAATGTAGTCTGCGTGTCCAGGACAATCAATTAGGGCATAGTGCCTATTATCTGTAGTAAACTCTGCGTGAGATACATTAATAGTAACTCCTCTTTCTTTTTCTTCTGGAGCAGAGTCAATTTGATCTACTGATTGTTCAGAACCAGCCCAACCTTTAAGATGCACTGCTTTTAAGATAGCAGCTGTAAGGGTTGTTTTGCCATGATCAACGTGACCAATGGTACCAATATTAAGATGAGGTTTCCCTCCTCTATCAAATTTTTCTTTTGCTGACATAATTAAATCTTAATTAATTTATTTTTTTAATATCTTAACTTTTAAAAATTATTAGATCGACTAATAAAGTTAAGAATTTAATTTGTTAAAACCTTACTTAAAAGGTGTTAATTTTTAATATTTATTGTTCTTAATTTAATGATTATTTTTTAGAAATAATCATTAATTAGAAATATTTATTGTTCTTAATTATATTACAAGTAATATCACTTTGTCAACTTTTTACTTTTTCCCTTCTTTTATTTCTTCAGCTATATTTTTAGGAGCTCTTTTATAAGTCTCGAACTCCATTGTAAAGGTCCCTCTTCCTTTCGTCAAGGATCTTAAGGTTGTAGCATATCCAAACATCTCTGATAAAGGTACTTTACTATGAATAACCTTTAAATCATCTCTATCTTCTGTCTCTTCTACTTTTCCCCTTCTGGAAGATAAATCTGAAATAACATCACCGAAAAATTTATCAGGAATTACAACTTCTACTTTCATAATTGGTTCTAAAATAAAAGATTCTGCTCTTTTAGCTGCATTTTGTAGAGCCATTGAAGCTGCAATTTTAAAAGCAACTTCAGAAGAATCAACATCGTGATGAGAACCATCAAAAACAGTAGCTTTTACGTCAACCATTTTATATCCTGCTACAATTCCTTTATCTAGTGCTTCTTTTACACCTTTTTCTACTGCAGGGATAAATTCTTTTGGAATAACTCCGCCAGTAATTTTATCAACAAATTCAAATCCTTCTCCTCTTTCTTTAGGCTCAACTCTTAACCAAACATCACCGTATTGTCCTCGACCACCTGATTGTTTAACATATTCACCTTGTGCTTCTGCTTCATGTGTAATACTTTCCTTATAGGCAACTTGTGGTTGTCCAATATCAACTTTTACATCAAATTCTCTTTTTAATCTATCTGTAATAACTTCAAGATGAAGCTCTCCCATTCCTGAAATAATAGTTTCTCCAGTATCAGAATCTCTTCTAACTTTAAAAGTTGGATCCTCATCTCCTAATTTATTTAATGCATTGCTTAGTTTTTCTTCATCTGCTTTTGTTTCTGGTTCTACCCTTACAGAAATAACAGGCTCTGGGAAGGTAATATCCTCTAATACAATAGGATGATCTTGAGCGCAAAGAGTATCTCCTGTTTTAGTATCAGAAAGCCCTACAGTAGCAGCAATACCTCCTGCAAAAATTCCATCAACTTCTTCTCTATTATTGGAATGCATTCTTAATAGTCTTCCTATTCTTTCTTTTTCACCTGTTCTTGTATTTAAAACATAAGATCCTTTTTCAAGAGAACCTGAATAAACTCTAAAATAAGTTAAAGTTCCAACATAAGGATCAGTAGCTACTTTAAAGGCTAAAGCCGCAAAAGGAGCATCATCTTTTGCTTCTCTTTTTTCTTCTTCTTCGGTTTTAGGATGAACTCCTTCAACTGGAGGAAGTTCACCTGGATTTGGAAGATAATTAATCACAGCATCTAATAATGGTTGGATTCCTTTATTTTGAAGGGCTGAACCACAAAAAACTGGGATTAATCTATTATCTAAAGTAGCTTCTCTTAGTACTCTTCTAATTTCATCATTTGAAATTTCTTTACCTTCTACATATTTTTCTAATAATTTATCGTCCTCACCAGCTACTGTCTCAATTAAATCTTCTCTTTTTTGTTTTGCTTTCCCTTTTAATTCTTCTGGGATCTCTTCTTTTTTAACTTTATGCCCTCTTTCTCCTTCAAAGTAAAGAGCCTCCATTTCAAGTAAATCAATAGCTCCTTCAAAATCCTCCCCCTCTCCGATTGGAATTTGAAGTAAAACAGCGTCAGAAGTTAATCTATCATGAATAGATTGAAGAGTTTTTTCAATTGAGGCTCCCATTTTATCCATTTTATTAATAAAACAAATTCTTGGAACACCATAACGATCAGCCTGTCTCCAAACTGTTTCAGATTGAGATTCCACTCCAGCTACTCCATCAAAAACAATAACAGCTCCATCTAAAACTCTTAAAGAACGTTGAACCTCTACTGTAAAGTCAATATGTCCAGGAGTATCAATAATATTAATCCTGTAAGTATCAGCATCTTCTTTTTGTGAAAGCTCCCAAAAACAAGTAGTAGCAGCAGAGGTAATAGTAATTCCTCTCTCTTGTTCTTGGCTCATCCAGTCCATAATTGCTTCACCTTCATGCACTTCACCAATCTTATGAGAAATTCCAGTATAAAAAAGAATTCTCTCTGTAACAGTAGTTTTCCCTGCATCAATGTGTGCAACAAGACCAATATTTCTAGTTTTATTTATTGGATAATCTCTAGTCATAATAATTATTTTTTAAAATTAAAAAAGCAGCAAAATAAGGCTGCTTAGTGTTAGTATCAAACATTTTTTTACCAAGCAAAATGTGCAAAAGCTTTGTTTGCCTCTGCCATCTTGTGAACGTTCTCTTTCTTTTTAAACGCACTTCCTTCTTTATTATTTGCATCCATTAATTCTCTTGCTAGTCTTTCATGAAAAGGATTTCCTTTTCCAGATCGAGCAGATTTAATAATCCATCTCATTGCTAAAGTTGTTGCTCTTTTTCTTCCAACCTCCATAGGAACTTGATAAGTAGCACCTCCAATTCTTCTTGATCTTACTTCTAATCTTGGAGCAACATTATCAATTGCTTTTTCAAAAAGATCAACTGGTTTCTGCTTGGTCTTTTCTTTAATAATGTCAAAAGCTAAATAAACATTTTTCCTAGCAACACTCTTTTTTCCTCTTCTCATTACTTGATTAATAAGTCGAGTAACTAAGAGGTTGTCGTATTTTGGATCTGGAGAAATTAATTGTTCTCTGTCTAGTTGAGCCATAATTTATTTTAGTTTGATTTTTTAGTTCCGTATTTACTTCTCGAACTTTTTCTATCTTCAACTCCTTCACTATCTAGTGCTCCTCTAACAACTTTATAATTCACACCAGGCAAGTCTTTAACTCTTCCTCCTCTTACTAGCACAACTGCGTGTTCTTGAAGCTGATGAGCTTCACCAGGAATATAAACTGTAATTTCTTTTCTATTAGATAATCTTACTCTTGCAACTTTTCTTAAAGCTGAATTCGGCTTCTTTGGGGTTTCAGTAAACACTTTAAGACAAGTTCCTCTTTTAAAAGGAGAAGGATATTCCGTAGGCTTATTTTTTTTATTATTAAATCCGTACTGTAAAGCCCCTTTCTTTTTCTTCTTTTTATTCTTTTTTCTTGGCTTTCGAACCAATTGATTAATTGTTGGCATTTCTTTTTAAAATTATCTAATATACTAAATAATTAATAACAATCTTTATTCAATAAGTCAAGTACTTACTTAACCTAAGAATTGCCATAAAGGCACACTTACTATAAGTTCAAATACAAAATTAATTAAATCAAGCAAGATAGGAAAAATAAAATTAACAATTATTAATATTAAAAAAAATAAAAGAAAAGGTCCATACTGTTGCATAAAAAAGTTAACTTTTCTTTTAAATTTAGGGAAAAAGGTAAATAAGATATGAGATCCATCTAGTGGTGGAATTGGAATTAAATTAAAAATACCAAGTAAAAGATTAATATAAACAATAAAAGCAAACATTATATATAAGCCTTCTGCAATATTATATGGTATTAAAAACCTTAAAAGTAATCCAAAAATAATTGCTAAAGCAAAATTAGAAGCGGGACCAGAAAATCCTACTATTGCTTCGCCATACTTTTTGTTTTTAAAATTATGAGGATTAATAGGAACTGGCTTTGCCCAAGCAAAAGCCATTTTCCCTCCAGTCATTAAAAGTAATCCTGCTGGAACTAAAAAAGAACCAACCGGATCAAGGTGAACCAAAGGATTAAAAGAAAGCCTCCCCGCTCTTCTTGGGGTCGGATCTCCTTGATAATCTGCAGCTAATCCATGAGCAACCTCATGAACTATAACAGAAAATATTAAAATGAATATTAAAGCAATAATTTCCATAATGTTTTAACATAGTAACATTTATTAATACATTCGTAAATAAGAAAATCCTTGATTTATTTCCTTTTATTCTATAAACTAGATTTGAAAATGAATACAATTGATTAAAACTTTAAATATTATGGCTAAACAATGTGCAATTTGCGGGAAAGGGGCTATAAAAGCTGGCAACTATAATAAGTTAAGAGGTCAGTATAATCCCAGCAAACGCAAAAAACAAAAACCAAATCTACAAAAAGTAAGACTTCCTTCCGGAAAGAAGGTTTTAGCTTGTACTAAATGTATTAAGGCAATGAGTAAATAAAGCTTTCGGGCTGTGGCCTAGAGGCTTAGGGCGTGCGCATGGGGTGCGTAAGATCGCTGGTTCAAATCCAGTCAGCCCGACAAAAAAGAGCACACCTATTCTACGGTGTGCTTTTTGTTTATTATAAATTTTAAAAAACGATACATCTCTAATCTTCGAATATCAATTCTAGCATCTTGAATAGCAATTTTCGGATAAACTACTAAATTGTTCCTACAGATCAAATCCCGCTTAAAAATAATCTTCTTTCTTTTTTCATATTTTTGATTGTATTCCTTAATAAGATCTGTTACCTTTTCAATCCCCTCTTCGTTTTTAATAACAATAAAACAACCAGGAAAACCTTCTAAGTTTGTAAAAAATCTACATTTAATATTATTTTTTCTAAATATTTCTTTAACTTCTCTTTTTCTTTTCTTTATTTTTTTTGAAACTTCTTTTGCTAACTGATCTATTGCTTGAAACAATACTGCACCACATTCTGGGCATTTCTCTGGTGATTCAAGCGTAAAGTCAATTTCATTTTTACAATCTTTATTAGGACATTTAATTTTAATTTTATCCATTTTATTCCCTCCTTTTTTAAAGAACTAGTTTAATAATAGATTAATTCACTAATTTGTCAATAAAAAAGAGGGTTAGCTTTTTAGACTAACCCTTTGTGAGGTAATTATTGGCGGCGAACTGAATTAAATTCTAAGTGTCTTTTTTGGAAAATTCCTTTTCCTGCTCCTTTAGTCAGATAAATTTCATCTTCTTGCTTATTAATCTTTTCTTCCAACCTTTCTTTTGGACTCGGTGGGGGTAAAATAGCAAGATGGGTTAATAATGACAAACCCAACAGAAAAACAATGACTAAAAATAGCAGCTTATACACTCAGCCACCTCCTTTTTGATCTTAATCTTTCAGATTAAGAGGTTTTAAAAGAACTATTTACCAACAATCACTAATGCTAGTTGGGGCAGTAGTGCTAGCTAATTCTTTTGTTCCTTTATGAGTAGCTACAAAGTAATCATCATCTCCTCCTTCTGATTTAGCATAAACACAGTATTCTTGAGTATCTCCTGAATTATCTATCCAACAATAGTCATCATCTGAGCCAAGTCCTCCACAATCAGTTTGGGTATGTCCATTTGGATCTTGTGGCACTGGGTCTAGATAATCTCCAATTGCAGTTGGTGCTGCTGAAGTAATTTCTTTATACTCTTGGTCTTCATCGTAGTCCATTTCCATTGCAGTAGAAATTTGTCTAATATCGGATTGACGTCTAGCGTCTCTTGCATTATCTCGAGAACCGCAATTGCTTGAAAAAATAGAGCCTAAAAATAAAATTATTATAATTGTTAATAACGAAATGAAGATTATTTTAACAATTTTCCCTATATTAAATACAGTTTCTTCTCTGGAACGCTAGCTTAATTTTTCAATGTTTTTAGACTTCTTTAATTCTTTATATAAAACAACTAAATAAGTTAAAAGAAAAACAGAAATAAAGGCTCTAACTAATACTTGAATTCCAGAAATCATAAAAAATTTAGAAAAAGGATGGAACTTAATAAAAATTAAATTTAAAATAAGAAAAACAGGAATAAAAAGAAGAGAAAGAGCAAAAGTAAAAGAAAAAATAAATGCTAAATGTTTTAAAACATAAAACCATCTTCCTTCTACATATTTTTTACTTCTCAAAAGAGCTTTTACTCCTCTTATATCTTCATCTATCAAAACAAAATCTCCGAAGATAAACCAAACAGAAAAAATTATTCCAGGAATTAAGAAGAAAAGAGAGCCAAGCATAACCGCTATAATTAAAAAAGAGCTAACTAGAAGATAAGGGAATAATTTACGGATTGATTTTTTAAATGAATTCAGATATTTTATTCCTTTAAAAAGAGCAAAAGTAAAGCTACTGACCTCCAAATTGAAAAACAAATTAATACTAAGGCTATTAAAAACGGGAGAAATATTTCCAGCTTTAAAATGTTAGCAATAAACGAAGAGTTCATTACAGCAAAGGTGGTTGAAATTAATATTATTGCCGATAGTACCAGACTAGAAGTTAAAGAAATACCAATTAAAGTCCATTTTCTTTTTTTAAATAAGTTAAATGCCTTCTTTAAAATTTTTCCTACTTTAGGTAGTTTTTTTCACTTTCTACCTGCTGTCCACTTTGTTGAGGGTTGAAAAAAACAGATTTTTCCTCTGAAGAAAAATTATTAGTAGATTCAATATTATCAAAAGCCTTTTCTACTATTTTTTCCTCCCACCCTTTTTTAAAAAGAGCTTCTTTAATTCTTTCTTTAGAAATCCCTCTATCTAATTGTCTTTTAATATACTTTGCAAGCTTTTGATTAGACATAGATTTTAGATATTAATAATGATTAAAATTCAGGGCCAGGTGCTTCATTAATGGCTTTATGTGCCTCTTCGATTGAATCTACTACTTTAAATATTTCAAGATCTTCCTTGCTTATAGTTTCAAATTCATCTAATAGGCTATTTTCCATCCACTTCAATAATGGTTCCCAATAATCCTTTCCTATTGCTATTACTGTAATAGGTTCTTCAATTGCTCTTGTTTGAATAAGGGTAATCATTTCAAAGAATTCATCTAAAGTTCCAAATCCTCCTGGGAAAAAAACATAACCATAAGAGGCAAAAGATAGCATTACTTTCCTAACAAAAAAGTAATGAAAATTAACTGATTCTTCTGTATATTGATTTGGTTTTTGACCATCTAATTTAATATTAATTCCAATTGATTTCCCTTTTCCTTCTTTTGCTCCCCTATTAGCAGCTTCCATTATTCCAGGGCCTCCTCCAGTTACAATATTATAACCGTCTTCAGCTAATCTTTTTGCTAATTTTTGAGCTTCCTTGTAGTATTTATTGCTTTCATCAAAACGACTAGAACCAAAAAATGCTACTGGCTTACTAAAGTTGGAAATAAATTGAAACCCTTCTACAAATTCTGCCATTATTCGAAAAATTCGCCATTGAAATGTTTCTGTAAAATCTTCTTTTTTAGGATGAGAAAAACTATTTGGTTTTTTATTATCACTCATAAATTAAATAATTTTAAAATATATTCTTTATTAAAGTATACAAATTATTTTCTCCACTTGCAATTTTTAAAATATCTTTTTGTAGTAGGTTTAAAATAAAAATATTACTAAAAAGAGCCTGTGAAAAATCCACAGGCTCTTTAACTTTCTTTTTAAAAGTCTTTACTTAATATTTAAAGATTCAACTAATTGTTTAATAAGAGCAACAACAACTGGTTCTGGCATCAAACTATAAGATTTAATATCTTCACTGTCTTTAAATGTCCAAGGCTTTTCTTTTACTTTAACTTCTCCATCTTCCCCTTTTTCATAAACATATTCTGGTGTTATCTCATAATCATCAATTTTACTATCAGCCTCTGCTACTGGTACAGCATTTCTTAGGAGTACTTTTGGAATACCATGCAAGGAAAAGGCTTGCCTAATTAGTTTTTCGTCTGTTCCTAATCTCTCTTCAATCGCTTCAATTCCTAATTCATCTCCCTCTTTTGTAACCATTTTTTCATTATCACATTCTGGGTTATCACACATTAAATAAAATTCATCTTCTTTTTGGTCATATCCTACATTCTCAGTAGGTAAAAATTTAAGATTACGAGAAGTATGACATTTAGGACATACAACTCTGTATTTAATTCTTTGGTCAATTACAGTTTCTGGTACATCAATTAGAACAAAAACATCAGGATCATATCTATAGTCAACTAAGTCTCTAAAAAATAGTGAATAAGAAATTTGATCTAAATTTCTAGGAAAACCATCAATAAATAAGGTCTTTTTAGGCATACTTTCAATTTCTCTCTTAATAAGGGCTAATATAAATTCAGAAGGTAATAAGGTAGATGTATCTCTGTTTAACAAAGCATTAACAGCTTTTTTAACTGGCATATACCCTCTATAATTTTCTTCCATCCAATCAATTAATTCTGCTTTTTCTTGCTCACTATTTTCTATTTTCTGATGAACATCTCTTACTAAATCTCCAATTGAAATATGTTCCATCTTGTCTTTTCCAACTAAGTTTCGAAGCATCTTAGATAAAGTTCCTTTTCCAGAACTTTTTTTACCTAAAAGATAAGCAATAAAACTATTGTCTTCTAAATAATTTTTTAAGGCGTCAATTTCATCACCGGCTTTTTCTTCAAAGTAGGATTGACGATCTTCGGAATCAATTAAATTAAATTCTTTATTAATATCCTCCATTTTTGTTTTAAATATTGGAAACTGTAAATTATTCATATTCTCTTTATTAAATTAAAATTTATTAGAACTAGTTTATAGAATAAAACAAAATAAATCAAGGGAACTCTCTCGATACAAAATACAAAAAATAAAAAAAGAGGACAAGGATGTCTCCATATGATTGGAGATAGAATAAAACAAAAGAAATCAAGTGTTAATCATAGAGATTAAAACCATCAATGAAAAACTTAATGTTTCCTTCTAAATCATTTCTTAAAACTGGAATGTTAAAATTGTTTAACTTGTCTAAAACTATTTTTGAAGGATGGCCATAGTTATTTTCTCCTACTTGGATAACTGCAATTTCTGGTTTTACTTTTTTTAAAAAATCTCTGCTTGAAGAATATTTTGATCCATGATGAGCTATTTTTAAAATATTGCTTTCTATTTCTTTGTTTTCTTTAATTATCTTCTCTTCTACTTTTTGATTAATATCTCCAGTTAGCAAAAAACTCTTTTCTCTATACTTTAATTTTGCAACAATTGAACTATTATTTATGTTTTTAAATGTTTTTCCTGATTGATTCTCAAAAGGGTATAAAATTTCTAGCTCTGCCCCACCTATTTTAAAAACTTGCCCTTTCTCTGCTATAAAAATTCTTGCTTTTTCAGATTTTATATCTTTTAACCATTTCTTATACTCTCTAGAATCTTTTGAAATTCCAGTAAATAAAATATTTTCAACCCTATAATATTTTAAAACTTCTATTAATCCTCTAATATGATCATGTTCAGGATGAGTTAAAACAATTAAATCAATTTTTTTATCCCAAAAAGGTAATATATTGTTTAACTCTTCAATTACTTTTTCGTTTGGCCCACCATCAATTAAAACTTGTTTTTTAGTAGGAGTTTCTATAAAAATTGAGTCTCCTTGTCCTACATCTAAAAAATTAATTAAGAATAAAGGATTTGAGTAATAAAAAATAGCATTCCATAGTAAAATAAAAAGAAGAAAAGAAATTGCTAATATTTTTTTATTCATAATTTATTTATAAAAAAAGGGCTCAAAAGAAAACTCTTGAACCCTTTTTGGAAACTAAAGAAAAACTTATTTATCCTTATTCCCTAAAATTTTAAACATTTTAGTTCCACACTCAGGACAAGTACCTCTCATTGCTCTTCTCTTAACTCCTCCTTTCCCATTCATTTCTACTTCTTTAGCATCTTTCATCTCCCTTTTTGCTTTACACTTTACACAATATGCTTCCATAATTCTAAATTATTAAAATTAATTTATCTCTTACGACCTTTTTAATCGCTCTCTTTTTGATGAGAGCTTTTTTCTTCATTTAACTCTTTAATCAACTCCTCTCCATCAATATTATAATTTTCACAAATCTGTTCTAATTCTAATTTAGACATTTCAATTTTTGCCATTGGACAATTAAGACAAGGTACATTATATTTTTGTAGTACTTTAATTAATTCTTCATTTTTTAAAATTTCTTCTAATGTTGTTTTCTTATCAATCATAGTATTGTGTACCCTCCATCTACTTTAATTGTTTGTCCGGTAATAAAATCAGCTTTGTCTGAAGCTAAAAATGATACTGCATTAGCAATATCTTCTGGTTTTCCTATTCTTCTTTTCGGTGTCATTTGAATTAGTTGGTCTTCTGATATTCCTAATTCATCTGATACATTATCTAGCATTTTTGTTTTAATAGCTCCTGGAGCAATGGCATTTATATTAATTCCTTTTGGTCCATAGTCCCCAGCTAAATTTTTAGTTAAGCTCACTATTCCTCCTTTTGTTGCTGAATAAGTATAAATCTTCTGCCAAGTTACATAAGCAGCAATAGAAGCAATATTTATAATCTTTCCATAGTTTTTTTCAACCATATCAGAAAGCACTGCATAAATCATTGAAAGAGATCCTTTTAAATTAACATCTAAAACTTTTTTTACTGTATCTAAGTCATATTCTTCTGGATTTTCTAATATGGCAATTCCAGCATTATTTACTAAAATATCAATTGAACTCCACTCTTTTTTAATTTTTTGAACTGCTTGCTGACAATTTTCTTTATCAGTTACATCTAGTTTTAAAGCAATAGCTTCACCTCCTTCTTTTTCAATTTCTTTTACTACAGTCTTACATTCATCTAAATTAATATCTGTTACTGCTACTTTTGCTCCATCTTGAGCTAGTTTTTTAGCAATTTCTTTACCAATACCACGTCGGGCACCAGTAACTAAAGCAATTTTATTGTTCAAATTCATATTAATTAAATTAATTACTTTTTATTCTTTTTTACATTTTAGCAGTGTTTACCTTAAAATTCAACTAAAATAGGGGTAAAAATTTTAAACTTAACCAAGTTAAAAAATTTTTACTCATTATAATCAATAATTAAAACCCCTTTTAAATGATCAAATTCATGTTGTAAACAAACAGCAAAAAGACCCTCTGCCTCTAATTTAATCTTTCCCCCTTTTTTGTTTAAGGCCTTAATTTCTATCTTTTCTGCTCTTTCAATTTTAAATTGTAAACCAGGTAAAGAAAGACACCCTTCTTGCATTACTTCTTTTCCTACTCTTTTAGTAATTTTAGGATTAATAAATACTTTCTCCTTTCCATCTACATTTGTTACAAAGATTTGTTTAGCAATACCAACTTGAGGGCCAGCTAATCCTATTCCTTCTTCTTTTTTCATAGTTTCTATCATATTTTCTGCCAACTCCCTTATACTCTGATCTATTTTTTTAATCTTAGAACATTTTTTTCTAAGAATTGAATCAGGAAATTTTTTAATTTCTAATTTCATTTTTATTTATTAATATTAATAGCTGAAGTTGGGCAGCTATTAACCGCCTCCTCAATACAATTTTGGTTTTCCTCAAGGTTAGCTTCATCTTTTACTGTAGCTTTGCTCTCATCCATTTTAAATACCTCTGGGCATAAATTAGAACACAACCCACACCCTATACATTTTTCTTTGTTAATTTCTACATTCATGGTTTTTGTTTTTATATTATTTAAATTTAATTACTTTATTTTTACTTCAATCTTAATTTTAAATTAAGATGTTTATCTTTGTCAATTTTAATTTTTATAATTTTTGTAAATACTCAATTATCTATATTAGTAAATTTTTCCTTAACAGAACAATCAAAAAATTTCACCTCCCCCTAAACAAGTCTCCCCTTTATATAAAACAAGCCACTGCCCTGGAGTAGTTGCTCTTTGAGAATTCTTAAATTCAACTTCAATAATTTTACTATTTTTTTTTATTACTTTTGCTTTTTCTAGATTTTGATTATACCTTATTTTCCCTTTTACTTTTTTAGGCAAATCAGAAAAGAAATAGTTTTTTGCTTTTACTTTTTTACTAAACAATTCAAAAGAATCAGAATCATTTGTAACTTTTAAAATATTCTTTTCTTTATTAAAGCCTGTTACAAACCATGGACCATTAGCTAATCCAATTCCTTTCCTTTGTCCTATTGTAAAATGAGAAAGGCCAGAATGCTCTCCAATCTTTTTTCCTCTTTGATTAACAATTGATCCTGATTTATTATTAATATTTTCTTTAATAAATTTTTCTTTTGATTTTCCTTCAATAAAACAAAGATCTTGACTCTGTTTTTTATCTAATAAAAAATAGAGTTCTTCTTTTTGAGCAATTTCTTTTACTTTCTCTTTAGTAAGATTTCCTAAGGGTAAAACTAACCTTTCTAAAATAGTATTGCCTAAAAGAGCTAAAAAATAACTTTGATCTTTTTTCTTATCTTTTCCTTGTAACAATTGATACTTCTTTTTCTTTTTATTAAATTTTACTCTAGCGTAATGGCCCGTACTAATAAAAGGGATATTTTTCTTATCTGCAAACTCAATTAATTTTTTTAATTTAAATTCTTTATTACAAAAAAGACAAGGATTAGGAGTTTTATTTTTTTCTAATTCCTTTTTAAAGTAATCTACTACTGTATTTTTAAATTCTTTTCTATGATCTATTATATAATGAGGAATATTGTATTTTTTACAAATTTTTTCAGCGCTTTTAAAATCATTATCTTCATTAATTTTAAAAGAAACTCCTACTGGGTAAAATCCATTCTTTTTAAGTAAGAATAAAGCAATAGAAGAATCAATTCCTCCAGACATTCCAAGAGCTACTTGTTGACCTTTTCTACTCTTCCTCATTTTTTTTGTTTAAATCTTCTACTGCAGCCTTTAAGGTTTTTTCTGCTAGTTGCCCACAATGTTTTTTTATAGGAGGAAGATCTCCTAGCTCATCTGAGATATCTTCATAAGTAATTTTCAAAGCCTGATTAATTGATTTTCCTTTTGCTAGTTCACACATCATATCAGAAGTAGAAATTGCAGCTGCACATCCTAATGTTCTAAACTTAATATCTTCAATTACTTTTTCACCATCTTTCTCTTCCACTTTTAAAAATATCTTCATTACATCTCCGCATGAAGGATTAGTAACTTTTCCAACTCCATCTGCATCTTCAATGTCTCCCATGTGTTTTGGGTTCATAAAATGCCTAATTGTTTTTTTTGAATATGAAGTATTATCCATAATTTTATTAAATTGAGCTTGATATTTCTCTTAATTTTTTAACAACAGTTTTAAGACTTTCAATAAGAAAAATAATATCATCCTCTTTATTAAAGCGCCCTAAAGTAATTCTAACACTACCATGAGCATCAATATTATCTAAACCAATTGCTCTTAAAACATGCGAGGCTTTAAGGTTTTGGGCTGAACAAGCTGACCCAGTAGAAACCGCAATGTCTTTTTGATCTAAAGCTATTATTACTCCTTCTCCATCAATATTTTTAAAACTAAAATTAATATTATTTGCTAGCCTGTCTTTTCTTGGTCCATTTAATTTTACATTAGGAATTTCATTCATTATTTTATTAATAATTTCTTCTCTCATTTTCTTAATTTTTTTTGCTGCTTTTTTTTGATTTTTATTAATAATCTCAATAGCCTTTCCAAGTCCAACTATCCCAGGAACATTCTCTGTACCAGAACGTAAACCCATTTCTTGACCACCTCCATAAATAATAGGATCAATTGGAATCTCCTCATTAACATATAAAGCGCCTACTCCTTTTGGCCCATAAATTTTATGAGCACTTATTGTCATTAAATCTACTCCTAGTTTTTTAACATCACAATCTAAATAATTCACTGCCTGGACAGCGTCAGTATGAAAATAAACTCTATCTAAAGTTTGAAGATATTCTCCAATTTCCTGAACAGGCTCTATCGTTCCAATTTCATTATTAGCATACATTATAGAAACAAGAATAGTATTTTCTTGGATTGCTTCTTTTACCTCAGAAGGTTTAATAAATCCATTTTTATCTACAGGTAAATAAGTAACTTCAATTCCTTCTTTTTCTAATTCTTTACAAGTATGTAAAATTGCATGATGTTCAATCTCAGTAGTAACAATATGAGGATTCTTCTTGTTACTTCCTTTTATTATTCCTTTCAAAGCTAAATTATCTGCTTCTGTAGCAGATCCCGTAAAGGTAATTGCTTTTTCTTTACAATTTAAAAAAATAGCTATTTGTTTTCTTGCCTTATCAACTGCTTTTTTAGCTTCCAGTCCATATTGGTGGGCTGAAGAAGGATTACCAAATTTACCTTTTAAATAAGGAAACATAGCTTTTAAAACTTTTCTATCTACAGGAGTTGTAGCAGCAAAATCAAAATATTTCATAATAATTAATGATCTAAGTCACTTAATTTAATTGATTTTAAAGTGGCATATAAAGAATCTTCTAATTCTTCCCAAACTACTTTAACTACACAATTTTTTTCATGCTTACATTTTTTCTTTCCTTCTTTTAAGCAATCTACTAATCCTTCCATTTCTCCTACTGCATCAATTATATCTTTAACATTAATCTTTTTAGGACTTTTAGCTAAAATATATCCTCCGCCTGCACCTTTTTTACTTTTTACTAAATCATTATTTCTTAAATCACCCATAATTTTTTCAAGATAATCAGCAGGTATTGACTCAGCTTTAGCAATCTCGTTTAAAGATGAAACATTTTCTTTTTCATAGTTCTTAGTCAGATAGCTCATTGCCCTTAACCCATATTGTGATTTAGTACTAATTTTCATAAATTTTAACTTAATATTTATTAAAAACCGACCAATTAGGTCGGTTTAACAATAACAACCAGATTTTAGGTTGTCAATTTTTTAATCTTTTCCAAAATCTACCTTAACCCTACTTACTGTTTCTTCTTTAGAATGCTTAATTTCTATATCTCCATCAAAGCTTTGAGCTATCTTTTTTCCAATCCTAACAGCTAATTGATTTTCTGTGGTACGTGCCTCTAATTTTTCTCCATCTTTTTTCTTTTTAAGATAGATCAATCTTTTTTGACAGTCTCTTTGATAGGCTGTTTCTCCTACATTTTGAATTGTATTAATTAAATCTTTTCTAATTTTAGGAGAAACAGAGAAAACTTTTAACTCCCCCTCAAACTTATTTTCTTTAATCATTTTACAAGCTGGGCAGAGAACAAACTTTACTCTTTTTTCTTTATCTAAATGAGGATATTCATCTAAATTATGATGCCAAGATTTATACCAATAAGCAGCTTTGCACTTTTCACAAACTAATATATCTTTTTTACCAGGACCAAATTCACTTTCTTCTTTTTTAGATTTTGGGGTTTTGTCTTTAAGATTATGTTTTCTATTTGTCATATTTTTCTTAAAATTTAATTTATCTTTCTACTATAATTATACCAAGTTCCAATTTTTTTTAAAATAGTTATCTTTAAGCCAAATATATCATCATCAAAGATAATGATTATTTAAAATAGTTATCTTTAAGCCAAATATATAACTTTTGAGTATCCCATTTTAAATTATCCGAACCCAAAATTATTATTGCTATCTTTCTATCTTCAAATTGAAAAATAAATAAGCCAGTATTAGAAGCTTCATCTGTAAACCCAGTTTTACCACCTAAAAATGTATTATCTTCAATAAAAATATTCTTATTCCATAATTTATTAAGATCAAGATTTAATTTACCAAAATTTTTAACTTCTTTTCCTCGAGATATTTCTAATAAAGGTGTTCTATTATTTAAAATATAATGTGCTAGATAAAATAGATCTTTTACCGTAGAGATATTTTTATTTTTAAGACCACAGCTACCTACAAAATTAGTATTTTCCATAAATATTGCTCCTGCTTTTTCGTTCATTAATTCTACCGTTCTTTTCTCCCCTAAAAAATAGCCCAGAACAGAGGCAGCATTATTTGAAGATTCTGCCAAACTCCTATAAGTCAAATCCATCAAGCTAACTCTTTCTCCTGCTTTTAATCCTTCTCTTGTCCCCCATTTATCTAACATATATTTTTTTACTAAAATTGTTTTTCTAAGATCAATCTGTTCTGCAATAATGGTAGCTGTCATTAATTTTGTAATAGATGCAATAGGTAATACTTTAGAAATGTTTTTGCTATCAAAAATAAAGCCTGATTCTAAGTCTGCCACCAAATAACTCTTAGCAGAAATTGGAAGATGTTGTTCAATATTTTCTCTTGTATAAGAATAATCTTTTTCTTTTTTAGTTATTACTAAAACTGGCATTCCCACATTTGTCATGCTATATAAGCTTTTAGCTTCTTTGTCTGATAGTCTTAAACAACCTCCAGAAAAATCTGAAGAGAGTTTTAAGCCAGTATAGTAATAGGGTTGACCGTGAATATAATATTTTCCATAAAATTTAATTGCCCATGGCATAAATACACTAGAGACTGCCGAAAAAGCTGACTTATGTTTAGCCTGTATCTTATATTCCCCAGCCGGAGTTCCTCCCCATTTTTGAGGATCACCCTTAGTTAAAATATTAAAACTAGCTTGCTTTTTACTATTTTTATAAACACTAATTTTGTTCTCTGGTAAATTTATTCTAATGTGATCTTCAGTATTATTTTTAAATGGTCTAAGTTTTATCCATTTTTGAACAGGAGCAGAATGTTTTTCTTTATTTTGAACAGATAAATTAGTCGGATATTCTACAAAGTCTTTATTAAAATCTATTAAAAGCATCCCTCCAATAATTAAAGGGATACTTAAAATAAATGTAAATAAAATTTTACCTTCTCTTCGCCTAGTCAAATTCGTAAAAAACATTAATGATCTATTTGGTAGGTTATATTAACTGAAACTTCAATTTTATTTTCTCCTCCTTCAATTGAAGGAGCAATACTTTTAGCTGAATCTTTCACTGCAAATTCTTGCTCTATAGCATAATTATATCTTGGGAAAGAAGTCTGCTCGTTAAAGTTAATAATTTTAGTTAATTCAACTCCGAGCTGGTTTGAAATATTAGAAGCTTTTTCTTTAGCAGCTACTATCGCTTTTTCTCTAGCCTCTTTTTTAAATTCTCCTTCATTTTCAATACTTAGATTAAAACTATTAACTTGGTTAGCTCCTGCTTTAGTAGCCTCGTCTATCAAATCTCCAATTTTTTCTAACTCTTTTGTTTTTGTCTCTAAAGTTTGAGAAACTTCGTATCCAACTAAAACTCTTTTTCCAGCCGGAGTATAAAATTCCTGAGTGGTTTCTCTGTACTCATATCGTGGCCGTATGTTAAAAGATGTTGTTTTAAGCTTTTCTTCTTTTACTCCTTCTTCTTTCATTTTAGAAATAACATCATTCATTTTAGAAGAATTTTCACTTAAGGCCTCCTCTACTGTCTCTTTCTCTGTTACTACAGAAAAAGAAATTGTAGCCAAGTCTGGCTTAGCATATATTTTTCCTGTACCAGAAACAGAAATAGTATTTTTGATCTCTTCTCCAATTATACCTCCTTTTATAAATTCATTTTTAGCTTTGATTCCTATAAAAACAGTTAGAATAATTAGAAATAAGATCAGTACATTGCTAATTCTCTTAATTGTTGATTTAATTTTTTTGTCCATTTTTTTAAGGTTGTAAAATAGTTTCTGTTTCGCCTTCAACAGAAATTATTACATTATTTACTGTAGCAAATTGTTTTAGTGTTTCTTTTATTTGGTTTCTAATGCTTCTTACTAAACATGATCCTCCTACCTCTTTTTCAAGTTCCTCGCTAAAGTCAATATAAGCAGTACCATCTTCAATACTTAAACTATTAATTTCTGTATCTGTATTAATACTTGTAAGATAACCATCTTCTTTCTCTTTTTCGGTTGGGCCTGCAATTAATAGCTCGACTGCCTTTCTAGCTGGAGCTTCTGTTTTTTCAATAGTTCTTTCAACTAGAAAAACTTTAGAACATTCTTGTTCTGGATTTAGACTTAATTCACTATTACCTAAATAAATTTCTATTGTCATTTCTTCTATTTCTTGTTCTTCTTCTCCATTTTCTGGAGCTTCTATTTCAGTTTCGTTTGGAAGTTTTATATTATTGTTAACCTCTTTTGTAGTTTGGATAGAATACCAAACAAGACCTCCACCAACAGCTAAAGAGATTATTAAAAAAATTACAAGATTTTTATTCATTTTTTTAAATATTATTAATTATTTATTATTTAATTATATCATCATTCTTACCAAAACAATGATTAATTAAAAATAAAAAGCTTCATTTTTAATTATAGCTTCTTATTTTTTTAAAATCAACATAGTAATATTTGATTTTTATAAAAATTTAGTATAGTATTTTAGTGTCTAATCAACTAGTACTTTAAAACTAAAGAAGGAGTGATAATATGTTTAGCCTGGTAGGATCCAAGGCAATAAAAAAGAAGTACATAAAAGAAATAATCGAATACGAGATTAATGAAAAAATAAATAAATTATCAATCATCTGTTTTACAGAACCAATCTCTAGGGGATGGTTAAAAGCAGAAGAAAAAAAGATAATTTATAAATTAATTAAAGAGAATGCAGATCTTATTGATTTTCCTAAAATGATGCTAGACCTTGATCAGTCTTTTAAAAGCAAAATTAAGAAAAAATATTTTCCTATTTTTAAAGAAAAAATTTATAGAAGAAAAATAGAAAATGTTTATAAAACAATAAACAATAAGACTTACTCAACTGAAGTAATTTCCACCTTTTTTTCAATGCCAGAAGAATGGCAAAAAGAAGAATTTTTCAAAGAAATTAGAAAAAATATAATTGCTATAAATACCTACTCAAGGCTTTTTAATTTAATCAGCAAAAAAAAGAAATTTGAAAAACTAGAGATTCTACTCAAAAAAGGATACTTACCATGGGGAGTACGAAAAGAAAGATTTTTAGTTTTAACTTATACCCAAATATAAAAACAAAACCCTCCTAGAAAGAGGGTCTTTTTTTTAGCTTTATTACTCTTATTACTCTTTAATAATCTTTAAGGCTTTTCCCATGACTAAACCTTCTGCAATTTTTTTTCTTGCCCTATCTAAAATTCTTTGTAAGGTGCTTTGGGAAATTTTCATTTTTTTAGCTGCTTCATTTTGAGAAATATTTTTAAGATCACAAAGTCTTATAGCTTCCATTTCATCCATTTTTAATTCTACTTCTCTAATATTAGAAAGAGGAACTGCTCTTGGTTTAAAATAAACTGCTTTAGGCTCAAAATTTACTCTTCTTTTTTTAGGGGGTCTTCCAACCATATTTTTTTTAATATTATTTAATTTCTTTTTTTATTTTATCATAAATCTTAACAATTTCATCTTTTACTTTTAAGTCTGTTTTCATAATTGGCTCTAATTTTGAAATTAATTCAAATATTTTTTTATTATAAGAGATTTTTCCAATAAAATTATCCTTTTTCCAGTTTTTAATTTTTTGAAATATTTTTTTATTAATATCCCATTTATTACAAACTACCTTGTAGTCTAAGTCAAAATATTTAACTAATTCAAATATTCTTTTAATGTCTGAAAATCCTGATAAAGTTGGCTCTGTAATTAATATACAAAGATCAGCATCTCTTAAAGAAGCAATCACTGGACATCCTGTTCCAGGAGGAGAATCTATTATTTGATATTCTACTTTTTCTTTATCTGCTTCTTTTTTTAATTCAGTAACTATTTTACCAGAACCAGTTTCTCCAGGAAATAAGCTACCAGAAATTAAATTAAATCCATATTTAGTTTTTTTCTTTCTAATTTTTCCGTTTGAAATAGATTTTAATTTTATTGCATTTTGAGGACAAGTAACTTTACATGCTCCACATCCTTCACAAAGAAAAGAATTTAATTGCGGTTTTCCTTCTTTCATTTTTAAAGCATTAAAATTACAATTCTGGACACATTTTCCACAGCCATTACATTTTTCATAATCTATCACAGGTTTTTTTGAAGTCTGAATTGGAGTTGAGCTTTCCCAATCTTCTATTTCATTTAACCAAATATGAAGATTAGGAGTATCAACATCACAATCTACTGCAGTAATTTTTTCATCTTTTCCAAAAAGGTAAGCTAGGCCAGAAGTAAGCATACTTTTCCCTACCCCTCCTTTTCCTGATGCAATAACAATTTTATAAGGTGATTTTTTCATTTAGTTCTTTAAAATTTTTAAGCTTTCCTTTTGAGTACCTTTCAACTAGTTTTTTAGAATAAGGGATCTCTGTTCTAATTTTTAAACTATATTTATCAACTATAGGTTTAATTACATCTTTATTCCCTATATTAGATTGATTTATAATAACTTCTGTATCAATTTTTAATTTTTTACATAATTCTAATATAATATCTAAATCATACGCTCCAAGTGGAGTAGGTTCAGTTACAGCATAGGCTTTATTTACACCCATTAAAGCAGAAATAACTGAGCAATGTGTTCCAGCAGCAGTATCAAACAAAATTACGTCAGCGCTTTCTTTTTTTGCAATATTTAAAGCAATCTTTTTTAATTTTCTAACCACTACACTAGTCTCTTCAAATCCTGGTTTTGATAAACCAGAAACTAAAACAAAGTTACTATTAATATTATTTCGATAAATTTTACCTATTTTTTCCTCTCTATTTTTAATTGCATTATTGGGACAAACTATTTTACAAGCACCACAAGCCGAACAAAGATCATTTATAAAAACAGGATACCCTCCTTTAGGCTGAAATATAGCATTTTCTTGGCAAGTTTTAACGCAAAGTCCACATTTAGTACATTTTTCTTTAATAAGCTCTGGGAATTCAACAAAAACTTGATCAATTTCATTATTTAATTTTTCATCTAATAATAGATACTCATTAGGGCATTCAACATCACAATCACAAAGTACAACTTTCTTGCCTTGATCAACTAATTTATTAGCAAGTAAAATTGAAATAGTACTTTTGCCTGTTCCTCCCTTTCCTCCAGTAATTCCAATTTGCTTTAAACTTTTATTCATTTTTATTCATTTTTTCTTTAATCTCTTCAGCTCTAAATTGATGTTTTAATATCTCTATTTCAATACCAAAATGACTAAGGTTATTTTTAGCATTTTCTCCTAATTCATAAGTTAATATTTTATCTGCTCTTATAGCTTTGGCAAATCTTGCACCATGTGGTGTTTCTTTGATGTAATAAGGATTTTTCATCTTATCTACCAAATTATCATTATCAAAAACAAGATAATACTCTGATCCAAAAGTAGAACTTACCCTATCTCCTTTAATTGGGATAATGGTTCTTTTTCCTTTTTTTGCTGGACCTATTTTTTCAAATCCTTCTATTTCACAAATCTTTTTACCAAAACTAGGTCTTAAAGTATCTCTCTCTACATCGTAAGACTCAACTGAAATCACAACATGTTTCAAGTTGGAAATATTAGATAATAATCTCTCTTCTAAAGAACTTATCATTTTATCTACTTCTTCTAGTTTCAATTTAGGAGGTAATTTAATTGCTAATTCAGCAAAGTTATAGGCTGAAATTTTTCTAGTTCTTAATTCAGCTATCTCTATATTATGAGCTTTAGTAATTTTTTTAATTTTTGTTTCCATCTCTTTATCTGCAACATCTAGTAAAGAATCTTTTACTTCATTTCCTAACTCAAATGATTCATACAAAACATAGAATCCAATTAGTAATGCTAAAATTTCATCAGCTAAAGCATAGTAGTTAGCCAAAACTAATCCTACTAAAACTCCGACCGATGATAGGGCATCAGCTCTATTGTGTTCTGCATCTGCAACTAAAGCAAGAGATTGGTATTTCTGCCCAAAATGAAATTCCATTCTTGAAAGAACTTCATTTATTACAACAGAAAAAGCAGCAACTATGATTGCTGCGATTCCTAAGGTTGAATCTCCTGGATTTAATATAGCATTTATAGCTTCATAAATTATCCAGATACCAGACAAGGCAAGCAATAAAGTAACAAAAAAACCAGCTATACTCTCAGCTCTGTAATAACCATAAGGATGTTTTTCATCTACTGGTTTTCCTGCAGCTCTTACTCCTAAAAAAGTAACAAATGAAGAAACAACATCCATTCCAGAATGTATTCCATCTGCAATTAGGGCCATACTTCCAACTAAATAACCAATCCCTAACTTAGATATACCAAGTAAAAGATTAGTAAAAGTACCAATTATTGATAATAGTTTAGTTGACATATTTTTAGTTAATTATTAGATCCCCAACCTCGGCCTCTACCCTGTCCTCTACCAATTCCTTTTCCTTCTCCAAAATGCCCGCCAACATTAGGTTTTTCTACTTCTTTCAATTTATCTTTTTCCCATTTTTTAAAAGCTTCTGCTGCTGTTATATTCGCTTCTGCAAGAAAAACTTTAACTCCGGCTGAACTTAAAGCATTAAATGCATTAGGTCCAATATTTCCAGTAATTATAATGTTGACATCTTTATTTTCTAATTTTTGAGCTGCACTAATTCCAGCTCCTCTTTGAGCTGCTTGAGCTTGATTATCAATTATTTCTTCCACTTTTCCATCATCGTTTAAAATGAGAAAGTAATGAGTCCTTCCAAAGCGAGGATCTATATTAGATCCTTTTTCTTTTTTTGTAGCTGTTATAGCAATTTTCATAATTTTTAATTATTTTCTCTATCTCTTACCATAGCAGCACCACATTCTGGACACTCTTCTTGATAGCAAGGAACCCCTCTTTTATGTTCAATTCTAGTTTTGCATTGAGGACAAATACAATGTCCTCCTGGTCCTAATCCATATCCTCCAGATTGGCGTCCGCGTCCTTGTCCTCCACCAAGACCTCGTCCTGGTCTATTAGCATTTGAATTATTTACAAATCTGCCTCTAGGCATAGTTTTATTAAATTTAAAATTATTTTGACCTTTTTAAGTTTTTAATTTCTATTTTGAGTATATACCCATTCTTATCTATTGTCAAGCTTTTTTATAAAATAGAGAGAGTAAAAAGAAAAAGGTTGCTGTTAAAATAATCAAAGGACCAGCTGGAAACCCAGTTTGTTTAAATAATAAAACACCAATTAAGCCAGAAAGTGCTCCAACACCTAAAGAAATAAAAGAATATTGTTTTAAATTTTTACTTAAATTGTTAGCTATAGAAGCAGGTATTGCAACTAAAGCAACTGGTAAAAAAGTGCCAACTATTTTTACTTCTAAAGCAATAATAAAAGCAATACAAATTAGATAAATAAAATTATAAAGCCTGGAATCTATTTCTTCAGATTTAGCTAAATCATTTGAAATACCGATTAATATAAATTTTAAATATATTTTACGAATTACTATAAAAACTAAGATAGAAAAGATGATACTCAATATCATATCTAATTTTCCAATATTGGTTATGTCCCCTATTAGAGCTTCTTTTGCATGATCCATTGGAAGGAAAAGAAATCCTAAAGCTACTCCAGCAGCAAAAATAATTCCAGTTAAAGCTTCAGTTGGAATTTTTGTTTTAATTTCTAGTCCCCAAATAATTATAATTCCTAAAATTATAGTAAGAAATGCTCCCCACAAAATATTAAAATTATAGACCAAAGCAAGAGCTACACCAGGAAGAGCTAAATGACCTAAAGGCCCACCTACTAAAGCCATTCTTTTTGTAAACATTAAAGAACCAAGATATCCAGCAATAGCACTTATAAAAAGAGTTGTAATTAAACTTATTAAAAACTGACTCATTCTTCGTGTTTATAAAATTTTACTTTTGTACCATACAACTCTTCTAATAAATCAGGGGTTAAAATTTTTTTAGGAATCCCAGAACATAGCTTTTTTTTGTTAACACATAAAACAGCATTAGAATATCCATAAACAACATTTAAATCATGAGTTACTAATAAGATGGTTAAATTCCTTTCTTTCCAAAAACGATGCAATAAGGCATAAATAGTTTCTTGTCCTTTAATATCAATACTTGTAGTAGGTTCATCAAAAAGTAGTACTTTAGGATCACCCACTAACCCCCAGGCAATAAGTAATTTTTGGAATTGCCCAGAAGATAATTGAGATGGATTTCTATCAATAATTTTATCCTCTAGATCTACTAACTTTAATATCTCTATAATATCTTTATCTTTTTTTGTTTTAAGATGGAAAAAGTCCTTAACAGAAATGGGATATCTTTTAAATTCTTTCCTTGACAAACTCTGAGGAAGATAACTTATTTCATTATTACTGACTTTCCAATCTATTTTTCCTTTATAATCAATACAGTTTAATAAAGCCCTTAAAAGAGTTGTTTTCCCAGCTCCATTTGGCCCAAGAATTGTAAGAATCTTCCCTTCCTCTACTTTAAAAGAAAGGTCTTTAATTAATTTTTCATTATTTTTCTCAACTTCTAAGTTTTTAACTTCCAAGATGTTACTCATTCTTATTTATATTAAGAGTTTGAGTAGGATAAGGAATATTAATTCCTTCTTCTTCTAGTTTTTCTTTAATTTTAAAATTAATTTCTCCTTGTTTATCCATATAGAAAGAATACTCTCTACTATCTAAGTAGTAAACAATTTCAAAATCTAAGCTAAAGTCTCCGAAACTAGTAAAGTTAACTCTATCTAATTCAACCCCTTCCATATTTTCAATTATCTCTTCAATAATTACTTTAGCTTTCTTTAGTTTTTTATTTGAAGTACTATATCCAAGTCCAAGTGTAAAATTAGCTCTTCTTTTATCCATCTTTTTAAAATTATGGATCTTCATATCAGTCAGCTTTTTATTAGAAACAACTAGCTCCTCTCCTCGTAAAGTTTGGATACGAGTAGATTTAATTCCTATCTTTTTGACTGTACCACTATCATCTCCTACTACAATATAATCTCCAGTTTCAAATGGCTTATCAAAATAGATTGAAAAAGCAGCAAAGAAATCACCTAAAATATTTTGCAGAGCAAAAGCAATTGCAATACCTCCAACTCCAAGTCCTGCTACTAAAGCAGAAACATTATAACCAAAGTTTTGAAGTAATAATATAATAGCAATACCCCATACTAAACCTATAGCTATTCTTTTAAGTAAAAGAATAGCAGAAGGATCTAAAGAATCATTTCCTTTTTCTCTTTCTTTTTCAAGTAATCTCTTAGCACAAAAATTAATTATACTTTGGATTCCTTTGGTAATATAATAAACCAAAATAAGTAAGAAAAGGTAATAAATATAAAGATCAAGTTTACCATAAAGTTCTACAAATCGAGAGGCTAAAAATAAAGCAAAAACAATATAAAAAGGCCACTTAACTGAATCAATAATTTCTATTATTAAGTCATCAAATTTAATAGTAGTTTTTTTAGCTATTTTTTTAATTCTAACTAAAATTATTTTTTCAAAAACCTTAACTATAATAATTGACCCTAAAAATAATCCAATAAAAGTTATAATTTGATTAAGATTATTTAAAACTAAACTTATTAATGAATTATATAGTCCTGTAATATTAAACATAAAATTTATTTAAATTAATTTTTTATTTCAATTTGACTTGGTGTTTTTAAAATAATCTCCGGTCTCCCTTCATACTCTTCTACAATTCCTTTTACTCTAACTGTTTTTCTATAATACCTCTCTTCAAGCTGAGATGGAAATCTAAATAGATCTGATTTAAAAATAACAGCTGTAAAGCATTGATTAGGATAGACTTTTTCAAAGTTTAAAAATATTGTATCTGTATCAGAGTGATATACGTCTGCAACTTTTCCTTCTACTAATACTTCTCTTCCAACTTGCTCTTTAGCATTACAAGCATTAACTACTCCAAGTCCCGTTTTAGAAGGAGTTAAGCTTTCAAAGCTACTACTATCTTCTTTAATTAATTCATTTTGCCATAAACAACCTCTCTCTTCTTCTGTTGCTTCTTTTTCTAATTCAATATAAGAACTATTTTGAGCTAGAGCTAAACCTTCTTTT